>Ga0075435_100000112_pt1 | contig 44881 bp, 37 predicted proteins | sample RhiMethybrSRZTD4_FD_75302 | JGI IMG/M metagenome (GOLD analysis project Ga0075435, IMG submission 75302) | Populus rhizosphere microbial communities from Tennessee, USA - Rhizosphere MetaG P. TD hybrid SRZTD4 | ecosystem: Host-associated > Plants > Roots > Rhizosphere > Soil | place: USA...
GCGGTCTACCTCCTCTGGATGTACCAGCGCGTCATGTTCGGCCCGATCACGAACGAGAAGAACCGCGTCCTGCCGGATCTCAGCCGGCGCGAGTTCTGGACCCTGGCTCCTGTGATCCTGTTCATCCTCTGGATCGGCGTCTACCCGAATACCTTCTTGAGGAAGCTCGACATCTCGGTCTCGGAGCTCCTGGCTCGCGCCCAGGCGCGGACGATCTCGATGCAGGTTCCCGACGTGGCTCGATCCACCGTCGTGGTTCCGGCCGCCACGGAGGGCGTGAAGTGACCCCGTTCATCCAGGTGGACGCTCCGCTGGGGATGATCGAGCCGTTGCTCATCGTCTGCGGCGTGGGCTTCCTGATCCTGATCCTGGACCTGATCCTGCCGCACGCCCGGAAGCACTGGAGCGCCTACGTCGCGATGGCGGGCGTGGCCTGGGCCTTCGTGGTCACGATGGGGCAGTGGGGCGAGAGCCAGCGCGGCTACGCGAACATGGTCGTGCTCGACGACCTCTCGACGCTGTTCAACCTGCTCTTCCTCGCGAGCACCTTCGTGGTGATCCTGCTCTCGGAGCCGTTCTTGCGGAGCGAGCGGGTCGAGCAGGGCGAATACTACGCGCTGATCCTCTTCTGCACCTCGGGGATGATGCTCCTGGCCTCGGCCCTGGATCTGATCACGCTGTTTCTCGGGATCGAGGTGCTCTCGATCTCGCTCTACATCCTGGCGGGCTACCGCCGCGACTCGGACGCCTCGAACGAGGCGGCCATGAAGTACTTCCTGCTCGGCGCCTTCGCCTCGGCGATCTTGTTATACGGGATCGCGCTCACCTACGGGGCCACGGGGACGACGAACCTCGGGAAGATCGCCGACACGCTCACGAACGCGGAGGGCGTGTTCCCGGCGGGCCTCCTCCTCGCCGGGATGGCGATGATCCTGATCGGGTTCGCCTTCAAGGTGGCGCTGGTGCCGTTCCACATGTGGACCCCGGACGTGTACGAGGGAGCGCCCACGCCGATCACGGCCTTCATGTCCGCGGGACCCAAGGCGGCGGCGTTCGCCGCGTTCTTACGAACGTTCTTCGTGGCGTTCGGCCCCATCCACGGCGACTGGAACATGCTCCTCTCGGTCCTCGCGGCGCTCACGATGACGGTGGGGAACGTCGCGGCCATCGCGCAGACCAACGTGAAGCGGATGCTCGCGTATTCGAGCATCGCGCACTCCGGTTACGTCCTGATCGGGCTCGTGGCGGGCGGCAATGCCGGAGGAACGGGCGCGATCTTCTACCTCATCGCGTACACCGCCATGAACCTGGGGGCCTTCGCGGTGGTGATCCTGCTCGAGCACAAGAGCGGGGGAGGGGACGAGCTGCGCGATTACGCGGGCGTGGGCTTCCGGTATCCCCTCATCGGAGCCGCGCTCTCCCTCTTCATGATCTCCCTGTCGGGGATCCCGCCCACCGTGGGATTCGTAGGGAAGTTCTACCTCTTCGGCGCGGCGGTGCAGACGGGGCACATCTGGCTCGCGGTGATCGGGGTCCTGAACAGCGCGATCTCGATCTTCTACTACCTGCGGCTCCTCGTGCTCATGTACATGCGGGAGCCGGGGGAGGTGCTGCCTCCGATCCGCGTTCCGATGACGATCGGGCTGGCGCTTCTGGCCACGGCAATCCTGACGCTCGGGGTGGGGCTCTTCCCGGGGCAATGGGTCGAGGCGGCCAAGCAGGGAGTGCGGGCCCTCTTTTCGTAGTCCCTACCGGGCGACCTTGACCGGATACGCCTCCAGCGCCCCGCGCAGGATGTCCATCGACTTCCGGAGCGCGTCGGTCTCGAGGACGTAGGCGAACCGGATCTCGTTCTTCCCGCGGTCCGGCGTGGCGTAGAACCCGTCCCCGGGCGCGACCAGCACCGTGGCGTTCCCCTTCCGGTACTCCTTCAGCATCCAGATCACGAACTCTTCCGCGTCCGCGACCGGCAGCTCGGCCATGAGGTAGAAGGCGCCTTCCGGCTTCCGCGCGAAGGCCCCTGGGATCTGCGCCAGCCCGTCCAGCACGAGATCGCGGCGCTTCCGGTACTCCGCGACCACCCCCTGCGTGTAGGAAGCCGGCACCTGATCCAGCACCGCGCCCGCCCACTGGCCGAGCGTCGGCGGGCTGAGGCGCGCCTGCGCGAACTTCAGCGCCGCCTCCCGGACGCCCGCGTTCTTGGTAACCAGGGTCCCAACCCTTGCCCCGCACATGTTGAGCCGCTTGCTGATCGAATCCACGAGCACAGTCCGCTCGGCGACCGCCGAGCGCGTCATGGGACTCTCGTGCTTCGTCCCGTCGTAGATGAACTCGCGGTAGGCCTCGTCGGTGACGATCCAGAGATCCTTCCGCTTGGCGAGGTCGCAGATCGCGTCCACCTCGGCCGCGGTATAGGCGGTCCCCGTGGGATTCGAGGGCGCGCAGAGCAGGATGCCCTTCGTCTTCGGACCGGCCGCGCGCTCGATCGCCTCGATCGGCGGGAGGTGATATCCCGTCCGGGCGTCGCACGGGATCGGCTTCACGTCCACCCCCGCCAGCAGCGCCATGGTGGCGTAGTTCGTGTAGAAGGGCTCGAAGAGGATCACCTCGTCGCCGGGATTGAAGAGCGCCCAGAACGCGAACTGGAGCGCTTCGCTCCCGCCGACGGTGGTGATCATCTCCGAGGGCTTCACCTCGAGGCCGTGCTGCCCGTAGTAGCGCGACATGCCCTCGAGGAATTCCGGAATCCCCGCCGATGGGCTGTACGGGACGTACTTCCCGGGATAGGTGCGCAGGCGCTCCATCACGATCTCGGGCGTGGGGATGTCGGGCTGGCCGATGTTCAGATAGTAGACCTTGGCGCCGCTCCGCACCGCCGCGTCGGCATAGGGAGCGAGACGCCGGATCGGTGAGGCCTGGGCCTTCTGTCCACGCGTGGAGATGTTCATTTCGACCCTCTCGTTCCCGTGTAGGAAGTCGTCACGATTCCGCGCAGCAGCGTCACGGTCTTCTCGAGATCGCCCGCGTTCACGAGCACGCGCGGGCCGCCGGTCTTTCGCGCCGGGATCGCCACGAGGGCCGTCGGCACGCCGGAGCGTGACGCGCGCACCGCGCGGGCGTCGCTCCCGGACGATTCACGGATGAGCCACTGGAAGGAGACCCGCGCCGCCTTGGCCGCGCGCTTCACCAGATCGAGCGCCGCCGGGTGGGGCAGGAAGCCTTCCTCCTTGAGCCCCACGCAGGGGCCCTTGCCGAGCGCGATGTCCCCGCCCCGTGATTCTCCCACGAAGGCCACGTCCAGGACCACCGCCGCATCGGGCTCGATGCCGAACGCGCTGGTCATGGCGCCCCGCGCGCCCAGGTCCGACTGGGCGCTGAAGACCACGTGGAGGTCGTTCTTCAGTCCGCGCGTTCCCCGCAGCGCCGCCACGATCGCGGCGCATCCGGCGCGGTTGTCCAGGTTCCCGCCGCACCAGAGATCGCCCAGCTTCTCCGCGCGGTCGTGGAGCGCTCCCACGGTGCCGACCGGGATCTTCTTCGGAGCCTGCTTCACGCCGAGGCCGGTCTCGAGGTAGAGCGCGTCGGCCTCGATCTCCCGGCTGTCCTTGGACTCCTTGGGCCGGTCCCATCCGATCACGCCGTGCTGCTCCACTCCGTTGAGATGCACCACGGCGCCGATCCAGTCCGTGGCGGACATCGGGCCCAGGATGGAGAGGCGCGCGAGCCCCGAGGAATCCACGCGCGTGACGATGATCCCCGGGGCGTCCATGTGGGCGCTGAGGAGGAGGCGCGGGCCCTTCCCGCCGACGTGCAGGTGGACGTTGCCCAGCGCGTCCTCGCGCGCGGTGCCGAGACCCCGGACCGCGCGGCGGAGCGCGGCGCGGATCCCGGCCTCGCGTCCCGGCGGACCGTAGGCCCCGCTCAGCGCGGGAAGGAGCGAATCGAGGTGCGAGGCGCGAGAGCTCACGGCCACTCCTTTCGCAGGGTGTCGAGCGTGTGCCAGATCAGGCTGACGGCGCGCTGCGTGTCGCGCACGTCGAGGTACGCGGCCGGCGCATGGATGTACCGGCAGACGACGGAGACCACCGCCGAGGGCACACCCGAGCCCGAGATCGCGATGCGACCCGCGTCGGTGCCCCCCACGCCGGGGCGCTTCCACTGGGTCGGGACCCGGCGCCGCTTCGCGGTCTCCTCGATCACGTCCAGGAGCCGCGCGTGGACCATGAGCGAACGGTCCTGCACCGTGAGCGCGGGGCCGCGGCCCATGTAGGGATACTGCTCCTCGGCGGGAGATCCCGGCGCTTCGCCCGAGGCCGTGCCCTCGAGGACGATGGCGAGATCGGGCTGCACGCGCCGCGCGGCCGCGGCGGCGCCGCGAAGCCCCACCTCCTCCTGCACGCTCCAGACCGCGGTTACCGGAAGCGGCGGCCTACGCTGGATGAGGCTCGCCAGGACGGCGCATCCGGCCCGATCGTCGAAGGCCTTGCCCTTGCGCGTCGTGCCCCACGCTTCGTACGTCGTGTCGAAGACGGCGTACGACCCGACGGACACCCGCTCCTCGGCTTCCTCGCGCGAGCGGGCGCCGATGTCGAGGTAGAGGTCATCCGGGGCCGTCACCTTCTCCCGCTCCGGACGCGGGAGGAGATGGGGCGGAAGCGCGCCCACGACGGCGCGGATTCCCTCGGCCCCGACGCGGAAGACCTGGCCGGGAAGGATGCGCGGGTCGATTCCGCCCACGCGGCGGAACCGAAGGCGGCCCTCCTTCTCGACGGCCGTCACCATGAGGCCGACCTCGTCCATGTGGGCGCAGAGCATGACGTGCGGCCCCCGCTTCGAAGAGCCGTTCCCTCGCGGGGCGATGCGAGCCACCAGGCTTCCCATCGGATCCACCTCGAGCGAGTCCACCTTGTCCCGGGCGTACCCGGCCAGGATCGCGCGCACGGCTTCCTCGCCGCCGCTCACGCCCGGGGCGTTGGAGATCGCCTCGAGGACGTCCTCGCGGAACTTCGGCGCTCCGTCGGCGCTCACTTGAGCACCTCCACGGCGCGCCACTCCGGCGCGAGCTCGGAGAGATAGTGCGCGAGGAGGTGGGCGCAGCGATCCACGTCGCGCGGCTCGACCGTCTCGACGCCGGTGTGCATGTAGCGGCACGGAATCCCCATGACCGCGGTCGGAACGCCCTCGCTCGCGATCTGGATGTCCATGGCGTCGGTGCCGGAGCCCATGGGGCAGGGCTCGACGCGGTAGGGCATCGAGAGCGCTTTCGCGGATCGCTGCAGGTCTTCCAGGATCCAGGGATGGATGTTCCCGCCGATCGAGAGGGCGGGCCCGCTTCCCAGAGGAACGGTGTCCCCCTCGCGCGTCCCGGGCATGTCGCCGTGACTCACGTCGATCGCGATCCCGAGATCCGGCGCCAAGGTCTCCGCGGCGGTGCGCGCGCCCAGGCAGAACATCCCGAACTCCTCCTCGACCGTCGCGACGGCCACGACGTCCCAGGCCGGGCGCTTCACGCGCAGCAGCGCCAGGGTGCGCAGCAGGACCACGACGCCCGCGCGATCGTCCATTCCGGGGGCCGCGAGGCGATCGCCCAGGAGCTCCACCGGCGTCTGCCGCAGGGTCACCATCGTCCCGATCGGCACCTTCCGGCGCACTTCGCGCTCGGGGCGGCCGGTGTCGAGGTAGAGCTCCTCGAGCGGGATCGGCCGATCCGATTCCCCCCGCTTTTGCAGGTGGGGCGGGCGGGTCGCGAAGACCGCGGCCATCGGGGGCGCGGAGTGGACCGTGACTTCCTTGCCCGGGAGGGTGCGGCTGTCGAATCCCCCGACTTCGGTGATCCGGAGAAAGCCTCCGGGCTCGATCGCGCGGACGAGGAATCCGATCTTGTCCATGTGCGCGGCGAGCAGGGCGCGGGGACGCGGGGCCTTGCCGGTTCCTTCGATCCAGGCGTAGACGCTCCCCATGCGGTCGCGCTCGACGCGGTCGGCGACGGTGCGGAACGCCTTCATCAGCTCACGCGCGGTGGCTTCCTCGTGTCCGGGCACGCCGGGGAGCGAGGTGATGGTGCGAAGCCAGTCGGCGCAGGTACGGTCGCCGTTCGAAGCCATAGCTCCGTAATTTAGTGCACCCGGTCCGGTTAGGGCAAATGTAAACTCCGCGATCCCATGGCTCTGCTTCGCGTCGCGCTCGCCCTTCCGCATCTCGGCGTGTACGGAGGGATCCGTCGATTCCTCGAGCTGGGGGAGGTCTGGACCCGGCGCGGACACGAGGTGGCGATCTTCGTGCCCGATCGTGCCGCCGATCGTCCCTGGCTGCCCTTCTCGGGCCCGATCCTCTCCCTGCCGGAGCTGCCGCTCGGAGCGTGGGACGCGGTGATCTCGCCCGATCCCGGGCTCTTCCTGGATTGCCGTTCGCCGGGAGCGCTCCGCGTCTACTACTCCGTACTGGAGAAGGCGCCGGGCGAAGATCGAGCGCTCCGCGCGGCCGATCTGGTCCTGGCGAACTCCGCGGGTATGCGGCGGTATCTCGCGCGCAAGGGAGTCGCGGCCTTCGACGCCGCGGGCGGCGTGAACCTGGAACGCTTCCGGCCGCCGGTGCCCGATCCTCGAGAGAGTCGTTCTCCCGTGCAGGCGCTCGTCTACGGCCGGCTCTCGAGGCGGCGCAAGGGCACCTGGGTGGCCCTTCGAGCGCTGGAGCGGGCGTCGCTCGCCACGGGCGTGCCGGTTGCGGTGACGCTCTTCGACACGCCGCCGGAAGGGGAAGCGCCCTCCCTTCCGGGCGTCCTCCGGATCCCGCATCGCTGGGTCCTGAACCCGGGACAGTCGGAGCTGGCGGACCTCTACCGCGCGGCGGATCTCTTCGTCAGCGCGGAGCGTCGCGCCGGGTGGTGCAACACCGCCGCGGAGGCGATGGCGTGCGGGACCGCCGTGGTCTGCACTTCGAGCGGGACCGAGGATTTCGCCATCGACGGAGTGACGGCCCTGGTCTCCCGATGGCGCTGGAGCTGGGCGCTCGCGGGACCGATCCAAACGCTCCTGCGTGATCCGGGCCGGCGCGCCGCTCTGGCGGCGCGGGGCGCGGGGAAGATCCAGGAGTACTCCTGGGAGCGCACGGCCGATCGGATCGAGCGCGCGCTCGGGGAGCGGCTTCCGGGGAGGGCTCGTGGCGAGAACGCGACCCAGGCGGCACGGTAGACCACCGCGCGCGGTGCTGATCCTGGCCGCCTATCCACGCCGACCCGCGGCCGAGCGCGCGGCGAGCCTTCTCGTCCGGGAGCGCCTCGTCGCCTGCGCCACCGTGGTCGGGGGCGCGCGGGCCGTGTACGTGTGGAAGGGCCGGCGTCACATCCAGGCGAGCACGCTCCTCTACGGCAAGACCACCGCCGCGCGCGCGAGGGAAGCGGTGCGAAGGATCCGGGAGACCCATCCCGACCAGGTCTCCGAGATTCTGGTCCTGGACATCGTCGGTGGAAATGCGGAGTACCTGGCCTGGATCGCGGAGGAGGTGGGACGCCGATGACGACCCGGAAATGCGATCCCGAGAGCGCCTGGCTCTTCCACGGCGGGCGCATTCTCGATGCCCGCCGGGTCGGTCCCGAGACCTCCACCGAAGCCGTCCTCGTCCGCCGGGACCGCATCGCGGCCGTGGGACCGCTCGCGCGCCTTCGGCGCTCGGCTCCGCGCGGCACCCACGTGGTGAATCTCAGGGGCGGCACCCTCACCCCGGGGTTCGTCGACGCTCATATCCACATCCTGACCTGGTTCCGCGCCACCAGCGACGTCTGGCTCCAGGATCAAACGCCGGAGGCCCTGGCCATCGCCGTCCGGAAAGCGGAATCCCGGGCCCGGGAAGGTGACTGGATCACGATCCGCGGGTGGGTTCCGCGGGAGTGGTCCTCCGAGCTCAAGCGGATCTCGACTCTCGATGGCGCGCTCCCGTACCGGCCGCTCGTCCTGGTTGCGGTCGACGGCCACTCCGCCTGGGGAAACCGCGTCGCGCTGGAGCAGGCGGGCCTCGGCTCCCACACGGCGAACCCCCCCGGAGGAATCGTGGACCGGGATCCCTCCGGCTCCCTGACGGGGATCGTCATCGAGGAGGCCCGGCCGCTCCTCCTCCGCGCCGTGCCCTCCCGCCGCCCGGCTTCCGTGGACCTGGAGCGGGCCATCCGGAGGCTGCATGCCCTCGGGATCACGGGCGCCCATGACTTCGACCGGAGGGAGATCTGGGGCGCGGCCCAGGAGCTGAGCCAGGCGGGCCGGCTGCCGTTCCGCCTCGTCCTCTCGGTGCCCGCGGTGAAGCTCGATGCCGCGGAAGCGCTGGAGCTCCGGAGCGGCTGGGGAGCGGAGAACCTTCACGTCGGGCCCGTGAAGTTTTTCGCGGACGGTACGCTCGGTTCTGGAACCGCGCTTCTGGAGCGGGAGTATGAGGACAGTACGAGCACGGGGATCGAAGTCACCTCGCGCCCCGAGCTCGAGGATCGATGCGCGAAGGCCCGGAAGGCCGGCCTCACGGTCGCGATCCACGCGATCGGCGACAGGGCCGTGAGAAACGCGCTCGACGCGATCGAGGGCTCCATCCGACGCTGGGGTCCCTTTCCGGTCCCTCCCCGGATCGAACACATTCAACTGGTACGGGAGGAAGACCTTCCCCGGTTCAAGGCCCTTGGTGTCCTCGCTTCGGTTCAGCCCATCCACCAGGTCACGGATCGTCCTGTGGCCAACCGCAAATGGGGAGCGCGCACGTCACGCGCCTACGCCTACCGATCGCTCCACCGCGCGGGCGCCCGGCTCCTCTTCGGCTCCGACGCTCCGTTCGACCGCCCGGGCCCCTTGCTCGGGATCCAGGCCGCGCTCCTCCGGCGGGAGCCTGGCGAGCCCGAGTCGGCCGCCTTCCACCCCGAGCAGCGCCTCGGGATGCCCGCCTGCCTCCAGGCGCACCTGGAGGAGCCGAATCGAATCGCGGGCTGGACTCTCCCCGCGGGGAGGATCGAGCCGGGCTGGGCGGCGGATCTGGTCCAATTCGACCAGGATCTTCTTCACATGGGCGTCGAGAGCCTTCACCGGGCGCGCGTCCGGCGCGTCTGGATCGCGGGAACGCAGGTCCACGGCAAGTCCTACTGATTTCTTCGATTTCGGGCGATTCGTTCTTTCTTCCGGAACGGCCTCGCTGGTATACTTGTTGATGGTTCCCACCCTAGAGTCGTCTCGCCGAGCGGGTCTCGTCCTGAGGCCGCGCCGAATGAAGAAGATGAAGATCCTCGTCGGTCTGCTTGCGCTTGCATCGTGCGTCTGCGCCCCCTCGCTTTCCCACGCCCAGTCCTTCGCGTTCGGAAAGAACAAGGTGCACTACAACACCTTTCAGTGGCTGACGCTTCGCGGCGATCACGTCGAGATCTTCTACTATCCGGAAGAGGAGCCGCTCGCGCGCGCCGCGCTCGCGCTCGCCGAGGACAGCTATCAGGACCTCAAGGGCAAGTTCCAGCACGAGGTCGCGAAATCGATCCCGCTCATCGTCTACTCCTCGCATCAGCACTTCGAGCAGACGAACGTCAGCCCGTACTTTCTGCCCGAAGGCGTCCAGGGCTTCACCGAGTTCGCGAAGGGCCGCGTGGTGCTGCCGTACACGGGCTCCTACGCCGAGTTCAAGCACGTGATCCATCACGAGCTGGTCCACGTCTTCCAGCTCTCGATCCTCGAGGAGGTCTACAAGAAGCACCGGAAGGCGCAGTACATCGTGCCGCCGCTCTGGTTCTCCGAGGGGCTCGCCGAATACTGGTCCACGAAGTGGGACGCGCAGGGGACCATGGTCGTGAGCGACATGGTGCTCGAGGACCGGTTGCCTCAGATCTCCGAGCTCTGGCGCTACAACGGCACCTTCGCGGTCTACAAGCTCGGGCAGAGCCTCTGCGAGTACATCGGCCAGACCTACGGCGACGACGCGCTCCGCCGCCTCTACACGGAGATCTATCGCGACGACCGCTTCGAAAAGGTGCTCCAGCGCGTGACCGGCGTGCCGGCGCGACGCCTCTCCGAGGACTGGATCTACGGGCTGAAGCGGAAGTATTTCCCCGAGGTGAAGGACCGCATGACGCTCGCTCTCGCGGGTGAGGAGCGCGCGACCTCCGAGGGCGTCAATCTCAAGCCCGTGGCCGCCCCCGACACGACCCAGTTCGGCGGATGCCGCTACTTCTTCATCTCCGCGCGGAGCGGCTACACCAACATCTACAGCGCCTCCTGGAAGGGGCGCGAGCACGACGTCAAGTCGGTGGTGCGGGGCCAGCGCGCGGCGCAGTTCGAGTCCTTCCATCCGTTCCAGAGTCGCATCGACGTCTCGCGGAAAGGGGAGATGGCGTTCGTCTCCAAGTGGAACGAGCGCGATGCGCTCTTCATCTACGACGTCGCCCAGAAGAAGGTGCTCGTCCGCGAGTACCTGGACGACCTGATCGCGCTCTCCTCGCCCGCGTGGAATCGCGAGGGGACCAAGATCGCGATCTCGGGATTCAAGCCCTCGGGGCAGACCGACCTCTACGTCTTCGACCGCGAGACCAAGGCCCTCACGCGGCTCACGAACGACTACTACACGGATCTCGATCCGACGTGGTCGCCGGACGGGAAGACGATCTGCTTCGCCTCGGACCGCACGAGCTTCGGCGTGGACGGACATCAAAACCTGTTCCTGATCGACGTCGAGACGCTCGCGATCCGCTACCTCACGTGCGGACCCTGGACCGATCAGACCCCGACCTGGTCCCCGGACGGGGGCCGGATCGCCTTCGCTTCGGAGCGGGCCGGGACGTACGATCTCTATGCCGTGGATGTCAACGGCGCGGGCGGCCGGTTCAAGCGTCTCCTCGGCTCCGCGATGGACCCCACGTGGCTCCCCGGCGGGAAGTCGGTCCTCTTCACCGGATTCCGTCGCGGCGGCTTCGGGATCTATCAGATGGCCGTGCCCGACACGCTCGTGGATCCCTTCGCGCTCCAGCTGGCCGACGCGCCTGCCTCCTGGCGGTGGGACGACACGCTCGCACGGTCGAAGCAGACGCCGGCGCCCTACGCGCCGCGCTACGGGCTCGATCTCGTCCAGGGGGGGATCGCGGTCGAGCCGACCGAGAACGTCGGCGAGGGGCTCCAGGGCGCGGTGAGCGATCTCCTGGGAAACCGTCTCTTCTACTTCCAGCTCGGCAACACGGCGCAGTCGACGAACGAGATCCTGTCGCGCATGAACGGAGGGGCCTGGTTCATCAATCTCCAGCATCGTTGGAACTTCGGGATCGGCGCGTTCCACACGGCGGGCGACTACCAGGACGCGATCGGGGACCAGTATTTCGAGCGCCGCGCGGGAGGCTCGATTCTGGCCAGCTATCCCTTCTCGCGCTTCAGCCGCATCGAAGGAACCGCCCAGGCGTATTACGACGAGAAGGAGCGCGGCGGCGGCCTGACGCGGCACGGGTTCCTCACGACGCACTCGATCTCGCTCGTGCGCGACAACACCCTCTGGTTCCCGACGGGGCCCCGCGACGGGGGCCGCTACAACCTGACCGGTGCCCTCACGACCAACTGGAACAAGGGGCAGACCGAGAACGTGCTCGCGAGCGCCGACTTCCGGCGCTACCTGCGAACGAGCCAGTGGACCACGATCGCGCTCCGCCTTCAGGGGCGCGTGAGCTCGGGCGCCGACCCGCAGCGGTTCGCGATGGGCGGCTCGTACTCGCTTCGCGGCTACGGACGGCGGAGCATCTACGGCACGCGCATGTACCTCGCCAACGCGGAGTACCGCTTCCCGCTCTTCGACCGGCTCGTGCTCGGGCCGGGCACCCTGGAGCTTCCGGGCATCGAAGGCGCGGTCTTCGCGGACGCGGGGAACGCGTGGGAGAAGTTCGAGAGATTCCCGCGGCCGAAAGGGAGCTTCGGTCTGGGGCTCAGGATGAGCCTGGGCGGATACTTCGTCTTGCGCTACGATTTGGCACGGCAGACCGATTTCCAGAGCATCAAGCCAGGTTGGGAGCGCGAATTCTACGTGGGCTTCGACTACTAAATCCCGTTTTGGAGGCGGGGCACGCCAGGTCTGCTACGCGGTCGCTCTGGCGACCGCGGTCCTGCTCGCGTCCCCGTCCCACCTCCTCGCGGGCTCCTACCTTCAGCGCGATCTGGCGCCCCCGGATTCCTCGGCCGGCGGTCTCGTGGTGGAGACGGCCCCACCGGGGCTCCTCATCCTCGTGGATGAAGTCGAGGCGGGGCGCTCGCCGTTGGGTCCGATCTGGCTCCCGGCCAAGACGGTTCGCGTGCGCGCGCGGGGCGACGATCCGCGCCGCTTCGATCCCGCCTCCGACGAGACCCAGGCCCGGATCGCTCCCGGCAGCGTGACGCGCGTCTTCCTCGACCTCCGGGGGAGCGTCATGCTGCGCAGCGTGCCGGAGCCCGCGCGCGTGTTCCGCGTCGCCGACGCGAACGATTCGCTCCTGGGGGAGACGCCCCTGGGCGTGCCGTGGGCCCTTCTCGAGGGCAACCGCTTCAAGCTCACCGCCCGGGACCACGCGGACACGCTGCTCCTGGGCGGGTCCGTGCTGGACCTGGAGCGCGCCGGAGGGGTCCGGATCTCGCTGCGACGGGTCGCCGAGACGGTTCCACTCGTGCCGGGCGGCACGCCGCTCTACCGGAAGCGCTGGCTTCGCTGGGGGCTCGTGGGGGTCGGAGCCCTGCTCACCGGAACCGCCGCGGTGCTGCGGCGCGAGGCGGATCAGTGGTACGACCGCTACCTCGACTCCTCGGACCGCCGCGTGCTCGACACCTACTTCGATCGCGCGGTCCACTACGACCATCTCTCGCTCGCTTCGCTCGCGGTGGGGCAAGTGCTCTTCACCGGCGGGGTCGTGCTTCTCCTGAACGGCCCCGGCCGGTGATCCGTGCCGCGCGCCTGATCCTCGTCGCCGCGCTCCTCCTCGGCGGCTGCGTAACGCGAGAGCGCTCGAATCCCCTCGATCCCAGAAACCAGCAGACCCAGGGGACGCTCGTGGGCTTCAACGCGATCGCGGCCGATCGCGTCGTCGAGCTCCGCTGGCCGCCGTTACAGGTAACGGGAATCCTCGGCTATCGCGTGCAGCGCTGGAGGCCCGGGGGCATCCCCCAGAGTCTCGGCGTCGCGGACTATCCGGCGAACGTGGGCGTGGCCGAGGATTCCACCGTGCAGAACGATTCGACGTACGTCTACCGCCTCGTCGCCCATCTCGCCACGGGCGACAGCGCGCTGAGCGCGATCGATTCCGTGACGCCCGGGACGCGGAGGATCTATGCGCTCGCGGCGGGCGCGCCTTCCTTCCTGCGATTGAGCCCCGACGGGCGCGACGTCCTCTACAGCCTGGAAGCGAGCGAGGCCTACGTCGACATGGAGCTCGACCGGAAGAGCGGCCTGGTCTGGCTCGCGGCGGAGGGCTCGGGCTTCGTGATCCGGAAATCTCCGGAAGGAGCCACGGTGGGCGCCGAGATCGACGTGGGGGCGCCCGGCGATCTCTCCGTCTCGAGCAATCGGGACATCGGATGGGTCGTGTCCCTGGCCGATGGCATCGTGTATTCCTACGGCCCGGACCTGAACGATCCCAATCCGCAGCGGGCCATCACGGGCATGACGGAGCCGCGCATCGTGGAAGCGGGCACGATCGATCCCTCGGTGTGGGTCGGCACCGAAGGAGGCGAGGTGCAGCGGTTCCGCGCGCAGGACCTCGTGCCGCTGAACGCATGGTCCCTGGGCGCGGGGCCGATCCGCGCTATCGCGCTCGACGAAGCGACGGGGGCCGCCTGGGTGGCGACCCGCGCGGCGGCAGGGAGCCTCTACTACCTCGATCCGAGCGACAGCTCGGCGACCCTGGTGCGCGCTTCGATCCTGAACGGCAGCGACCTCGCCGTCGACCCCGCGACGGGCGACCTTTGGCTCAGCGAGCGCGGCCCGGCGAACGCAGGGGCCGGACGCCTCAGCCTCGTCTCGCGAGCGGGGACGACGCTCGCTTCCGTGACCGGCATCGAGCCCTATGGAATCGACGTCGATCCCACCGATGGATCCTGCTGGGTCGCCGATCTTCACTCCGGTCGTATCCTCCGGATTGGACGGACCGGCGCGACCCTCCGCGCTTCACCCCTACTCACAACTCCTTACGCGGTTCGCGTCACGATCCCCTGACACCTCTCCTCGCCGTGGCATGGGAGTTGCGGAACTCCCCGCTACGGATCCCGGCTTCCGGACGGAAGCGCGGTCCCGTGAGATCGGGGATCCGCGATCGTGGGAAGCAGATAGCGATGTCGGCGACGTCGCGGCCGTGCGCGGAGCGGGTCGTTTCGCCGGAGCAGCGCGACAACGGGATTTGTCTGGAGCGGATTGCAGACTGCAATCGAGGAGGACGATCGGATGCCACGCACGCGACAGGGAAAGCTCGCCACCGTCGAGGTCTTGGACGACATCGCGCGTCACGTTCCGGGCTATCGGGGCTACCACGAGCCTTCCCAGCGCCGCGAGGACGACAAGCGGTTCCGCTCGAGCGTCGCGGAGCTCCTGAACGGCGAGGCGCATCGTCTCGAGCGGATCGAGAGCAAGCAGTTCCGGGATGACTTCTCCGATCTCCTCGAAGAGCTGGATCAGGACGCGCGGAAGCTCGAGTTCCTCGCGGAATCGATCGTTCTCGTGGACCACGCCCATCGCGTCTACGGGGACGGCGTGGTTCCCTCGGTCGCGCGGCTCGACCGGGACATCGTGGAGCGGATCGAGCGGCTCCACTGTCTCGTCCACGAGCTGGAGAAGGCCTACGAGCACGACGAGCAGTTCGAGATGAACCTCGCCGAGCTGCGCGAATTGACGGAAGCGATCGCCGACCTGATCGAGCAGCGGGACGTCGCGCTGGCGCGCTGAGCTGCGCCGTCGTCTTCCGTTGCGGCCCCCGGCCGTGACGGTGTACGATCGCGTCGTTCCCCCGCCGGCCGCCATCGTCCCGAGGCATCGCTTGACCCGGCTCCTCTACTACGAAGATTCCTCGATCCGCGAATTCGAAGGCACGGTGCTCCAGTCCCGGGAGCGGGACCGGGCGCTCTGGGTCGAGCTGGACCAGACGGCGTTCTATCCCGGCGGAGGCGGGCAGCCGCCGGACCGGGGCCGATTCCACGAGATCCGGGTGACCGACACGCGCGAGGAGGAAGGTCGCGTGTGGCATCGGATCGAGGGGGCGCTCGCGCCGGGTGTCCTCGTCCACGGCGTCCTCGACTGGGACCGCCGCTTCGACCACATGCAGCAGCACACCGGCCAGCACATCCTTTCCCAGGCGTTCCTCGAGGTCGCGTCCGCCGAGACCCGCTCGTTCCATCTGGGCGAAGAGGAGGTCTCGATCGACGTGGCGCACCCGGGGCCCGACCCGGACCTCCTGCGCCGCGTGGAGGAGCGCGCGAACGCCGTGGTCTGGGAGGACCGCGAGGTCCGGGTGCACGAGGTGCCGCGCGAGGAGGCGGGGCGCTTCCCGTTGCGGAAGATCCCGACCGTCGAGGGGATCGTGCGCGTCGTGGAGGTCTCGGATTTCGATTGGTCGGCCTGCGGCGGCACGCACGTCCGCCGGAGCGGCCAGGTGGGAATCATCGCGATCCTCTCCACGGAGAAGTACAAGGGAGGCACCCGCGTCGCGTTCGTGTGCGGCGGCCGGGCGCTCCGGCGCCATCGCGACCGGACGCGGCTCCTCCGCGATCTCTCCCTCGCGTTCACGTCGGGGGAGGCGGATCTCCCGCACGCCGTGGCGCGTCTCAAAGAGGAGCGGGCGGCTCTCGAGAAGCGCATGAAGTCGCTCCTCAAGGCGGAGCTGACTCGCGAGGCCGACGCTCTGGTCGAGTCGGCGCGGCAGGGTGTGCTGGGCCCGGTGGTGGCGCGGCACTTTCCCGACCGGACCCCGGAGGAGATCGGCACCCTCGCGGCGCTGGTATCGGCCCGCGGCGGCATCGCCCTCCTCACGGCCGGAAAGGACTCGCCGAGAGCGCACTTTTCCGCCCCAACGGGTACAATATCCGTGGGCGATCTCCTGGGCGGCCTTTGCTCGAAATTCGGGGGCAAGGGGGGTGGCCGGCCCGAATCGGCCCAGGGGGCCATCCCGGCGCAGGCCGTCGAGGCTGCCCTGGAAGCCGCTGAAGCGGCTGCGCTTGCCGGAGCTAGGGAAGGGATGAACGGATGACGTCGGGGAGCACGGGCAGAAGCACCTCAGTTCCACTCGTTCTCGCGATCGCGCTGGGCGTCCTGCTCCTCCCGTCCCCCTCGCGCGCCCAGTACTTCGGCCAGAACAAGGTCCAGTACAAGAACTTTCACTGGGCCGTGCTCAAGACCGAGCACTTCGACGTCCACTACTATACGGGCGAGGAGGAAGCGGTCCAGAACGCGGCCGTGATGGCGGAGCGCAGCTACCGCCGGCTGAGCCGGGTGCTCGACCACCAGATCAAGGCCAAGATTCCCCTCGTCCTCTACGCCTCGCACACCGACTTCGAGCAGACGAACATCACGCCCGAGCTCATCGGAGTGGGCACCGGGGGCGTGACCGAGTTCCTGAAGCGGCGCGTCTTCCTCCCGTTCACCGGCTCCTACGGGGAGCTGGATCACGTCCTGACCCACGAGCTGGTCCACGCCTTCCAGGTCGACATTCTCTTCGGAGACCGCCAGAGCCTGGTCGGGAATCCCTTCGCCTCGTCCCCTCCGATCTGGTTCATGGAGGGCATGGCCGAGTACCTCTCCATCGCGGAGATCGACAACAACACCAAGATGTGGCTGCGCGACGCTTCGCTCGAGGGCTACCTGACGCCGCTCCGCGTGCTGGAGTACGTCGGAGACATCCGGGTCTACCGCTTCGGCCAGTCCATCTTCGAGTTCATCGCCGACACGTACGGCATCCAGAAGATCGGCGAGATCTTGAAGCGGACGCGGCGCATGGGGAGCCTGGACAAGGCGCTCGAGTCCACGACGGGTCTCAGCGTCGACGTGCTCTCGAAGAAGTGGATGGAAGCGGTCCGCAAGGAGTACCTGCCCCAGATCGCCGAGCACGACAAGCCCGACGTCATCGCCCAGCGCCTCACGGACGCGGAGCGCGACCAGTCCAATTTCAACGTCGCGCCCTCCGTCTCGCCGAGCGGAACCCAGATGGTCTTCATCTCCGACCGGAGCATGTACAACGACGTGTACTTGGCGTCCGCCCTCGACGGCCGGATCTTCAAGAAGCTGGTGGAAGGGGAGCGGACGGGGAGCTTCGAGACCCTTCGATTCTTCAACACCTCGATCGCATGGTCGCCGGACGAGAGCCGGATCGCGCTCCCCGCGAAGGTCGGCGGGCAGGACGCGATCTATCTGATCGAGATCCCATCGGGGAAGGTGAAGCAGAAGCTCAAATTCGGCCTCGACGCGATCTACTCGCCCACCTGGTCGCCCGACGGACGCCAGCTGGCCTTCGTGGGTCTCAAGGGGGGTCATTCCAAGCTCTACCTGTGCGGCACCGACGGGAAGGGCCTGCGCGAGGTCTTCGGTGGAAAGTACGCGGTGCGCGATCCCGCGTGGTCCCCCGACGGCAGCCGCATCGTGTTCGCGACGGACGAGGGACCGGACACCGACGTCTCCCGGCTCATCTTCGGCAAGCTGGGCATCGCGATCTACGACGTGGCGACCGGGAAGGTCACGCCGCTCCCGAATCAGCGCGGCATGAACATCTCGCCGCAGTGGGGTCCGGGCGGCTCCTCCATCGTGTTCGTGTCGGACCGGTTCGGCATCCCGAACATCTTCCGCGAGGACATCACGACGGGGGAGACGTTCCGCCTCTCGAATCTGCTCACCGGCGTCTCGGGGATCGTGCCGGAGAGCCCGTGCATCTCCCTCTCGCGTGACGGGAAGCGGCTCGTTTTCTCGGCGTTCACGCGCGGGGGCTGGGACATCTATTCGATCCGCGACGTGCCCAAGTTCCTGGCCTCGCCGCCGGTGCTCGCCTCGCCCTCGATTCCGGCCGAGGCGCCGCTTCTGGCCCAGGCGGGAGGCTCCGAGGGCGTTTCCGACGTCAGCCGGAGCCCGCTGGATCCTCCCGACGCGGCGACGAACGGCTCCACGGGCGTGAGCGGTTCGGCGGGCTCGATCGGAGCGACCCGCCCGAGCGGGGCCCCCGCTCCGGGCTCCGGGGGCGGTCTGACGCGAGCCGGAGGCTCGACCGTGATCGCCGCGCCGGCCCCGGGAACGGCCGATACCCCGGGGGCGGAAGTGGATTCCCTCACGGCGCGTATCGGCGGGACGCACACCGCCTCCGACACCGCGCGGGCCGCGGTGCCGGACACCACCCTCGCCCTCTACGTGCGGCAGGTCTACCGCGAGCCGCTCGTGGACAGCACCACGTTCCGGCACGCCCCCTACCGCCCGAAATTCTCACGGGATTACGTCTCGGGCGGGGCGTTCTTCGCCTCGAACATTGGATTTGCCGGCTCGACGGTCATGTCCTTCAGCGACGTCCTGGGGAATCACAACATCCTGGTCGCGCTGAATCTCTTCGGCGACATCGCGAATTCGGACATCTTCCTCGCGTACTCGAACCTCGCGCACCGGACGAACTACACGGTGGCGGCCTTCCAGTACCGCACCGACCTCCTCCTCCTCTCGTCGCCGAGCACCGACCAGGTGGAGAGCAACGTCTACCGCGGCGGCGCGTTCATGCTCGCGCGTCCGTTCAGCCGGTTCCGCCGCATCGAATACGGCGTCGAGGCGGCCGCGCTCGACAAGGGCGTGCTGCTCTATAACTACGACCTCCAGACGGTCTCGCAGCAGACCGCGGACAAGACCTACCTCTACGTGGCGCCGAGCGTCGGCCTGGTCGCGGACAACGCGCTCTACGGCTCGACCGGCCCGATCAATGGAGGACGCTCCAGCTACAACGTGGAGCATGCCTTCGGCGACGTCTCCTACACCACCGTCCTGATGGACTGGCGCCGCTACACGAACATCCACCACAGCTACGCCATCGCGCAGCGCTTCATCGGCGGTTCCAGCTTCGGGCGCGACCCGCGGCTCTTCCGCTTCGGCGGCGCGTTCACGTTCCGCGGCGTGGACTACGGCGACCTCGTGGGCTCGAGCGCGCTCCTCGCGAACCTCGAGTTCCGCTTCCCGCTCATCGAGCAGCTGCGGTTCGGGTGGCCGGGACGCATCAGCCTGGGGGGGATCAACGGGGTGCTCTTCCTGGACGCGGCGAGCGCCTGGCAGAAGGGGGACCGGCCCCGCTTCTTCTCCACGGAGGGAGGGCTGCACTCGGACGCCGCTCTCTTCGCCTTCGGCGCGGGCGCCCGCATCAACCTCGGCTACTTCATCCTCCGCTACGATTTCGGACGCCGCACCGATTTCCAGCGCACCCTGGGCTCCTCGCAACACTTCGTGACGCTCGGCGCGGACTTCTGATCACCGGGGTATGACGCCCGAAGCCTGGGACGTCGCGATCTTCCGGGCGATCCACCACGGGATGCATCAGCCGTGGCTCGACCCCATCATGATCGCGCTCACCGATCCCGGTCCCTGGAAGATTCCGCTCCTCGTGCTCGTGGCCGTGCTCTTCCCGCTCCTGCGCGGACGGCGCGGGGCGATCGGCCTCGTGATCCTGGCCCTCACCATCGCGGCGGGGGATCAGCTGAGCAGCCACATCCTGAAACCCGTCTTCCGGAGAGCACGGCCGTCCGCGGCGCTCGTGGACGCGCTCCCTCTCTTCGGGGTCCGGCATTCGTACTCCTTCCCCTCGACCCACGCGACGAACTTCTTCGCGGCCGCCCCGGTGGTCGCGGCGGTCTTTCCGGAGGCCCGCATCGTCGCGTACGTCTACGCCGCGGCGGTCTCCTTCTCGCGCATCTACGTGGGGGACCACTACCCCGTCGACGTCCTGGGCGGGACGCTGCTCGGACTCTGGCTGGGATTCCTGGGACGGAAGGCCTATCGGCGGGCGGTCCGGACGCTGCTTCCGCACGCGGACCCGGCGATGGAGACCGGGACGATGCAGCTCACCGCGCGAGGTGAACGAGCGCCCAGTGGCGGCCCGTGACGCCCCGATCCCGGCGGTGGGAATAGAACGAGTCCCTCGCGCACGACGTGCACTCCGGCGCCGCGTGGATCGCGGTCTCCTCGAGGCCGGCCTGGACCAGCGAGAGGGCGATGGCGCGCGGGAGGTCCAGCGCGGTCCCTTGGGGATGGGGGCGCAGCGCCTCGCGCGGAAACTCGCGCATCACTTCGGGTCCGACGGGGTAACAACAGGCATGGATGCAAGGACCGATGGAAGCCACGAGTTCCGAGGGTGGGATTCCCCGCTCGCCCAGGAGCCGGACCGCGGCGGGCGCGATGCCGTGGCGCGCCCCGCGCCATCCCGAATGGAGGAGCGCGCCGCACGAGCCATCCCTGGCGAAGAGCGCCACCGGGGCGCAGTCCGCGACCGAGACCGCCATCCAGGGATCCCCGGCCTGGAGCAGGAAGCCGTCCGCCTCGGGGGCCGGTTCTTCCGCGCCGACGATGCGCGTGCCGTGGACCTGCCGCACGCGAAGGGGACCCGGCTCGGGCACGCCGAGGGCCCGGAAGACGATCGCGTGGTTCCGCGCCACGGCCTCGGGCTCGTCCCCGACCCGGAGTCCCAGGTTGAGGGACGCGTAGGGTCCGCGGCTGACCCCGCCCCGTCGCGTGGGGAGGCCGAACCAGGCTCCGGGAGGAAGCGTTCCCTCCGCGGGGCGCCACACCGCGAGCTCCTCGTGCACCGTCGACACGGCCCGAAGCCTGCCCTCTTTCGCGGCGGAGCGCAAGCCGCGCGGATGGCCGCGCTCCTCGGGGCCGCCCTCGGCGTGGCGCTCCTTCACGGAGGCTGCGCTCGTCTGCCGAAGGCGAGCTCGGGAACCGCGGCGCGCGACCGGTTCCTCGCCACCTACGCCGCTCCCCACGGCGCGACCCGGGGCGTGGGATCGATCACGGTGCGACGCGGGGACCGGGGAAAGGGAGGCGCGCGAACGCGCTGGGGAAGCAACGCCGAGAGCCTCTCCGTGATCGGGTACGTGGGACCCGCGCGCGTGCTCGACGCCTCGCTCCAGGGGGAATCGCTCTTCCTCGTGATCCGGCGCTACGGCCTGGGCGTATCGGGGACGCTCTCGGGCGAGGAGGGAGTCGACGGGAGGATCCTGCGCTTCGCGGCGACTCCCTGGGATTTCAGCGCGCCCTGGGTGCGCCGCGAGATCGAGCGCGCCTCCGTGCGTGAGTCCGGCGATGGATGGCGCCTCGAGGGCGTCTTCCGGGAGCGCGGCGGAGGCGGGGACTACCGGTTCACCCTCGAGCTCTCGGCCCGCGGCGAGCCGCGGTCGCTCTCCCTCACGCGAGCCGGCGGGTCGCGCGAAGTCATCGGGGTGCGGTATGGTCCGGAGCGGCGCTATGAGGCGGGGCGGATTCCAAGCTGGATCGAGTGGACGTTCTCTGGCAGCGTGGTGACCCTGAAGGTCGAGGATCACGCCGCCACGGATCCGGCGAAGGTACGCTACGGAACGCAGGTCGATCCCGGGTGGACGATCTTCTCGCTCGACGAGCCCGGAGGGCGCTCGCTCGTGCGCTGGCTCCTGGGCCTCTCGGAAGGGGGAGCGGAACGATGAAGCATCCCGTACTCGCGCTGGTCGTGATCGCGGCTCTGTCCGGCGCCGCGGTCCCGGCCCAACCCGCGTCGTCCTCGGCCCGTGAAGCCGTCGAGCACATGCTGGCGCGGATCCTCCGCGCCCCCGAGTTCGCCTCCCGCGTCCTCATCACCCGGAGCGATCCCTTCGGAGGGCCGGACGAGGTCACCGAGGGGCGCGTCTGGTTCCTGCCGGGGCGCGGGCTTCGATTCCGCTCCATGGAGCGTGGCGGAGAGGACATCGTGGTGGACAAGGAGAAGGGCTCCTTTCTCATGTACCGCCCCTCGGAGCGCACGGTGTACCGCGCCGACTGGGAGAGCGCGCCGGCGCGGATGCGCCAGCTCGTGATGGAGCCGGAGCGGCTCCTCGAGGCCGACTACCGCGCGGTCCGGGAGCGCCGGCGCGTGGCCGGAGCGTGGCGCGAGGGGTATCGCCTCCATCGTGCTTCGCCCGGGGACTCGCTCCCGAACCTCTCGGTCTGGCTCGCGGCCGATCCCTCGACCGGTTTCCCGCGCTGGCTCGCCGCGGGCGGGGACGAGGATTCGGTGGAGGTGGAGTTCCGCCAGATCACGATCGCCGCGAAGGCGAATCCGCGCGACCTCGTCCTCCATCTGCCGCGGGAGGTTCGCACCGTGCCCCTGGACGCCAAAGAGCTGCTCCGGGACGGCGAATCCCGTTGACCCTCGGGTGATCGCGGCGTAGGGTGCCGCGGATGGCGGAGGAAACCACCTGAGTCGCGGACTCTTCCTCTACGTCGCAGGGATCATCGCCGCCGGCGCGGCGGTTCTAGCGTCCTCGTTTCCGGAATTCCGCTCCCTCGGTCCTGTCCACGTCGCCGGATGGATCCTCGTCAGCCTCCTCGCCGAAAGCCTCTGGCTCTCCACCATCACGGGGAAGGCCATGGAGAGCATGGCGTCCACCGTGGACCTGAGCCTCCTCGTGCTGCTCGGGTATCGTCCCGCGGTCTGGATCGTCGCCATCGCGTTCTCGATCGCCAACGTCATCTTCTCGCGCCGCGTCTGGTACAAGGCGCTCTTCAACGCGGGACAGAACGTCCTGGCGCTGTCCGCGGCGGGTCTCGTCTACGCGCTCCTGGGGGGCGTGCCGATGGCGGGGCACGGCGGCGCGCCGGCCGGCACCTTCGCCATTTCGCTCGTGCTCCCCTGGGTGGGAGCGTCCGCCGTGTACTTCATCGTGAACACGCTCCTCGTGGCGGCCGCGGTCGCGCTGAGCGCGCGCCGCCGGCTCCTCCAGACCTGGCGCGAGGAGTATCTCTACTACCACTCCCTCGTCTCCTCCGCGGCCCTCTTCTTCCTCTCGCCCCTGGTGGTCGTCTCCTACATGACGATCGGGTACTACGGGCTCATCTTCTTCTTCGTGCCCCTGCTCCTCATCAAGGAAGCGAGCGCCCGGTACATCGCCCTGGAGCGCGCCAAGGACGAGCTGATCAGCACGGAGCGCCTCGCGGCCAAGGGAGAGATGGCGGAGGAGATCGGCCACGAGCTGAACAATTCCCTCGCGGCGATCTCCGCCCGGGCGCAGTTCTTCCTGATGGGGGTGGGAACCATGACTCCCGAGAAGGCTCAGGAGAACGCCAAGATCATCTTCGAGCAGGCGAGCGCGATGGCGGTGCTCACGAAGGGCCTCATGGACTTCTCGCACAAGGTGGCGAGGAAGCAGCCGACCCGGCTGAACGACGTGATCCGGAAGACCGTCGAGTTCATCACGCCCCAGAACAAGTACGAGCGGGTCGAGTTCCACCTCGATCTGTCGGAGGACGTGCCGTCCTTGAATCTCGACCCCGGCCAGGTGCAGCAGGTGTTGCTCAACCTGTTCAGCAACGCCGCGGACGCGCTCCGGGGTGCCAAGTCCGCGATGCCGCGGATCGTGGTCCGGACCCGGCTCAAGCTCGCGGCGGGCCAGGTCGAGCTCACGATCGAGGACAACGGCCCGGGTCTCCCCGACGAGGCCATGCGACGCCTCTTCGAGCCGCACTTCACCACGAAGCCGGAAGGGCACGGCATCGGTCTCCCCGCCAGCTATCGGATCATCCAGAACCACGGGGGGAGGATCTCGGCGCAGAACGTGGCGGGGTCCGGGGCGCGCTTCACGATCACGCTGCCGAGCAAAGAGGGTCTGCAGGCCGTCGCGGTGCTACCGATCCATCGCGGCGACGAGCGCGACGCCGGCCACCGCGCCGGCTAGATCCGCGGCGAGATCCTTCCAGCTCGAGCCGCGGCCCATGCGGCGGGGCTTGAGCGTCACGTCGTAGACCTCCTTCAAGAGACCGACACCGAACGTCGCGCCGAGAGAGCGGGCGCGGCTCTGGCCTTCCACGCGGAGCGAGGCCGCGATCGCGAGCGAGCCCGCGAAGTGGAGCTCCTTGTCCGCGGCGAGCCAGGGTCCCTGCTCGGCCGAGGTGAGGAAGAGGCGCTCGGCCGAGGCGCCTCGTGGCGGCGACACGAGGCTCCCGAGCGCGACGACAAGTCCCAGGATTGCGACGAGGAGGCGGCGCGGGCGCATGCGCCCATGCTAGGGACGGTGCCGCGCTCCCGCAAGCTCTGATACCATCCGTGACATGAGCGGAGTCCTGCAATCCAGGAGCCAGGTTCCCGAGCCGATCCTCGACGTGCTGCGCCGGCTTCAAGAGTCCGGCCATCGCGCGTACGTGATCGGGGGCGCGGTGCGGGAGCTTCTCCTCGGCGAGAAGCCCGCGCCTCAAGACTGGGACCTGGGCACGAGCGCCCTTCCCGACGAGGTGCTCCGGCTCTTTCCAAAGTCCATCGCCACCGGAGCGCGATTCGGGACGATCACCGTCCTCACCGAGGCCGGTCCCTGCGAGGTCACCACCTTCCGCGTGGAATCCGAGTACCGGGACGCGCGCCGTCCCGAGCAGGTCACCTTCGTGCGCGAGCTGGAGGAGGACCTCCGGCGCCGGGACTTCACGGTGAACGCCATCGCGTGGGATCCGCTCCACGATCGCCTCGTCGATCCCTCGGGCGGGATCCCCGATTTGAAGGCACGCCTGCTCCGCGCGGTGGGAAATCCCGGGGAGCGGTTCCGCGAGGATGGTCTCCGCCCGATCCGCGCGGCGCGTTTCGCCGCCACGCTCGAATTCGATCTCGAGACGGAGACCGAGCGCGCCCTTCCCGACGCGCACGAAGAAGTGGCCCGCGTCGCGGCGGAGCGCGTGCGGGACGAGCTCTTGAAGATGCTCGGCGCCCGCGAGCCCTCGCGGGGCTTCGAGGTGCTGCGACACGCCGGACTCCTCCGCCACTGGCTGCCGGAGCTGGCGGACACGATCGCGGTGCCGCAGAACCGCTATCACGCGTACGACGTCTACTTCCACACGCTCTACACCTGCGACGCGGCGCCGCCGCAGAAGCCCGTCGTTCGCCTCGCGGCGCTCTTCCACGACGTGGGGAAGCCGCGGACCAGGGAGGAGCGGGAGGATGGAGAGGCCACGTTCTACAACCACCAGTTCGTGGGGGAGCGCATGGCGCGGGACGCGATGGAGCGGCTCCGCTTCAGCCGGGACCTGACCGAGCGCGTCGCGCACCTCGTGCGCCAGCACATGTTCGACTACCGGCCGGAGTGGACCGACGCCGCGGTGCGCCGCTTCGTCCGGAACGTCGGCGTGGATGCCATCGCGGATCTCTTCGATCTCCGGATCGCGGACAACGTGGGCAACGGTCTCAAGACCGGTTTCCCGCACTATCTCGAGGAGCTGCGCTCCCGGGTCGAGCGGATCCTCGAGGCGGAGGAGGCGCTCTCCGTGCGGGATCTCCAGGTGGACGGGTCAGACGTCATGCGCGTCCTCGATCTCGGTCCCGGACCCAAGGTGGGTGAAATCCTGAATCAGCTCCTCGAAGAAGTGCTGGAAGAGCCCTCCTTGAACCGCCGGGAGGCTCTTCTGACGCGCCTCAAGACCGGGTTTTCGGTTGACACCCCTGGCTCCGGGACCTAGGCTGACCGCCGATTCACAATCGAAACCTTGCGCTAGGGAGCCCATTGACCGCTCGCAGACACGCGCCAGAAGTCCTTCCGGCGGAAGCACCGACGCTGGAGACTATCCGGAGCCCGATCGCGGAGCCGTTCGAGCGGTTTCAAACCGAGCTCGATGACGCGTTCCTCTGCGACGTCGGCCTCGTCGGAACCGTGGGCGCGCACCTGCACCGCGCCTACGGAAAGCGATTCCGCCCCACGCTCGTCCTCCTCGCCGCGAAGGGATTCGGCCGCGTCACGGACGAGGCGATCTTCGGCGCGGTCGTCGTGGAGCTGATCCACACCGCGACCCTGATCCACGACGACAGCGTGGACAAGAGCCTCCTCCGCCGCGGGCTCCCCACCGTGAACAGCGCGTTCAACAACGACACCGCCATTCTCATGGGCGACTATCTCTACTCGAAGGCGTTCTCCATCCTGGTCACGAAGCGGATGTACGAAGCCATGGATCTCCTCGCGGAGGCGACGCATCGCATGAGCCAGGGAGAGCTGCGCCAGATCGAGCAGAAGAACCGGCTCGACCTGAGCGAGCGGGAATACATGCGCGTGATCGACGAGAAGACCGCGTGCCTCATGTCCGCGGGCTGCGAGCTGGGCGCGAACGAGGGAGGCGCGGGCGCGAAGCATCGCGCGGCCCTGAACCGGTTCGGCCGTGCCCTGGGCCTCGCGTTCCAGATCACGGACGATCTCTTCGACTACCTGGGCGCGGAGACGATCACGGGGAAGGCGATGGGGAACGACCTGGACGGAGGCAAGATCACGCTGCCGCTGATCAACGCGCTCCGCGAGGCGCCCGCGCGCGAGCGGCGCGAGATGGAAGACCTCATCCGGTCGCGCGATTTCCGGAATGGGCACTGGTCCGACGTCGTTCGGTTCGTGACGGTGCACGGCGGCGTGTCCTACAGCCAGAAGCGCAGCGCGGAGCTGGCCGAGCGCGCCGAGGAGGAGCTCGAGGCGATCCCGAATCTGGAGATCCGCGAATCGTTGCAGAGCGCCGTGCGGTACGCGGTGACCCGCGAGCGTTGAGCCAGCTTCCCGCCCGGGACATCCCTGCCCAGAATCTCGCGCGCGAGGCCGCGCGTCTCACCCTGACCAAGCGGGCCGAGGACGTCGTGATCCTGGACCTCCGGGAGCTGGAGGGCGTGTGCGACTACTTCGTGCTCGCCACCGGGCAGTCCGAGGTCCAGACCCGCGCGATCGCCGACGCCGTGGACGAAGGAATGCGCGCCCGGGGAATCAAGCCGTGGCACGTCGAGGGGTACGAGGCGCGCCGCTGGATCCTCCTCGATTACGTCGATTTCGTGGTGCACGTCTTTCACGCGCGTGCCCGCGAGTACTACCTCCTGGACAAGCTCTGGGGCGATGCCCGCCGAGAAACCGTGGCCGATTGAGGCCTATCTGGCCGAGCGACTCGAGAAGGCGATCGCGCGGGCGGGGCTCACGCTCCCCGACGGCGCGCGGATCGACGTCGAGGTTCCACGCGAGCCCGAGCATGGAGACTGGGCCACCCCCGTCGCGCTGACACTCGCCAAGACCGCGAAGAAGCCCCCGCGCCAGATCGCGGAGATCCTGCGCGAGGCGCTGGAGGTCGAGCCGGACGTCGCCCTCCCTCCGGAGATCGCGGGGGCGGGATTCCTCAATTTCCGGCTCGCCCCGACCTGGCTCGCTTCGAATCTGCGGCGGATCCTCGAGGCGCCGGAACGGTACGGCACCTCCAGCGCGGGGCGCGGCGAGAAGATCCTCATCGAGTACGTGAGCGCGAATCCCACGGGACCCCTGAACGTGGTGAACGCGCGCGCGGCGAGCATCGGGGACGCGCTGATCCGCATCCTGAACGCGGCGGGATACGAGGCACGGGGCGAGTTCTACGCGAACGACTGGGGGCTCCAGGCGGAGCTCTTCGGCGCCTCGATCGAATCGCGGTTCGCCGAGCGGGTCGGCCTTCCGGCCCCGCCCATTCCCGACGAGGGCTACGCCGGGTCCTACGTGATCGACGTCGCGGCTTCGGTTCCGGAATCCGAGGGCCGGGTCTGGCTCGGGCTGCCCGAGCGCGATCGGAGGCTTCGCTTCGCGGGCTGGGGCATCGACCGCATGCTCGAGCGTCAGAAGAAGGATCTGGATCGCTTCGGCGCGCGCATGGACCGGTGGTTCCGCGAGAGCGAGCTCCACCGCGGCGGCCTGGTCGAGAAGGCGCGCGAGCGCTTGAGCGAGCGGGGCCTCACCGAGACGCGCGACGGCGCGCTCTGGTTCCGGTCCACCGCCTTCGGGGATCAAGAAGATCGCGTCATCGTGCGCGGGAACGGGGAGCCGACGTATTTCCTCGCCGACGCGGCCTACCATAACGACAAGTTCTCGCGTGGATTCGACCGCCTGATCGATCTCCTGGGCCCGGACCATCACGGCCACGTCCAGAGGATGCAGGGCGTGATCGAGGCGATGGGATACCGCCGGGAACGCTTCGAGGTCATCCTCATCCAGTGGGTACGCCTCCTCCGGGGCGGAGAGCCCGTCAAGATGTCGAAGCGCGCGGGGGAGTTCATCACACTCGAGGATCTCGTGGAGGAAGTCGGCGTGGACGCGGCGCGGTTCTTCTTCCTGATGCGGCGGGCCGAGAGCCCGCTCGATTTCGACCTCGAGCTGGCGGTGAAGCGGAGCGAGGACAACCCCGTCTACTACGTCCAGTACGCGCACGCGCGGATCGCGCACGTGCTCGAGTACGCGCGCGCGCAGGGGATCCCCGAGCCGGATCCAGGCGCGGCCCGGGCCGATCTCTTGCACGAGGCGGAGACGCTCACGCTGCTGCGCGGTCTCGCCGGCTTTCCCTCCCTCGTCGCCGCCGCGGCCAGGCATCGGGAGCCTCATCGGATCCCCATGTTCCTCAAGGAATTGGCGGCCAAGTTTCATTCGTTTTATCACCAGCACCGCGTGGTCGGACCCGACGCCGCGGTGACCGGCGCGCGGCTCCTGCTCACGCGTGCCACGGGCGTCGTCTTCCGTCAGGGGCTCGGCCTCCTCGGCGTGAGCGCGCCGGAGTCGATGTAGCCGTGACCATCGCCGTCGTCGGATCCCTCGGCCTCGACACCATCGAGACCCCCGCGGGCCGCGTGGAGGAGGTGCTCGGTGGCTCGGCCGCCTACTTCTCCCTCGCGGCGCGCCATTTCCTCCCGGTGGCGCTGGTCGCGGTGGTGGGGAGCGATTTTCCCGTCGAGGCGCGGCGCGCGCTCGAGCAGCCGGAGCTGGATCTCTCCCACCTCGAGGTGCAGGAGGGAAAGACCTTCCGGTGGGAAGGGGTCTACAGCCGCGACATGAACACCCGGGAGACACGCCGGACCGAGCTCAACGTCTTCGAGCGGTTCCGGCCCAAGCTGAACGACCGCCTTCGCGCGTCCACGAACGTCTTCCTCGCGAACATCGATCCCGTGCTCCAGCGCGAGGTGCTGGACCAGCTCCGGAACCCCAGGCTCGTGCTCTGCGACACGATGAACTACTGGATCCACGGGAAGCGTCCGGAGCTGCTCGAGATCATGAAGCGGGTCCGGATCCTCATCATCAACGAGGAGGAAGCCCGCGAGCTGACCGGGGAGCCGCTGACGCACAAGGCCGCGCGTGCCATTCTCGAGCTCGGCCCCGAGGTCGTGGTCATCAAGCAGGGAGAGCACGGCGCCTTCTTGCAACGACGGGACCTCTACTTCACGTGCCCCGCGGTACCGATCGAGAGCGTGATCGATCCGACGGGGGCAGGGGACACGTTCGCGGGGGGCTTCTTCGGGGCGCTCGCGCGGATGGGCCGCGTCACCGACCGCACCCTTCGGGCCGCCGTGGTCTATGGATGCGTCATGGCTTCCTTCACGGTCGAGGATTTCGGCGTGGGAGGTCTGCTCCGCGTGGACCGACGGGAGATCCTCCGCCGGGCGGACGCGATCATGGAGATGACCCGCTTCACCCTGGACGACACCGCCCGGCTGCTTCGTTGACGCCGTCGAGCCGCCGACGCGGCGGCGCCGCCGCGCGCCGCGGGCGGGGGTCTCCTACGGGAGCGTGAGACCGCGCGTTGCCGGCTGGCGCGCGGAGGCGCTCCCTGGCACACTCCGTGCGGAAAGCGGAACCCATTCGCGAGGGGAGGGGCTGTGGGCCGAAGACTGGAAACGGAGCTGATCCTGCCGGCCGGGCCGAAGGCGGACGAGGCGCCGCGCGCGGCGTGGTCGCCGCGGCTTCTGTGGCTGCTCCTGCCCTCGTTCCTGGCCGCCCTCCCCGTTCTGCTCGCGCTCTTCGGCGGTCCCGAGGTGAAGCAGACGCGGTGGGACGCGTGGGGTGTGGGGCTGTGGGTGCTGCTGCTCGTCGTGGCGGAGGCGCTCCCGGTTCCGACGGTGCGCGGTGGCACGATGACGATCGCGTCCATCCTGGACGTGGGCGCGTTCCTCCTCTTCGGGCCGTGGATCGCGGGGACCCTCGACCTCGTCACCACGGTCATCGCGCAGATGATGATCCTCCGGCGCCCCGCCGGAGAGGCGATCCTGAACGCCGGGCTCTACGCCTCGACCACGATCCTCGCCGGGGCGGCCTATCTCGCCGCCGGCGGCTCGCTCGGCGCGCTCGACCTCGGCCGCGACCTCGTGCCGGTGCTGCTGGCGGGATCCCTCTACTTCATGCTCAACACCAGCGCCGTGAGTCTCGTCCTCGGAGCACGCCGCGGGGAGGACCCGGGGCGAATCTGGGGGCGCCAGTTCCGGGACGGCGTGCCCCAGTACGCGCTCTCGATCGGATTCGGTCTCCTCTTCGCGCAGGTGCGCTCGGTCGCGGGCATCCCCGGCGTGCTCCTTCTCGTGCTCCCGCTCCTCTTCGCGCGCTACGCTCTCCGGCTCTACGCCGATCTCAAAGGCGACCTGGTGAGCTTCGTGCGCGCCTTGAGCGTCGTGCTGGATGCCGTGGATCCGTACACGCACGAGCACTCCGTGCGGGTGGCGGAGTACTCGGTGCGCGTCGCGCGCCGGCTCGGCCTGCCCGAGGACGAGGTGGAGACCATCCACTACGCGGCGCTCTGTCACGACATCGGAAAGATCGCGCAGCGCCCGGAGGTGATCCGGAAGCCGAACGCACTCGATCCCGACGAGCGCCGGCTCATGATGCGCCATCCGGAGGCGGGGGCGCGCATCGTGGGACAGATCCGCGCGCTCCGCACCGCGGCCGCGATGGTGCGCACCCATCACTGGCGCCCCGACGGACGCGGGTATCCCAGCGGGCTCGTGGATTCCGACGTGCCTCTGGGCGCCCGGATCATCCACGTCTGTGACGCGTTCGACGCCATGACCTCGGACCGTCCGTACCGGAAGGGCCTTCCGGTCGAACGGGCGCTGGCCGAGCTGCGCCGCCACGCCGGCTCCCAGTTCGAGCCGAGGGCGGTGGCCGCGCTGGCGGAGCTGCACGACGTAGGCTCCCTCTCGCTCACGCCGCCCGAAGCCGATCTTCTCGTGGAGATGACCTCGTGAGCCGGTACCGCGACGCGGGGGTGAACATCCGGAAGGGGGAGGAGGCGGTCGACCGCATCCGGGCGCTGGTCCGCTCCACGTTCAATGCCAACGTGGCCGCGGATCTCGGGGGTTTCGCCGGAGCGTTCCGGATTCCGGGCGTCCCGGGGAAGCTCCTCGCCTCGAGCATGGACGGCGTGGGGACCAAGCTCAAGGTCGCGATCCTCTGTGGGAAGCACGACACGGTCGGGGAAGATCTGGTCTGCCACTGTGGGAACGACATCCTGGTCCACGGAGCGACTCCGCTCTTCTTCCTCGACTACATCGCGATGGGCGCCCTGGATCCCCAGCGGGTGGAAGAGGTCGTCGAGGGACTCGCGCGCGGGTGCCGCGCGGTGGGGTGCGCCCTGATCGGCGGCGAGACCGCGGAGATGCCCGGTCTCTACGCGCCCGGCGACTACGATCTCGCCGGCGCGATCGTGGGCATCACCTCGGAATCCGAGTGGATCGACGGGAAGCAGATCGAGGCCGGGGATCAGCTGCTGGGCCTCCCATCCGTCGGGCTCCACACGAACGGCTACTCCTTGGCGCGGAAGATCCTCCTCGACACGCTGAAGCTCGGGCCGGGCGATGCCCTCCCGTTCGGCGGCACGGTCGGGGGAGAGCTCCTGAAGCCGCACCCCTACTACGGTCCAGCGGTGCGCGTGGCGTGCGCGGCCGGAGCCGTCCGCGGCATGGCGCACATCACCGGCGGCGGCATCCCCGGAAACCTGGTGCGCGTCCTGCCCGAAGGGCTCGCCGCGGAGGTGAGGCTCGGGAGCTGGCCCGTGCTCGAGGTCTTCCGGTACCTGACGGAGAAGGGGAAGGTCGCGGAAGCGGAGGCCTACGAGGTCTGGAACATGGGCCTGGGGATGATCCTCGTCGTGAACGGCTCGGACCTCGACGCCGTGGAGCGCGCGCTCGCCCGGGCGCGTCACGACTGCCATCGAATCGGACAGGTCCTGCCGGGGACTCGCGAGGTGAGGCTCACGGCCTAGCGGTAGGGAGGGGCGGGGACATCGAGGGATTCGGGCCGTGGGCCGAGGCGCTGGGCTTGGTGGGCCGGAGTCCGGGGCTTCTCCGACTCGGGGATCGGATCCAGGCGCTCGCGCGGAGCCACGCCACCGTCCTGATCCAGGGGGAGACCGGCACCGGGAAGGAGCTCGTCGCCCGGGCGCTGCATCTTCTCTCCCCTCGCGAGACCGGGCCCTTCGTCCCGCACAATTTCGGCGCGATCACCGACACCCTGGTGGAGAGCGAGCTCTTCGGACACGCGCGGGGCTCGTTCACCGGGGCGCACGCGGACCGGATGGGTCTGTTCGAGGCGGCGCATCAGGGGACCCTCTTCCTGGACGAGATCGGGGACGCCAGTCCCTCCGTCCAGAGCCGCCTCCTCCGCGTCATCCAGGAAGGGGAGCTGCGCCGCGTGGGGGATTCGCGCTCCCGGCGGGTCGACGTGCGCATCGTGGCCGCCACGCATCGAAATCTGGAGAGCGAGGTGGGCGCCGGTCGCTTCCGCGCCGACCTCTTCTATCGGCTGAACGTCCTGACGCTGGAGGTGCCCCCGCTTCGGGACCGCCTCGAGGATCTTCCGCTCCTGGCCACGCATTTCCTGGGCCGGCTCCGGAGGCGCGACCGCGTAGCGGTGCGCGGCATCCGCGACGACGCGCTCCACGCGCTGGCCGAGCACTCCTGGCCGGGAAACGTCCGCGAGCTGATGGGCGCGCTCGAGCGCGCCTGTCACGCGCTGGATCGCGAGGGCTGGGTCACCCGTCGTTCGCTGGGCCTTCGACTCGCGCCCTCGCAGGCCTCGCTCGTGCGCGACCGCGCGACCTTGGACCTGAAACGGCGAACGCTCGCCTACGAAGCGGAGCTCATCCGGAGCGCGCTCGACTCGCACGGAGGGAACAAGGCGGACACCGCGCGCTCGCTGGGGCTCACGCGTCAAGGCCTGTGGAAGAAGATGCGTCGTTTGAAAGCGCTCCGTCCCGATTCGCCTTGATTTCGCCGGCCGTATTCCTATACTCGCGCGAGGTTTAGGCACTCACCCTCACGTTGGAATCAGGAGCGCCCGCCTTGAGTCAGGATCTGACCCGCCTCGGATTGATCGGGGTGGGAGCCATTGCGCAGGTGAACCACCTGCCCGCCCTCGCGCGCATGAAGGACGTCGAGATCTACGCGGTCTGTGACGACGATCCCGAGAAGGCGCGCGTCGTGGCGGAGCGCTTCAAGGTGCCGCACGCGCTCTCGGACTACGAGCGGCTCCTCCGCCTGGGCGATCTGGACGCGGTGATCATCTCCACCCCCAACCACCTCCACGCCCCCATGACGCTCGCCGCGCTGGACTACGGCAAGCACGTGCTCTGCGAGAAGCCTCCCGCGCGCAACGCGTCCGAGGCGCAGATGATGGCGGAAGCGGCCAAGCGCTCGGGCAAGACCCTGATGTATGCCATGAACAACCGCTTCCGGGCAGAGGCCCAGGTGCTGCGCCGCTTCATCGAACGCCGCGAGCTGGGAGACATCTTCTACGCCAAGACCGGCTGGCTCCGGTATCGGACCGAACGCGGCGGGCCCGAGTGGTACACCAACAAGAAGAGCGCGGGGGGCGGCGTGCTGATGGATCTCGGGGTTCAGATGCTCGACCTGAGTCTCTGGCTCCTCGGGAATCCGCAGATCTCTTCCGTCACCGCGACCAAGTACGTTCGCGATCCGCGCCAGGACGTGGAGGACACGCTCGCCGCGATGCTCATCCTCGAATCGGGCGCGTCGCTCACGCTCGAGGTCAGCTGGGCGCTCCTTCTCGAGAAGAATTTCTCGTATCTGAATCTGTACGGCACCGAGGGAGCGGCGCTCCTTCATCCGTTCCGGGTGCACAAGGAGATGGGCGGCCGCCTCAAGGACGTGACGCCGTCGCTGGATTCCGTGCGCAACCTGTACAAGCAATCCTACGAGCTCGAGCTGGAGCACTTCCTCCGGTGCATCACGCAGGGCGAGCGTCCCCAGGCGTCTCCCGAGGAGGGGCTCCAGGTCATGAGGGTCATCGACGCCATCTATCAGTCCGCCGAGGCTCGCCGCGAGGTCCGGCTCCATTAGTCGGATCCCAGGGCGCGCCCGGGGACCGCTGGCCGCGGCGGCGTCGGGAGTCCTGCTCAGCCTCTCGTTCCCCAACACGGGCCTGATGCCGCTCGTGTTCGTGGCGCTGGTCCCGCTCCTGGTCTCGATCCACCGCGACGCCCCCGGGCCCACGGCTCCGCCCTCGTGGACGCCGACGAGGCGGGCGCCGGGATGGATTCCATGGGTCACGGGCGTGGTCTTCAACGCGCTCCTCTTCTGGTGGCTCATCCGGCTTCCCGCCGCCGCCATGACCTATCCGTGGATCATCCTGCCGGCGCTCCTGGCCCTGGCCCTCTATCTCGGGTTCTTCGTCCAGGTCTTCGGCTGGATCACGCGCTTCATCCGCCGCCGCGTCGGCTGGTCGCCGCTCGTCGTCGCGCCCGCCGCGTGGGCCGTCGCGGAGTGGCTCAAGTCCTCGGGGCCGCTGGGCTGCCCGTGGGGAAACCTGAGCTACGCCCTGGCCGAGCATCCCGCGTGGATCCAGGGGGCGGCGCTGGTCGGCGCGCCGGGGCTGAGCGTCTGGATCGTCTGCGTGAACGCGCTCCTGGCCGCGGCCTGGACCTCGCGCCGCTGGGTCGCCCGCGTCCTCTTCGTGGCCGCGGCGATCGCGCTGGTCTGGGCGCCGGTCTCGTGGGGCCGGAAGCGGATCGAAGCCCACCGGCCCGGCGCCACGGTCCGGGTGGCGCTGGTGCAGCCGAACATCCCCAGCGAGGAGAAGTGGGACGCGGCCCATCAGGAGAAGAGCATCCGCACGCTGACCCGGCTCTCGCGCGAGGCGGGAGACCAGGTACCGAAGCCGGAGCTCCTGGTCTGGCCCGAGACCGCGCTCCCGTTCTATCTGAGGCTGGAGCCGCCCAAGCTGGACCGGATCTTCGATCTCGTGCAGTCCCTGGACGTGCCTCTCCTCGCCGGGTATCCGGACGCGACCTTCAGCCTGAGCGGCGGCGTGATCACGCACAACGCCGCCGGGCTCGTGCTTCCGTCGCGGATGATCGCCGCTCAGTACGAGAAGATCCACCTCGTGCCCTTCGGGGAGCGCATTCCGTTCCAGGGTCTCCTGCCGTTTCTCGGCAAGATCGATCTGGGGCAGGCGGAGTGGACCCCGGGCACGAAGCCCGTGATCGTTCCCTTCCGGAGCGCCCCCTTCGGAGTGCTCATCTGCTTCGAGTCCATCTTTCCCGAGCTGGCCCGGGACTACGGCGTGGACGGAGCCCGGTTTCTCGTGAACATCACGAACGACGAGTGGTTCGGGCCCACCGCGGCGCCCCGTCAGCACGCCGACATGGCGATCTTGAGATGCGTCGAGCAGGACATGGGCATGGCGCGGTGCGCGAACACGGGGATCTCGATGCTCATCGATCCGCTCGGGCGCGTGACCCAGAAGACTCCGCTCTTTCACGAAGCGCTCCTGACCGGGGACGTGGAGCTGGGGGACGCGACGACGCTCTTCCGCTCCTGGGGCGACTGGCTCACGGGGATCTGCATCGGACTGGTGGCCGTGTTGCTCTTGCTCGGCTGGTATCGCCCGCTGCGGAGGCACGAAGGGTGATTTGACGCGGCGCGCCGCTCCGTGTAGAGTGAGACCTCAGGCGGAGCGGCGAAGGCCGAGTTCCGCCTCCGAAGGCACGGAGGAATCGCACCCAAGTGCCCGGCTCACCTGAATCCGACAAGCGATCCGATCAACCGAAATCCGTCCGCGGGCTCCATCCGCTCGCGTGGCTCCTGTCGCTCGCGCTCCTGACCACGGGGCTCATGGCGACTTCCTCCTGGATCGACCTCGGGATCGCGGCCGCGCTTCTCGGCGTCCTCGCCCTGCGCGCGGAGCGGCGTCGCGCGGGACACGAGGCGCCCCTTCTCCTGCTCGCGGTCCTCGTCTTTCTGGTCCACGTCGTGGGCGCGGGAGGCGCGTGGCGAGCCGCGGTCGGGTCCGCGGCGGCCGTGGCGTTCCGGCTTCTGGCGCTCTTCTACCTCCTTCGGTGGGCCGCGCGCGTGTCGCTCGCGCCCATCGCCCGCTGGCTCATGGGGTGGAAGCCGCCCGCGCGACCACGGGCGCTCCTCCTACTCTGGGAGAGCGCGAGGCTCACGGCGGGCCTCCTGCCGCTCGCGCTGCGAGAGGCGGAGCAGCACGTCCTGGCGCTCCGCGGCCGCGGCATCCGTCCGGGCCGGGGCCTCGGGGGGCGGGCGCGGTACCTCCTGGCCTGGTTCCTTCCGTTTCTCGGAACGATGCTCCGGATCGGGGACGCCTACGCGGACGCCCTGACCGTTCGAGGCTACGTGCCGGGTCGCGCCCGGCGCACGAGCCCGGGACCCGGGTGGGGAGCTCGGGAATGGGGCATCCTCGGAGGCAGCGCCGCGGTCTGCGTCTGGTTCCTGCGTGGTATCCATGGTATCTGAGGCCCGCACCCTGACGGTGCGCCTCGGCATCGAATTCAATGGGACCTCGTTCCATGGCTGGCAAATCCAGCCACGCGACCGCACGGTACAGGGGGAGATCGAGGAGGCTTTGAGGAGGGTGACCGGGGCCAGGGTGCGGATCGCGGGAGCAGGCCGGACCGATTCGGGGTGTCACGCTGCAGGGCAGGTGGCCAGCGCGACCCTGTCGACCCGGCTGACCCCGGAACGGCTCAAGGCCGCCCTGAATGCGCACTTACCCCGTGATGTGCGGATCCTCGAAGCGGCGGAGGCCGCGCCGCGGTTCCATGCCCGCTTTCAGGCCATGCGCCGCGCGTATCGCTACCTGATCGTGTCGCGCCCCACGGCACTCCTCGAGGAGCGTGCGTGGGCGAGGGCGATCCGGGTGGACCTGGACGCGCTGCGCCGCGCCACGCGGCCGCTCCTCGGCGGTCACGACTTCACCTCGTTCTCGAAGCAGGGCGGAGACGAAGTCGAGATGGAGTGCGTCGTGACCCGGGCGGAATGGTCGCGGCGCGGGGTGGTGACGCGGTTCGACATCGAGGCCGACCGCTTCCTCTACACCATGGTTCGCCGCATCGTCTCGACCGTGATTCGCGCCGCGGAGGAAGGAGAAGGCTCGAAGCGGATCCGCGTGGCGCTGGAATCACGCGATCGGCGGGACGCGGCGCCTCCGGCGCCCGCGCACGGTCTCTACCTCATGAGGGTCCGCTATCCCGGTCTGGGATGGCTTCCCAAGGAGCGTCTGGATGTCGTTGGTTGAAGCACCCAACCCGGGGAGCCCCCGGAGCGGGTCCCGTTCGATGTGGCTCTGGGGGGTGGTCTGCGGTTTCCTCCTGCTGGGTGCGCTGATCCTCGGGGCTTCCTCGCTCGGTCCCTCGGCGCCGCGCGGCGATCTGCGTCCGGCGCCCGCCGTCGCTCAGGACGCGTCCGCGTCGAGCCGCGATCCGAGCGCCTCGCGGCGCACGGCGATCGTGGCGGCGGCGCAGCGCGTGGGGCCCTCGGTCGTGACGATCAGCGTGGTCTCGACGCGCACGGTGCAGTCGAGCCCCTTCTCGAACGAGTTCTTCGATCCGTTCTTCCGCGACATGATCCCGTCCTACCGCTACCGGGAGCAGATCCCGAGCATGGGCTCTGGATTCATCATATCCTCCAAGGGCTACGTGCTCACGAACGAGCACGTGGTGCACGGCGCCGAGAAGATCACCGTGATCCTGGCGGACGGCCGGTCCTTCACCGGGAAGGTCCTGGGGTCCCACCCGCAGTACGACGTGGCGATCGTGAAGATCGAGGGAGATCGTCTGCCGGTCGCGCCGCTCGGGACCTCCAACGACCTCCTGATCGGCGAGTGGGCGATCGCGATCGGGAATCCCTTCGGCTTCCTCCTCAACGACACCCAGCCCACGGTCACCGCGGGCGTGATCAGCGCCACGCGGCGTGACATCAAGGCGGGGTCCGCGGGCGAGGGGATCTACAAGAACATGATCCAGACCGACGCGGCCATCAACCCGGGGAACTCGGGGGGCCCGCTCGTGAACGCGAACGGAGACGTGATCGGGGTGAACACCTTCATCTTCACGAAGAGCGGCGGCTCCGAGGGGATCGGCTTCGCCATCCCGATCGACGCGGTGAAGCGCGTCGTGGACGAGCTGATCCGCTACGGACGGGTCCGGAACGTCTGGATCGGGGTGGGAACGTGGGACATCACCCCCTACCTGGCCGAGCGCCTCGGGACCAAGGACCGGAACGGCCTCTACGTCGCTTCGGTCGAGAAGGGCAGCCCGGCCGACAAGGCGGGCGCCAAGGTGGGGGACATCATCCGGAGGGTGAACGGCACGTCGATCGGCGACGTGAACGAGGCCTACCGCGCCCTCTTCGGCGCGAACGTGGGGGACACGATCACGCTGACCGTGGAGCGCGACGGGAAGACGAGCACCCTGAAGCTCACGCTCGAGGAGCTCCAGGAGTGATTCCGCGCTACAGCCGACCCGAGATGGCGGCTCTCTTCGAGGACGATGCGCGCTACCGCACCTGGCTCGAAGTGGAGCTCAGCGTGTGCGCCGCCATGGAGCGTGCGGGCGAGGTGCCCGCGGGCGTCTCCGCGCGCGTCCGCGCGAAGACGAAGATCGACGCCCGGCGCGTGGACGAGCTGGAGGCCACGCTGCGGCACGACGTGATCGCGTTCCTGACGATGGTCGGAGAATCGGCCGGCGAGGACGCGCGCCATCTCCACAAGGGCATGACCTCCTCGGACCTGGTGGACACGGCGCTGGCGCTGACGCTCACGAGGGCGTCGGGTCTCCTCCTCCGTGGAGTGGAGCGGCTCCGCGAGGCCGCCCGCTCGCTCGCGCTGCGCCACAAGGAGACGATCATGGTGGGCCGCACGCACGGCGTGCACGCCGAGCCCATCACGTTCGGATTGAAAGTATTGGTCTGGTACGAGGAGCTGGGCCGCGCGCTCGAGCGTCTCCGCCACGCGCGCGAGAGCGTCGCGGTGGGGAAGCTCTCGGGCGCCGTCGGCACGCACGCGCACCTGAGCCCCGAGCTCGAGGAGGAAGTGCTCCGGGCCCTGGGCCTTCGGCCCGAGCCCGCGGCGACCCAGGTCGTGCAGCGCGACCGGCACGCGGAGCTGGTGCAGGCGATCGCGCTCCTGGGCGCCTCGCTCGAGAAGATCGCGCTCGAGATCCGTCATCTCCAGCGTACCGAAGTGCTCGAGGCGGAGGAGCCGTTCCGCGAGGGACAGAAGGGCTCCTCGGCGATGCCCCACAAGCGAAACCCCGTGAACTGCGAGCGCATCTGCGGGCTCGCGCGCGTCCTGCGCGGGAACGCCGTGGTCGCGCTCGAGAACGTGGCGCTCTGGCACGAGCGGGACATCAGCCACTCGAGCGCGGAGCGCGTGATCCTTCCCGATTCGTTCCTGGCCTGCGACTTCATGGTGGATCAGGCACGGGACGTGCTCGAAGGGCTGAACGTGTATCCCGAGCGCATGCGCGCCAACCTCGAGCTCACGCGCGGACTCATCTACTCGCAGCGCGCGCTCCTGGCGCTCGTCGCGGCGGGACTCTCGCGCGAGGACGCGTACGCGATCGTGCAACGCCACTCGATGGCCGCCTGGAAGGGCGCGCCCGATCTCGAGACGCGCCTGGCCGGAGACCCCGAAGTCACGAGGGTCCTGAGCCGCGAGAAGCTCCGGGCCTGCTTCGACCCCGCTCACTTCACCCGTCACGTGAACCGAATCTTCGAACGCGTTCTGGGAGAGCCCGTTGCCGCAAGCCGCTAGCGCCCCTTGCCTTCCCCTCGCCGAGGCCGACGACCGCGCGTTGCAAGAAATCCTCGAGCGCGAGGGACTCCGTCTCACGCCCGGGGAAGCGAGACGCATGCTCTCGCTCCTCGGCCGCGATCCCACCCGGGTCGAGGCGACCATCTTCGACACCATGTGGAGCGAGCATTGCTCCTACAAGAGCAGCCGCTGGGTGCTGAAGGCGCATCTTCCCGTGGACAGCCCGAGCGTGATCCTCGGACCGGGGGAGGACTCCGGCGTGGTCCGGCTCGGGACGCACGAGGGGGTGGACTACGCGCTCGTGATCGCGCACGAGAGCCACAACCATCCTTCGCAGGTCGTGCCCACCGAGGGCGCCGCGACCGGGATCGGCGGGATCGTGCGCGACGTGGCTTGCATGGGAGCCGAAGTGATCGGCGTGCTGGACGCGCTCCGCTTCGGAGACCCCGACGGCCCGCGCTCCGCGCCGGTCCGCGAGATCGTGCGCGGGGTCGTGGACGGCATCTGGCAGTACGGCGACGCGCTCGGCGTGCCGAACCTGGGCGGCGACGTCTTCTTCTCGTCGCGCTATGACGAGAACTGCCTCGTGAACGTGGTCTCCCTGGGACTGGTTCGGGCGGACCGCGTGGTGCGGAGCCGCGTTCCGGAAGCCGCCACGCGCGAGCCCTACGTCCTGATCCTGATCGGGAAGCCCACGGACGAGACGGGGTTCGGCGGCGCCTCCTTCGCCTCGGCGGTGCTGGAGGAGGACGCGGAAGGACAGCGCGGCCACGTGCAGGTGCCGGATCCCTTCCTGAAACGTGTGCTGCTCGAGGCCAACCGTGCGGCGCTCGACTGGCTGCACGCGGAGAAGGTCGTCTTCGGCTTCAAGGATCTCGGCGCGGGCGGGATCGCCTGCGCCTCCTCGGAGCTCGCGGCCGCGGGGGGCTTCGGCATGGACGTCGACCTGGACCGGGTGCCCGCCTCGCGCGAGGATCTCCCTCCCGAGGTGCTCGCGTGCTCGGAGACCCAGGAGCGCTTCGCGATGGTGGTTCCCGAGCGGGTGGCGGATCACGTGCTCCAGATCTACAACGCGGACTTCGCGCTCCCTGAGGTCTACCACGGGGCGCGCGCCGCCGTCGTCGGCCGGGTGCGAGCCGACGCGCGGTACCGGATCTTGAAATCGGGTCAGGCGGTCTGCGACTCGCCGGTCGAGGTGATCACCGCCGGCATCGAGCACCGGCGTCCCGAGCGCGCGCGTCCCGCGGCGGAGCGGGACGTCGAGCTTCCTCCGGTCCAGGACCACGAGGAATTCCTCCAGCGGATGCTCGGGAGCCCCAACCTCGCCTCGCGCGAGCCCATCCTCCGCTACTACGACACCGAGGTGCAGGGGCGGATGGTCGTGCGCGCCGGGGAAGCCGACGCCTCGGTCCTGGCGCCCATCCCGGGCTCGAAGCTCGGCGCGGCGATCACCGTGGATGGAAACCCCTGGTGGGTCGCGGCCGATCCGTACTGGGGCACGGCCCACGTGGTCTGCGAGTCGCTCCGCAATCTCGCCGCCGTCGGCGCGACGCCCGTGGCCCTGACCGACTGCCTCAACTTCGGCAATCCGGAAGACCCGGAGGTCTTCGCCGATTTCGTGCGCAGCGTGCGCGGCCTCGGCGACGCGGCGCGCGCGCTGGGGTGCGAAGGTCTGAACGGCCCCCCGATCGCGATCGTCTCGGGGAACGTGTCCTTCTACAATGAAGGGTCGTCCGGCCGCTCCATCGAGCCTTCGCCGATCGTGGCGGGACTGGGCACGCTCGAGGACTGGAGCGTCGCCACGACCAGCGCGATCAAGCGTCCCGGAAGCGTGCTCGTCCTGAGCGGGCCGCGGCAGGACCGGCTGGGCGCCTCGCAGATGCGGTACCAGCTCACCCACCGCACGGACGGCCCGCTCCCCGAGCTCGATTTCGACCGGGAGCGACGCCGGATCTACGCCGCGCTCGAGGCGGTGCGCCGCGGCCTCGTGCTCGCCTGTCACGACATCGCCGAGGGCGGTCTCGCCGTCGCCGCGGTGGAGATGGCCCTCGGCGGCTACGAATCGCAGGGCATCGGGCTGCAGATCCCGATTTCCGGCATTGGGAACACGTCTTCGGAGTCCCGACTCTATTCGGAAGCGCCGGGCTTTCTCTTCGAGGTGGGGAAGGAGCGGCTGCCCGACGTTCTGAGCCTCTTCGAGCGGTGGGGCGTGGATGCCGTCATGATCGGGCGCACCCTCGCCGAGCCGCGCTTCCGGATCCTGGACGGTGGACACACGCTGGTGGACCTGGACCTGGGCCAGCTGCAGCGCCTCCACGGGGACGCGCTGAAGCCGGTCGTGGAATGAGCGGGGAGGGAGAACGGAGCATGGCCAGGGTCGCGGTGGTGCAGATCCCCGGGGTGAATTGCGAGTACGAGACCACCCGCGCGTTGGAGGCGGTGGGGCTCGAAGCCCGCATCGTGCGCTGGAACGAGCCCGCGTCGGTCTGGACCGAGTTCGACGCGTACGTCCTTCCCGGAGGCTTCGCGTTCCAGGACCGCATCCGGGCCGGCGCGATCGCGGCCAAGCTTCCGGCCGTGGACCGGATCGCCGCGGAGTCCGAGTCCGGGAAGCCGGTGCTCGGAATCTGCAACGGCGCCCAGGTGCTCGTGGAGGCGGGCCTCGTTCCCGGGTTCCACCGGGGGCGAGTGGAGATGGCTCTGGCCCCCAACAAGGCGCCCCGCCGCGCCGGATACCTCTGCCGGTGGGTCTGGCTGCGCGTCTCGCCGGGGCCCGGAGCCTCCTGGTACGCCGCCTCGATCCGCCCCGGAGAGGTGATCCCGATGCCCATCGCGCACGGGGAGGGGCGCTTCCTGACCGCGGACCCGGAGGTGCGGGACCGCATCCAAAAGGACGGGCTGGCTCTGTTCCGGTACGTCGCTCCCTCGGGACGGCCCCCCGAGCACTATCCTTACGACCCCAACGGCGCCATGCTGGAGGCTGCCGGTATCACGAATCAGGCCGGAAACGTGCTGGCGTTCATGCCGCACCCGGAGCGCGCTTCCTGGCTCCGGCAGGTGCCGCTGGAGCTGCGGAACGCGTGGGGCGAGCGCCGGCGCGCCGCGGTCGGACGGCGGCACGACCTCGAGGGTGCGGGGCCGGGCCGGATCGTCTTCGAGTCGCTCGCGGCGAGACTCCTCGCGCGCGAGGCGCAAGGGGCCCGCTCGTGAGCGCGATCCTGCTCGTCCGGCTCAAGATCACCGATCTGGCGGCGTGGACCGCGCTCGAGACCGGCCGGAAGCTCCTCGATCCGGGGCACGCGCTCACCCGGATCGTGCGGGAGCAGCTCTTGCTCTTCGAGCCCGAGACCGGGCAGAAGGCGGACTCGTTCGAGGGCGTCCTGGGAGAAGCGGTGCGCCATTCCAACTTCTTCGTGAACCCGAACAAGGAAACGTTCCGGTTCCTCGGCGCGGCGGAGCGCGGCGAGACCTGGTCGCCGCCCGAAGGCGCGTGGGGAATCCTGAGCCGCGCGCGCGACGAGACCCGGGACGAGTCCTTGCTCCAGAGCCTCCGGCGCGAGCATCCCATGCCCGGTCTCGGCGCGATCCGCCGGGCGCGGGTCTGGTGGCTCTGGTCGAAAGGTCCGGACGGCGACGCGGCGGCGCCGTACGTCACAGGCGTGCTCGGGGAGCTGCGCGATCAGAAGCACGGCCTCCTGACGAACCCGCACGCGGAGGCATCGATGATCCTGGCCGGCGCCACTCCGTGGAGCCGCGTCGAGCGATTCCTGATCGATCCCGCCCCCGCCTTCCGGGCGGCGGCATGAGGGGAGCGACGAGCGACATGAGCCATCCCACCGACCATCGAAGCGACGACCGACTTCGCGAGGAATGCGGCGTGTTCGGGATCTGGGGCGCCGAGAACGCGGCCCGGCTCACCTACGCGGGTCTCTACGCGCTCCAGCATCGGGGCCAGGAGAGCGCCGGCATCGTCGCCACCGACGGGGGCGAATTCCGTCACCACAAGGCGGTCGGGCTCGTCTCGGACGTCTTCGCCGGAAACGTCCTCGACTCCCTTCCGGGGCGGATCGCGATCGGGCACAACCGGTACTCCACCCAGGGCAGCACCCTGCTCCGGAACGCGCAGCCGCTGGTCGTGGATTTCCGGGAGGGGATGCTGGCGCTCGCCCACAACGGGAATCTCGTGAACGCGCTCGCGCTCCGGAACGAGCTCGAGGGCCAGGGCTCCATCTTCCAGACCACGAGCGACACCGAGGTCATCCTGCATCTGATCGCGCGCTCCAAGGCGACCGAGATCGAGCGGATGATCCCGGAGGCGCTCGCGCGGTGCCAGGGCGCCTACACGCTGGTGATCCTGGCGGGGGATAAGCTGATCGGTCTCCGGGATCCGAGAGGATTCCGTCCGCTCTGCCTCGGCAAGCGCGGCGAGGCCTACGTGCTCGCGAGCGAGACCTGCGCCCTGGACATGGTCGGGGCCGATTTCGTGCGCGAGATCCACGCGGGGGAGATGGTGGTGATCGACGGATCGGGCCTGAAGTCGTACACCCCCCTGAAGCCGAAGCCCGAGCGCGGATGTGTCTTCGAGCTGATCTATTTCTCGCGGCCCGACAGCGAGGTCTTCGGGGAGAGCGTGGATCTGATCCGGCGCCGTCTCGGACGCACGCTCGCGGCGGAGCATCCGGCGCAGGCCGACATCGTGATCTCCGTGCCGGACTCCAGCAACTCCGCCGCCCTCGGCTACTCCGAGGCCTCGGGCATTCCCTTCGAGCTGGGGCTGATCCGCAATCACTACGTGGGGCGCACGTTCATCGCGCCGCAGCAGATGAAGCGGGACTTCGGCGTGAACCTCAAGTTCAATCCGGTCCGGCGCATCCTGGACGGGAAGCGCGTCGTCGTGGTGGACGACTCCATCGTCCGCGGCA
>Ga0075435_100000118_pt1 | contig 44235 bp, 45 predicted proteins | sample RhiMethybrSRZTD4_FD_75302 | JGI IMG/M metagenome (GOLD analysis project Ga0075435, IMG submission 75302) | Populus rhizosphere microbial communities from Tennessee, USA - Rhizosphere MetaG P. TD hybrid SRZTD4 | ecosystem: Host-associated > Plants > Roots > Rhizosphere > Soil | place: USA...
CGCTTCTGCTTGGCCTTGGGCGCGATGCGCTGCGCCGCGCCCGCCTCGTCGATCACGTCGATCGCCTTGTCGGGGAGGTGGCGGTCGTTGATGTAGCGCGCGGAAAGCTCGGCCGCGGTGGTGAGCGCGTTGGCGGTGTACTTGACGCTGTGGTGCGCCTCGAAGCGGGTCTTCAGCCCCTTCAGGATCTCCACCGTCTCGTCCACGGAAGGCTCGACCACGTCGATTTTCTGGAAGCGGCGGGAAAGGGCGTGGTCCTTCTCGAACACGCCGCGGTACTCGTTGTAGGTGGTGGCGCCGATGCACTTCAACTGACCGGTGGAGAGCACCGGCTTCAGCAGGTTGGACGCGTCCAGCGTTCCGCCCGAGGCCGCACCGGCACCGATCACGGTGTGGATCTCGTCGATGAACAGGATCGCGTTGGGGTTGTCGACCAGCTGCTTGAGCACCGCCTTCAGGCGCTGCTCGAAATCCCCGCGGTACTTGGTCCCCGCGAGCAGCGCGCCCATGTCGAGCGCGTAGACCGTGCACTTGGCGAGCAGGTCGGGGACACTGCCCTCGACGATGCGCCGCGCCAGGCCCTCGGCGATGGCGGTTTTGCCCACGCCGGCCTCGCCGACCAGCAAGGGGTTGTTCTTGCGACGCCGGCACAGCGTCTGCACTACCCGCTCGAGCTCCTTGTCGCGGCCGATCAGCGGGTCGATCTTGCCGGCGAGCGCGAGCGCGTTCAGGTTCTGGGTGTAGTTGTCGAGCGGGCTGTTCGAGGTCTCGGCCTGGCCTTCCTGCTCGGCCTCCTGGTCGTTCTTGCCCTGGTGCGCCTGCGGCGTCTTGGTGATGCCGTGGGAGATGTAGTTCACGACGTCGAGGCGCGCGATGCCCTGCTGCTGCAGGAAATACACCGCGTGCGAATCCTTCTCGCCGAAGATCGCCACCAGGACGTTTGCCCCGGTGACTTCCTTCTTGCCGGAGGACTGCACGTGGAGGATGGCGCGCTGGATCACGCGCTGGAAGCCGAGCGTCGGCTGGGTGTCGACCTCGCGGTCGGCGGCGATGCGCGGGGTCTGCTCGGCGATGTGCTGGGTCAGGTTCTTGCGCAGCTCGTCCATGTTGGCGCCGCAGGCGCGCAGCACTTCGGCCGCGGTGGGGTTGTCGAGCAGCGCGAGCAGGAGGTGTTCGACGGTGATGAACTCGTGGCGCTTCTGGCGCGCCTCGACGAACGCCATGTGGAGGCTGACTTCGAGTTCCTGGGCAATCATTTGCTGCTGTTCCTCCTGCCTGCCGTTAACACCTTTTCCTCCGCGTTCCTTGCTAAGTCTCTTCCATCACGCACTGCAACGGATGCTGATGCTTCCGGGAGTATGCCGCGACTTGCTGTACCTTAGTGGAAGCAACGTCGCGGGGATATACCCCACAGACTCCGATGCCTTCGCGATGCACCTTCAGCATCACCTGGGTGGCGCGTTCCCGGCTCATCCCGAAGAACTTCTGCAGCACCACCACTACAAACTCCATGGGGGTGTAGTCGTCGTTCAGCAGCATGACCTTGAACATCGGCGGAGGCTTCAGCTTGCTCCGCTGGGCCTCCAGTATGGTGTCGTCCTTTTGCTGCGCCATGCCGCCAGACTACGCGCCCTCGAGCACCCCAGAATCGGACAATTTCCGCGCTTGCCCGTTCCCCCCGCCGATTCCGCTCGCCTTTCCGGGTTTTCCGGTGCGTCCATTCGCCATACTGCGGTCTATCGTAGTCTTTGTCGGGGGGCGAAGCAATGCGGCCGGCGGCGCCGAAGGGCCAAATTACGGCGTTTTTTCACGGCCTTGGCGCACGCGCGACAGCGCCTTGGCTCGGGCGCCACACTCCCCTAGGGGATCCCTTGACGTGCCCCTGCCGGGCGCGTAAAAGGCGGGCTGTGTTTGGATTCAGGCTGTCTGTTTGCCATCTAGGGCGGCGGGGTCGTGGAGTTCCAGGCATGGCTCGGGTCAAACGCCCGGTAGCTCATCAATAACGACGACGTACTAGGGAGAGCGCATGGCAACAGGGACGGTGAAGTGGTTCAACGACGCAAAAGGCTACGGGTTCATCACCCCGGACGACGGCAGCGAGGATCTGTTCGCGCATTTTTCCGCCATCAACATGTCGGGTTTCAAGACGCTGAAGGAAGGCCAGAAGGTGAGTTTCGACGTGGTGCAGGGGCCCAAGGGGAAGCAGGCCTCCAACATCCAGAAGGTCTGAGCGCAGCTGTAGGCTAAAAGGGCTAAATAACAACAAAAAGGCCGCCCCGTCGGGGGCGGCCTTTGTTTTTCCGCGTTTGCTTTCTGTTCTTCCTTACATCCGCTCGATCATCGCCTGGCCGAAGCCGGAGCACGACACCTGCTTCGCGCCCTGCATCTGGCGTGCGAAGTCGTAGGTCACGATCTTGTCCTGGATCGCCTGTTCCATGGACCGGATGATGGCATCGGCGGCCTCCACCCAACCCATGTGGCGCAACATCATTTCCGCGGAAAGGATCTCCGAGCCCGGGTTGACGTAGTCCTTGCCCGCGTATTTCGGCGCGGTGCCATGCGTCGCCTCGAACATGGCGACCGTGTCACTGAGATTCGCACCCGGCGCGATGCCGATGCCGCCGACCTCCGCCGCCAGCCCGTCGGAAATGTAGTCGCCGTTGAGGTTGGTGGTCGCAAGCACGTCATATTCGGCGGGCCGCAGCAGGACCTGCTGGAGCATCGCGTCTGTGATGACATCCTTCACCACGATGTCGGGGCCGCCCTTGGGGTTCTTGAAGCTGTGCCACGGGCCGCCGTCGAGCGGCTTGGCGCCGAATTCCCTCACCGCCAGCTGGTAGCCCCAGTCGCGAAAGCCGCCCTCGGTGAATTTCTGGATGTTGCCCTTGTGCACCAGGGTGACCGACCTGCGCTTGTTGTCGATCGCGTACTGGTAGGCGCGGCGGATGAGCCGCTCGGAGCCTTCGACCGAGACCGGCTTGATACCGATGGCGGAAGAGGCGGGGAAGCGGATCTTCTTGACCTTCATTTCCTTCACCAGGAAATCGATGACCTTCTTCGCCTCGGCGGAATTCGCCGGCCACTCGATGCCCGCATAGATGTCTTCCGAGTTCTCGCGGAAGATCACCATGTCGACGTCCTGCGGCTTCTTGAGCGGCGAGGGTACGCCTTTGAACCAGCGCACCGGGCGCAGGCAGACGTAGAGGTCCAACTCTTGGCGCAGCGCGACATTGATCGAGCGGATGCCTCCTCCCACCGGGGTGGTCAGCGGTCCCTTGATCGAGACCACGAATTCCTTGGAGGCCTCGAGGGTCTCGTCGGGCAGCCACACGTTCTCGCCGTAGATCTTGGTGGACTTCTCCCCGGCGAACATTTCCATCCACACGATGTTCTTTTTCCCTCCGTAGGCTTTCCGGACGGCGGCGTCCACCACTTTCAGCATGACCGGGGTGATGTCGAGTCCGGTGCCGTCGCCCTCGATGTAGGGGACGATGGGGTTGTCGGGCACCGCGAGGGAGAAGTCCTTGTTCACCCGGATCTTCTCTCCGCCCGACGGAACCTTGATGTGCTTGTACGCCATGGGTTCTCCTGCGGATTCTGGTTGGAAAGTGCGGCGAGGCTCTCGAAAGGGGGGCGATTATACTCGCCTTTTCATGCGCTAGGTTATTGATTTGGAATAATTTTGCGCCGCATCAAGCGGACTTTAGTCAGGTGCTCGTCAACCCGCCGCGCGCAAGCGCGTTACATGCGGTGGACCGGTCTTTGCCGGTTTTTCCCAAACCACTCTAGAGAAGGGGATGAGAATGAAGCAGTTCATTTCGATGCTGGTTGCGGCCGTGTTCGCCGCCGCGAGCGTGACGGCGATCGCGCAGGACAAGAAAGACGACAAGGCCAAGGCCGGCCAGATGGACAAGAAGGACGGCAAGAAGGCCGCGAAGAAGTCGTCCAAGAAATCGGACAAGAAGTCCGCGAAGAAATCCGAGATGGACAAGAAGTAACCCGCTGCAAAGAAATCAAGGAAAGGCAGGGTCTCCCCTGCCTTTTCTCTTGATGCGCTCCGTTATCGCTTTCGCCGTGCTCGCCGCGGCGCCCGCCTTGGCCCAGCCTCCGGTGGCGCAGCTCAACGCCGGCATGCATCTCATCCAGGCCGAGGTGGTGTCGGATCCTGGCACGCGCGCCCAAGGCCTCATGTACCGTAAAAGCATGGCCCAGAACGCCGGGATGCTCTTCATCTTCGACGAACCACAGGTCCACTGCATGTGGATGAAGAACACGCTGATCCCGCTGTCGGTGGCTTTCATCGACGACCGCGGCGCGATCGTCAACATCGAGGATATGCAGCCTCAGACCGAGGATTCGCACTGCGCGGCGCAGCCGGTGCGCTACGCGCTTGAAATGAACCGCGGCTGGTTTAAGGCCCGAGGCGTGAAGCCGGGAAGCCGCCTGGGCGGCATTCCCGGCGCCAAGTAGGCAGCGTCGCTCGGCCTGGCTAGAAGCCCACGCCGCCGTGGCTCTGCGCCACCATGAAGTAAAGCATCGGGATCGACAGCATGGTATTGATGCGCGAGGCCATGCCGGCGCGCTTGCCGGCAGCCGCTTTCTCGTCTGGGGCCGCCTGCACGATGCCGAGCACTTTCTTCTGGTTCGGCCAGATGATGAACCAGACGTTGAACCACATGATCGTGCCGAGCCAGGCGCCGAGGCCGATCGAGGTGAACGGCTTCTGCAGCGTGAGCGCCTGCACCAGGTAGTTGTTCATCAGGGCGAGGAGCAGGCCGAGGATGATCGTGGCCATCGCCGCCCAGCGGAACCAGAACAGCGCCGTCGGCGCGATCACCTTGCTGATCGCCGGCTTCTGGTCGTCCGGAATCTTGGGCATCGACGGCGTCTGCACGAAGTTGAAGTACCAGAGCAGCCCGATCCACATCACCCCCGCGGTGACGTGCAGCCAGCGCATGGCGAACAGCCACCAGCCGTGTTCGCCGAGTGCGACCTTTCCCCCGGCGGCGACGAGGATGATCAGCAGGACGACCAGCACGACGACGCCAGCGGCGATCGTGCGACCGAGCGATTGGAAGATGGCACCCATGGTCTTCTCCCCGTTGTTTATGGGTTCTTGCGGCCGGAAAAGTCTAGCACGCGTCAATGACCGGCCGCCAAGGCTCCCGAGGCGGCGACGAGCAGCACGATCACCTGGGCGGCGACCAGCGCAGCCTGTACCCGCTCTTCGAGCTTGACGAGCATCGGCAGGACCGCGAGGTAGCAGACCGCCGTCACGCTGGCGATCAGGGCGACGCAGCCGAGGCTGACGTAGTCGGCATAGGGCAGGAGGCGCAGCCAGGCCCAGCCCACGGGCGCGCCGGTCCGCGCGAGGTACTCGCCGACCGGCAGCTGCCAGAGCGTCGGCAGCGCGTCGAGCGGCACGAACGACGGTATGGCGCCCCCGGCGTACAGGCCGAACGCAACGAGGGCTGCGGCGAACGCGACCCGCGTCACCGCGCCGAGCCAGCGCGCATAGAGCTCCTGGACGACCAGCTCGCGGCTCACGGCCAAAGACCCGTGCCGCGCCCGAGGGACCGGGCGCCGGCGAGGAGGAGCACCGCGATCACGACGCGTCGGACCACGGACGCGGGCGTGCGGGCGAGCAGGCTGGCTCCCAGCCGCGAGCCGAGCATGACGCCGAGGATCGCCGGAACCGCAAGCGCCGGCAGCAGCGCACCGCGGTGGATATAGACCCACGCCGCGGAGCTGTTCACGATCGAGATGATGAGGCCGCTCGTGCCCACCGCGACCTTGAGCGGCGCCGCCATCACGAAATTCAGCACCGGAACGTTGGCGAATCCGGCGCCCAGGCCGAAGACGCCGCCGAGAAAACCGATGCCGGCGAAGGCCACGAATCCGGTCAGCGTGCGCCGCGTGCGCCAGTCGACCACGGCGCCTTCGGCCGGATCCTCGTAGCGGCCGCGCAGGCGCAGGATCGTGCCGAGCGCATCGGCTTCGCCGGTTCCGGCGGCAGCGTCGCCCGTGCGCCAGACGACGATCGCGATCGCGAGCACCGTGGCGCCGAGCGCGGTCTGGACCACCTCGGTGGGCAGCGCGAGGCCGGCCAGCGCGCCGGCGAACGAGGCGATGGAGCCCGACAGCGCGAGCGGCACCGCGAGGCGCAGGCTGGCCAGGCGGTTGCGCAGCAGGCTGGGCCCCGCCGCGAGCGTTCCGGCCAGCGCGAAGACCAGTCCCACGCCGCGCACGAAGTCGAGGTGGAACGGGAAGAAGCCGCTGACGATGGGCACGAAAAGGACGCCGCCGCCGACGCCCGCGACGACCGCGACCACGCCGATCACGAAGCTCACGGCGAACAGCGCCACGAGCCAGATCCACCATGCGTCCGCCATTTTTGGCGCTATGCTAACCCGATGCCCCGATTCGCCGCCAACGTTTCCACGCTCTTCACCGAAGCGGGATTTCTGGAGCGCTTCGCCGCCGCGCGCAAGGCGGGATTCCGGGCGGTCGAATATCAGTATCCCTATGACTTCGCGCCCGCCGAGGTGGCGCGCGCGGCGCGCGAGGCGGGCGTCGAGGTCGTTCTGCACAACATGCCGCAAGGCGACGCGCAGAGAAACGAGCGCGGCACCGCCTGCCTGCCCGGCCGCGAGCAGCGCTTCCGCGACGACCTCGAGCGCGCGATCGAGTATGCGCGCGCCGCGCGCTGCTCGAGCCTGCACCTGATGGCGGGGGTCGTTCCCGCCGGCGCCGAGCGTGCAGCGCTGCACGCCACGTACGTGGCTAACCTCAAGCACGCCGCGAAGCGCCTGGGCGAGGAGCGGATGCGGCTTCTCATCGAGCCCCTCAGCGAGCGCACCGTGGCGAACTGCTTCCTGCGCTCGAGCGCGCAGGCGGCGCAGGTGCTGGAGCAGGTCGGCGCCGGCAACGCGCTCATCCAGTACGACCTGTTCCACATGCAGATCATGGAAGGCAACCTGGCGGCGACGATCGAGCGGCTGCTGCCGCGCATCGGGCACCTGCAGATCGCCGACGCGCCGGGGCGCCACGAGCCGGGGAGCGGAGAAATCAATTTCGATTTCCTCTTCCGGCATGTCGATGCCCTCGGCTACGCCGGGTGGATCGGCTGCGAATACAATCCGGCGCGTGGGACTGTCGAGGGCCTGAAGTGGGCCAAGCCGTACCTTTGACGAAACCGCCGGCTGCCAGCAGGCAATCCGAAGTCGCGAGAGCGCTGCGCGAGTTCCTGCCGGCGCGCGCCGTGCTGTTCGACGAAGAGGACACCCGGCCCTACGAATGCGACGGGCTCACGGCCTATCGCCAATTGCCGATGGTGGTCGCGCTCCCCGAGACCGAGGAGCAGGTCCGGCGCATCCTCGAAGCGTGTGCTGCCATGAAGGTTCCCGTGGTGCCGCGCGGCGCCGGCACCGGGCTCTCGGGCGGCGCGCTGCCGCCCGGCGACGGCGTGCTCCTGTCCATGGCCAAGTTCATGCGCGTGCTGCGGGTCGATGCGCGCGCCAGGACCGCCGTGGTCCAGCCCGGAGTGCGCAATGCCGCGATCTCGGAGGCCGCGGCGCCCCTCGGCCTGTACTACGCGCCCGACCCCTCGAGCCAGATCGCGTGCACGATCGGCGGCAACGTGGCCGAGAATTCCGGCGGCGTGCACTGCCTGAAATACGGCCTCACGGTGCACAACGTGCTTCGGCTGCGCGGCTTCACCGCGTCGGGCGAGGCGGTCGAGCTCGGCTCGCAGGCGCCCGACGCTCCGGGCTACGACCTGCTCGCGCTCGCCATCGGCTCGGAAGGCATGCTGGTCGTGGTCACCGAAGTGACGGTGAAGCTCCTCCCCAAGCCGCAGTGCGCGAAGGTCGTGATGGCCTCCTTCGACGACGTGGAGAAGGCCGGCCAGGCGGTCGCCGACGTCATCGCGGCGGGGATCATCCCCGCCGGACTCGAGATGATGGATCGACCGGCGACGCACGCGGTCGAGCAGTTCGTGGGCGCGGGCTACGACCTCGACGCGGCGGCGATCCTGCTGTGCGAATCCGACGGTACGCCCGAAGAGGTGGAAGACGAGATCGGCCGCATGCGCGCGGTGCTCGCGCGCGCGGGCGCCACGCGCATGAGCGTGTCGCGCGACGAGGCGGAGCGGCTGCGCTTCTGGTCGGGGCGCAAGGCGGCGTTTCCGGCCGCCGGCCGAATTTCTCCGGACTACTACTGCATGGACGGCACCATTCCGCGCAAGCGTCTGGGCGAGGTGCTCAAGTTCATCGGCGCGATGGAAAAGAAATACGGCCTGCGCTGTCCGAACGTGTTCCACGCCGGCGACGGCAACCTGCATCCGCTCATTCTTTTCGACGCGAACGATGCCGACCAGCTCCATCGCACCGAGCTCTTCGCCGCCGAGGTGCTGGAGAAGTGCGTCGAGGTCGGCGGCACGATCACCGGCGAGCACGGCGTGGGGGTGGAGAAGATCAACCAGATGTGCGTCCAGTTCCGGCCCGACGAGCTGGAGCTGTTCCTCGCCGTGAAGCGCGCGTTCGATCCGGCGATGCTGCTCAACCCCGGAAAGGCCGTTCCGACGCTCGCGCGCTGCGCGGAGTACGGACGCATGCGCGTGCGCGGCGGCAGGCTGCCGCATCCGGAGCTGCCGCGCTTTTGAATCTCGAGGCGCTTCAGGAGCGTATCCGGGAAGCCGCCGCGCGCAAGGCGCCGCTGCGGCTGCGCGGCGGCGGCAGCAAGGACTTCTACGGCAACGAGCCGCGCGGCGAGCTTCTCGACACCCGCGGCTACGCGGGAATCGTGAGCTATGAGCCGACGGAGCTCGTCGTCACGGCGCGATGCGGAACGCTCCTCGCCGAGCTGGAAAGAATTCTCGGGCAGAACGGCCAGTGCCTGCCTTTCGAGCCGCCGCACTTCGGGCCGGAAGCGACGCTCGGCGGCTGCGTGGCGACGGGCCTGTCGGGTCCGCGCCGCGCCTCAGCCGGGGCGCTGCGCGACTTCGTCCTGGGCGTGAAGCTGGTGGACGGGCGCGGCCGGGAGCTCGCTTTCGGCGGCCAGGTGATGAAGAACGTGGCCGGCTACGACGTCGCCCGCCTCGTTGCCGGCTCGCTCGGCACGCTGGGCCTCATCGCGGAGGTCTCGCTCAAGGTCCTGCCGTCGCCGGCGTGCGAGCTCTCGCTCGAGCTCGAGGTGAGCGAGGCGGCGGCGCTCGAGCGCATGAACCTCTGGGCGGGGCAGCCGCTACCGATCTCGGCCACGGCGTGGCACGCCAGCCGGCTGTGCGTGCGCCTCTCCGGTGCCGAGCCCGCGGTGCGCGCCGCCGCCGCGAAGATCGGCGGCACGCGGGTCGAGGCGGGGCAATTCTGGGAGGGCGTGCGCGAGCACAGGCACGCTTTTTTCGACGGCCCCCAGCCGCTGTGGCGAGTCGCCGTCCCGTCGGTCTGCCCGCCGCTCGGCGCGAGCGGCGACAGCCTGATCGAATGGGGCGGGGCGCTGCGCTGGCTTCGCGGCGCAGAGGCGCGAGCGCTCGCCGCCAAGGCGGACGGGCACGCGACGCTCTTTCGCTCGCAGGGCAAGCGCGAGAGCGTGTTCGCCGCGCTCGATCCGCGCGTCATGACCCTGCACCGCCGGCTCAAGGCGGCCTTCGATCCCGCCGGCATTTTGAACCCCGGCCGCCTGTACGCCGAGCTCTAGGCCTTGGCGAGATTCCTCTTTTGCGCCTCCACTGCCGCGCGTGCCTGCGAAGCCAATGCGCTGTCGGGATATCGCACGAGGAGGCGCGCATACAGCTGGATCGACAACACCGGCTCGCCCGCCTCGCCCGCCTTGGCGGCGGCGTCGAAGAGCAGGCGCTGCTTGGTGAGGTCCACCGCTTTGGCGAGCTCGGCGACTTTGGCCGCGCCCGCAGCCTTCGCGGCTTCGGCGGCCCTGGCGAATTCCGCCTTGGCCTGTTCGGCGTCGCCCGGGGATGGCGCCGGGCGCGATTTGGCCGCGGCCATGACCTCGGCCATCATCGCTGCGCTCCTTTCCTCCGAAGCCCGCCGCAGCTCCTCGCTTCGCCGGCGCCACTTCACCAGCCCGTACACGAAAACGCCTATGGCAGCGACCCCGAGCAGCCAGATGACGATCTTCATGCAAAAAGTATAGCGGCACATGCAGACCCAGCTCGCCGACTTCATCCGCGGCACCCCCGAAGGGCAGGAAGCCGAAGCCATCCTGCGCAAATGCGTGCATTGCGGCTTTTGCACCGCCACCTGTCCGAGCTATCAAGTGCTCGGCGACGACCTCGACAGCCCGCGCGGGCGGATCTACTTGATGAAGCGCGCGCTCGAAGGAGCACCGGTCAGCGCCAAGACGCGGCTGCACCTCGACCGCTGCCTCACGTGCCGCGCGTGCGAGACCACCTGTCCGTCGGGCGTGCGCTACGGCAGGCTGGTCGACATCGGACGCGGCCTGGTCGAAGCGCGCACCGCGCGCGGCCCGCTCGAAAGGCTGACGCGCCGCCTGCTCGTCTCGGTCCTGCCGCGCCCGCGCCTGTTCAAAGCGCTCGCCGGACTGGGACGCCTCGCCCGGCCTGCGCTCCCGGGCGCCTTGAAGGCAAAAATTCCGCGAGCGAGCGCGCCGGCCGGCGATTGGCCCGCGCCGCGGCACGCGCGCAAGATGCTGGTGCTCGGGGGTTGCGTGCAGCCGGCGCTGGCGCCGTCGATCAACGCCGCCGCGGCGCGGGTGCTCGATCGCCTGGGCATTTCGCTCATCGAGGCGCCGGGCGCGGGCTGCTGCGGAGCGCTGCGCTTTCACCTTAATTACCAGGAGGAAGGCCGCGCCGACATGCGTGCGCTGATCGACGCCTGGTGGCCTCTCGTGGAGCGAGGCGAGGTGGAGGCGATCGTCATGACGGCGAGCGGTTGCGGCGTGACGGTGAAGGAGTATCCCCACCTGCTTGGCCAGGACCCGCGCTATCGCGAGAAGGCGGCGCGTATCGCCGCGCTAACCAAGGACCTCGCCGAGGTGATCCCGCCCGGGGCGCTCCCCGAGGGCGTCGGCGCAGGCCGCGTCGCGTTTCACTCCCCCTGCACCCTGCAGCACGGGCAGCAGATCCGCGGCGCCGCGGAGGCGCGCCTCGCCCGCGTGGGGCTCGAGCTCACGCCGGTGCGCGACGCGCACCTGTGCTGCGGCTCGGCGGGCACGTACTCGCTCCTGCAGCCGGCGATTGCCGGCGAGCTGCGCAGCCGCAAGCTCGCGGCGCTGAGCGAAGGCAGGCCCGATCAGATTGCCACGGCGAACATCGGTTGCCTGACGCACTTGCAGGGCGCCGCTGCGGTGCCGGTGCGCCACTGGATCGAGATCCTCGACGAAGCGCTGCGGCGTAAAATGGCCGCATGAACGCCCGCGTCTCCCCCGAGGTCGTCAAAGTCGCCTGCCCGCACGACTGCCCCGACACGTGCGCCATGCTCGTAACGGTCGAAAACGGCGTCGCGACGAAGATCCAGGGCGATCCGTCGATGCCGTTCACCGACGGCACGCTGTGCACGAAGGTGGCGCACTATCTGGAGCGGACCTACGCGCCTGATCGTCTGCTGCATCCGATGCGTCGAATCGGGAAGAAAGGCGAGGGAAGATTCAAGCAAATTACCTGGGACGAGGCACTCGACGAGATCGCGGCGCGTCTGAAATCCCTCGCCGCCGATAATCCCGAGACCATCCTGCCGTGCAGCTACGCCGGCACCATGGGCATGGTCCAGTACAGCTCGATGGACCGGCGCTTCTTCCATCGCCTCGGCGCGACGCTGCTCGACCGGACGCTGTGCTCCACGGCGGGCAAGTTCGGCCTGCGCGCGACGCTCGGCGGCTCGGTCGGCATGGATCCGGAGCGCTTCGACGAGGCGAAGCTCATCCTGCTGTGGGGCGCGAACCCGGTGGTGTCGAACCTGCACCTGTGGTCGCGGGTGCAGGAGGCCAAGCGCCGCGGCGCCAAGGTCGTGGCCATCGATCCCTACCGCAGCCTGTCGGCCGAAAAGTGCAGCCAGCACGTGGCCTTGCTGCCGGGAACCGACGGCGCGCTCGCGCTCGGCATGATGCACGTGCTCATCGCCGAGGATCTGATCGACCAGGACTATGTTGCGAGACATACCGTCGGCTACGAGGCGCTGCGCAAGCGAGTGCTGGAAACCTACAGCCCAGAATGGGCGGCGGGCGCCTGCGGCCTCCAGCTGGAAGAAGTAGTTCAGCTCGCACGCGACTACGGCCGCACGAAGCCCGCGGCGATTCGTCTCAACTACGGCATGCAGCGCCACGCCGGAGGCGGCATCGCCGCGCGGACCATCGCCTGCCTGCCGGCACTGGTCGGCGCCTGGCGCGACGCCGCCGGCGGCATCGTCCTCACCACGGCGGATTTCTACAAGTTCGACCACGCCGCGCTGGAGCGGCCGGACCTTCTGGCCGGACGCCGGCCGCGCGTCATCAACCAGTCGAAGCTGGGCGACGCCCTGACGTCGGCCGAGCCGCCGGTGCGCGCGATCATCGTCTACAACAACAACCCGGTGGCGGTGTGCCCGAACTCCGACAAGGTCATTGCGGGATTCTCGCGCGAGGACCTCTTCACCGTCGTGATGGACCACTTCCAGACCGACACCGCCGACTACGCGGACATCGTGCTGCCCGCCACCACGCAGCTCGAGCACTACGACGTGCACAAGTCGTACGGGCATCTGTACGTGCTCGGCAGCAATCCCGCCATCGCGCCGGTCGGCGAGTCGCTGCCGAATTCCGAAGTGTTCCGCCGGCTCGCCGCGCGCATGGGCTTCGACGAGCCCTGCTTCCGCGATTCCGACGAGCAGATCTGCCGCACGGCGCTCGGCTCGGAGTTCGACTGGAACGAGCTGAAGCAGCGGGGATGGCAGCGCCTGTCGAAACCGGAGCGCTTCGCGCCGTTCGCGCAAGGCGGCTTCCCCACGCCTTCGGGCAAGTGCGAGCTCTTCAGCGCGGCGCTCGAAGGGCAGGGCATCGATGCGCTGCCCTACTACAATCCCCCCGCCGAAGTGGCCGACGAGCGCCTGGCGCAGCGCTTTCCGCTCGCCTTCATTTCGCCGCCGGCGCGCCACTTCCTGAACTCGTCGTTCGCCAACCTGGCCCGCTTTCGCGAGTTCGAGCGCGAGCCGCATCTCGACATGCACCCGGACGACGCGGCGGCGCGCGGCATCGGCGACGGCGACCGGGTACGCGTGTTCAACGACCGCGGCGGCTACACGCTCAAGGCGCGCGTGAACGGCAAGCCGCGCCGGGGCGTGGTGGTCGCGCCCTCGGTGTGGTGGAAGAAATACGCGCGCGACGGCAGCAACGCGAACAACGTCACCTCGCAGCGCACCACGGATCTCGGCGGCGGCGCCACGTTCTACGACTGCCGTGTGCAGGTCGAGCGTGTCGACGCATCTCTTCCTTAGCCCGGAGCTCGGCCGCTACGGCTTCCCCGAAGGCCATCCGCTGTCGGTAGACCGGCAGGGCGCTTTCTGGCGCCACGCCCGCGCGCTTGGCCTCGACCGCAAGGTCGTCCTCGGGGACGCTGGAGTCCCGGCTTCTCGCGCGGAGATCGAGCTCTTCCACGACGCCGACTACGTCGATCGAGTGATTGAAGCGTCGCGGCGGGGAAGCGGCTACCTGGACTACGGCGACACGCCGGCTTTTCCCGGCTGCTACGAGGTCGCTGCGCACGTCGTCGGAGCCGCGCTCGAGGGCGCGCGCCGCATCATGGCAGGCGCGGCGCGGCGCAGCTTCCAGCCGATCGGCGGCCTGCACCACGCGCGGCGCGCGGGCGCGGCGGGTTTCTGCGTGTTCAACGATCCTGGCATCCTGATCGAGACTTTGCGCGCCAAACACGGCGTGCGGCGCATCGCTTATGTCGACATCGACGTGCATCACGGCGACGGCGTGTTCTACGAGTTCGAGGAGGACGCCGACGTCGTCTGCGTCGACATTCACGAGGACGGTCAGTTTCTCTACCCCGGCACCGGCAGCGTGCACGAGACCGGTAGCGGTGTGGCCGAAGGGACCAAGCTCAACCTGCCGCTCGCGCCCGGCTCGGGCGATCGGGAGTTCCTGCGCGCCTGGGAGAAGGCCGAGCGGTTCGTCGACGCGGCGCGGCCCGAGTTCGTGATCCTGCAGTGCGGCGCCGACGGCCTCGCGGGCGACCCGCTCGCCGACCTTCGGCTGACGGCCGCAGCTCACGCCCATGCCGCGCGGCGCCTCGTTGCGCTCGCAGAGCGCCATGCCCGCGGCCGCCTCATGGCGTTTGGCGGCGGCGGCTACAGCCTGGAGAACCTTTCGGCGGCGTGGTGCGCGGTGCTGGAGGTGCTGGTTGAGGGGACGGGTTGAACCGGTCTAGCGCCCTGCGCAAGCTCGCGCGGTACCTGCTTCCTTACCGGGCACGCGTCGCCTCGGCGCTGGCGGCCCTGGTGGTGGCCGCCGCGTGCTGGCTCGCGCTGGGCCAGGGAGTGAAGCACGTCATCGACGGCGGCTTCGCCGGCGGCGACCCGGGGACGCTCGACCAGGCGCTCGCCGGCGTGCTCGGCGTCGCCGCGGTTCTGGCGCTCGCCACGTGGCTGCGCTTTTACCTGATGATGAGCTTGGGGGAACGCGTGGTCACGGATCTGCGCCGCGCGGTGTTCGGCCACATCCTTGCCCTGGAGCCCGCGTTCTTCGAGGCGACGCGCACCGGTGAGGTGATCTCGCGCCTCACCAACGACGCGACCCTGCTCCAGCAGGTGGTCGGCTACGGCCTTTCGATGTTCCTGCGCAACGGGCTCATGATGGCCGGGGCGGCGGTGATGCTGTTCGTCACGAGCTGGAAGCTCGCGCTGCTCGTGCTGGTGGGCGTTCCGGCAACGCTCGCTCCCATCCTGTTGCTCGGGCGGCGCGTGCGCAGGCTGTCGCGCGCGAGCCAGGACCGGGTCGCCGACGTCTCGGCCTACGTCGACGAGGCGGTGCACGAGATCCGCACCGTGCAGGCCTACGTGCACGAGGACGCCGACCGCGCGAGCTTCGCTCGCCACGCCGAGGAGGCGTACCGCGCCGGCGTGGCACGCATCCGGCAGAAGGCGTGGCTCATCTCGCTGGTGATGCTGATCGCCTTCAGCGCGGTCGGCATCATCATGTGGATCGGCGGCCACGACGTCTTCGCGGGACGCATGAGCGCGGGAGAGCTCTCCGCGTTCGTGTTCTACGCCGCGATGGTGGCCGCCGCTGCCGGCACCGTTGCCGAGGTGTGGGGCGAGCTGCAGCGCGCCGCGGGTGCGGCGGAGCGGCTGACGGAGCTTTTGGGCACCCCTCCCGGCATTATCGCCCCGCCGGTCCCGAGCCCCGTTCCTGCCGGGCGCGAGGCGCGGGCAATCGCATTCGATGAAGTGCGCTTCGCATATCCCTCGCGTCCGGATATCCCGGCGCTGGAGGGATTCAGCCTGCGCATCGAGCCGGGAAGCCGCACGGCCCTGGTCGGCCCCTCGGGCGCGGGCAAGTCGACGCTGTTCGCGCTGCTGCTGCGCTTCTACGACCCGCAGCGCGGCGCGGTCCGCATCGGCGGCGTCGACCTGCGCGAGATGGACCCGCGCGCGGCGCGCGGCCTGATCGCGGTGGTGCCGCAGGACCCGGTGATTTTCGCCGCGAGCGTGCTCGACAACGTGCGCTACGGCAGGCCGGCCGCGCGGCGCGAAGAGGTCCTCGAAGCCTGCGAGCGCGCATTCGCGCTCGAATTCATCGAGCGCCTCCCCCAGGGCCTCGACACCGTCCTCGGCGAGCGCGGCGTGACGCTCTCCGGCGGCCAGCGCCAGCGCATTTCGATCGCGCGCGCGCTGCTCGCCGACCGTCCCGTCCTGCTCCTCGACGAGGCGACCAGCTCGCTCGACGCCGCGAGCGAGCTCATGGTGCAGCGCGCGCTCGAGGCGCTGGAGGAGGGCCGCACCACGCTCGCGATCGCGCACCGCCTGGCGACGGTCCAGCATGCCGACCGCATCGTCGTCATGGAGCGCGGCACCATCGTCGCCGAGGGCAGCCACGCGGAGCTGATGCGCCAGGAGGGGCTGTACGCGCGACTCGCCTCGCTCCAGTTCCTGGGCGACGCGCCGGCACGCCGGATCGGACGCGCCGCCTAGCTTGCGAGCACTCCTCTTCCTGCTGCTCTTTCCGGTCGTGCAGGCCAATGCAGAAACCGTCAAGGTCGGCTCCAAGCGGTTCACCGAGTCCTACATCCTCGGCGAGATCCTGGCGCGCGCGGCTGGCGGCCAGCACCGGGCGGGGCTCGGCAACACCGCCATCCTCTACGAGGCGCTGCGCAGCGGCGCAGTGGACGTGTATCCGGAGTACACCGGAACCATCGCGCGCGAGATTCTGAAGACCGAGGAGAACCTCGATCTCGCCGCGCTCAACGCACGGCTCGCCGCGGTCGGGCTCCAGGCGTCGGTGCCGCTGGGCTTCAGCAACAGCTACGCGCTCGGCACGCGACTTCCACTCAAGACCATCTCCGAGCTCGCGAAACATCCGGAGGCGCGCATCGGCTTGTCGCACGAGTTTCTCGGGCGCCGCGACGGCTGGCCGGGCCTGAAGCAGGCTTACGCCCTGCCGCAGGAGCCGCGCGGCCTCGATCACGGCCTCGCCTACGAGGCGCTCGCCGCCGGCGAGCTCGACGTGATCGACCTCTATTCCACCGACGCGAAGATCGAGCGCTACCGCATCACGGTGCTCGACGACGACCGCCGCTACTTCCCCGCGTACGACGCCGTGCTGCTCTACCGCGCCGACGCGCCCGGGCGGTTTCCCGAAGCTTTTGCGGCGTGGAAGGGGCTCGAAGGAAAGATCGACAACGCGACCATGGTGCGGCTCAACGCGCGCGCCGAGATCGACAAGGTGCCGTTCGCCGAGGTGGCGGCCGAATTTCTCGGCGCGTCTTCCACGGCGAAGAGGACCTTCTGGTCGGCGTTGTTCGCGCCGGACTTCGGCCGCCTGCTCGCTGAGCACCTGATGCTCGTATGCGTCTCCGTGGCGGCGGCAGTCCTGATCGGCGTGCCGCTCGGCATTGTCGCGGCGAGACAGCGCTGGCTCGAGCAGCCGGTGCTGGTCGCCACCGGTCTCATCCAGACCATCCCCTCGCTCGCGCTGCTGGCGTTCCTGATTCCGCTCACCGGCGCGATCGGGATCATCCCGGCGCTGATCGCGCTCTTCCTGTACGCGCTGCTGCCTATCACGCGCAACACCCACGCCGGACTCACGCAGGTCCCCGCCGGCCTGGTGCAAGCGGGCACCGCGCTCGGCCTTACCCCGCCTCGGATCCTGCGGCACGTGGAACTGCCGCTCGCGCTGCCCACCATCATGGCGGGGATCAAGACTTCGGCGGTGATCAACGTGGGCACGGTGACCATCGCGGCCTTCATCGGCGCCGGCGGCTTCGGCGAGCGCATCTCGCAGGGCCTCGCGCTCAACGACCACACGGTGCTCCTCGCCGGGGCGCTGCCCGCCGCGGCGCTTGCGCTCGCGGTCCACGGTCTGTTCGAGGCGCTGGAGCGTTCGCTGTGGCGGGCGCCAAGGTAGAATCCGCCCACCTTTTTCCCGGAGCAGGTCCCTCCATGCTGATCGGAATTCCGCGCGAGACCGCGGCGGGTGAGAAGCGCGTCGCCACCGTCCCCGAAGTCGTCGAGAAACTGATCAAGCTGGGGTTCCGGGTCGCGGTCGAAGCCGGTGCCGGCGGCGCGGCGAACTTCCCCGACGAAACGTACCGCGCCGCGGGCGCCGAAATTGTCGACGCGGCGCGCATCTGGGCGAGCGCGGACATCCTGTTCAAGGTGCGCGCACCGGGCACCGCCGAGCTCGCGCGGATGCGCGAAGGCGCCACCCTGGTGAGCTTCGTCTGGCCGGCGCAGAACCCCGAGCTGATGCAGGCGCTGGCTGCGAAAAGAGCCACCGTGCTCGCGATGGACAGCGTGCCGCGCATCTCCCGCGCGCAGAAGCTCGACGCGCTGTCCTCGATGGCGAACATCGCCGGCTACCGGGCGGTGATCGAGGCTGCGCACGCCTTCGGGCGCTTCTTCACGGGACAGATCACCGCGGCGGGCAAGGTTCCGCCGGCAAAGGTCTTCATCATCGGCGCCGGCGTGGCCGGGCTCGCGGCGATCGGCGCGGCCGTAGGCCTCGGCGCCATCGTCCTTGCCAACGACACGCGGCCGGAAGTCGCGGACCAGATCAAGTCGCTCGGCGGCGAGTACGTCGGCGTGGACTACAAGGAGGAAGGCTCGGGCGTAGGCGGCTACGCCAAGGTGATGAGCGAAGGCTTCCAGAAAGCCCAGCGCGAAGTGTTCGCCGGACAGGCAAAGATCGTGGATGTGATCATCACCACCGCGCTGATCCCGGGCAAGCCGGCACCCAAGCTCATCACCGCCGACATGGTGAAGTCGATGCGCCCGGGCAGCGTGATCGTGGACTTGGCCGCGGAGCAGGGCGGCAACTGCGAGCTCACCGAGCCGGGCCAGGCCGTGGTGAGGCACGGCGTCACGATCATCGGCTACACCGATCTCCCCAGCCGCCTCGCCAAGCAGTCGAGCACGCTCTACGCCACCAACCTCCTGCGCCTGAGCGAGGAGCTGTGCAAGGCGAAGGACGGCAAGTTCAACGTCAACATGGAAGACGAGGTGATCCGCGGCACGACGGTGATCAAGGACGGAAGCATCACGTGGCCGCCGCCCGCGCCGAAGCTCTCGGCGGCGCCGCCTGCCGCTTCTCGCAAAGGCGCTGCGGCGAAACCACCGGCTGTAGCCGAAAAAGAAAAGGGCAAGCACGGCGGCGCCGGTGCGCCGGCCTCGGCGCGCGCGACGGCGCTGGTCTTTCTGATTGGCGCGATTCTTTTCTGGTTCATCGGTGCGTACGCGCCCCCGGCGTTCCTCACCCACTTCACCGTGTTCGTCCTCGCCTGCTTCGTCGGCTACATGGTGATCTGGAACGTGACGCCCGCGCTGCACACGCCCCTCATGAGCGTGACCAACGCGATCAGCAGCATCATCGCCATCGCCGCCCTGGTGCAGGTTTCGCCGCTGGAGGCGGCGCCGGGCGGGGCTGCGCGGCCGACCGCCTGGATCCTCGGGCTGGGGGTGGTCAGCCTCGCACTCGTTGCGATCAACATGTTCGGCGGGTTCGCCGTCACGCAGCGCATGCTGCAGATGTTCCGCAAGTAGGGCGCCGCCATGTCCCAGACGCTCCTCACGGTGTCGTATCTCGCGGCGACGATCCTCTTCGTCCTCAGCCTGGGCGGCCTCTCCAGTCCCGAGACCTCCCGCCGCGGCAACCTCTACGGCATGATCGGCATGGCGATCGCCGTCCTCGCGACCGTGCTCGGACCGCACGTCACCAAGGCCGCATACCCCTGGATCGTCGGCGCGATGCTGGTTGGCGCAGTGATCGGGCTTTACGCCGCGCGCGTCGTGAAGATGACGCAGATGCCCGAGCTGGTCGCGTTGATGCACAGCCTCGTCGGCCTGGTCGCGGTCCTGGTGGGCTTCGCGAACCATATCGACCCGGCGGCGAGCGCTGGATTGCAGGGCGCCGAGGAGACCGTTCACAAGCTCGAAATCTACGTCGGGGTGCTCATCGGCGCCGTGACGTTCTCCGGCTCGCTCATCGCCTTCGGCAAGCTCTCCGCGAAGATCAGCGGAAAACCGGTGCTTCTGCCGGGGCGGCACTGGATCAACCTGGCGGGCCTGTTGGCGGTGATTTGGTGCGGCGGTTGGTTCGTCGGCGCTCATTCGGTCGACGAGGGCCTGAGGCCGCTCGCGATCATGACCCTGATCGCGCTCCTCTTCGGCGTGCACATGGTGATGGCGATCGGCGGCGCCGACATGCCGGTCGTAGTCTCGATGCTGAACAGCTACTCGGGATGGGCCGCCGCCGCGACCGGGTTCATGCTCGGCAACGATCTCCTCATCGTGACCGGGGCGCTGGTCGGCTCGAGCGGCGCGATCCTCTCCTACATCATGTGCCGGGCGATGAACCGCAACTTCGTCAGCGTGATCGCCGGCGGGTTTGGAACCGGGGGCGGAGCAGCCGCCCCCTCAGGCGCGGCACCGGCCGGAGAGGCCCAGCCCATTTCTGCAAATGAAACGGCCGAGGTGCTGCGCGGCTCCAAGAACGTCATCATCGTTCCGGGCTACGGCATGGCGGTGGCGCAGGCGCAGCACGCGGTCTACGAGATCACCAAGCTGCTGCGCGAAAAAGGCGTGAACGTGCGCTTCGGCATCCATCCGGTGGCCGGCCGCATGCCAGGCCACATGAACGTGCTGCTGGCGGAGGCGAAGGTGCCCTACGACATCGTGATGGAGATGGACGAGATCAACCAGGACTTCCCCGACACCGACGTCGCGATGGTGATCGGCGCCAACGACATCGTGAACCCGGCGGCGCAGGAGGACCCGTCGAGCCCGATCGCCGGGATGCCGGTGCTCGAGGTATGGAAGGCGAGGAACTCGATCGTCATGAAGCGCAGCATGGCCTCGGGCTACGCCGGCGTCGACAATCCGCTCTTCTACAAGGACAACAACCGGATGCTGTTCGGCGACGCCAAGAAGATGCTGGACGAAGTCCTGGCATCGCTAAAAGCTTAAGATAGTCTTAAGTTTTTCAAACCGTTAGACTCGGCGCCGTGACTCCGCTCAGGCGCGCGGCACGCTCGGCGCGCGAGTTTCTGTCCCGCAAGCTCGAGCCCGATGCGCTGAAGATCGGCGTGTCGGCGCGCCTGTTCCATCCGCAGCCCGACGCCAAGGGCATCCAGTCGAAGACCCTGCAGTATCTCGAGCAGTCGGTGGCGCACTGGGTCATGTCGCGCGACGTGCTCGTGTTCATGGTGCCGACCGTCGACAAGGACGGCCTCATCCACCGCAGCGAGGTGCGCCTCGCCGACTACGCGCGCGTTCTCGACGGCCTGGTGCTGCAGGGCGGCGCCGACGTGAGCCCTTCGTCCTACGGCGAGTCGCCGCTCGAGCCGCAGTGGGCCGGCGATCGCCTGCGCGACGTCTACGAGATGGAGCTGGTGCACGAGTTCATCGAGGCCGGCAAGCCGGTGCTGGGAATCTGCCGCGGCGCGCAGCTCATCAACGTGGCGTTGGGCGGTACGCTTTACCAGGACATCCGCACCCAGCTTCCCGAATCGCAGGTGCACGTCACCGACGCCTACGAGAAGCACCGCCACGCGATCCGATTCGAGCCGGGCTCCGGGCTTTCGCGCCTGTACCGCGGCGTGCAGCCGGCGGCCGTGACCTCGATCCATCACCAGTCGATCAAGGCGCTCGGCCGCGGCGTGCGGGTCGAGGCCTGGTCGGAGCCGGACGGGGTGGTCGAGGCGATCCGCTGCAACGCGAAGGGCTACGTGTTCGCGGTGCAGTGGCACCCGGAATTCCACCACCCGGGGGACGAGGCGACGCTCGACAGCGCGCCGATCCTCGAGGAATTCCTCGGGGCGGCGCGCGGCGGGTGATGGCGACCGAATACCTTCCCAGGCTGCCGCTCGCGTTCTCGCAGGCCGCGCTCTTCGGCGCGCTGGTCCTCGTCGGCCTCGCCGCCGGAGAGGCGCTGCGCCGCTACGCCGCGCTGCCGCGCATCACGGGATACGTGCTCGCGGGCGCCGCGCTCGGGCCGCACGCGCTCGGACTGATCAGCGACGACATGCTGTTCGACCTGCGCCCACTGGTCGATCTTTCGGTCGGCCTGATCGTGTTCGAGCTCGGCTTCCGCCTCGACTTCAAGTGGCTGCGCGCCAATCGGTGGCTGTTCGTCACGGCGATCGCCGAGGCCCTCTTCTCGTTCCTCGGCATCTTCGCGGTGCTCGTCGCGTTCGGCTTCCGGCCGGTGCTCGCCGCGATGGCCGCGGCGATCGGCACCGCGACCTCGCCCGCCACCGTGATGCTGGTGGTCCACGACGTGCGGGCGCAAGGCCAGATCACCGAACGGCTGCTGCTCTTCACCGCCGTGAACAGCGCCTTCGCGTACGTGCTCCTGACGCTCCTCCTTCCGTTCCTGCATTTCGAGAACCAGGCGAGCTGGCAGCAGGCCTTCTTCCATCCGCTGTACCTGCTCTGGGGTTCGCTCGTGGCGGGCTGGCTTGCCTGTATCCTGATGCTGCGCCTGGCCGCCTGGCTGGGCAAGAGCGAGGAGCGGCAGTTCATTCTCATGGTCGGGATGGTGGTAGTGACCGTAGGCGTCGCGCACGCGCTCAAGCTTTCGGTGAGCCTCGCGTTGCTGACGCTCGGCATGCTGGCGCGCAACCTCGACCGCGGCTACGCGGTGCTGCCGGTGCATTTCGGCCACGGCTCGCAGCTCTTCTTCGTGATCCTGTTCGTGCTGGTCGGCGCGAGCCTCGAGTTCTCGGCGTTCAGCGTCGCGGCCGCGGCGCCGGTGGCCGCGCTCGTCCTGATGCGTTTCCTCGGCAAGGGCCTCGCGCTGCTCGGGTTCGGACCCCTCTCCGGCATCCGCCCCGGCGGCGCCGGCCTGTTGGCGCTTGCCCTGCTTCCCCTCTCCGGCTCGGCAGTCGTGATGGTGCGCGACACGACGCTTCTCTACCCTGCGTTCGGGCGCGAGCTCTCCGCGGTGGTGCTGTCCGCGGTGGTGATTCTCGAGCTCTTCGGCCCGCTCGCCACCCAGTTCGCGCTGCGCCGGGCGCGCGAGGCGCACCCTGATGGATGAGACTGCCTTCGCCGCGTCGGCGCCGCTGACCCTGGGGGTCGAGCTCGAGCTGCAGCTCGTGCGGCCGCACGATTTCGACCTGGCGCGCGACGCCGACGAGCTCCTGCGGCGCCTGGGCAAGCGCAAGCTCCCGGGCGCGGTGAAGCCGGAGATCACCGAGAGCATGGTCGAGCTGAACAGCTCCGTGCACGCGAGCGCGCTGACCCTTCTGGAGGAATTGGAGACCGTCCGCGATGCCGTAGTGCGGGAAGCAGGGGTGCTCAACGTGCGCATCGCCGGCGGCGGCTCGCACCCGTTCCACGATTGGGCCGATCGCCGCATCTACCCGACCGAGCGCTTCATGCACGTGGTCGAGCGCTACGGCTACCTCGCAAAGCAGTTCACCGTCTTCGGGCAGCACATCCACATCGGCTGCCCGAGCGGCGACGAAGCCGTGTTCCTCACGCACGTGCTGACGCGCTACGTGCCCCACTTCATCGCGCTCTCGGCGGCGTCGCCCTTCTACCAGGGCGAGGACACCTGGTTCCAGTCTTCGCGCCTTACGGCCGTGAGCGCCTTTCCCCTGGCCGGCCACATCCCGTTCGTGCGCGACTGGGCCGGGTTCGTCGAATACTTCATGTGCATGAAGGGCTTCGGCATCGTCGCGAGCATGAAGGATTTCTACTGGGACATCCGCCCCAAGCCCGAATACGGGACCGTCGAGATCCGGGTGTGCGATACCCCCCTCACCGTGCGCCGCGCGGCCCTCGTGGCGGCCTACGCCCAGGCGCTCGCCGCCTGGCATCTCGAGGCGCGGCCGCTCGAGCCCTCGCCCACGACCTACACCGTAAACAGCTTCAATCGCTTCGAGGCCTGCCGCTACGGGCTGCGCGGCACGCTGGTCGATCCATACCTCAGCCGCAAGACAGCCATCGGCGAGGACATTCTCGCGACGATGGCGAAGATCGCCCCGTACGCGACCCGCCTGGGCTGCGGCGCGCTGGTCCACGAGCTGGCCGCGGGCGTGCGCGCCGGCGATTCGGATGCGGCTTGGCTGCGCGCCCGCCATGCCGCGCGGGGCTCGCTCGCCGACGTGGTGCGCGAAGCCTGCACGCGGTGGGAAAGGGGCGGGTAGCCGGGATAACCGCGCTTGCATAACGGCGCGGGAATACACGGCGGCTCCAGACTGTTCTAGAATCCGCCGCAAGCTCGTCCGGGGGACAAGACAATGCGACGGGCACCCACTAGATAACTCTCACGTAAGGCAGGAGGAGCAATGACCATCCAGCAAGACAAGCCGCAAGCCTCGCGCCGCAAGTTCCTGACTGGCGCCGCGGGTGCCGCGGCCGGCAGCGCAGCGCTCGGTTTCCCGATGATCGTCAAGGCGCAGGGCCCGATCAGCTTCCGCTGGCAGAGCACCTGGCCGCAGAAGGACATCTTCCATGAGTACGCGCTCGACTACGCGAAGAAGGTGAACGACATGACCGGCGGCGACCTCAAGATCGAGGTGCTGCCGGCCGGCGCGGTCGTGCCGGCGTTCGGCCTGCTCGACGCGGTCACCAAGGGCACGCTCGACGGCGGTCACGGCGTGCTCGTGTATCACTACGGCAAGCAGAACGCGCTCGCGCTGTGGGGCTCGGGCCCCGGGTTCGGCATGGACGCGAACCAGCTCCTCGCCTGGCATCGCTACGGCGGCGGCAAGGAGCTGCTGACGAAGCTCTACGCCTCGATCGGCGCCAATGTCGTCTCGTACCCGTACGGGCCGATGTGGACGCAGCCGCTCGGCTGGTACAAGAAGCCGATCACCAAGGTCGACGACTTCAAGGGCATGAAATTCCGCACCGTCGGCATCTCGATCGATGTCTTCACCGGCATGGGCGCCGCGGTCAACGCGCTTCCGGGTGGCGAGATCGTCCCGGCGATCGACCGGGGGCTCCTCGACGGCGCCGAGTTCAACAACGCCACCTCCGACCGCGTGCTCGGCTTCCCGGACGTCTCCAAGGTGTGCATGCTGCAGAGCTACCACCAGAACGCCGAGCAGTTCGAGATCATGTTCAACAAGGCGAAATACGACGCGCTGCCGCAGAAGATCAAGGCGATCCTCGAGCACGCGGTCGATGCCGCCTCGGCCGACCTGGTCTGGAAGTCGATCGACCGCTATTCGAAGGACTACGTCGAGATGCAGACCAAGGACAAGGTGCGCTTCTACAAGACGCCTGACTCGATCCTGCGCAAGCAGCTCGAGACCTATGACGCCGCCGCGGCCAAGCGCAAGGACAACGCGCTCTTCGTCGAGATCGCCGAGTCGCAGAAGAAATTCGCCGAGCGCGTGGTGAAGTGGGATCTCGACACCAACGTGCGGCGCGAGATGGCGTACAACCACTACTTTGGCAAGGGTGCAGCCAAGCCTGCCGCGAAGAAGGCGTAAAGCCATAAACCCTAACGGGAGCCAGCCATCCGGCGCGAGCCGGGTGGCTGTTTCTTTTTCCGATGACGACTGAACGGTTTCTTCGCGCGATCGACCAGTTTAGCGACTGGTCGGGCAAGCTCTTCGCCTGGCTGATCATGGTCCTGACGATCGTGGTCTCGGTCGAGGTGTTCAAGCGCTACATCCTGAACGCGCCCACGGCCTGGATCTTCGATCTCGACTCGATGCTCTACGGGACGCTCTTCATGATGTGCGGCGCGTACGCCCTGTCGCAGGACGCGCACGTGCGCGGCGATTTCCTCTACAGCAACATGAAGCCGCGCACCCAGGCCGCGCTCGACCTTGCGCTCTACTTCCTGTTCTTCATCCCCGGCATCATCGCGCTCATCTACGCGGGCTGGGGGTTCGCCGCCGATTCGTGGCGCATCAACGAGCACTCGAACGTCACTTCCGAGGGCCCGCCGGTGTACCAGTTCAAGACCGTGATTCCCATTGCCGGCGCGCTGGTCATGATCCAGGGGATCGCCGAGATCGTGCGCTGCGTGCGCTGCCTCAAGACCGGCGTCTGGCCCGCGCGCCTCTCGGACGTCGAGGAGATCGACGTCGTCGAAGAGCAGCTCGCGAATAGCGAATACGTCGACGAAGAGTCGCGCCGCACGGCGATCGAGCAGGCTCACCACATCGACGAAGCGGCCAAGACCCGCACGCAGGACAAGCTATGAGCGATCCCGCACTCGGGCTCACCATGCTCGGCATGATCGTCGTGGCGATCATGATGGGTTTCCCGACCGCCTTCACCATGATGGGCCTCGGGATGATCTTCGGCTTCCTCGCGTTCTACGACCCGTCCCAGTCGTGGTTCGACAACAAGGTCTTCGATCTGTTCGTGCAGAGAACCTATGGCGGCATGAACAACGAGACGCTGCTCTCGATCCCGCTGTTCGTCTTCATGGGCTACATCATCGAGCGCGCAGCGCTGGTGGACAAGATGTTCTTCAGCGTGCAGCTCGCTTTCCGCCGGCTGCCCGCGTCGCTCGCGGTGACCACGCTGCTCGTGTGCGCGTTCTGGGGGATCGCCTCCGGTATCGTGGGCGCGGTGGTCGTGCTGATGGGCGTCATCGCGATGCGCCCGATGCTCAACGCGGGTTACGACGTGCGTCTCGCTTCCGGCGTGATCACCGCGGGCGGCACGCTCGGCATCCTGATTCCGCCGTCGGTCATGCTGATCGTCTACGCGGCGGTCGCCGGCCAGTCGATCGTGAAGCTCTACGCGGCGGCGATGCTGCCCGGTTTCTTCCTTACCTTCCTCTACCTCGTCTACATCATCGGCTGGGCGCTGCTCAATCCGAAGATCGCGCCGAAGCTGCCCGCGGACAAGTACCGGGTACCGGTGCCCGAATGGCTGCAGAAGCTCGAGCGCGGGCCGGCCAGGCGCGTCTTTGTTAGCCTCCTCGGCGCCGTCGTGAGACCGTCGGTTCTCGCGGCGGCCCGCGCGCCCGACGGCAAGCCGGTCGGCTATTGGCTGATTGTGAAGAACGCGCTTGCGCTTCTCGTGCCGGCTTTCATGTCGATCGTGCTCTTCGCCGCCGCCTGGTGGTACGTCGTCATTCATAACGCACCCGAGGCGGCGCCGCCGACGCCCGTCTCGAGCGTGGCGACCCCGGCGCCTGCCGAGGAGACGAAGGCCCCCGGCGCCCTGGCGGAACCGCCGGCCGCGGAAGGCGAGGAAAAGACGCAGGAGCTCGGCGCTGCCGAGAGCGATGTGGCCGCGGAGGGCGTACCCGAGAAGGAAGGTGCGCCGACCGAGGTGGGAGGGCTGGCGCAAGCGGGCGCGCAGGAAGGCGTGGGCCAGATTCCCGAGAGCTTCTATGCGTGGTTCTGGGGCTTCGCGGCGCTCACGCTGCTGGTCCTGGCGGTCTACTACGCACGCATGGACGGCGAGCAGCTCGAGATCCTGAAGATGCTCGAGGACTCCGTCGTGCCGCTCGGCGTGCTCACGTTCGTCGTGCTCGCGGTCATCCTCTTCGGCATCACCACGGCCTCCGAGTCCGCGGGCGTAGGCGCGGTGGGCGCGCTCTACCTGGCGGGGTTCGCGAAATACCCGAAGCGCACGCTCTGGTCGAGCCTCGCCGGCCTGCTGATCGGGCTGGGGCTGGGATCGATGCGCGCCGACCTAGTCACGCTCATCGTGTCGGGGTCGCTCGGCGCGGTGTTCGCCGGCACTGCGGTGCCGTGGGCGTGGGATCTCCTGACCGCCAAGGTGCTCAAGCGCAACATCCTCGAATCCACGTTCCTCACCGCGAAGACCACCGCGATGGTGTGCTGGCTGTTCGTAGGCTCGGCGCTTTTCTCGGCGGTGTTCGCCCTCCACGGTGGCCAGCAGCTCATCGAAAAATGGGTGCTGAGCTTCCAGCTTTCGCCGCTGCAGTTCCTCATCCTCTCGCAAGCGATCATTTTCCTGCTGGGATGGCCGCTCGAGTGGACGGAGATCATCGTCATTTTCGTGCCGATCTTCATCCCGCTGCTCACGCATTTCCAGGTCGACCCCGTGCTCTTCGCCACCATGGTGGCGGTGAACCTCCAGGCCGCGTTCCTCTCGCCGCCCGTGGCCATGTCGGCCTTCTACCTGAAGGGTGTGGCGCCCAAGCACGTCACGCTGAACCAGATCTTCGCCGGCATGATGCCGTACATGCTGATCGTCATCCTGTGCCTGGTATTCATGTACGTCTGGCCGGGCATGACGCTGTGGCTGCCGAACTTCCTCTACGGCGGCGGCTGAGCGCGCGATATGAGCGAGGGCTCGCCCGCAGCCTTTACCGCTAGCGAGGCTGCGCGCAAGATCCAGCAGGGCCTGCTCACCTCGGAAGAGCTGGTGCAGTCCTGCCTCGAGCGCATCCGCGACGTCGAGCCCAAGGTGCAGGCTTGGACCTTCCTCGACGAGGATCATGCGCTCGCGCAGGCGCGCGCCGCGGATGCGCGCAAGCGCTCCGGCGAGCCGATCGGCCCGCTGCACGGGTTGCCGGTCGGGCTGAAGGACATCATCGACACCGCCGACATGCCGACCGAGAACGGCTGCGCGCTGCACAAGGGGCGCACGCCGCGCGCGGACGCCGCGGTGGTGTCCATGCTGCGCGCGGCCGGGGCGGTCATCCTGGGCAAGACGGTCAGCACCGAGTGCGCCTATTACTCGCCCGGCAAGACGCGCAACCCGTGGAACCCCGAGCACACGCCCGGCGGCTCGTCGAGCGGCTCCGCGGCTGCGGTCGCCGCGAGCATGGTGCCCCTCGCGCTCGGCAGCCAGACCAACGGCTCGGTGATCCGCCCCGCCGCGTTCTGCGGTGTGTTCGGCTTCAAGCCGACGCACGGGCTGATTCCCCGCAGCGGAATCCTGCAGCTCTCGCGGACGCTCGACCATGTGGGCCTCTTCGCGAGGTCGCTCGACGACATCGCGCTCCTTGCCGAGGAGCTTGCCGGCTACCACGAGGACGATCCGGATACCCGCCCGCGGTCACGGGTCCCGTTTCAGCAGATTTCGCGCGAAGAGCCGCCGATCGAGCCGATGCTCGCCTTCATCAAGACGCCGCACTGGGACCGAGTGGACCCCGAGGCGAAGGACGCCTTCGGCGAGCTGGTCGAGGCGCTCGGCGAGCGCGTCGAGGAGGTCGACCTTTTTCCTTCGGCCGCCGCGGCGTGGGACTGGCACAAGACCATCATGGAAGTCGACATGGCGGCGAGCTTCGAGCGCGAGTGGGAGCAGGGGCGCGACAGGCTCTCGCCGCAGCTGCGCTCGCTGATCGAGCGCGGCCGCGAAGTGCGCGCGGTCGACTACAAGCGCGCGCTCGGCGCGGTCGCCCCGGTCGTGGCGAGCCTCGACGAGCTCTTCCTGGAGCGATACGACGCGATCCTGACGCCGGCCGCGCCGGGAGTCGCGCCCAAGGGGCTCGGTTCGACCGGCGACCCGCGCTTCTGCACGCTCTGGACGCTGCTGGGGATGCCGGCGCTGTCGCTGCCGCTGATGCAGGGTGCGGGCGGGCTTCCGCTCGGCGCTCAGCTCGTCGGCCGCAGAGGCTTCGACGCGCGGCTTATGCGGACAGCGCGCTGGCTGGGCGGGAAACTGGCGTAGTGGAAAGCGAGTAGCACAGGCGCCGCAGGCGGCCGAGCTCCGCCGCCTCGAGGAGCTGCCTGAGAAACCCGATGTTGCGCTCGATCTCCGACTGGTAGGGGTTCGGGCCGGCGAAATGCGCCTCGGCGAAGCGGTCGGCGCGGCCGAGCTTCTTCTCGATGCGGGCGCGCGCCACGTGCTCGTAGAAGCCGGGCGTCTTGACCATGAGATCCGCCGCCGAGGCGTAGCGCACCACCTCGCGCCCGTCGGCCGACGTCTCGCGCGCGATGTTGGCCCACACGAACTCGGCATAGAGGAAATCGCGGCATTTCTCCAGGTACATGCGGTCGGACATCTGCCCGATGAGATCGGCGGTGCCGACCATCCAGCCGAGCAGGCGGTCGCGCGGCTCGCCGATCTGGATCTGGTCGAGGTCCATCTCGTAGCCGGTGAAATGCACCAGCCGTGCGGCGAGCTCGGCCTCGGCGCCGAAGCCGATCTGCGGCAAATAGGCGGCGGCGAACTCGGCGCTGCGAGTCACGTGCACTTTGGTGAAGACGGCGCCGTTCGCGACGTCGCTTTCGCTCGAGCGCCGCAGATACCCGGTGTCGTGCAGCATCGCGACCAGGACGCCGAGCGCGGCGCGGCGCGCTCCCAGGCGCTCGCTCGGCGCGCACACGCGCTCGTGGCCGTCGATCAGGCGCGCCATCGCGAGCGTCATGTCGAGCGTGTGGCGCACGTCGTGATAAAGCGTGTCGCAGGCGAGGTAGCCCGGGAAGCGGCCCTCGAACAGCGCCTGCAGATCGTCGAACGCGCGTGCCAGAGCGGTGAAATCGCTGCCCGGAAAACGCGCAGCGAGGAGCGTCACCACCGCATCGCGCACGCGTTGCGGATCCTCCACGTTGACGCGGTTCGTGACGTCGTTCCGGTTGAGCCTGTCTTGCATGGCTCGCGAGATTATCCGCCGACGATGAGAGTGGCAATGGGACTTCGGTACCAATGGGAGCCGGCCGGTAAGCCGGGTTCTGTGCCCGCGGGCCGGGTCGCCCCGGTCCGCGCCGGCAGCCATTCCTCTGGGCCGTGACTTGCGTCACGGCTCTAGCCACCTACCCGCAAGCTCGGCCGAGCCGGCCTGAAGTGCGCTTCGCGCACTGCGTGATTTTATTCACACTGCGCTTGCCTATTTGGTGTTGCTCCGGATGGAGGTTGCCGCGTTTCACCCCCCGGTTTTTGAGGCCGGGGACTCGTCTCTGTGGCCCTCTTCGTCGCGTCGCCGCGCCAGGGCGTTACCCTGCATCCCGCTCTGCGGAGCCCGGACTTTCCTCTGTGGTCGAATGAACGACACACAGCGGCTGCCTGGCCGACTCCCGTTGCAATTTTACCGCCGCAGGCGGAACCTAAGAAGCCTGCAACCGATACCGGAGGTGATTCTAATGCGCAGGCGCCTCTATTTTCTCCTTCCCGACGTCGAAAGCGCGCGCCGCACGGCCGACGACCTGCTGCTCGCCCGCGTGGAGGACCGTCACATGCATTTTCTCGCGAAGCGCGGCACCCATCTTGCCGAGCTGCACGAGGCCGGCTATCTCATCAAGACCGATTGCCTCCACGGCGCCGGCGTCGGGCTCGGCCTGGGCGCGCTCGGCGGCGCTGCGCTTGGCGCGTTGATCGTGCTGAATCCGATCGAGGGGACGCAGCCGCATCGGCTCTGGTTCTTCGTCGCGGTGCTGGTCGGCGCCCTGCTCGGGGCGTGGGTGGCGAGCATGGTCGGCGCGTCCGTGCCGAACTCGAAGCTGCGCCAGTTCCAGCGCGAGATCGAGGCGGGCAAATTGCTGCTGATGGTGGACGTGCCCTACGACGCGGTCGACGACATCCGTAAGGTCGTCAACGCGCGCCATCCCGAGGCGCTGCCCGCGGGGCAGGTGCGACCATATCCCGTCTTTCCCTGAAGTAACGGCTGTCGTCGTAGAACACGGAGTGCTCGCTGCCGGGCATCCAGCCGGGATAGCCGAAGATCGGCAGCGGCGGAATCGCGCGCGGGTTCGCATCGGGCTCGAGCGCGGCGAGCCAGGCGTGCGCCGCAGCGTCCGCATCCGCGTCGAACGGGACGAAAATCGCCTTGCATGCGATGCCCGGCCAGGGCTTCAGCGCCTGCTCGAGCGTCGCGTGGCCGAGCACCCGGAACCGCATGCAGCGCTGCACCCGGGCACGCTGCTCCCAGAACAGCGCCTTCCAGCGGAAGCCGCGCGTGAGCGCGATGAGCTCGGCGTCGTCGCAATGGACGATCGCGCCGCCTTCGTCGAGCAGCGTGAGGAGGTCGCGCCGGCGGCCGCGGCGGCCGTCCTCGCGCGGGATTTCCTCGGCGTGCAGCGCGTTGATCAGCGCCTTCGTCCTGGGAAAGGCGAGCCAGGCGAGCGCGTTGAACAGATCGTGCAGGTTGCCCGCGCGCGATTGGACCTGGCCGGTCTCGTAAAGCTGGACCTCGTAGTAAGGATCGGAGGGCCCGGGCGGCACGAACCGCACCGGGCGTCCGCTCGCCGTTTTGAGATCTTGTTCTTTTGAAAGGAAGTTCAAGTGATCAAGCGAGCGGTCAGACCCCAGCCGCTCCAGCCAGGGGCGCACCGGGTCGAAGACCGGGTGGGCTAGAGGAGCTTCCAGGGCAGCGTCTCTCCGGCGCGCAGCGGAACCAGCTCGGCATCCCCGAACTTCAGCCGCTGCGGCACGGTCCACTCCTTGCGCGCGAGGGTGACGGTGCCTTCGTTCGGCGACAGCCCGTAGAACTTGGCGCCGAACTCGCTCGCAAAGCCCTCCAGGCGCCCGAGCGCGTCGGCCTCGTCGAAGGCGACCGCGTAGAGCTCGAGCGCCGCGTGGCCGGTATAGACGCCGGCGCAGCCGCAGGCCGCCTCCTTGTCGCCCCGCGGATGCGGCGCGCTGTCGGTGCCGAGGAAGAACTTCGGATTGCCGGACGTCGCCGCCTCGATCAGCGCCTCTCGGTGCTCCTCGCGCTTGAGCACCGGCAGGCAATAGTGGTGCGGCCGGATGCCGCCCATGAAAAGCGCATTGCGGTTCATGAGCAGATGGTGCGCAGTGATCGTCGCCGCCACGTTCGGCCCCGTGACTTCCACGTATTGCACCGCTTCCCGCGTGGTGATGTGCTCGAGCACGACCTTCAGGCCGCCGAAGCGATCGACCGTGGGGCCGAGCACTTCCTCGATGAAGGCCTTTTCCCGGTCGAACACGTCGATCGCCGGATCGGTCGATTCGCCGTGGATGAGCAGAGGCACGCCGAGCTCCTCCATCTTCTCGAGGGTGCGAAAGCAGCGCGACAGGCGCGTCACCCCGGCATCCGAGTGGGTGGTGGCGCCGGCCGGGTAGAGCTTGACCCCGTGCACCCGACCCGAGAGCCTGGCGCGGGCGATCTCCTCCGGCGGGGTGTCGTCGGTGAGATAGAGCGTCATCAGAGGCTCGAATGACGCGCCCTCGGGCAGCGCCGCGAGGATCCGTTCGCGGTAGTCGAGCGCTTCGTAGGTGGAGCGCACCGGCGGCTTCAGGTTCGGCATGACGATGGCGCGCGCGAACTGGCGCGCGGCATCGGCGAGCACCGACGCCATCGCCGGGCCGTCGCGCAGGTGCAGGTGGCAGTCGTCGGGCCGCTTCAGCGTGAGGCGATCCATCGATTCGATTTTACTTCGATCGCTGTAGCGCCTTCTGATAGAGCGAGCGCCTGGGAAGCCCGGTGATCCGCGCCGCGAGCTTGGCTGCCTCGCTCGGCGCCATGACCTCGAGCAGCGCCTCGAGAATCCGATCCGCGTCTGCCGCCTGCGGCGTATTCGGCTGGCCCGCGGCGACGACCAGGACGAATTCGCCTTGCATGCGTTTCGGCTCGGCGCTCAGCCAGCCGGCGACCTCACCGAGCTTCATTCGGGCCGTCTCTTCGAATTTCTTCGTGAGCTCGCGGCCGATCGCGATCTCGCGCTCGGGCCCGAAGCGCCCGGCGAGGTCCTGCACGGTCTCCGCGATCCGGTGCGGGGCCTCGTACAGGATCAGCGGACAGTCGACTTCCAGCGCTTCGAGGGCCTTCCTGCGGGCGGTGGCGGAGGCGGGCAGGAAGCCCGCGAACAAAAAGCGGTCGGCGGCGAAGCCCGCCGCCGAAAAAGCCGCGGCTGCGGCATTCGGACCTGGCACCGGGCTCACCTTGACGCCCGCGCGGTGCGCAGCTTCGACCAGCAGCGCGCCGGGGTCGGACAGCGTCGGCGTGCCGGCGTCGCTCACGAGCGCCAGGTTCTTGCCTTCCTTGAGGAGATTCAGAAGCTTGCCCGAGGCGGCGCGCTCGTTGTGCTGATGCAGCGCGACGGTCGGCGTATCGATGCCGTAGCGCGCCAGCAGCGTGCGGGTCGTGCGCGTGTCCTCGCACGCCACGAGGTCGGCGGCGCGCAGCACCTCGAGCGCGCGCGGACTCGCGTCGGCGAGGTTGCCGATCGGTGTGGCGACAACGTAGAGGGTCCCGGACATTGGGAGTAAACCTTGGCTGGGCCGTGCCGTTAAGCCTGCCATGAACCGCGCAGGGGCGCGAGCCGAAGACCGGTGTGCCGAGCTGATGCGGGGCTCCGGTCTGCTGCTCGTCGAGCGCAACTGGCGCTGCCGCCTCGGGGAAATCGACCTCATCGCCGAGGAGCGCGGCGTGCTGGTGTTCGCCGAGGTGCGCATGAGGCGCGCGTTCGCCTACGGCGGCGCGGGCGAAAGCGTCACCGGGGCGAAGCGCGCCCGGCTCGTGGCGGCGGCGCGGCTCTACCTCTCGCGCAGGCCGGAGGCCGAGTGCCGCTTCGACGTCTTCCTGGTGGACGGCCCGGCGGGCGACATCAAGTGGATCCGCAATGCGTTTGGCGAATAAGTCCGTGCTGTTCCTGCTCGCGCTCGCCGTTGCCGCCGGCGCTCCCGCGCAGGATGCGCCCGGCGGCGTGCGGCTGCTGGTCCAGAGCGCGCCGCTCGCCGGCTTCCGCTACCACGCCGCCGAGGAGGTGTGGCACGAGCTGCGTGTGGGTGACGCCCTCGGGCTGGAGCGCGAGCCGGACAATCCGCACGACCCCAACGCGATCGCGGTGACCTGGCGCGGCCGCAAGCTCGGGTACGTGCCGAGGCGCGACAATGCCACGCTCGCCTGGGGCCTCGATCGGGGCGCGCCGCTGCGGGCGCGCATCAGCCGCCTCGCGCCGCACCCGAATCCCGCCCGGCGCATCGAGATCGAGGTGTTCGTCGAGTGACGGTGTAAAATCCGGCGCCGTGAACGATACTCTTTCCGCCGCACTGTCGGCACGCGTGAGCGCGCAGTTCGCCGAGAGCGCGCAGCTCAAGCTCGAGGCCGCGCGCTCGCTCACCGGGCCCATCGCACGGGCGAGCGCACTGCTTGCCGAAACCCTGAAGCGCGGCGGCAAGGTGCTCGCCTGCGGCAACGGCGGCTCGGCCGCCGACGCGCAGCACTTCGCCGCGGAGCTCATCAACCGCTTCGAGATCGAGCGCGCGCCGCTGGCCGCGGTGGCGTTGACGACCGATACCTCGACGCTGACCTCGATCGCCAACGACTACGCCTACGAGCAGATCTTCTCCAAGCAGGTGCAGGGCATCGGCAGGCGCGGCGACGCGCTGCTCGCCATCTCCACCAGCGGCAACTCGCGCAACGTGGTGGCCGCCATCCAGGCGGCGCACGAGCTCGGCGTGCGCGTAGTGGCGCTGACCGGCGCAGGCGGCGGCAAGATGGCCGCCCTGATCTCGGCCGAAGACGTGAACATCTGCGTGCCGCACAAGCGCACCGCGCGCATCCAGGAAGTGCATCTGCTTGCGCTGCATTGCCTGTGCGACGGCATCGACTTCCAGCTCTTCCAGAACCCCGCATGAGACTGCTCGCCGCGCTGTTCACCCTCGTTTCCGTATCGCTGCTGTCGGGCTGCCCGGCTGCCATCGTCGGCGCCGGCGCGCTCACCTATGGCGTGGCCGAGGACCGCCGCACCTCGGGCACCATGATCGACGACGACAATCTCGAAACGCGGGTAAGCCGCGGAGTGCGCGAGCGCTTCGGCGACAACACGCACGTGAACGTCACTTCGTTCAACCGCTCCATCCTGCTTACCGGCGAGGTGCCCGAGGACGCCAGGAAGACCGAGATCGAGAAGCTCGCGCAAGGCGCGGGCAACAACGTGCGCAACATCACCAACGAGCTGCAGGTGGGAGCGCCTTCTTCGATGAGCGCCCGGGCCAACGACTCTTACATCACCACCAAGGTGAAGGGGCGCCTGCTCGACAGCAACAAGGTGAACCCGATCCACGTGAAGGTCGTCACCGAGGCGGGCGTGGTCTACCTGATGGGCATCGTCACCGAGCAGGAGGCGAACGACGCCGTCGAGGTCGCCCGCAACACCGGGGGCGTGGTCAAGGTGGTGCGGATCTTCGACCTCTGCAAGACGGGCGATGGCGTCTGCCCTGCGAAGTGAGGCCGCCTGCCTTCGAAGGCAAGATCCGCTCGCCCGAGCACCTCGCGCGCTGGAGCGGTGAGCTTGCCCGGCCGCTGGTGTTCACCAACGGCGTATTCGACATCCTGCATCGCGGCCATGTGACGTACCTCGCCCGCGCGCGCGAGCTGGGCGCGGCGCTGCTCGTGGCGCTGAACAGCGATGCCTCCGCCAGGCGGCTCGGAAAGGGCGCCGAGCGTCCGATCAACCCGCTCGAAGACCGGCTCGCCCTGGTCGCCGCGCTGTCCGCGGTGGACGCCGTCACCTGGTTCGACGAAGACACGCCCGAGGCGCTGGTCGCCGCGTCCCGCCCCGAGGTCCTGGTGAAGGGCGGCGACTGGCCGGTGGAGCGCATCGCCGGCGCCGCCCACGTGCTCGCGCGAGGCGGACGGGTGCTGTCGATCCCGTTCGAGCACGAGCGCTCCACTACCCGCCTGGTGGAGAAAATCAGGTCGAGTTAGAGCCTGCGCTCGAAGCAGCTCGCCCCGGGAGTCGGCTCGGCGAGGTAGGGCTGGACTTCGCTGAAACCGAGGCTCCGATAGAGGGCGTGCGCCTCGCTCATTTTCGGCAGCGTGTCGAGCACGATGCGCCTGTAACCGGCGTCGCGCGCGGCGCCGATCGCTGCCTCGGCGAGCGCCCGTCCGATTCCAAGCCCACGGAAAGGGGCGCGTACGTACAGTCGCTTCATCTCGGCGGTGCCGCGATCGAGCTCGCGCAGGCCGACGCAGCCCGCAGCCCGACCGTTCTCCTCGGCAATGAACAACGCCAAATAGGCCTGCGGCAGCTCGGCCAGCTCCCGCTCGAGGCCGTTGAAGCAGCGAGGCTCGTCCACGCCGCGCGCGTACTCGGCAAAAAGCGCGCGCACTGCCCCGACATCAGCGGGCGCGCTCGCTTCGCGCAGCCGGGCCATATACTATTCTTCCATGCGCCTGCATCAGCTCAAAGTCGACTACGACGCCGAGCAGGATCGCCTGCTGATGATGGTGGCGACGAGCGAGAGCGTGGAGCTGCGCCTCGCGCTCACGCGGCGCTTCGTGAAGCTCCTGTGGCCGCTCCTGGTGAAGCTGGCGGAAGAGGCGAGCCCGCGAATCCGCACCCAGGCCAGCCCGGAGGCGCGCAAGGCCCTGCTCGGTCTCGAGCACGAGTACGCGGTGTCGAAGGCGGATTTCTCCAAGCCGTACGACGCGGGCGACAGCGCGCGCCCGCTTGGCGAGACGCCGCTCCTTCTCGCCCGCATCCAGACCGGCCACGACCGCAGCGGTCAGCCCGTCGTCGCCTTGCATCCTTCCGACGGCCAGGGCGTCACGCTGAGCTTCGATTCGGTGCTGCTGCACTCGCTTTGCCGCCTGCTGCAGGCCGCGGTCAAGAAAAGCGACTGGGACATGGAGCTCAAGCTCCCGGGCATCGGGCCCGAAGAGCCCAGCGAGCGCCCGGCCCGCACGTTGAATTGACCTATAATTCAAGCCTATCGCTTCTGCATTTGAACAACTAGGCCTGATCGAGCCCCTCGCGCGTGCGGTCGCGGAGCTTGGCTACGAGAAGCCGACCCCGGTTCAGGAACAGTCCATTCCGCTGGTGCTCGCGCAGCGCGACCTCATGGCGGGCGCGCAAACCGGCACCGGCAAGACCGCGGCTTTCGCGCTGCCGATCCTGCAGCGGCTTTCGGTGCACGCCAGCGCATCGGCGTCGCCCGCGCGCCACCCGGTCCGGGCGCTGGTCCTCACGCCGACGCGCGAGCTGGCGGTCCAGGTGGCCGAGAGCTTCCGGGACTACGGAAAGCACGTCCCGCTTCGGAGCACCGTGGTCTACGGCGGCGTCGACATGAACGCGCAGATCGAGCAGCTGCGCAAAGGGGTGGAGATCCTGGTCGCGACGCCGGGTCGGCTCCTCGACCACGCGCAGAACAAGACGGTCATGTTCAACCAGGTCTCGATCCTGGTGCTCGACGAAGCCGACCGGATGCTCGACATGGGGTTCCTGCCCGACATCAAGCGGATCATCGCGCTCCTTCCCGCGCAGCGGCAGAACCTGCTGTTCTCGGCGACCTTCCCGGACGAGATCCGCAACCTGGTCAAGGCGCTGCTGCGCAACCCGGCCGAAGTGCAGGTCGCGGCGCGCAACGCCGCCGCCGAGCTGGTCACGCACGTGCTGCACCTCGTCGCGCGCGAGAAGAAGCGCGAGCTCCTCGCTTATCTGATCCAGACGCGCGGCCTCAAGCAGGTGCTGGTCTTTACCGGCACCCGTATCGGAGCGAACCGTCTCGCCCACCAGCTCAGGCGCGACCACATCCACGCCGACGCCATCCACGGCGACAAGTCGCAGGCCGAGCGCGAGGCCGCGCTCGAGGACTTCAAGGCCGGAAAGACCTCGGTGCTCGTCGCCACCGACGTCGCCTCGCGCGGGCTGGACATCGAGGGGCTGCCGCAGGTCATCAACTTCGACGTGCCGCATTCGCCGGAGGACTACGTGCACCGCTGCGGACGCACCGGGCGTGCCGGACTACCTGGCGAGGCGATCTCGCTGGTCGCGCCGGAGGACATGGACGCGATCGCCGCGGTCGAGCGCCTGATCAAGCAGCGCATCGAGCGGGCGCTGGTTCCGGGTTTCCACCCGAGCGGTGCAACGGTCGCCGCCATCATGGGCGACGAGCCGCGAAAGCGCAGGAAGGACGAGCCCGAAAAGCGCAGGCAAGCGGAGCCGAAGAAGGCAGGCGCCGACCCGATCTTCTCGAAGCCCTACGAGCCTGCCGCCGCTGCGCCCGAAGCGCCGAAGGCCGCCGAACCGCAGCAAAAGGGCAAGCGCAAGCAGCCGCAGGTCGCGGCCCTGCTTGGGGGTCTAAAAAGAGTTTAGACGCAGCGCGCGCCGTCGACCTCGACGCAGACGCCGCTCACGAGGCTCGCCTCGTCCGAGGCGAGGTACAAGCAGGCGTTGGCGACGTCGAGCGGCGTCGAGAACCTTCCGAGCGGGATCGTGGCGAGAAATTTCTTCTTCGCCTCGTCGGTCACCGCGCCGCCGGCGAACTCGGCCGACAGGCTGGTATCGGGGCTGAACACCGGGTTCACGCAGTTCACCCGGATCTTGTCGGGGCCGAACTCCGCCGCCATCGATTTGGACATGAGGATCACCGCCGCCTTCGAGCTGTTGTAGACCGTGAGGCCCGGGCGCGGGCGGATGCCGGCGGTCGAGGCGATGTTCACGAAGCAGCCGCCGCCGCGGCTCCTGAGCACCGGCACGGCGTGCAGTGCCGAAAGATAGACGCTCTTCACGTTGACCGCGTAGACCTTGTCGAACTCCGCTTCCGTAACCTCGACGTAGGGCTTGTTCCGGTGCGTCCAGCCGGCGTTGTTCACCACGATGTCGAGCGCCGGGCCCGCGGCGCGCACCAGCCGGGCCCAGTCGGCGCCCTTGGTGACGTCGGCCTGGATGAAAGTGCCGTGGATCTCCTTCGCCACGCGCTCGCCGCTCTTCGCGTCGATGTCGTTCACGACCACGCGGCAGCCTTCCTCGGCGAAGCGGCGCGCGATGCCGGCGCCGAACCCGGAGCCCGCTCCGGTGATGATGGCCAGCTTGTTGGTGAGCCGCATCGCGTTCTCCTACGCCTTGAAAGGGCTATGGTCGCACAGCTCGTCGACGTAGCGCTGCACGCCGGCGCCCTCGCGCTCGAGGAAGGCCTCGACCGCGCGCGAGAAGCGCGCATGCGCCAGCCAGTGCGCCGACAGCGTTTCCACCGGCATCAGTCCGCGGAACAGCTTGTGCTCGCCCTGCGCGCCGCCCTCGAACACCTCGAGGCCGCGGCCGATCGCGAACTCGATCGGCTGGTAATAGCAGCACTCGAAGTGCAACAGCGGCACGTGCTCGATCGCGCCCCAGTAGCGCCCATACAGGGTTGCCGCATCTCTGAGAAAAAGCGCCGAGGCGATCGGCCGCCCCGCGCGCTCTGCGAGCACCATCGCGAGGCTCTCGGGCAGCCTCGCGCCGATGCGCACGAAGAACTCCAGATTCAGATACGGGCTCGAGCGATGCGCGGCGTAGGTCGAGCGGTAGCAGCGGTTGAAGAACTCCCAGTGGCGCCGCTCGATCGCGCTTGCCTCGAGCCAGCGCAGCCGCACCCCGGCCTCGGCCACCCGGCGCCGCTCCTGCCGGATGTTCTTGCGCCGCGCGTGGCTGAGGCGCGCGAGGAAGTCCTCGAAGTCGCGGTAGCCGTCGTTCCTCCAGTGGAACTGCACCGTGCGCCGCAGGAGCATGCCGCGCTCGTGCATGAGCCGGGCCTCGTCCTCCATCGGGAAGAGGACGTGCAGCGAAGAGCTCTGGCGGGCGAGCTCGAGCGCGGCGCGGATCAGGCTGCGCCGCTCGGCCGCGCCGGCGGCGAGGACCCTGCGGCCGCGGACCGGCGTAAACGGGACGGCGGCGACGAGCTTGGGGTAGTACTGAACGCCGTGCCGCTCGTGGGCGTCGGCCCACGCCCAGTCGAACACGTACTCGCCGTAGGAATGGGACTTGGCGAACATGGGCATCGCCCCGACGAGCGCACCGGAGCGGCGCAGGAGCAGGAACTGCGGCAGCCAGCCGCTGCGCGCGGCGGCGCAACCGCACTCGACGAGCGCCGAAAGGAATTCGTGGCGCACGAAAGGCTGGGGGCCGGCAAGCTCGTTCCATTCCGCCGGGTCGACGCCGGCAAGGGATTCGACGACTTCAAAGCTTTCCACGTTACAATGATCTCGCAACCCAGGGAGAACCGGTCATGAAGAAGATCGAAGCCATCGTCAAGCCGTTCAAGCTCGATGAAGTGCGCGAGGCGCTGTCCGAAGTCGGCGTAACGGGGCTCACGGTCACGGAAGTGAAGGGATTCGGCCGGCAGAAAGGGCACACCGAGCTGTACCGCGGCGCCGAGTACGTGGTCGATTTCCTGCCCAAGGTGAAGATCGAGGTGGTGGTCGCGAACAACCAGGTCGAGAGCGCGATCGACGCCATCGTGAAGTCCGCGCGCACCGGCAAGATCGGCGACGGCAAGATCTTCGTCACCTCGGTCGAGCACGTCGTGCGCATCCGCACCGGTGAGACCAACGAAGCTGCGGTCTAAGAAGATTTAAGCAGCAGCAAAAGCGCGCCGCCGCCGCCCTGGGTCGCCGGCGCCTGGCAGAACGCCAGCACCTCGTCGCGCAGCGCGAGCCACTTCCGGAGCTTTCCCTTGAGAACCGGCTCGCGGTTGCGCGAGCCCAGGCCCTTGCCGTGCACGATGCGCACGCAGCGGAAATGCCGCGCACGGCAGCGGCGCAGGAACTCTCCCACCGCGTGCGCCGCTTGAACCCGGTTCATGCCGTGCAGGTCGAGCTCGTCCTGCACCACCCACTGCCCGCGCCGCAGCTTGCGCAACACCTGGCGCGAGAGCCCGTCGCGCAGGAACGCGAGCTCCTCGCCCGAGTCGATCGCGTCGTCGATCGAGCGCGGGCCGGCGAGCGATTCTGCGAGCGCCGCGCGCTCGTCGCGCCGGGTCTGCACCGGAACCGGCGCGGCGGGCGCTGGCGCTAGCCTCTGCCGGCGCGGCGCGCGCAGCGGCTGGACATCCCGAGTCGCGCGCCGGAACTCGTCGTCGCCTCCCACTTTCGCCTCCGGCTCAGGCGGCGAGCGCATCGAGGTACTTCTCCGCGTCGAGCGCCGCCATGCAGCCGGTCCCCGCGCTCGTCACCGCTTGGCGATAGACATGGTCCTGGACGTCGCCGGCGGCGAACACGCCGTTCACGCTGGTCGCAGTGGCGAGCCCCTCGCGTCCCCCGCGGGTGACGATGTAGCCGTTCTCCATCTCGAGCTGGCCCGCGAAGAGCTCCGTGTTCGGCGTGTGGCCGATGGCGACGAAGAAGCCCTTGGCGGCGAGGTTCTCGCGCTCGCCCGACTTGAGCTTGCGCAGGCGCACGCCGGTGACGCCGGTCGCGTCGCCCAGCACATCGTCCACCACCGCGTCGAGCACCAGCCTGACCTTGCCGTCCTTCACGCGCTGCATCAGCTTGTCGACCATGATCTTCTCGGCGCGGAACTTGTCGCGCCGGTGAACCAGGGCCACGCTGCGGCAGATGTTCGCGAGGTAGAGCGTTTCCTCCACGGCCGTGTTGCCGCCGCCGACCACCACGACGTCCTCTCCTTTGTAGAAGAATCCGTCGCAGGTGGCGCAGGCCGAGACGCCGCGTCCCATGAACTTCTGCTCCGACGGCAGCCCGAGGTATTTCGCCGTGGCCCCGGTCGCGATCACGAGCGCATCGCAGGTGTACTGGCCGGCGTCGCCCTCGAGGAGAAACGGCCGGCGCTCGAGGTGGACCTTGTGGATGTGGTCGTTGACGACTTCGGTTTCGAAGCGCTCGGCGTGCTTCTGGAAGCGCTGCATCAGGTCCGGCCCCTGCACGCCGTCGGCGTCCGCCGGCCAGTTGTCGACGTCGGTGGTCGTCATGAGCTGGCCGCCCTGCGCGATCCCGGTCAGCAGCACCGGGCGCAGGTTGGCGCGCGCCGCGTACACGGCGGCGGTGTAGCCCGCCGGGCCTGAGCCGAGGATCAGCAAGCGGGCGTGGCGCGTAGGCATTTGCTTTGCGAAAACGTCAAATTCGGATGAGTGGCGGGATTTTCCGGATGAGTGGCCGATTATAGGTGACGCGGCTGCGCAACACTCCGGAAGCGCCGAGGGAGTTCTGCTACCATAATTCTCGCAAAGGGAGGTACAAAAAACCGTGGCCATGACAACAACAGTCTCCACAGCGGTCCTGAAGGCAGTCCCGCTGTTTTCCAGCTTTCCCGAAGACGCGCTGCGCACCCTCACCAGCATGGTGGCCCGCAAGAGCGTCTCGCGCTCGACCACCGTGATGACCGGCGGCGATCCGACCGACTCGCTCTACATCGTGCTTTCCGGCCGGCTCAAGGTGATGATGAGCGACGCCGAGGGCAAGGAAGTGATCCTGACCATCCTCGGACCGGGCGAGTTCTTCGGCGAGATGGGCCTGATCGACGACGAGCCGCGCTCGGCCACCGTGGTGGCGATCGAGCCCTGCGAGCTCCTCTACATCGCCAAGCGCGACTTCAAGAAATGCCTGGCCGAGAACTTCGACATGGCGATGGCGGTGATGCGCGGACTGGTGCGCCGCCTGCGCGAGGCCGACCGCAAGATCGGCAGCCTCGCGCTGCTCGACGTCTACGGCCGCGTGGCGCGGCTGCTCCTCGACATGTCCGAGAACGTCGACGGCGAAAAGATCGTCACCAAGCGGCTGCCCAAGCAGGACATCGCCAAGATGATCGGCGCCTCGAGGGAGATGGTGAGCCGCGTCATGAAGGACCTGCAGATGGGCGGCTACATCGAGATGCGCGGATCCAACATCGTCCTGCGCGACTCGATCGTCCTCCCAGAATAAGCTGTCGTCCTGAAGCGACGGCGAACCCGTCGCTACGGGTCCGCGTGGGGTAGAATCCCCACGCGCGATGGGCGTAGCAGAAAAAACAGCAGCCCCCCTCCCCGCGAAGCTCGCCGGCCTGGTACGCGAAGCGAAGTGGCTGGTCGTGGTCGCGCTCGCGCTGTACCTGCTGCTCGTCTTTTCGACCTTCCACCGCGCCGATCCCGGCTGGTCGCATAGCGCCTCCGGCGCCGCCGTGCACAATGCGGGCGGGCTGGTCGGCGCCGTGGTCGCGGATTTCCTGCTCTACCTCTTCGGCGTGTCGGCCTACTGGTGGGTCGTGCTCTGCCTTTACCTCGTGGTGTCGGGGTATCGCGGGCTCGACGGGCGTCGCCTGGTCGACCGGCGGCCGCTCGCGATCGCGTTCGCCGGTTTCATGCTGCTGCTCGTCTCCAGCGCGGCGCTGGAAGCCCTGCGATTCCACAGCCTCGGCGTCGAGCTGCCGTTCGCGCCGGGCGGCGTCGCCGGAGCGGCTGGCGGGAAGGTGCTCGCGGCGGGCCTGGGGTTCACCGGCGCGACGCTGCTCCTGCTCACGCTCGCGGCGGTCGGGTTCAGCCTGTTCACGGGTCTGTCGTGGCTCGCGCTCTCGGAAAGGGTGGGCCATGCGCTGGAGAAGGGCTATGCGCTGGCCGTCGAGGCCTGGGACCGCCGTCGCGACCGCAAGCTCGGCGCGCTGGCGCGCGAGGAGCGCACCCTCGTGGTCCAGACCGAGAAGCGCCGCGAGGAGGATCATCCTCCGCTGCGCATCGAGCCGGCGATCGTGGAGATCAAGAAATCCGACCGGGTGCAGAAGGAGAAGCAGGCGCCGCTCTTCGAGGAGCTGCCCGACACCCCGCTGCCGCCGCTGAAGCTCCTCGACGAGGCGCGGCGCGAAGGGGCCGAGGTGGGCCCCGAAACGCTGGAATTCACCTCGCGGCTGATCGAAAAGAAGCTCTCCGACTTCGGCGTCGCGGTCAAGGTGCTCGCCGCCTACCCGGGCCCGGTCATCACGCGCTACGAGGTCGAGCCGGCGGTCGGCGTCAAGGGAAGCCAGATCGTCAACCTGGTGAAGGACCTGGCGCGCGCGCTGTCGGTGGTCTCGATCCGGGTGGTCGA
>Ga0075435_100000120_pt1 | contig 44119 bp, 39 predicted proteins | sample RhiMethybrSRZTD4_FD_75302 | JGI IMG/M metagenome (GOLD analysis project Ga0075435, IMG submission 75302) | Populus rhizosphere microbial communities from Tennessee, USA - Rhizosphere MetaG P. TD hybrid SRZTD4 | ecosystem: Host-associated > Plants > Roots > Rhizosphere > Soil | place: USA...
CTCGTGCCGTCGCCGGAGTGGAAGCAGGCGCGCTTCAAGGAGAAGTGGTACGCGGGCGAGACGGTATCGGTCTCGATCGGCCAGGGCTCGGTGTCGGTGACGCCGGTGTCGATGGCGGTCTACGCGGCGACGCTCGCCAACGGCGGCACGCGCGTGACGCCGCACCTGCTCAAGGCCGTCGACGACGGCAACGGGTGGAAGCCGGTGCCGCCGCCGGCGCCGCGGTCGCACGCGCCGCTCGATCCCGACAAGCTGCAGTCGATCCGCGACGGGTTGTTCCTCGTCGTGAACGGCGCGGGCACCGGGCACAATGCGATTCTGAAGGGCTACGACGTCTCCGGGAAGACGGGGACGGCGCAGGTGATCTCGAACCAGGGCAAGGAGCGCGCGGGGAAGACCGAGAAGGACCTGCGCGACAACGGCTGGTTCGTCTTCTTCGCGCCGCGCGACAAGCCGGAGATCGCCGGCGTCGTGCTGCTCGAGCACGGCGTCCACGGATCGAACGCGGCGCTCGTCGCGCACCACGTGCTCGACACGTTCTTCGCGAAGAAGGAAGGGCGGCCGTTGCCGCCGAAGCCGGAATTCAAGGCGAATCTCGTTCCATAGGCGGACATGTTCGAACGCAGGCTCTACTATCACATCGACTGGGCGCTCGTGATCGCGGTGCTGGCGCTGTGCGCGCTGGGCGTGATCATGATCAACAGCACCACCGCCGATCCGACGCGCGGCACGTCGCGCATGTACCTGACGCAGCTCTACGCGATCGTCATCGGGCTCGGCGCGATGGTGTTCATGCTGACGCTCGACTACCGGACCTTCACCGACAAGTCGCACCTGATCTACTTCGGGCTGATCGCGCTGCTGCTCTACGTGATGTTCTTCGGCCAGGTGCAGATGGGCGCGCGCCGCTGGATTCCGCTGCGCGTGTTCAACCTGCAGCCGTCCGAGTTCGCCAAGGTCGGCGTCGCGCTCGTCCTCGCGAAGTTCTTCGGCGAGAACCGCGGCTCGCCGTCGTGGACCGATCTCGCGATCGGCGGCGTCCTCACCGCCATCCCGCTCGGCCTCATCGCGAAGGAGCCGGACCTGGGCACGGCGGTGACGCTGATGCCGATCTTTCTCGCCGTCGCCTATCTCGCGGGCATGCGCATGCGCATTCTCGGCATGCTGCTGGTCTGCACGGTGCTCGCCGCGCCGATCGCGTGGAAATTCGCGCTGAAGGATTACCAGAAGTCCCGTATCTCGACCTTCCTCGATCCGTCACAGGATGCCAAGGGCGCCGGCTACCAGCAGATCCAGGCGCGCATCACGGTCGGGTCCGGCGGGCTCACCGGCAAGGGCTTCAAGCAGGGGACGCAGGGGCAGCTTCGCTTCCTGCCGGTCGCGCACAACGATTTCATTTTCTCGGTGCTGGCCGAGGAGCAGGGATTTGCCGGCGTCCTGGTGGCGCTCGGCCTCTATTTATTCGTGATTCTGCGCGCGCTCGAGGCCGCACGCCTGGCGAAGGATCGCCTGGGCGCCTACCTCGTGCTCGGCGTGCTCGCCAGCTTCACCTTCCAGGTGGTCTACAACGTCACCATGTCGGCAGGGCTGGCGCCCGTCAAAGGGCTGACGCTTCCGCTCATGAGCTACGGCGGCTCGTCGATGATCGCGACGCTCGCCGGCTTCGGGCTCGTGCTGAACGTACGCATGCGCAGATTCACGAACTAGCGTGGCAGCCCTGAAGGGCTGCGCTACCGCCAGGGCTCACGTCGCCTCGGTAGCGCAGGCCTTCAGGCCTGCCCGGGGAGTTCGTGAATGCAGAAAGAGATGATCGTCTCGTCCAACGGGCACGAGACGATGGTGGCCATCCTCGAGGACGACCTCGTCGCCGAAGTCTTCGTCGAGCGCGAGCGCCAGCGCGGGACGGTCGGCAACGTCTACAAGGGCCGGGTCTCGAAAGTCCTCCCCGGCATGCAATCCTCCTTCATCGACATCGGCCTCGAGCGCGACGGCTTCCTCTACGTCGCCGACGTCGTCGACACGATCGACGAGTTCGACAAGCTCTCGAGCGACGACGAGGACGAAGGGGGCGGCGGCGGATCGAAAGGGCGGCCCGAGCGCGATCGGCAGGACCGGCCGCAGCAGAAGATCGAGGACCTGCTCCGGGAAGGCCAGGAAATCGTCGTCCAGGTGGTGAAAGAGCCGCTCGGCACCAAGGGCGCGCGCCTCACCTCGCACGTGACGATGCCGGGCCGCTTCCTCGTCTTCATGCCGACGGTCGATCACATCGGCGTGTCGCGCAAGATCGAGTCGCGCGAGGAGCGCAGCCGCCTGCGCGGCATCGTCCGCGAGTTCCGCGAGGCGCACGGCTTCACCGGCGGCGTCATCATCCGCACGGCGGCCTCCGGCCGGCCGAAGGAGGACATCCTCGGCGACCTCGAGGCGTTCCACAAGATCTGGACCGAGATGCGGCAGCGCAACGAGTCGTCGCGCGCGCCCGCGGTCCTCTACCGCGAGCAGAGCATCGTCAGCCGGCTGCTGCGCGATCTGCTGACGGAGGACTACCAGGCGATCCGGATCGACAACGCGGCGGAGCACCAGCGCGTCGTCGAGCTCGTCGAGCGGATCATGCCGAACCTCGCGCCGAAGGTGAAGCTCTACTCCAAGCCCTACCCGATTTTCGACGAGTACGGCGTGCAGGCCGAGATCGACAAGGCGCTCAAGAGCAAGGTGTGGCTGAAGTCGGGCGGCTCGATCGTCATCAACCAGACCGAGGCGCTCGTGGCGATCGACGTCAACACCGGGCGGTTCGTCGGGAAGAAGACGAGCGGGCGGCTCGAGGACACGATCGTGAAGACCAACCTCGAGGCGGTGAAGGAGATCGTGCGGCAGATCCGGCTCCGCGATCTCGGCGGCATCATCGTCCTCGATCTGATCGACATGGAGGACAAGAAGAACCGGCAGAAGGTCTACCAGGCGGTGGAGCAGGAGCTGAAGAAGGATCGGTCGCCGTCGAAGGCGCTCCAGGTGTCGGACTTCGGCCTCGTGATCATCACGCGCAAGCGCGTGAAGCAGAGCCTCGAGCGCGTCCTCACCGAGCCGTGCCCGTACTGCTCGGGCACCGGCGTGATCAAATCGAGCTCGACGATCTGCTACGAGATCCTGACGGAAGTGAAGAAGGTCAGCCCCGAGTTGAACGGCCACCGGCTGCTGCTGCGCGTGAACCCCGACATCGCGCGCGCGCTGAAGGAAGAAGAGAGCGCCGTGCTCAAGGATCTGCGGCAGTCAATCGGGAAGGACGTCACGATCAAGCCCGACACGCAGCTGCACCACGAGCAGTTCGATGTGATGGCCGTGTAGGTCAGGTGGGTCAGGTGGGTACGCGCATGCTCCGAGCGTCGCCGGCAGTCAGCCTGATCGCTCTGGTGACGATCGCCGCGGCAACACCGCCGCAACCACGCCAGCGCGCCGCGGCGCCGCTCCCGCGCACCGCCGACGGACATCCGGACCTTCAGGGCGTTTGGTTGAACGATACCGCCACGCCGCTCGAGCGGCCGAAGGCGTTTGCCGAGAAGGCGTATTTCACCCCTGCGGAGGCGCGCGAGTATGAGGCGCGCTACTTGTTGGATCGTGCAGCGGCGACTGTAGCGGGCGACTCCTTCGAGCTCGAAGTGGCTTCCGACAACGACGCCTTCGAACCCGGCAAGGTGCTGCCGAGCATGCGGACGTCGCTCGTCACCGATCCACCGGATGGGATCGTCCCCTCGTTGACATCGGACGGACAGCGCCGAGTACGCGAACGTACCGATCGGATTCGTACGCATTACGCGGACAACCCGGAGAACTTCCCGAACTCGGACCGCTGTCTCAACGTCGGAACCGCGACAGGGCCGCCGATGCTGCCCGTCTTCTACAACAACAACGTGCAGATCGTGCAGACGCGCGACTATATGCTGGTGCACACCGAGATGATTCACGACGCGCGAGTGATCCCGCTGACGCGGACGACGCATCTGCCGCGGCAGGTGCGCCTCTGGACCGGCGACGCGGTCGGCCGCTGGGACGGCGACACGCTCGTCGTCGACACGACCAACTTCACTGACAAAACGGCTTTTCGCGGTACGGGTTCAGGGCTGCACGTCGTCGAGCGTTTTTCGCTGAGCGATCCGGATACGCTCGGCTACAGCTTCACGGTGGACGATTCGGAGACGTTCGTGCGGGCATGGTCGGCGACCAGCGCGATGACGAGAACATCCGCGCGAGTGTTCGAGTACGCCTGCCATGAGGCGAACTATTCGATGCTGAACGCGCTGCGCGGTGCGCGCTTCGCCGAGCAGCATCCACCGAAGCAGGACTGAGCCTGTCGAAGCGGCCGGCGAATCCCGAATCCCGGCGTTACGCGGTCGGCAGGTGCATCAGATAGTGGTTGCCGCCCTTGTTGATCCAGACACGTACGTAGTCGCCGCCCTTGAGCGTCTCCACCTTCGACGAATTCGCTCTCGGCGGCGTGTCCTTCTGCACCTTCGAGATGTCGGACTGCGGAACGATCGTCACGACCTCGCGTCCGGCCACCTTGCCGCCTCGCATGAATTCCGCCCACCGCTCGAGCGACTTCGTCTGCCCTTTGGCTTCCTGGGACGCGGCCTCCGTCGTCAACCGCACCTGATACGTGCCCGCCGGCAGCGGCTTGCCGTCGGCCTTCACGCCCTTCGGAATCCGCACGGTCCCGAGCGCGAGCTGGCCGTCGGGCGCCGATGGCGACGCTTCGGTCGGCGGCTGGGCCTTCGGCTCGGTGTGGCCGGCGGCCTGACTGGTGGCCGCGCCCTTGCGCGCCGGTTTCGTCGCATCCTGTGATCCGGTGGCTTGTGCGTAAGCGCCCACGCCGAGCGCGGCGACCAGTGCGCCCACGAGTACCAATCGCGTCATGCTCGCCTCCAGTAACCGCCTGTACGGCCCGCCTTCGTCCAATTATACAGACGTCAGCCGCGAGCGGCCGCACGACGGCTGAGGTTAGCGCCGCGCGATGACGATGTCGCCGCTGAAGGTGCGCAGCGTCAGCGTCGCGCTGCCGTCGCCGAAGGTGCCGCGCATCGACCGGCTGCTGACGCCGCGGCGCCGGCCGTTGCGATCCTGATCGCTGCTGCTGCTGGCGCTGCCGCCGATCGTGAGCGGCAGGTCGGAGCGGATGCTGCCGCTGAAGGTGTTGGCGGTCAGCTCGAAGCCGGCCGGGTTCGCCAGCACGAAGCGCACGGTGCCGGAGTGCAGGTTCACGTCGTAGACGCCGCCGCGCGCGAGGGTGCCGGTGTACTCGAAGGCGCCGCTCACCGACTTCGCGCTCAGGCGGTCGCAGCTGACGTCGGTGAGCGTGACGTCGCCGCTCACGGATCCGAGATCGAGCCCGCGCGCCTTGACGTTGCGCGCGTGCACGGTGCCGCTGACGCTGCCGATCGACAGGTTGCCTTCCGTCGTGATGCCGTCCAGCGTGACGTCGCCCGAGATGGTCTTCGCCGCCTCGACGTTCGGCGTGCCGCTGGTGACGACGTTGCCGCTGACGCTCTCGGCGCGCACCGAGCCGCGCACGCCGGTCGCCTTGACGTTGCCCGAGATCGATTTGAGCTCCACCGATGCGCCGGTCGGCACGACCACCGTGTAGTCGACCGACACGCTGCTGTTGCCTCTGCTGCTGCGGTACTGCTCGTACTCCGTGCGGACGTCGATGCGCCCGGGCCGCTCGTCGACGATGACGCGGACGTCGGCCAGGCGGCTCTGATCGCCGCGCGCGCGCTTGATCGCCTCGATCGACACCTCGTCGCCCGACCCCGCCGTGACGGTGATGTCGCCCGAGATGTTCTGGATGCTGACACGCCCGTCGCGTCCGAGCTTCACCTTCCGCGTGAAGCGGTCGGTCTGTTCGGGCCCGCGGTCGCGTCCCTGATACGCGCCCGCATGCGCCGGCCGGATCACCTCGCGGACGACAATTCGATGCGGCCCGTCCTGCGCCGGAGCCTTCACGGCGACGGCCGCGAGCCCTGCCGTCACCACCGCCACTGTGAGTCGCATGTCAGTTGCCCTTTTGCTTGAGACCCGAGACGATCTGCGCCGCGCCGGCCTCGTTCCCTTTCCGCATTTCGTTGATGAGCGCCACCGTGTCCTGCAGCAGCCCGATCTTCGTCTTGAAGTTCTCGATGAGGCTCTGCTGCGCGGGCTCGCTCGCCGGCTGCGCGCGCACCGCCGCACGGCTCTCGCTGATCGCCTGATCGATCACCGCGAGGTTCTTCTGCAGCGTCGCCGCCGTCCGCGGATCGAGCGAGCTCTGCTCGGCGTTCGCGATCTGCTCGAGCCCCTTGATCGCGTTCTCGTAGTGCGCCTCCGCCTGGCGCAGCTCCGCCTCGACGGCCTGCGCCCCCGCCGCGGCCGACGCCTGCTCCGTCGCGTCGGCGCGCGCCGCCGCCGACTGCTGGCGCGCGGCCGGCACGTAGCGCAGCCCGACGATCGTCGCGACGACGATCGCCGCCGCCGCCGCAAGCCACGTGGCGATCGCGGCGCGCGAGATGCGCGCGCCTGCCCGCGGCGCCGCGGCGTGGCCGCGATCGGCGTCGAGCGCGATCGCGCGCTCGATGCGCGACCACGCGCGCGCCGGCGGCTCGCGCTGGTCGAGCGTCGGCACCGCACGCAGGATCTCGCGCAGATCGTCGACCGTCTGGCGGCACGACGCGCACGACGCCAGGTGCCGCTCGACGTCCGCGGCCTCCGACGCCGACGACGTGCCGTCGACGTAGGCGTTCAGCGCGTCTTCGTTCGGATGCATGTCATTTCCCGCGGAGGAAGCCGCGCAGCTTCATCCGCGCCTTGAACACCTGCGACTTCGACGTCCCTTCCGCGATGCCGAGCCGCTCGCCCACCTCCTTGTGGTCGAGCCCTTCGACGTCGTGCAGCACGAACGCCTCGCGGCACCCCTCGGGCAGCCGCTCGATCGCGCGCTCGAGATCGAGCTTCGCGATCGGCGTCTCGCGCCGCGCCACGGGCTCCAGCGAGGTCTCGGCGTCGAGCGTATCGGTGATCCTGCTCATCTTCGCCTGCCGGCTGCGCACGTAATCGAGGCAGTGGTTGAGCGCCAGACGATACAGCCACGTGCCGATCGCGGAATCGCCCTTGAAGCTGCCAAGCTTCCGGTGCGCCTGCAGGAAAATCTCCTGCAGGAGATCCTCGCCGTCCTCCGGCGACCCGGCCATCCGGCAGGCCAGCGTGTAAATCCGCGCCGCGTGCTGCCGGTAGAGCGTTTCGAACGCCGCCGCGTCGCCGGCCTGGCACCGGGCGACGAGATCCAGATCCGCCCCCTCGCTCGATCCTTTAGACGGGAAAGGGATTGGGAGGCGTTGCTTGGCGGCGGCCACGGTAGCAGATACGAGCCAGACGGGGAAAAAAGTTCAGGTGCGCGGCTTCCAGCGGACGCGCTCCAGCTCGCGCACCCGGCCCCCGGAGACGACGACCCCCTCGGCCACCAGGAGCGATCGCTTCAGCGTTTCGCTTCCGCCGTAGCCGCCGAGGCGCCCGCCGGCCGCGATCACGCGGTGGCACGGCACGTCGGGCCGCCCGCAGCCGCGCATGACGTTGCCGACGGCGCGCGCCGCGCGCGGGCGGCCGGCGAGCTTCGCCACCTCGCCGTAGGTGGCGACGCGTCCCGGCGGGATGCGCCGGACCACCCACAGCACGCGCTGCGCGAACGAATCCGACGATGCGGCTCGGGGCTTCGATCGCGTGGGCACGTGTTGACCGCGGCTGCCGCTATTGAATGCAGGCGAGCACGCGCCCTTCGGCCTTCATCGACAGGCCGGCAATCGCCGCGAGCGTCGGCGCGATGTCGGCCGGCGTCGCCGCCTGCAGATACCTGCCGGCCTTGATTCCGGCGCCGAAGAAGAGAATCGGCACGCGCTGATCGTCGGGCGACGCGGTGCCGTGCGTGGTGCCGGTCGCCGAGATCATCCAGCCGGGCTTCGTCGCGAACACGATGTCGCCGCTGCGCCCGGGGAAGTAGCTGAGCGCCGCCGCCCGCAGCAGCGGATCCTTGGCGTTCGCGCCGCCGCGCACTTCGTCGCTCGTGAAGACGCGCTGCACGCCGGGCCGCGCTTCGATCGCGGCGACGACCTTCGCGGCGAGCTCGCGCGACTTCCTGATCTTGTCGTACACGCCGGGCTCGAAGTAGATGTCGTTCGTGTTCAGCATCGTCACGTGATGGCCGGCGCCGAGCGCCGGGTGCAGCGCGTCCTCGATCGCCGTCACGAGCGCGCCGCCGTCGATCCGGCCGCCGTCCTTGCCTGCCGCGACGATCTGCTCGGGAATCGGCGTCACGCCGTGATCCGACGACAGCGCGGCGACCCACTGATCCTTCCCGACGCGCGCATCGAGCGCGTCGAAGAGCGCGCCGATCGTCTTGTCGAGATGCGCGTAGACGTCCTGCACCTCGTGGCTCCGCGGGCCGAACGCGTGGCCGACGAGATCCGGCGTCGAGAAGCTGACCGCGAGCACGTCGGTCGTCTCGTGGCGTCCGAGCTTGAACGACTCGGCGAGCGACGCCGCGAAGCGCCCGAGGTACGCGTCGGCGAACGGGCTGCGCTCCCACTGCGCGAAGTAGGTGGCGTCGGGCTCGCCCTCCGCGCCCTTGAGGACGTGCGGGAAACTGCGCGTCCATCCTTGCGGCGGCGCTTCGCCCATCCCGTCGTCGGGGCCCGTGTAGGAGGAGGCGGGCAGCATGCGATCCCACGTCTTGCCGAAGTCGGCCGTGATCGGGTTGGCGTCGATGAACGCCTTCACCGTCGGATTCGGGCCGTCCGCATAGACCGACGACGTCTCCCACCCCTCGAGCCCGTTGGTCAGCCAGGTGACGACGTCGGCGCCGTGGCCGGCGAGCATGATCGCGCTGCGCGCTTTCAGCGACAGCGAGACGATGTGCGCGCTGCGCTGCGTGCGCAGCAGATCGGAAAAGGTCGGCACCTGCAGCCGGTACGCGCTGTCGCCGCCCGTCACGTCGACGCCGTAGCCGATGTCGCGCGCCGCCGGATCCTGCGAGCACGTCGTCTGCTTCTTCGCGTCGCGATCCCACCACGCGTTCTGGAAGATGCCGTGCACGTGCGGAAACGATCCAGTGGCAATCGTCGCGTGGCCCGCGCACGTCACCGTCGTGAGATACGGGTACGCCGCCTGCGGAAACCACGCACCGCCGGTCACCATCCGCTTCAGGCCGCCGGTCCACTCGCCGTTGAAGCGATCGACGTAGTCGGCGCGCATCTGATCGACGACGATGATGACGGCGAGCTTCGGCGGGGCGCCGGGCGCCGCCTGCGGCGCGCTCCAGCAAATCCCGGCGAGTCCTATGGCCGCTGCGACCAGGCGCGCGTGCATGTTGCGAGAATTTTACATCAGCATCAGCGGATCGAACGCGAAGTCGGCGGGGTCGAGCGGCGCGACGATCGACGACGGCCGCTCGGGATCCTCTCCCTGTTCCCAGAGATTCAGCTCGTAGGGCAAATCGAGCCGTCTGCCGTCGCGGGCGACCAGCACGCGCACGTGCGGCCGATAAGGATCCGGAGCGTAGACGTTGACGACGACGGCGACCTCCCCGGTGTTGAGGCGGACGAGATTGCCGGCCGGGTAGATGCCAATCAGCTGCACGAATCGGCGCACGAGGTGCTGGTCGAACTGCTGGCCGTCGTTGCGCTTCAGCACCGCGAGGATGCGGTCGGTCGGGAACGCCTGCTGGTACTGGCGCTGCGATCGCATCGCGTCGTAGACGTCGGCGATGCTGCACAGCATCGTCCCGATGTTGAGCGACGCGCGCTTGACGGGCGCGGGATAGCCCGATCCGTCGATGCGCAGATGGTGCTCGAACGCGACGACCGGCGCGAGCGTCGGCACGTCGGGCGTCATGCGGAGGATCTCGGCGCCGTCGACGACGTGGCGCTTCATGACGTCGAACTCGGCGTCGGTGAGCTTGTCCGGCTTGTTGAGGATCTCCTTCGGCGTGCGCACCTTGCCGATGTCGTGCATCAGCGCCGCGAGGCCGAACTCGCGCAAGAGCGGTCCGTCGATGCCGAGCCCGCGCGCCTGCCCCATCGTGAGGATCGACACGTTCACCATGTGCGTGAACGTGTAGTTGTCGTAGTTCTTGAGCGTGGTGAGCGCGAGCAGCGCCGTCCGGTTCTGCGCGACCGCCTGCGCGAGCCCGTCGATCATCGTTCGCGCCATCGTCGCGTCGGGCTTGCCTTCGCTGCCCGCGCTGTCCCAGACGTCGCCGGCAACGGTGACGGCGTCCTGATAGAGCCGTTTGATCGTCGCCATGTCGGTGAGGCTGCCCTCGACGCGCTGCTCGACGTTCACGCGGCCGACGCGGATGTGCGGGATGGCGGGAAATTCCTGCGGCTGATCGCCGGGGCCGGCCGTCCGTCCCTCGATCGTCGTAATCGCCTCGATGAACGCGGCGAGCGCCTCGGCGCTGACGCCGCGCTCGACCGTGATCCGCTCGACTCCGCTCTGCTGCAGGCGGCGGATCAGCGGACCGAGCGTGTCGGCGCGCGCCATCGGCATGTCGTCGACGATCACCTCGTCGCCGACGATCCCGACGACGACGACCGGCTGGAGGCTGTGCAGGAGCTGGAATGCGCTCGAGAGCGATTCGAGGTTCCGCGCGATGATCGGATGGCCGGCGGAGTAGAGCTGCGCCGAGCGCAGCGACGCCGCGAGGCGGCGCAGCAGCTCGTCGGCGAGCTGGAAGCGCGGCGCCGTCACGCGTCGCCGCCTCCTGCCGCGCTGCGCGCCGGGCGGCGCCGCAGCGTGGAGAGCTCCGCGCGCGCGGCCGATCTGATCCCGCGCGATCCGCGCTCGACCGCTTCCTCGAGCACGGAGGTCGCTTCGGGCGTGCCGATGCGCGCGAGCGCGGCGGCGGCGGCATGGCGCAGCGCCGAGGTGCGGCGCGGCGCCCACCACTCGCCCTTGTAGAGCGCCTCGCGCAGCGGCGCGACGCCCGCCGGATCGCGCAGCGCGCCGAGCGACTCGATCGCGCGCAGGTAGATCGACGCCAGCCCGCCGCGATGATCGACGTGGCCGAGAATGTAGGCGAAGAGCGGGGTCGCGCGCTCGTCGCGGACCGTGCCGATCGACTGCATGATCGCGTCGCGCGAGCGGGTGGTGCCGCTGGTGAGCGCCTGCTCGAGGATCCGGAACGCCGCGTCGGTGCCGATGTTGAGGATCGCGCGCACCGCCTCGCGCTGTACCTGCGGCTCGTTGTCGTCGAGGAGCTCCGTCAGATCGGGCAGCGATTCGCTGCCGCCGAACTGGCGCATCAACTGGATCGCCGTGCGGCGAACGGCCGGGTTCTGCGACGTCTTGAGGCGCTCGATCGTCCGCCGCCCGACGGAGCCGAACGCGACCAGGATCGACGTCAGCCGCTCGCGCGTCCGCGGGCGCTCCTCGACCGACAGCGCCTCGGCGAGCGGGCGCACGAGGACTTCGCCGAGCGACACGCACATCGCCTTCACGCGCTCGAACTGCGCGTCGTCGATCGTCGCGAGGTGCGTCGTGACGTGGCGCATCATCGAGCCGGCGATCAGGAGGTCGATCGCCGTCAGCGCGTGCTGCCGGCGCACCGGCGACGGCGCCGCCGCCGACGCCTCGCGCACGAGCACCGAGACGACCTCGATCGCGGCGTCGAAGTCGCCGACGAGCAGCAGATCCTCGAGCAGGCCGACGACGGGCTTCATCAGCTCGCCCCACTTCACGTCGTCGGGCTCGATGCGGAGCAGATCGAGGACCAGCGTGATGTCGAGCGCGCGCAGCGAGGTGGTCGCGATCGTGCCGAGCCAGGCGCTGATCCGCTCGGGCGGATCGTCGCTCACGCGCTCCACTTCGACCGCCTTGGTCCGCGACCCGGACAGCTCGCGGCCGTACTCGTCGGAGACGAACGTCTCGTCGGAGTACGACGTGAGCAGCTTCTCGGCGACGTGGTTCCAGACCGACTCGAACCCCTCGGTGCTGCCGAGCGGCGACGCGGCGACGTCTTCGCGCGCGAGCGCCAGCAGCCGCTGCTGCTGCTCGGGCTCGCGCACGAGCGACTGGAACGCGAGGGCGAGCCGGTCGGTCGGCGCGCTCTCGGCGATCACGTGGCGCGAGACGAAGCGCGCGATCGTGTGGTCCGTCATGCGGCTCACGACCGCCTGCATCAGCCGCGGCCCTTCGTCGTCGTGCTGCTCGTGGAGCAGGCCGAGCATCACTTCCGGCGACACCTGGCCGATCGCCGACGCCATGTTGCGCAGCACCGGCTCGAGCCGCTCCGGATCGCTCTTGGACACGACGTCGGCGATACCGCGGAGCATGCGCATCACGGCCGCCGTTTTCGCGGTGATGCCGCCGGCGGCGTCGGCGCTCTGCTCGAGTGTCGCCATCAGCGCCGCCAGGCGTTCGCTGTCGATCGCGATGCCGAGGAGCTCCCTGATGCCTTCGTCGTCCAGCTCGAAGACGCTGCCCTGCAGGCAGTTCGCGATGACGCGATCCCAGACCGCCGCCTCGCCGCCCGCGCGCTCGCGCAGCACTTCGGCGTAGTCGATCTCCCGCAGCTCGAGGTGCCGCCCCGCCATCGTCGTCCAGACGCGCGCGATGCCGCCGTCGGCGCGGACCGACTCGGGCGTGCGGCCGAGCAGCAGCAGGAACGCGCGCCACGCGTCCACGTCGCCGCCGGGCTGGACGATCAGCTGCCCGATGAGATGCCCGTGCAGGAGCGTGGCGAGCTCGGCGATCGCCGCGTCCGGACGCGCGGGCGGACGATCCTCGAGCAGCAGGCCGTCGGGGAGAACCGTGATGCGCAGCGGCGCCGCGAGCGCCCCCGGCGCCGTGATCTGCGCGATGCGGCCGAGCGTCGCGACGATCGCCGGGTGGCCGGCGGGATACAGGACGACGGCGCGTGCCGCCGCCTTGAACGCCCGCGCGAAATCCATCAGTCGCGCCGTGCCGGCCGCGTCGAGCGGCTCGGGCGCCGGCCGGGCCAGCGCGCTCGCGAGCTCGTGATGCGCCTCGCTCATGCCGTGTCGGTCACCGCCTCCCACAATTATTCATAAGTATTTCAACGGGTCGACGTCGACCGACTCGGGGTCCACCGCCTCGACGACGGCGTACGGGTGCTCGCCGCGGCTGTCGCGCTCCCACGTGTTCGCAAGGACCGGTTCCTCGAGCAGCGCGCCGGTCTTGTCCGTCAGGATCTTCACCTGCGGACGGAACGGATCGGTCGGATGCTCGGCCGTGACGACGGCGAGCTCGTCGCCGCTCAGGCGCACGAGGTTGCCGACGGGGAAGAGGCCCATCAGGTTGACGAAGCGCTTCAGGAGAATCTGATTGAACGCGGGGTTGCCCTGCTCGCCCATGATGCTGCGGATGCGCGCCGTCGCGAGCCCCTGGCGGTACGGGCGATTGCTGCGCAGCGCGTCGAAGACGTCGGCGATCGAGACGATCATCGTGCAGAGGTTCAGCCGACGGCTGCCGATGTTCTCCGGATACCCGCTCAGATCCTGCTTCAGGTGATGCTCGAAGGCGACGATCGGCGCGAGCGCCGGCATCTCGGGCGTGCGCCGCAGAATGTGCGCTCCCTCGACGACGTGCCGCTTCATGATCTTGAACTCTTCGTTCGTGAGCTTGTCCGGCTTGTTCAGCACCTCGAGCGGCGTCTGCACCTTGCCGATGTCGTGCATCAACGCGGCGAAGCCGAATTCGCGCAGGAGCGGCCCCTCGATGTTGAGCGAGCGTGCCTGCGCCATCGCGAGCGCGGCGACGTTCACCATGTGCGTGAACGTGTAGTTGTCGTATTTCTTCAGCGCGGTCAGCGCCATCAGCGACGTGCGGTCCTGCGTCACGAGGCGCGCGAGCCCGTCGATGATCTTGCGCGCCGCGCCCGGATCCGGCTGCTCGCCCGCCTTCGCCGCATTCCACAGCGTCTCGGCCGTCTCGACCGCAGCGCCGTACACGCGGCGCGCCGCCGCGATGCCGGCCTGATCGTCGCTCACCTCGTCGACGACGATGCGGCCGAGCGTGACGTTGCGGACACCCTTCGCCGCGAGGCGATCGGGCAGCGGGACATGCGACGCGCGGTCGCTGAAGACGGAGAGGAGGTTGCCTACCTCGGCGCGCGAGAGGCCGCGCGACAGCGTCACCTTCTCGATGCCGCGGTCGCGCAGATCGCGCGCGAACCCGATGAGCGACGCCGTGCCGCGCGGCAGGCGCATGCCGTCGACGACGACCTCGTCGCCGATGAATCCGATGACGACCGACGGGGAGCTCTGGAGGCGTTCCGCCGCGGCGGCGGTGAACGCGTCGACGCCGCGCTGCACCAGCGGATGGTTCGGCGAGTAGAGCTCGGTGCCCCGCAGCGCCGCCGCCAGGCGGCGAATCAGCTCCTCGGCCTTTTTTTCGTCCATCTGCGAATGCGTATCGGTCTGCGGCCGCGCAGGGGCTAGCCCCTGCCTTTCGCGGCGATCTTCTTCAGCATCCGATCGCCCTTCTGCGCCGCCTCCTCGATCGCCGCCGCCGCCTTCGGCGTGCCGACGCGCGCCAGCGCATCGACGCAGCGCTCCTTGAGCGCGCGGGCCTTGCGGCGGCTGAAGAACGAGGTCCGCCGCGCCATGTTCGCAAGGACCGGCACCGCGCCGTCGGTGCCGACGGTGCCGAGCGCATCGATCGTCTCGACCACCATCTCGTGATCCTTGCCGAGCGGCTGGCTCTCCTCGAGAATCCGCACGAGCATCGGGACGACGCGCGGATCGCGCCCGCTGACGAGCGCGTCGATCACCGCCTTGCGCACCTCGCCGCTCGCGGCGCGCAGCACCGTCTGAATGGCGCGCGCCGCCGCCGGATCCTGAATCGCGCCGAGCGCCGTCACCGCCTCGCGCGCGACGCGCGGATCGCTTTGCCGCAGCAGCGGCTGCAGCAGCGGCACCGCCTCGGGCGCCGCGATGCGTCCGAGGAGCTTCGCCGCGCGCAGCTGCACGAACCAGCGCGGGTCGCCGACGAGCGACGCGAGGCGCGTCACCGCCTTCACGCCGAAGCCGACGATCACCGGTTCGACGCGCGCGGTCGTCACGGTGTCGGCCTCGACCGAGATCGCCGGCTTCATCGACTCGATCGTCGTGACGCCGATCGTCTCGATCACCGCGCGGATCGCGTTCCACGCGGTGTCGTCCACGTCCTCGATGAGCGCCACCGTCTCGCGCATCGCGAGCGATTCGCCGAGCCGATCGAGCGCCTGCCGCGAGGCATCCTGGCCGAGGCTCTTCGCCGTCGACGCGCGCTGCTGCAGCGCGCGCGAGACGGTGAGCGCGTCGGCGTACGCCCCCGACATCAGCAGGTCCTCCGTGAGCGCCTCCATGTCGGCCGCAATCGCGGCAGCGCGCGACGGCTCTTCCTCGATCGTGAACAGATCGATCAACATGCGGACCGAGAGCGCACGCACGCTGTCCTGCCCGAGGCTGTCCATCCAGGCGGTGAGCTCGGCCGGCAGCGGGATCGCCGCCATCCGCTCGGCGCGGCTGCCGACGCCGTCCAGCTCGGCGCGGTACGTCTCCGAGACGAACGGCTTGTCGTTGTAGGAGACGAGCAGCTCCTCGGTGGACGCCCACAGCACCTGGAACTGCCCGGAGCGGCCGAAATCGGTCTCGCTGAGGAGGCTGCGCGTGAGCGTCATGACGCGGCGCTTGCGGTCCTCGTCGGGCGCGATCGTGTTGAAGATCGTCGCGAGCCGATCGGAGGCGCGGCCGTCGAGCGCGAGCGCCGTCGCGAGCAGCTGCGCCACCTTCACGTCGTCGAACGCCGCCGTCATCCGGCTCACCACCTGCACGCCGGCGGCCTCGTCGTCCTTGGTCTGGAGCACCTGCATCACGACGTGCGGATCGAGATGCGACGCGGCGCTCGTGAGGTTGTTCACCACCTCGGGCATCCGCTCGGGCGCCATCACCGAGACGATGCTCGTCAGGTGGCGGAACGCGGCGAGGACGGTGGCGGCCTGCATGGTGATCATCGGCGAGCCGTCGAGCGCGCACTTCGGCGCCGCGACGGCCGTCGCGAGATCCGCGATGTCCATCGGGCTGCCGGCGATCGCGAGCAGCCGCTGCTGCGCGCGCTCGTCGAAGACGGCCGTCTGCGCGCCGACGATCGAGAGCACGATCGACCGCCAGAGATCGTCGCGCTTGGCGGGCTCGGGGACGTCGCGCTCCTCGCGCGCGAGCATCTTCTCGTAGTCGACCTGCTCGATCGCGATCGACTGGTGCCCCTCTTCGCTCCAGATGGCGCGTGGGCCGCCGCGGCGACGCCGCTCTGCGGCATCGAGCGTGAGGATGCGGAGGAGCGTGTGGATCGCTTCGGTCGGAATCTCGCCGAGGAAGCTGATCGTCAGGATGTCGCGATCGTGCAGCAGCGCGGCCGCTTCGGCGATGCCGCTCTGGCTGGCGTCGGCGAGCGTCCCTTCGATCATCAGCGTCTCGGGCGTGACGCCGATCGCGAACGCCGCGCCGAGCGACGATGCCGGAATCGCGGCGACCAGACGCGCCACCGACTGCGCGACGGTGGGATGCTCGGGCGGATACAGCGTCCAGTTGCGCGTCGCGGCGAGGAGCGCGCGCGCCACCTGCAGCAAGCCCCGTGCGAGTTCAGGGGACAGCTGAGAAGCCTGGGCCATCCAGTCCCGCAGTATACTGCCCGCCGCTGCATGCGAGCCGTCGACATCATCCTATCGAAGCGGGACGGGCGGACGCTCTCCCGCGAGGAGATTCGATACGTCGTCGACGGCGTCACGCGCGGCACGCTCCCCGACTACCAGGCGTCGGCGCTGCTGATGGCGATCCTGCTGCGCGGCATGACGCGTGAGGAAACGGCCTGGCTCACCGATGCCATGGTGCACTCCGGCATCCGCGTCGATCTCGGCGGCGTGCCGGGCGTGAAGGTCGACAAGCACAGCACCGGCGGCGTCGGCGACAAGACGTCGCTCGTGCTCGCGCCGCTCGCCGCGGCGTGCGGCGTGCCGGTGCCGATGATGTCGGGGCGCGGCCTCGGGCACACCGGCGGCACGCTCGACAAGCTCGAGGCGATCCCCGGCTTCCGCGTCGATCTCTCGCTCGAGGAGATGAAGGCGGCGCTCGCGCGCGTCGGCTGCGCCATGATCGGCCAGACTGCGCAGATCGCGCCGGCCGACAAGAAGCTCTACGCGCTGCGCGACGTCACCGGCACCGTCGAGAGCATCCCGCTCATCAGCGCGTCGATCATGAGCAAGAAGATCGCCGAGGGAATCGACGCGCTCGTGCTCGACGTGAAGACCGGCAGCGGCGCGTTCATGAAGACCGAGGCCGACTCGCGCGCCCTCGCCGAGTCGCTCGTGTCGATCGGCAACGCGTCCGGCGTGAGGACCGAGGCGATCATCACGGCGATGGACGCGCCGCTCGGACGCACCGTCGGCAACGCGCTCGAGGTGATCGAGTGCATCGAGGTGCTCAAGGGCGTGGAGTCGACCGATCTCGTCGACGTCTCGGTGGAACTGGCCGCGCGGATGCTCGTGCTCGGCAAGGTGGCCGGCGACCGCGAGAGCGCGGAGCGGCAGGTGCGCGAGGCGATCGCGTCGGGCGCGGGCCTCGATCGGTTCCGGCGGATCATCGAGGCGCAGGGCGGCGATCCGAAGGTCGTCGACGACTACGCGCGGCTGCCGCAGGCGCCCCACCACCACATCGTCTCGGCGCCGCGGTCCGGGTACGTCGCCGGCATCGACGCGGAGCTGATCGGGCGCGCGTCGGTCGCCCTCGGCGCGGGACGCGACCGCGTCGAGGATCCCGTCGATCCCGCCGTCGGGATCCTGCTCGCCGCCAAGCCGGGCGACGCCGTGCGCGCCGGCGATCCGGTGCTCGAGGTGCACTACCGCGATCGCGCGCGGCTCGACGCGGCGCTCCGCCTCGCGGGCGGCGCGATCACGATTGACGATCACGCGCCGCCGCGCCGGCCGCTGATCGTCGGAGAAGTGCGCTGATGCCGAGCGTCCTGCAGCCAGTGTTCGGCGCGTGCGTGATTCTCGCGATCGCCGTCCTGTTCTCGACCAACCGCCGCGCGATCCACTGGCCGACGGTGGCCTGGGGCCTCGGGCTGCAGATCCTCTTCGCGCTCGTCGTGCTGAAGACGTCGGCGGGGCAGGCCATCTTCACGACGCTGGGCGCGTACATCACGAAGCTGCTCGGCTTCGCCGGGGTCGGCGCCGCGTTCGTCTTCGGGCCGCTCGGCAGCAGCGCCGTCTGGGGCGACGCGATGATGCGCGTGTTCGGCCCAGACGGCGCGCAGTACGCGGTCATCTTCGCGTTCCAGGTGCTGCCGACCATCATCTTCATCGCCGCGCTCTTCGCGATCCTCTACTACTTCGGCGTCATGCAGATGGTCGTCCGCCTGTTCGCCGTGCTGATGCACCGCGTGATGAGGGCGAGCGGCGCCGAGTCGCTGAACGTCGCGGCGAGCATCTTCATGGGCCAGACCGAGGCGCCGCTCACGATCCGGCCGTACCTGCCGGAGATGACGCAGTCCGAGCTGATGACGGTGATGACCTCGGGGATGGCGCACATCTCCGGCGGCATCATGGCCGCCTACATCCTGTTCGGCATCGAGGCCAAGCACCTGCTGACGGCCGTGATCATGACGGCGCCCGGCACGATCATGATGGCGAAGATGCTCGTCCCCGAGACCGAGGTGCCGAAGACGATGGGCACGGTGCGGCTCGAGGTGGAGCGGACCGACGTCAACGTGATCGACGCGGCGGGCCGCGGCACGGGCGAGGGGCTGCACCTCGCGCTCAACGTCGGCGCGATGCTGATCTCCTTCCTCGCGCTCATCGCGCTCGTGAATGCGATCCTGCACCACGTGCCGTTTCAGGGCGCGCCGCTCAGCCTCGAGCGCATCTTCGGCTGGGTCTTCGCGCCGGTCGCGTGGTCCATGGGCGTGCCGTGGAAGGACGCGGCGACGATCGGCAATCTTCTCGGCACGCGCATGGCGCTCAACGAGTTCGTCGCCTACTCGAAGCTCGGCCCGCTCAAGCCGATGCTCGATCCGAAGTCGTTCACGATCGCGACCTTCGCGCTGTGCGGCTTCGCGAACTTCAGCTCCATCGGCATCCAGATCGGCGGCATCGGCGCGCTCGCGCCGAACCGCCGCCATGATCTCGCGCGCCTCGGGCTGCGGGCGATGTTCGCCGGAACCCTCGCCAACTTCATGACCGCGACGATCGCCGGCTTCCTGTTGTGACGGCCTACTACGACAAAGTCAAAGCCGCCGGCGACGCCATTCGCGCGCGCGTCGGCGAGGTGCCGCCGATTGCGGTCGTGCTCGGATCGGGGCTCGGCGCCTTCGCCGCCTCGCTCGCCGACGCCGTCACGATGCCGTACAGCGATCTGCCGCACTGGCCGGCCTCGCGAGTTATCGGCCACGAGGGGAAGCTCGTGGTCGGGAGGATCGCGGGAAAGCATGTCGCGGCGCTGGCCGGCCGGGTCCACGCGTACGAGGGGCACGACCTGCCGACGGTGACCTTTGCCGTCCGCGCGCTCGGCCTGCTCGGCGTCCGGACGCTGATTCTCACCAACGCCGCCGGCGGCGTGAACACCGGCTTCTCGCAGGGCGCGCTGATGGTGATCGACGATCACATCAATCTGATGGGGCAGAACCCCCTCGCCGGCGCGAACGACGAGCGGTTCGGCGAGCGCTTTCCGGACATGACGGAGGTGTACTCGCCGCGGCTGCGGGCGATCGCCGACCGCGCGGGCAAGGGGATCAACCTGCTGCTGCCGCACGGCATCTATGTCGCGCTGCTCGGGCCGAGCTACGAGACGCCCGCGGAGATCCGGTATCTCCGGACGATTGGCGCCGATGCCGTCGGGATGTCGACTGTGCCGGAAGCGATCGTCGCGCGCCACATGAAGATGGAAGTCCTGGGGCTCTCGTGCATCACCAACATGGCGGCCGGCGTGCTGCCGCGTCCGCTCGATCACGCGGAGGTCATGGAGACGGCGCGGCGGATTCGCGGGCAGTTCATCGCGCTGCTGGAGGGCGTCATTGGACAAATCTGACGGACGACGGCTCTCGGTGAGCATCATCGACGTCGTCGACGGGCGCGAGGAACAGTTCATCACGCTCGCGACGCACCTGGAAGCGACGCTCATCCGCAAGGAGTACGGGCGGATGGAGGTGATTCGCGACGAGGCGCTGCCGCGGCGGTTCTACGCCGCGCGGTTCTGGAGCGACGCCGAGGCCGCCAAACGCTGCCACGGCGATCGTGAGGTGCAGGCGCTGACCACGACGCTCTACCAGATGGCCACCGTCATGCACGTCATCAACGGCGTCCGTTCGGCCGACGCGCTGCGGCTGCAGCTCGACGATCGCCGCGCGCACGTCGACGCGGATCGCCGATCGGGGTTCGATCGCCGCGTGCAGGACGTCGGCCGGCCCGAAGGCGACCGCCGCACAGGCGAGCGGCGCGTCGGCGCGCGGCGGCTGCGCGACGTCGCCGGCGGCATCGATCTGGTGAGCGCGGCGCGGCGCGCGCGCGAGCACGCCGACGCGAGCTATTCGCACTTCAAGGTCGGCGCGGCGATCGAGACCGGCAGCGGCGCCGTCGTCACCGGCTGCAATATCGAGAACGCCACCTACGGCTTGACGATCTGCGCCGAGCGCGTCGCGATATTCAAGGCGCTGTCGGAAGGCCACCGCGTCTTCACGCGCATCGCCATCGTCGCCGACACCGAATCGCCGACGCCGCCCTGCGGCGCGTGCCGCCAGATCCTGTGGGAGTTCGGCGGCAATCTCGGGATCGAGCTCGCGAACCTGCAGGAGTCGAAAGGCAAGCATGAGCTGAAGGACCTGCTGCCGCTGCCCTTCGACGCTCGGCTGCTCTGAGCGGGCGCGTTAGACTATTCGCTAGTGCTCCCAACGATCGCGCGCGAAGGCGACGTCGTCGTGATGATCGACCAGCGCAAGCTGCCGGCCGAGGAAGTCTACGTGCGCTGCAAGTCGGCGGGCGAGGTCGCGCGCGCGATCAAGACGATGGTGATTCGCGGCGCCCCGGCGATCGGCGTGGCGGCGGCGATGGGCATCGCGATCGGGATGCGCCGGAGCAAGGCGACCGGGACGCAGAAATTCGCCGCCGAGTTCCACAAGATCTGCGAGCAGATGGCGGCGACGCGGCCGACCGCGGTGAACCTCTTCTGGGCCATCGAGCGGATGCGGCGGGTCTTCGCCGACGCGGCGCAGGCCGGCGCCTCGGTCGACCAGATCAAGGATCGCCTCGACGCGGAGGCGCAGGCGATTCACGACGAAGACCTCGCGAGCTGCCGTGCGCTCGGCGCGTTCGGCGCAGACGTCGTTCCCCCGGAGGCGCGGGTGCTCACGCACTGCAACGCCGGCGCGCTGGCGACGGCGGGCTACGGCACGGCGCTCGGCGTGATCCGCGGCGCGGTCGAGAGGGGCAAGAAGATCGCGGTCTTCGCCGACGAGACGCGCCCGTTCCTGCAGGGCGCGCGGCTGACCGCCTGGGAGCTCGTGCGCGACGGCATCGACACGACGATCATCACCGACAGCATGACCGGCGCGCTGATGCGCCAGGGCAAGGTCGACCTCGTCGTCGTCGGCGCGGACCGCATCGCCGCCAACGGCGACACGGCGAACAAGATCGGCACCTACGGCGTCGCCGTCCTCGCGCGCGAGCACAACGTGCCGTTCTACGTCGCCGCGCCGCTCTCGACGATCGATCTCGACACGCCTGACGGCGATCACATTCCGATCGAGGAGCGCAGCGCGCGCGAGGTGACGCACGTCGGCGGATCGCAGCTCGCGCCCGACGGCGCGCGCGTCTGGAATCCGGCTTTCGACGTCACCCCGCATCAGCTGATCGCGGGCATCATCACTGAACGGGGCATCTTCAGACCGCCCTACAGCGAGTCGCTGCGAAAAGCCATCGTCGAAGACCGGCTAGCCCCGAGCCCCTAGCCCCTAGCCCCAGCCCCTATGCGGATTCTCGGCATCGAAACCTCGTGCGACGAGACCTCGGCCGCCGTCGTCGAAGAAACCGGCGACGCGTCGAAGCCCTGGGCGATCCGCTCGAACGTCGTCGCGTCGCAGGTGCCCATCCACCGCGAGTGGGGCGGCGTGGTGCCCGAGCTCGCCTCGCGGCAGCACGTGCGCGACATCTGCGGCGTCGTAGAGCGCGCGCTCGCCGACGGCCAGACGACGTGGCGCGATCTCGGCGCAATCGCCGTTACGCAGGGGCCCGGCCTCGTCGGATCGCTGCTCGTCGGCGTCGCGTTCGCGAAGGCGGCGGCCGCCGCCGCGGCGCTGCCGCTCGTCGCCGTCCACCATCTGGCGGGGCACATCGAGTCGCTGGTGCTGCAGAACGGCGAGCTGCCGCTCCCGGCCGTGGTGCTCGTCGTCTCGGGCGGCCACACGAGCCTCTACCTCGTCGATCGTCCCGGCTCGTACCGGCTGCTCAGCCGCACGCGCGACGACGCGGCGGGCGAAGCGTACGACAAGGTGGCGAAGCTGCTCGGCCTCGGGTACCCCGGCGGGCCGGTGATCGACCGGCTCGCGAAAGCGGGCAACGATCGCGCGGTTCCGCTGCCGACGACGCGGCTGACGCACGCCGATCGCAACGCGCCGGAGCTCAAAGGCGATCTCGATTTCAGCTTCAGCGGTCTGAAGACGGCGGTGCTGCGCCGCGTGCGCGCGCATGAAGGGCCGCTCACCGACGCCGAGATCGCCGACATGGCGGCGAGCTTCCAGCGCGTCGTCGTCGCCTCGCTGATCGAGAAGCTGTTCGACGCGGCACGGCGGCACGGCGCGCGAAGCGTCGGGATCGCGGGCGGCGTGTCGGCGAACAGCCGCCTGCGCGCGGAGCTCCAGGAGCGCGGCGAAAAGCGCGAGCTGCCGACGTTTCTCCCGAGCCTCGCGCTGTCGACCGACAACGCGGCGATGATCGCGGCCGCCGGTCTGCGCAAGCTGCGCGCGGGCATCACGTCGCCGCTCGACATCAACGCGGACGCCGCGCTGGCGCTGTGACGAAGAGCGGCCTGCTCGTTTACACCGACTACGTGTGGTTCAACACGAAGAAGCGGCAGGAGTTCGTCCGCATCACCGACGACGTGGCGGCGATCGTGAAAGCGAGCGGCGTGCACGAAGGGCTCGCGCTCGTGTCGGCAATGCACATCACCTCGGGCGTCTACGTGAACGACTGGGAGGAAGGGTTGATCCACGACTTCGAGGGCTGGCTGGAGAAGCTCGCGCCGGCGGGGCTCGCGTACCGGCATCATCAGACGGGAGAGGACAACGCCGACGCGCACTTGAAACGGACGATCATGGGGCATCAGGTGATGCTGCCGATCACCAAAGGCGCGCTCGACCTCGGGCCGTGGGAGCAGGTGTTCTACGCGGAGTTCGACGGTCAGCGGAAGAAGCGCGTCATCGTGAAAGTGATGGGAGTCGGCGCTAGGGGCTAGGGGCTAGGGGCTAGGGGCTAGGGGCTCGGCACATCGACGTCGGGCTCGGGGATGTCGCGCGGCCGCCACGGACCGGCGGCGAGGCGGTCGAGCCCCTTGTGGATCATCGCGAACGTCGCGGCAGCGAGGTGATAGCCAGGCAGATCGGCGACGCCGACCCACGTCGCCTCGATCGCGTCGCTGCCGCAGCACAGCGTGCCGCCGGCGGGCCTGCAGACGAAGTCGATCAGCACGTAGTGATACAGCGTCCGCCCGTCGGGCGCGCCGCGAATGCGGTCGAGCACGTCGATGAGCGCGCCGACCTCGATGTCGAGGCCGGTCTCCTCGCGGACTTCGCGCGCGACGGCGGCTTCGAGCGTTTCTCCCACCTCCACCGCACCGCCCGGAATGCTCCACTGGCCCTTGAGCGGTTCGTGTCCGCGGCGCACGAGCAGCACGCGGCCGTCGTCGACGATGACGGCGCCGACGCCGACGATGGGCCTCGCCGGGTACTCGCGCACGGCTAGCCCCTGGCCCCAGGCCCTAGCCCCTGTCTTTCGGTTTCCACAAAAAGTAGACCGGCACGCCGAGGAGGACGATCGCAAGGCCGGGCCACGTCGTGGCGCTCTGATACACGAACAGCACGACGAGAATCGCCGCCGCGCCGGCGATGTAGAGCGCCGGGACGATCGGATAGCCGATCGCGCGGTACGGACGATCGGCGTCCGGACGCGTCTGCCGCAGGCGGAAGAGGCCCGCGATGGTGAGGATGTAGAAAATCAGCGCCGCCGAGATCACGTACGCGAGGAGGTCGTTGTACAGATTGCCGTACGCGCGCGTCGTGGCGTTGTAGGTCCGCGGCAGCACGAGGAAGACCGCCCACAGGCCCTGCAGCGTCAGGCCCCACGCCGGCACCTTGGCGTCGTTCAGGCGGCCCGACGCGCGGAAGAAGAGGCCGTCGCGCGCCATCGCGTACGACGCGCGCGCGCCCGCGAGGATCAGGCCGTTCGCGCAGCCGAAGGTCGAGATCATGATGCCGATCGCCATGATCGTGCCGCCGAGGCCCGGGAAGATGGCGTTCAGCGTCGCCGTCGCGACGCGGTCGCCGGGCGCGTGCTGAATCTGCTCGAACGGCAGCGTGGCGAGGTACGCGACGTTGGCCAGCAGATACAGGCCGATGACGATCGAGGTGCCGAGCGCGAGCGAGAGCGGAATGTTGCGGCGCGGATCCCGCACCTCGCCGGCGGTGAAGGTGATGTTGTTCCACGCGTCGGCGGAGAAGAGCGATCCGGTCTGCGACACGCAGACGGCGACGAAGAGCCCGAACGCCGTCGCCGCCGTCAGCCCTGGAACGATCTCGACCGCCCCGCGCGTCGTCCAGAGGTTGCCGAAGTTGTCGGCGACGGCCGCGCGGTTCCAGCCCAGAAGCACGCCGACGAGGATCAGGCCGAGGAGCGCGCCGGTCTTCGCCGTCGTGAAGACGTTCTGGATGATCTTCCCGTATTCGAGGCCGCGCGTGTTCGTCCACGTCAGAAACGCGATGATGACGACCGCGACCAGCTGCGTCGTCGAGAGCGACAGCGCGTAGCCGGTGGACAGGTGGATCGGCGGCACGAGATAGTTGTCGTCGCGGATCGCCGGCACGAGCGCGCCGAGATACCGCGCGAAGCCGACCGTCACGGCGGCGATCGTGCCCGTCTGGATCACGAGGAACAGCGTCCAGCCGTAGAGGAACCCCCAGAGCGGCGAGAACGCCTCGCGCAGGTAGACGTACTGGCCGCCGGCGCGCGGCATCATCGCGGCGAGCTCGCCGTACGACAGCGCGCCGACGACGGTGAGCAGGCCGGTGACGATCCAGGCGCCGAGCAGCCAGCCGGGGCTGCCGATGGTGCGCGCCATGTCGGCGGACACGATGAAGATGCCCGACCCGATCATCGCGCCGATGACGACCATCGTGGAGTCGTAGAGGCCGAGGCCGCGCACGAACTCGGTGTCGAGCATGGTGGCGGATGACGTTTGCGTCGAGGCTGGCATAAGATGCTGCAACTTACCATGAATCGAGCCGACGCCTGGGCGCTGCTGACCGAGTACACCAAGAGCGAGAGCCTGCTGAAGCACGCGATGGCGGTGGAGGCGGCGGTGCGCGGCTACGCGCGCACGTTCGGCGAGAACGAAGAGGAGTGGGGCATCACGGCGCTCCTCCACGACTTCGACTACGAGCGCTGGCCGACGCTCGGCGATCACCCGAACAAGGGCAGCGAGATCCTGCGTGAGAAGGGGTACCCCGACTGGATGATCCGCGCGATCCTGTCGCACGCGATGGAGATCACCGGCGTCGCGCGCGAGAGCCGCCTCGAGAAGACGCTCTTCGCGTGCGACGAGCTCGCCGGCTTCATCACCGCCGCGTCGCTGGTGCGCCCGAGCAAGAGCATCCTCGATCTCGAGGCGAGCTCGGTGAAGAAGCGGATGAAGGACAAAGCCTTCGCGCGCGGCGTGAAGCGCGAGGATCTCGTCGAGGGCGCGGCGCTGCTCGGCCTCCCGCTCGAGGAGCACATCGCGAACGTGATCGGCTTCATGCGCGCGCGCGCCGACGAGCTCGGGCTGCGAGGAACGCTCTGACGCGCGCGACCGTATATAAAAACTGAATGCCTGAGGCAGCGTCGGTCGTCACTCTCGAAGGCGTCACCGTCGCGTACGGCGCGAACCGCGCGCTGCGCGACGTGACGTCGTCGTTCGCCGCGGGCGCGGTGGGGCTGCTCGGCCCGAACGGCGCCGGCAAGAGCACGATGATCAAGGCGCTGCTCGGCTTCATCACGCCCGAGACCGGCCGCATGCGCGTGCTCGGCTACGACGTCGCGGCGTCGCCGCTCGACATCCGCGCGCGCGTCGGCTACATGCCGGAGAGCGACGCGCACATCCCGGGCATGAATGCGGTCTCGTTCGTCGCGTACTGCGGCGAGCTCGCGGGCCTGCCGCGCGTCGACGCGATGCAGCGCGCGCACGAGGTGCTGTTCTACGTCGGCCTCGGCGAGGCGCGCTACCGCAACGTCGAGACCTATTCGACCGGCATGAAGCAGCGCATCAAGCTCGCGCAGGCGCTCGTGCACGATCCCGACCTGCTGTTCCTCGACGAGCCGACCAACGGCATGGACCCGAAGGGGCGCGACGAGATGCTCGAGCTCGTGCGCGACCTCGCGCACAACAAAGGGGTGAACCTGATCCTCTCGTCGCACCTGCTGCCCGACGTCGAGTACACCTGCGACCACGTCGTCGTGATGGACAAGGGACGCATCGCCGCTGCCGGCCCGATCGAGGCGATGAAGCAGCCGCGCGGCCGCGTCTACGAGCTGCGGGTGAAGGCGACGGGCGGCGTCGAGCCGTTCACCGAATCGCTCCGCGCCGCGGGGCTCGAGTGCCACGCGACCGACGAGGACGTGATGCGCGTCTTCGTGCCCGGCGAGGGCGGCGCGCGCGAGATCTTCGCGCTCGCCGCGCGCGAGCGCGTCCAGGTGCGCCACCTCCGCCCGAGCGTCCCGACGCTCGAGGACGTCTTCGCGCACGCGGTGGGAGAAGAGTAGCGCGTGCCCATCCACGATCAGGGCTATCGCCGCTACGCCGGCACGCGGGCGCGGACGGGCACGAACTGGGTGGTGATCACGCGCGCGGGCATCCGCACGATGCTCGCCAGGCGCGCGTTCCTCGGCCTGCTGCTCGCCTCGCTGGCGCCCTTTCTCTTCCGCGTGCTGCAGATCTACGCGAGCGCCAACTCCCCGCAGCTCGCGGCGCTCGCGCCGGTCACCGCGGAAACCTTTCGCGACTACCTGGACGGCTTCGCGCAGCACCTCTTCATCTTCTTCATCACGGTCTACGTCGGCGCCGGGTTGATCGCGAACGATCGCCGCGCGAACGCGCTGCAGATTTATCTGTCGAAGCCGATCACGCGCGGGGAGTACATCTTCGGCAAGCTCGCGATCCTGATGGCGTTCCTCGCGCTCGTCACGTGGATTCCGGCGATCACGCTGCTCCTCGTGCAGGTGGCGTTCACCGGCAGCTTCGCGTTCATGGTGAACAACGCCTACCTGTTCCCGGCGATCACCGTCTACGCGTTCCTCGAGATCCTGATGGCCGCCTCGACGATGCTGGCGCTGTCGTCGCTCTCCAACAGCAGCCGCTACGTCGCGGTGCTCTACGCGGTGCTGCTGTTCTTCACGCAGGCCATCTACGGCGTGATGTACGCCGTGACGCGCAGCTCGTCGTTCTCGTGGATGTCGCTCTCCGCGAGCCTCTCGCAGATGTCGAGCGTCATCTTCCGCCAGCCGCTCCGCTACGAGACGCCGTGGCCGGTCTCGCTGCTGGTGATCGTCGCCGCGATCGCCGTCTCCGCCCTCGTGCTCGAGCGGCGCGTGCGCGGCGTCGAGGTCGTCGCGTGACGTCCATCGTCGCCGCCGATCATCTGTCGAAATGGTACGGCCAGGTGATCGGCCTCAACGACGTGTCGGTGACGGTGCCGCCAGGCATCACCGGTCTCCTCGGGCCGAACGGCGCGGGCAAGTCGACCTTCATGAAGCTGATCACCGGCCAGCTGAAGCCGAGCAAAGGGGCGATCACCGTGCTCGGCGAGCCGATCTGGGGCAACCCCGCGCTCTACCATCGCATCGGCTTCTGCCCCGAGCAGGATTCGTTCTACGAGCGGATGACCGGGCTCGAGTGGGTGGCGGCGCTCGTGCGGCTGAACGGCGTCGCCGACCAGGCGGCCGCCGCGATGGCCGCGCGCGCGATCGAGACGGTGGAGCTCGCCGACGCGGCCAACAAGAAGATCGGCGCGTACAGCAAGGGCATGCGGCAGCGCATCAAGCTGGCGCAGGCGTTCGCGCACGATCCCGAGCTGCTGATCCTCGACGAGCCGCTGGCGGGCATGGATCCGATCGCGCGCCGCCGCACGATTCGTCTGATCAAGGACTGGGGGCGCGCCGGCAAGAGCATCGTCGTGTCGAGCCACATCCTGCACGAGATCGAGTCGATGACGGCGAACATCCTGCTGATCAACCAGGGACGGATTCTCGCCGAAGGAAACGTGCACCAGATTCGCGAGCTGATCGACGAGCATCCGCACACCGTGCACATCAAGGCCGATCGCACGCGCGCGCTCGCGCGCGAGTTCCTCGCGCACGACGACGTGCTGAGCCTTCGGCTCGAAGAGGGCGCCGTCGTCGTCCAGACCGGACGTCCCGATGCGTTCTACGCGCGCCTCACCGATCTCGCCGCGTCCGGCGAGCACGGCGCGATCCACGAGGTCACGTCGCCCGACGACAACCTGCAGGCCGTCTTCCAATATCTGGTGAAGTCATGACGCCGTCCGTGCTCGCGTCGGCGATGCGCGTCTTCGATCTGTCCCTCGGGCAGATGCTCTGGTCGCGCCGCTCCGTCTTCCTCGGCCTGCTGCTCGGCGGCCCCGTCGTCCTCGCGCTCGCGCTGCGCATTCTCTCGTCGATGTACGGGCTGCCGATCAACGGCGCGCAGCCCGAGGGCGCGACCATCTTCGGGATGATGGTCTGGCTGCTCTACATCCGCTTCATCGTGCCGATCCTCGGCGTGTTCTACGGGACGGCGCTCATCGCCGACGAAGTCGAGGACAAGACCATCACGTATCTCTTCACGCGGCCGATTCCGCGAAGCGCCGTGCTCCTCGGAAAATACCTCGCGTATCTGGCGTGCACGGTTTTGCTCGTGCTGCCGTCGGTGATGCTCGTCTTCTTCCTCATCGTGCCGACGGGCGGGAGCTCGGTGGCCGCGGCGTTTCCGTCGCTCCTTGCCGACTTCGCGATGCTGATGATCGGGCTGGCGTCCTACGGCGCGGTCTTCGCGCTCGTCGGCACGCGGTTGAAACGGCCGCTGGTGGTCGGTCTGGTTTACGCGTTCGGCTGGGAGCCGGCCGTCCTGCTGTTTCCCGGATACCTCAAGCGGCTGACGGTGATGTATTACCTGCAGGCCCTAGTCACGCACGACATGCCGCAGGACTCGGCGGTCAGCATGGTTCTTCAGCTCTTCCGCGAGGTGCCGGCAATCCCGACGAGCCTGGTCTCGCTTGCCGTCATTATTGCAGTTACTCTATGGGGAGCGGGACGCGCCGTCGAACAGCGGGAGTACGTGCTTGAACAATAGCGAACTCGCGAGCGTATAAGAGTTTGAGGGTCCGTCCATGACCACGAAAACGCGCTATTTCGTCATCGTTTCGCTCCTGGTCCTCGCCGTCGGCGTGAGCTCGGGGCTCGTGGCGTATTACGTCGGCGGCTTCCCGGCGCGGGCGGCCGGCGCGCGCGGCGGACCCGAAGAGCTCAATTTCGTGCCGCGCGACGCCGCGGCCATCGCCTACGCGAACATCCAGGAAATCATGACGTCGGAGCTTCGCCAGAAGCTCCTCCACGCCCTTCCCAGCGCGCCCACCGGCCAGCGCGAATTCCAGAACGAGACCGGCATCAACCTCGAAACCGACGTCGATCGAATCGTCGGCTGCGTGCGGCCCGAATCGGCGGGCTCGGGCGTGCCGGGCGGCGCCGGGATGGTGCTCGCCCGCGGCCGCTTCGACGAGGTCAGGATCGAGTCGCTGATGCGAGAGCACGGCGCGCACGTCGAGGATTACGGCGGCAAGCGCCTCATCGTCGCCGACGCGCAGACGCCGGACGTTTACGTCGCCGACGAGCGGCGGCACATCGGCCACAGCATCGGCCTCTCGTTCATCGAGCCGGGGCTCGCGGCGTTCGGCAGCGCGCCGCTGGTGCGATCGGCGATCGATCTGCACCGCGCCGGCAACAACCCGCAGTCGGGTCTCGAGAGCGTCACCGGCAACGAGGAGCTCATGAACCTCGTGCGCTCGATGGACACGAGCTCGCAGAACGCCTGGGCCGTCGGCCGCTTCGACGCGCTGCGCGCCAACGCCCATCTGCCGGAGAACGTCTTGAGCCAGATTCCGGCGATCAGCTGGTTCGCCGTCAGCGGCCACGTGAACGGCGGGCTGCGCGGCACGATCCGCGCCGAGGCGCGCGACGACGAAGCGGCGAACAACCTGCGCGACGTCGTTCGCGGCTTCCTCGCGCTCGCGAAACTGAGCGGCGGATCGCGGCCGGAGCTGCAGGCGATGATGCAGTCGCTCGAGCTCGCCGGCGCCGGCAAGACCGTGTCGCTCTCGTTCACCGTGCCCGCAGAAGTCTTCGATCTCGTCGGCGGCGCCGCGAACGGGAAAATCAAGAACTAAGTCACCGTTTGTCTCCCGCGCGGACGATCGGCTCCCTTGACGCGATCTGCGCACCCCCCTACACTCCGGTCTGAGACGCGCGGCTCCTGCCCGCGCGTCTGAGAAGCTGACCGATCTCGTGTTCTTCTACGGCACGCTGATGACCGCGTTCCAGCGGCCCGGACGATCGCGCGTCGACGCGAAGCTGACGCCGCAGGGCCGCGCGTCGATCGCGGCGACGCTCTTCGATCTCGGCATCTATCCGGCGGCGATCCCCGCGGCCGACAGCCGCGTGTGGGGCGAGGTGCACCGGATGGCCGATGCCGAGAGCGTCCTCGCCGCGCTCGACGAGATCGAGGGGTACCGGCCGGGGCAGCCCGACGCGAGCCTCTACACGCGCGTCGAGACGCCGGTCACGTTCGAGAACGGCCGCGTCGCCAGCGCGTGGGCGTATTTCTACAACGCACCGCTCGGCGGCGCGCAGCGCATCGAGTCGGGCGACTATCTCGAGCACCTGAAGGTGAAATGACGATGACGCGACTGCTGATCCGCGCCACGCTCATGGCGTCTCTCACGGCGGCGGCCGTCTCGACCGCCGCCGCGCAAACGCCGACGGCCGGCGATCTCGATCCGCGGATCGCGAAGCTCGTTGCCGCCGTCTCGGAAGAACGGCTCGGCGCGATTCTCAAGAAGCTCGAGAGCTTCGAGACGCGCAACACGCTCTCGTCGACCTCGTCGACGACCAGGGGCATCGGCGCGGCGCGCCAGTGGATTTTCGATCAGATGAAGAGCTACAGCCCGCGGCTGCAGGTGAGCTTCGACACCTATCAGGTCGCGCCGCAGGGGCGCATCACGCACGCCGTCGAGCTCCGCAACGTGATGGCGATTCTGCCGGGCCGGAGCGCTCGGCGCATTTACGTCAGCGGACACTACGACACCGTCGCGCGTCCGGGCGGACAGGGCGCGGCGAACGCGGGCGGCGCCGCGCCGGCGGCGCCCGATCCGGATGCGCAGGGGGCGCGCCCGGCCGATCCGCAGGCGCCGATCGACAACCTCGCGCCCGGCGTGAACGACGACGGGAGCGGCACGGCGCTCACGATGGAGCTCGCGCGCGTCTTCGGCGAGAGCGGGCTCGAGTTCGACGCGACGCTCGTCTTCATGTGCCACGCCGGCGAGGAGCAGGGCCTCGTCGGCGCGCGGCTGCACGCGCAGAAGGCGGCGGCGGAGAAGATCCCGATCGAAGCGGTGCTGAACAACGACATCGTCGGCGGCGACCGCGGCGGCAGCGGCATCGTCGACGGCGCGACGATTCGCGTGTACTCGGAGGGGCCGGAGGACTCGACGTCGCGCGCGCTCGCGCGGTTCGTGCAGCGGTGGGGCGCGCGCTACGTGCCGTCGCACCACGTGCGGCCGATGGCGCGGCCCGATCGCTTCGGGCGCGGCGGCGATCACTCGGCGTACAACCAGCTCGGGTTCACCGCGGTCGGCTTCCGCGAATCGCGCGAGAACTTCACCCGGCAGCACGACGTCCGCGACACCTACGAAGGCATCTCGCTGCCGTACCTCGCGCAGAACGCGCGCGTCAACGCGGCGGCCGCCGCGACGCTCGCCTTCGCGCCGCCGCCCCCCAACGTCCTCAGCGAGCGGAACCAGCCGCTCATCACGCGCGCGCCGAGCGGCTACGACGCGAACCTGAAATGGACGCCGTCGGCGGGCGCGGCCGCGTACCGCGTCTTCTGGCGCGAGGCGTGGGGCCCCGACTGGCAGCACGAGCTGCTCGTCGGCAACGTCACCAGCGTCGTGCTGCCGAACATGCAGATCGACGATTACGTGTTCGGCGTCGCCGCCGTCGACGCGAGCGGCCATGAAAGCTTCGTCACGGCGTACGTGACGCCGCCGCGTGCCTCGACCCCGATCAAGACGGTCGGACAGTAGGAGCGCCGCCGCAATCAGAGCGCGCGGCGGCCCGTCTGGATCGCCTCGATGAACTCGCGGATCACCGCCGCGACGCGCTCGGGCGGCTCGACGAACTCGATGCCCGCCTTGTAGAGCACGAGCTCCTGCTCGACGTCCGTGATGCTGCAGTGCGCGACGCGTCCCTTGACGACCACCGATCGGTCGCCGAGCGTCAGGCGGAATTCGTGGAGAGAATCGAGCTGCAGGGGAAAACCGGTCTCGATGAGCGCGCCGCCGCGGCTGATCTCGCGGATCGCCATCGGCTGGAAGACGGTGACTTCGCCTTTGAGCTCGCCGAGAATCTCGATGCGCTCAGTGTCCCGCTTGTCTTCCGGCCGACCCATCCGGCCGCGACTATAGCATCGATCAGTTCATCCACACGGCGGCCTTCGAGCCGCTGAACATCTCGGATTCGGACGGCTCGCTGGCCTCTTCCTCCGATTCCTGTCCTTCCTGATCGGTCGTGTAGGTGAGCACCGGGATCGTGCGCGTGTCGGCGTCGAGCTTGAGCATCGACAGCACCTGGAAGCCCTCCGCGTCGTCGATGCTCACGCAGAGGATGACGAGATTCGGCTGCACGCGCTTGATCTGCGAGTACGCGTGGCGGCTCGATTCGACGAAGACGACATCGTAGTGGCCGGCGTCGAGCACCGTCTCGAGCAGGTCGAGAATTTCCGCGCTGCCGTTGACGATCACCACTTTCTGCGTCGTGGTGGCCGGAGCGGCCTGGCGAAGGCTTTCGACGGTAGGCCCAGGATTGGTCGTCATCGGTCGTCTCCCACCCCCCAGCAATTCAGGATTCATGCCACGGTGTGCAGACGAAATCAGCGCCATTTGATCGCCCTTTTTCTCGAAGAATTTCGAAGGGCGTGTGCATGACCACACAAGGCGTCAACGCCGGCCCAGCCGTAACCTGCTGTGCCAGCGGGCTTTCGCCCTCAAGTTGCAGCAGGTGTCCACAGTACGGCACTCTCACCCCCTATGACGACCGCGACCTCCAAAGCGACGACCTATTTCAACCTTATCGACGGTGCGTGGGTTTCCTCCAGCTCCGGCGAGCTGTTCGAGAACCGAAACCCTGCAAACGCCGACGACGTCGTGGGGGTCTTTCAGCGGTCCTCGGCGGCCGATGTCGCCGACGCCATTGACGCCGCCCGCCTCGCGTACGACCGCTGGCGGCTGGTGCCGGCGCCGCGCCGCGCCGAGTTGCTGTTCCGCGCCGCCCAGTTGATCGCGGATCGCAAGGAGCCGCTCGCGCGCGACATGACGCGTGAGATGGGCAAGGTCCTCGACGAGACGCGCGGCGACGTCCAGGAAGCGATCGACATGACGTTCTTCATGGCGGGCGAGGGCCGCCGGCAGTACGGCCAGACCGTGCCGTCGGAGCTGCGCGACAAGTTCGCGATGTCGGTCCGCCAACCGATGGGCGTGGCCGCGATCATCACGCCGTGGAATTTCCCGATGGCGATTCCGTCGTGGAAGATCATCCCGGCGCTCGTCTGCGGCAACACGGTGGTCTTCAAGCCGGCGACGCTGACGCCGCTCTCCGCGCTCAACTTCGTCAAGATCCTCGAGGAAGCGGGTATCCCGCGCGGCGTGGTGAACCTCGTCACCGGCGGCGGCGGCGAAGTCGGCAGCGCCATGCTCGTCAGCGACGACGTCCGCATCGTCTCGTTCACGGGATCCACCGACGTCGGGCGCACCGTCTCGCAGCAGGCGGCGCCGACGTTCAAGAAAGTCCACCTCGAGATGGGCGGCAAGAACGTCGTCATGGTGATGGACGACGCGAACCTCGAGCTCGCGGTGGAAGGCTGTCTGTGGGGCGGCTTCGGGACGACGGGGCAGCGCTGCACGGCCGCGAGCCGCGTCGTCGTCCACGAGCGTGTGTACGAGGCATTCCTCGAGCAGTTCGTCGCGCGCGCGAAGGCGCTCACGGTCGGCGACGGCCTCGATCCGAACACGCAGATGGGGCCCTCGGTGAGCCAGGGGCAGCTCGACACGGTGATGCAGTACGTCGAGATCGGGCGGAGCGAAGGCGCGCGGCTGATGTGCGGCGGGCGGCGGCCGTCCGGCGCGTCGTACGCGAACGGCTTCTTCCACGAGCCGACGATTTTCGCCGACGTTGCGCCGTCGATGCGGATCGCGCAGGAGGAGATCTTCGGCCCGGTGGTGTCCGTGATCCCGTGCAGATCGTTCGATGAGGCTGTCGCGATAGGCAACGGCGTGCAGTACGGCCTCTCCGCTTCGATCTACACTCAGGATATCAACCGCGCCTTCGCCGCCATGCGGGACATGTACACGGGGATCTTCTACGTGAACGCGCCGACGATCGGCGCCGAAGTGCACCTGCCGTTCGGCGGCACCAAGGCGACGGGCAACGGGCACCGCGAGGCAGGCGTCGCGGCGCTCGACGTGTTCTCGGAGTGGAAGTCGGTGTACGTGGATTTCAGCGGCCGGCTGCAGCGCGCGCAGATCGACACCGCGGACGTGTAACGGGCGACAGCAGCGAGCGAGAGTGATGATGAACTGGGCGGTCGTGGGGCTGGTGTATGCCGGCGCGTACGCCGCGCTCATGGCTGCGCTCTCCGATCAGCCGTCCACGCGGCTCCTCGTCGGCAACGCCGCGCTGATGCTGCCGCCGCTCGCGCCGCTCTTCGTGCTGGCGCGGCGCCGCCGCGCGTGGCGCGGGCGCCAGTTGGTCTTCTGGGCGACGATCGGCGCGTGGGCGGCGCTCTGGCTGTTCGGCCAGGTGTTCTGGGCGTCCGACGAGCTGATGCGCGCGACGCCGCAGTCGTGGTTCAAGTGGCCGATCATCGTGCAGCTGTGCGCGTCGGCGCTGCCGCTGATCGCGCTCGTCGCGTGGCCGCACCGCGCGGCGCCCGACGACACCGCCATCACGGTCGCCCTCGACATCGCCGTCCTCGTGTTCCTCACCGGGTTCCTGTACTGGTCGTTGATCATCGCGCCTGGCATGCACGCCGAGCACGCGGCGCTCGCGCTGCGGTCGCTCGCGACGATCGGCCCGCTCGTGCGGCTCGCGGCGATGACCGGCCTGCTGTGCGCGGCGATCTCGGCGGCGAAGACCGAGTGGGCGCCGGTCTACCGCGGGATGGCGGCGGGGATGGCGCTCGCCTTCGCGGCGCTCGTCGTGTTGTCCTACGCGACGGTGCGCGGCGACTACCAGACGGGCTCGCCGAGCGACATGGGCTGGATGCTGCCGTTCTTCTTCGCGGCGTGGGCGGCGTCGGCCGCGCCGGTCACGCCGCCGGCGGCGCGCGGGTTCGCCGGCGCGATGCGGCCGCAGTCCTCGCCGATGCTGCTCTTTCTCGCGCTGCTGGCCGTTCCGATCGTCGGCTACGGATCGGTCTCCATGCAGTCGCTCGGCCCCGAAATCGATCGGATGCGCGAGGTGGCGACGGCGTTCACGCTCGTCTGCGGGATCGGGCTGATCATGCTGCGGCTGCGCGTGGAGCGCGACGCGTCGGAGCAGGCCGGGCAGCGCGCGCGGCTGCTCGCCACGGCGTGCGAGCAGGCGGGCGAGCTGATCGTCGTCGTCGAGCGCACCGGACGGATCGAGTACGCGAACGACGCGTTCTGCCGCGCGACCGGCTACACGGCCGAGGATTTGCTGGCGCTGCCGCCGACGTCACTGGTCGGCGAAGAGTCGAAGGGATCGATTCCGGCCTTCAACGAGAGCATCCGCGCGCGGAAGGTCGTGCGGATCAACCTCGCGATCGCGCGCAAGGACGGCACGACGTTCCAGGCGGCGTGCGCCGCGGCGCCCATCCTCGACGCCGGCGGACGCGTGACGCACTTCGTCGCGGTGATCCGCGACGTCACCGAGGAGCTGCGGCTGCGCGAACAGCTCGTCCGCAGCGAGCGCCTCTCGGCGATCGGCGGCTTCGTGTCGGGCGTGGCGCTCGAGATCAACAACCCGCTGCAGTCGATGATCGGCTCGCTGGAGCTGGCGCTCACGCACCCGCACGACACGGCGCTGCGCGCCGACCTCGAGCGCGCGCGCTTCGACGCCGGGCGCGCGGTCCGAATCGTCCGCAACCTGCTCGCGTTCGTCCAGCAGGCGCCGACCGAGCGTGTGCTGATCGATCTGAACGACGTCGTGAAGGCGACCGCCGCCGTGCGCGCGTACGAGCTCGACCTCGCGGGCATCGAGCTGCGGGAGGATTACGCGGCGGTGATGCCGCTCGTCCTCGCGAACCGGGACGAAATCCAGCAGGTGCTGCTCAGCCTGATCGTGAACGCGCAGCAGGCCATGTCCGACGGGGCGGCGACGCGCGTCCTGCGCGTGCGGACGCACATGATCGACGCCGACGCCGTCGTGGACGTGCACGACACCGGTCCGGGGATTCCGGACGCGATCGCGGGAAAGATCTTCGAGCCGTTCTTCACGACCAAGCGCGCCGGGGGCGGTCCGGGCCTCGGCCTGTCGCTCGCGCTCGGGATCGCGCACGCGCACCGCGGGAGCCTCGAGCTGGTGCCGTCGACCCTCGGCACCTGCTTCCGCCTCACGCTGCCGGGCGCGGGCTTTCCCGGTCCGGCGCTCCCGCACACGCCGGCGCGCGCCGGCTTCGGCGGTTAGAATGTACCGTTTATGCCGGCCGCCGACGTCGTCGTCCTCAGCGCAGCGCGTACGCCCATCGGCCGCTACGGCGGATCGCTGAAAGACATTCACCCGGCCGAGCTCGGCGCGTCCGCCGCGCGAGCGGCCATCGAGCGCGCGAGGCTGACGCCGGGCGAGGTCGACGAGGTCATCGTCGGCCACGCCCGCCAGGCCGGCTCCGGCCCCAATCCGGCGCGTCAGGTCGCGCACCGCGCCGGCGTGCCGCACGCCGCGCCCGCCTACACGATCAACAAGGCGTGCGCGTCGGGCCTCCAGGCGATCGTCGCGGCCGCGCAGTCGATCGCGCTCGGCGAATCGACGATTGTCGTGGCGGGCGGCATCGAGTCCATGAGCCGCATGCCGTATCTCATCGACGCGAGCGACGCGCGCTGGGGCCACCGCATGGGCCACTTCACGCTCGTCGACGCGATGTACCGCGACGGCTTCCAGTGTCCGCTGTCCGGGATGATCATGGGCGAGACGGCGGAGGTTCTCGCGCAGCAGTACGGCATCTCGCGCGAGGAATCCGACTGCTTCGCGCTCGAGAGCCAGCGGAAGGCGAGAGCGGCGATCGAGCGCGGATACTTCACTCGCGAGATCGCGCCGGTCGCGATTCCGTCGCCGCGCGCAGGCGCCCAGACCATCGATCGCGACGAGCACCCGCGCGAGACAACGATCGAGAGCCTGCGAACGCTGCCGCCCGTGTTCGGCGAGGTCGACGGGCGGCCCGGGATCATCACCGCGGGCACTTCGTCGGGCATCACCGACGGCGGGGCGGCGCTCGTGCTCGCGTCGGGCGAGACGGCGCGGGCGCGCGGGCTCGCGGCGCGCGCGCGCATTCTCGGCTGGGCGAGCGCCGGCGTCGATCCGCGAATCATGGGCATCGGACCGGTGCCGGCGATTCGCAAGCTGTGCGAGCGGACCGGGCTCGCGGTCGGCGACTTCGATCTCGTCGAGCTGAACGAGGCGTTCGCCGCGCAGGTGCTCGCCGTGCTGCGCGACGTGCCGATCTCCTCCGACCGCCTCAACGTCAACGGCGGCGCGATCGCGCTCGGCCACCCGATCGGCTGTACCGGCGCGCGCATCGTCGTCACGCTGCTGCACGAGCTCGAGCGGCGCGGCGCGGCGCGCGGGCTGGCGACGCTCTGCGTCAGCGGCGGCATGGGCATGGCGCTGGCGATCGAGAGAGTCTGACAGCCGCCGCTCATCGATCTCGCGATCTGATCACATGCGTGTAGCGGTCATTCCTGGCGACGGCATCGGCCTCGAGACGACGGCCGAGGCGATGAAGGTGCTTCGGCGGACGGCGGACGTCTTCGGCCGCGCCATCGAGCTCGAGCCGCTGCCGTGGAGCGCCGATCACTACCTGCGGACGGGCGTGACGATCCCGCCCGACGGCTACGCGACGCTGCGGCAGTTCGACGCGATCTTCATCGGCGCGCTCGGCGATCCGCGCGTGCCCGACAACCGCCACGCCCGCGACATCCTCCTCGGCACGCGGTTCGAGCTCGATCTCTACGTCAACTACCGCCCGATCAGGCTGCTGGACGCGCGCCTGTGCCCGCTGAAGGATCGCGCGCCCGCCGACGTCGACTTCGTCGTTTTCCGCGAGAACACCGAGGGGCTGTACGTGAGCGTCGGCGGCCGCTTCAAGGCGGGGACCGACGACGAGATCGCGATCCAGGAGGAGCTGAACACCTACAAGGGCGTGCACCGGATCGTCCGCCACGCGTTCGAGTTCGCGAAGGCGGCGGGCCGCCGCAGCGTCTGCATGGCCGACAAGAGCAACGCGATGACGCAGGGGCACGCGCTGTGGCAGCGCGTCTTCCGCGAGGTCGCGCCGCAGTACGCGGGCATCGAGGCGCGGCACCTCTACATCGACGCGCTCGCGCTGCTGATGGTGCAGGCGCCGGCGCAGTTCGACGTCATCGTGACCAACAACCTGTTCGGCGACATCATCACCGACCTCGGCGCCGCGCTGCAGGGCGGCCTCGGGCTCGCGGCGTCCGGCAACCTGCATCCGGGCCGGACGTCGATGTTCGAGCCGGTGCACGGATCGGCGCCGCCGCTCGCGGGCAGGAACGTCGCGAACCCGATGGGCGCGATCCTGTCGGCCGCGCTCATGCTCGACTACGCCGGCTGGAAGCACGAAGCGGCCGCGATCGAAGCGGCGGTGCAGGACGCCGTCGTGAACGGACAAGGAACGAAGGAGATCGGCGGCTCGCTCGGCACGAAAGAGACGGGCGACTACATCGCCGGCGCAATCCGGTAGAACTGCGGAGGGCGAGGCTTTCAGCCTTGCCTACATTGTGGGTGCATATGGCGATTCGAACGGTTGGCGTGCTGGGATGCGGCTTGATGGGCGCGGGCATCGCGCAGGTCTCGGCGGCCGCGGGCTACAAGACGATCGTCCGCGAGGTCGACGACATCCTGCTGAACAAAGGGATCGGCCGCATCAGGAAGTTCCTCGACGACGGCGTCGCGAAAGGTAAGACGACGGCGGAGTCGCGCGACGCGACGCTCGGCAACCTCACCGGGACGACGACCTTCGAGCCGCTGAAGGCGTGCGACCTCGTCGTCGAAGCGATCGTTGAAGACCTGCAGCAGAAGCGGCAGACCTTTGCGTCGCTCGAGCGGTTCGTCGGCGAGCAGACGATCTTCGCGTCGAACACCTCGTCGCTCTGCATCACCGAGCTCGCGGCGGCGACGCGCCGCCCGGATCGCTTCGCCGGGCTCCATTTCTTCAACCCGGTCCCGATCATGAAGCTCGTCGAGGTGATTCGCGCGCTGCCGACGAGCGACGCGACCTACGACGCCGTCTTCGCGTTCGCGAAGTCGCTCGGCAAGGAGCCGATCACGGCGCCCGATCGTTCCGGGTTCATCGTCAACCGTCTGCTCGTGCCGTATCTGCTGGACGCGATTCGCGCGTACGAGCGCGGCCTCGGCACGCTCGAGGACATCGACAAGGGGATGACGCTCGGGTGCGGCTACCCGATGGGGCCCTTCACGCTGCTCGACTTCGTCGGCCTCGACACGACGTACTACATCGCCAACATCATGTTCGAGGAGTTCCGCGAGCCGGCCTACGCGCCGCCGCCGCTGCTGAAGCGGATGGTGCTCGCCGGACGTCTGGGCCGCAAGAGCGGACGCGGGTTCTACGACTATGGGACGTAGGGCGGCCCTTCGCGCTCACTCTTCTCTCAGCGCTTCAATCGGATCGACCCGCGCCGCGCGGCGCGCGGGAACGTAGCACGCGGCGAAGGCGATGGCGACGAGCATCGCGGCGACGGCAGCGAACGTCAGCGGATCGCCGGCGCCGACCCCGAACAGCAGGTTCTGCATCGTGCGCGTCAGCGCCCACGCGAGCGCGACCCCGATCGCGACGCCGGCTGCGGTCAACGAGAGCCCGCGCCCGACGACCATCCGCGTCACCGATTCCGCCGTCGCGCCGAGCGCCATGCGCAGGCCGAACTCGCGGCTGCGCTGCGACACGGCGTACGACAGCACGCCGTAGAGGCCGATCGACGCCAGCAGCAGCGCGAGCGACGCGAACACGCCGAGCAGCATCATCTGCAGGCGCCGATCGGCGACGTCGAGGTCGACGATCTCGTCCATCGTGCGCAGCGCCGACACCGGCTGATCGGGATCGACGCGCTGCACGATCTGGCGCGCCGCCGCCGCCAGATCCTCGGGCCTGCCGCGCGTGCGCGCGACGAGGCTCTCCGGAACCGCCCACGTCGTCGGCGTCTGCGCGAACGAGAGGTAGACGCCGGGCTTCATCATCGGCTGGTAGCCGCGCTCGCGCACGTCCTTGACGACGCCGACGACGGCGAAGAGCGGGCCGTCGGGTTCGCCGAAGCGCAGACGCGCGCCCATTGGCGATCCGTTCGGCCAATACGTCCGCGCGAACGTCTCGTTGACGACGACCGCGAGCGGCGCGCCGGCCCGATCGCGATCGTCGAGCAGGCGTCCTTCGATGGCGCGTACGCCGAGCGTCCGCAGGTAATCCGTCGTGGCGACGCGATACAGCGCGTCGCGCGTTTCCCCGGGCTGCTGCGGACGGCCGTCGATGCCGATCCAGGTCGTGTTGCCGCTGGTCGTGAACGGCAGGTACGACGCGTACGCCGCCGCCTCGACGCCCGGCAGCGCGCGGACCTCGGCGATCACGCGCTCGTAGAACGCGAGGCGCTTCACCGGGTCTGCGTAGCGCGGCCGCGGCAGCGTCGTCCGCATCGTCAGAAGATGGTCGGCCCGAAAGCCGAGATCGAGCGCGCGAAGGTTCGCGAGGGTCTGCAGCATCAGCCCGGCGCCGACGAGGAGGACGAGCGCTGCGGCGACCTGCAGGACGACGAGCGCGTCGCGCGTCAGCCGGCTCCTGCCCCCGGCGGTCGATCGCGCCGCCTGCTGCAGCGAGTCGTGGAGCGAGGCGCGCGACGTCTGCAGCGCAGGCAGGAGGCTGAAGGCGACGCCGGTCGCGATTGACAGGACGGCCGCGAATGCCAGCAGCCGCAAGTCGAGCGTCGACGCCGGCGGCTCGACGAGGCCGCGCGGCGTGAGCTGCGCGATGAGGCCGACGCCCGCCGGCGCGACGGCGACGCCGAGCAATCCGCCGGCCAGCGACACGATCGCCGCCTCGACGAGCATCTGGCGGACCAGGCGCCCGCGCGTCGCGCCGAGCGCGGCGCGCACCGCGAGCTCGCCGCGGCGGCCCGCCGCGCGCGAGAGCATCAGGCTTGCGAGGTTCGCGCACGCGATCAGCAGCACCGCGACCGCCGCCGCCATCAGCACGAGCAGCTCGACGCGCGTGTCGCCGACCAGCTCCTCGCCGATCGGCACGATCGTCGAGCGCAGGCCGCGGTTGTCCTCGGGGTACAGACGCTGCATCGTCTCGTCGACGCGCCGCATGTCGTCTCGCGCGGCCGCCAGGCTCACGCCGGGCGCCAGGCGTGCGACGACGTTCAGGTAGTGGCTGTTCTTGTTGACGGCGACGTCGGGCGCGAACGACGTCGGGATCCAGTAGTCGACGTTGCGGTTCACGAAGACGAAGCCGCGCGGCATGACGCCGACGATGTCGTAGCGGCTGCCGTTCATCAGGAGCGTGCGCCCCACGATCCCGGGATCGCCGCCGAAGCGCCGCTGCCAGAGGCCGTAGCCGATGACGACGACCTGCGCGCGCGCCGCGTCTTCGGCTTCCGTGAACGCGCGGCCGTGGATCGGCGCGACGCCGAGCACGCTGAAGAACGACGGCGTCACGGCGCGGCCGATCACCTGCTCGGGCGCGCCGTCGCCGGTCAGGCTCGCCGTCGCCCCGCGCGTCGCGGCCATGCCGGCGAACGAGCGATTCAGGCGCGCCCAATCGCGGTAGTTGCCGGGCGCGGGCGTGTTCCTCGGGAAGCCGATCGCGCTCGCGTCCTCCCAGACGATCACGAGCCGGCCGGGATCGGCAAACGGCAGCGCGCGAATGAGCACCGCGTCGACCGTCGAGAAGATCGCGGTGTTCGCGCCGATGCCGAGCGCGAGCGTCGCGACGGCGATCAGGGTGAAGCCGGGCGACCGCCGCAGCAGGCGGCAGCCGTGGCGGAGATCCGCGAGGAGAGCATCCATGGTGTGATTTGACGACGCTGAGGCGGCCGGAGTTTATTTCAGGAGGCGGCGCGCCTTTTCCTTGAACTCGCGATCCTCGGGCGTCCAGTCCGGATGGAGCGGCGCGTCGAGGACCTTCTGCAGCTCCGCGCGCCCTTCCTCCTTGCGCCCGTCGTCGAGGAGGAGCTCCGCAAGAAAGTAATGCGATGCCGTGCTGTTCGGGTTGTATTTCAGCGACGCGCGGAGGTGCGCTTCCGCTTCCTTGTGGCTGCCGCCGAAGAGACCCGGCACTTTGTAGTACCAACGGCCCAGCGCGCGATCGGCGGAGCCCTCCTGAAACGCCGGATCGATCCGCAGCACCGTCTCGAGCTCCGCTTTGATCGGCTTGCGGTACTTGATCCCCTGGCGCAGCCCGAACGACTCGGCGAGCGCGCCCATGTTCGCGGCGAGCCAGAAATGGCCCTCGGGGCGGTCCGGCTGCGCGGCCGCGGCCGCGCGCCCGGCGTCGATGCCGGTCTCGTAGACCGCGCGACGATCGTTCTCCGGCGCGTGGCCGCCGATCCAGTAGTCGGCGCGCGCGAGCTTCCACGCCGCGTCGAAGTTGCGCGCGTCGGCGGCGAGCGCCTGCCGCCAGATGTCGGCGGCGCGGCGTGCGCTCTCGAGGTTCGCGCGATCCGCGTACAGCCGATCCGCTTCCGAGAGCGGCGGGCCTGGCTGCGCCTGCAGCAGCGCGAGCGAGATATAGAATATGAGGATGCAGGAGCTCATCAGACAGCTGCTCGCGGGCCTCGGCGAGGATCCAGGCCGCGAGGGGCTGCTCGACACGCCGAAGCGCGTCGAGAAAGCGTACCGCTTCCTCACCAGCGGATACCAGGCGAACATCGATCAGGTGCTGAACAACGCGCTGTTCACCGTCGATTATAGCGAGATGGTGATCGTCAAGGACATCGACTTCTACAGCCTGTGCGAGCACCATCTGCTGCCGTTCTTCGGCAAGTGCCACGTGGCGTACATCCCGAGCACGAGAGTGATCGGCCTCAGCAAGATTCCGCGCCTCGTCGACGTCTTCGCGCGCCGCCTCCAGGTGCAGGAGCGCCTGACGAACCAGATCGCCGACACGATCCACGACAAGATCTCGCCGCTCGGCGTCGCCGTCGTGATGGAGGCGACGCATCTCTGCATGGCGATGCGCGGCGTCGAGAAGCAGAACTCGTTCTGCGTCACGAGCGCGATGCAGGGCGC
>Ga0075435_100000124_pt1 | contig 43923 bp, 40 predicted proteins | sample RhiMethybrSRZTD4_FD_75302 | JGI IMG/M metagenome (GOLD analysis project Ga0075435, IMG submission 75302) | Populus rhizosphere microbial communities from Tennessee, USA - Rhizosphere MetaG P. TD hybrid SRZTD4 | ecosystem: Host-associated > Plants > Roots > Rhizosphere > Soil | place: USA...
CGGTTCAGGAGCCGCTTGCGGCTCTCCTTCGCGACGACGGAGCCGAAGCCGAGATCGTAGAACTCCTGCCCGCGGGGGGGATCGGGTTCGGTCACCGGGTCTCCGGGAGCGGCCGTGACCGCATCAGGCCCAGGACCGGGCCCGCAACGTAGGCCACGTTCTGGAACGCGTTCCGCGCGATCTCCTGCGCGACCGCCAGCGCCTGCGAGGCGTCCTTCCCGACGACGATGATCCTCGTGTTGTGATCCAGCATGGGCAGGCGGCCGTCGTCCTTCGCCTTCGCGACGTCCTCGAAGCGGACGTTCTTGGCGCCCGGGAGGGTGCCGGCCCGGAACGCCGAGGGGTCGCGCGCGTCGATGACGACCGCGGTCTTGTCCCTCTCCAGCGTCGGCCAGATGGCATCCGCCTCGATCACGACGGGATGGCCCAGCGCGCGCCAGACAGGGATGCCGAGCTCATAGCGGGAGACGTGCGTGTAGCCGGCCGCGAGCAGGTCCTGCGCCAGCCGCTTGCTCTGGCCACAGAAGAGACCATTGCAGTAGACGACGATGGTCTGCCCCTTCCGGCCGCCCGTGAGCTTCTCGATCTCGCCAACCTCGGACCCGCATTTCGCGTCGGTGATGTGGCCCATCGCGTATTCCTCGTAGGGGCGGGCGTCGACCACGAGAACCATGTCCTCCCGGACCAGCGCGACCTCCATCTGCTCCGTCGAGAGCTCCGCGGTGGGGAGGCCCCTCTCCCCCAGGGTCGCCTTGAAGACGGCGCATGCGGCCGCCCTTCCTTCTCCGGCGGTCTGCGCGGACGCGTGCGCCGCCCACAGCGCGAGGGCCGCCGCGAGAGCCGCGGAAAGATGCCCCGGCGCAGGTTTCCTGATATTGTCTCGCATTCACTCCTCCTTGGATTCGGAGACAAATGCTAGGCGTCGCCACGCGGCGCGTTCAAGGGCAATCGGGGGACGCCGTGCCTGCCGGGAAGGCCAATCCAGCCGTCGAGATCGTACGGCCGCAGTTCACCCTCCGCGAATGGCGGCCGGGCGACGTCGAGTCGCTGGCCCGCCACGCCAACAACGTCAAGGTGTCGCGGAACCTCCATGACGCCTTCCCGCATCCCTACACCCGCGCCGACGCCGAGACCTGGATCAAGCAGACGGCCTCGGTTCCCGCGGGGACGGTGCTGGCCATCGTCGTGGACGGGAAGGCGGTGGGCGGCATTGGTATCCATCCGGGCACCGACGTCCACCGGCGCACCGCCGCGATCGGGTACTGGCTGGGAGAGGCGTACTGGGGACGAGGAATCGTCACGGAAGCCCTTCGCGCCATGACCGAGCACGTGTTCGCGACCTTCGACTTCGAGCGGCTCGAAGCCTTCGTCTTCGAGTGGAACCCGGCGTCCGCCCGCGTGCTCGAGAAGGCCGGCTACACGCGCGAGGCGGTCTTGCGGAAGCGGGTCACCAAGGAAGGGCGGACGGTGGACTGCCTCCTCTACGCGCGCCTTCGCGGCGAATGAGCGTTTCGCCTTCGGGCGCGGATCGGCGGATCAGCATCGGCGACGCGCGCATCCGCGTCTTGGCCGCGGCCCTTCTCTTCTCCATCGGCGGGGCCGGGATCAAGGCCTGCCAGCTCACCAGCTGGCAGGTCACGAGCTTCCGCTCCGGGATCGCGGCGATCACCCTGCTCCTCCTGATGCGGGAGGCGCGGCGCGGCTGGGGCTGGCGGTCGGCGCTGGTCGGCGTCGCGTACGCGGTGACGGTCACCTTGTTCGTCCTCGCGAACAAGCTGACCACCTCCGCGAACACGATCTTTCTCCAGTCCACCGCGCCCCTCTATGTCCTCGTCCTGTCGCCCTGGCTCCTGCGCGAGCGGATCCGCGCGCGGGACGTGCTCGTGATGGCGATGGTCGTGCTCGGGATGTCGCTTCTCTTCGTCGGCACCGAGCATCCCTACGCGACGGCGCCCGATCCCTTCCACGGGAACGTCCTCGCCACGCTGGCGGGAATCTCCTGGGCGTTCACATTGATGGGCCTGCGGTGGACGGGGCGGAAGGAAGGGGGCTCGGCCGCGCCCTCTGTCGTGATCGGGAATCTGCTCGCGTTCTTCGCCGCGCTGCCGATGGCGCTCCCGATCCAGCAGGCCCGGCCCCTGGACTGGGCCATCGTGACCGGTCTGGGCACGATCCAGATCGGGATCGCCTACGTCTTCCTGACGGAGGGGATGCGCGTGGTTCCCGCGCTCGAGGCCTCGATGCTGCTCTTGCTGGAGCCCGTGTTGAACCCCATCTGGTCCTGGCTCATCCACGGCGAGAGACCGCGAGTGTGGTCGCTCGTGGGTGGCGCCATCATTCTCGGGGGGACGATCCTCAAGACGTGGATGGATTCGAGGAGCCATGCTCCGCATCGGCCGGTCCAAAGCCCGAAGTAACCTCCGGCAGCGAGGTCACCGCTCCGTTCGGCCGCAGAGTCGCACGCTTTTCGTTCGCCGAAATGAATCTCTCGTGATATAAGGGATGGACCTCTGGCACCCGCCTCCTCGCCAACACCGCCCCGTAAAGAGTGCTGCCATGAAGAGCTACTCCTTGTCGCACGTTCAGGATTCGATTCTTCTTCGCGATCTCGCCGCGATCGTCGCCCGGGATCACGCGACGACCGCGACCCTCCTCGCCCACATCGCCGAGGTGGACGCACGGCGGTTGTATGCGGGCGAGGGCTATTCCTCCATGTTCGTCTATTGCTTGGACGAGCTCCATCTTTCGGAGGACGCCGCGTACAAGCGCATCCAGGCCGCGAGAGCGGGGAGGCAATTCCCCGCTCTCTTCCACGCGCTGGAGGAAGGTCGACTACATCTGGCCGCGATCTGTCTCCTCGCGCCTCATCTCACGCCCGAGAACGTGGAGGATTTGATCGAAGCGGCGACCCGCAGGCGGAAGTCCGAAATCGAGCATCTCCTCGCCCAGCGATTTCCTGAGCTCGGGGCGCCGCCTGTTCGCGCCCTGATTCGAGCACTCCCGGTGAGGCCCATTCCAGCGCCGACGATTGACCCACTGGGGCAAGTTGACGCGTTCCATACGACCGACGATGATGCCGTCCCGAGCGCCGTTCCGGAGAGCCAGGGGTCCTGGCGACCTCTCCTTGCCGGTATGAGCTATCGGAACGTTCTACTCAACTTGCCCCGGGGCAAGTTGAGCACCGTGCTGCAAGCGCGACAGCGCCCCCTGAGCGATTCCTCGTCCGTGTCACGATTGAGAAGACCACCCATGACAAGCTACGGCATGCTCAAGCGCTGCTGAGTCATGCAGTCCCATCTGGCGATGTGGCTCAGGTACTCGATCGGGCGCTCGATATGTTGATCGAGCATCTCGAGAAGCGCCTTGGAGTCCGGCGGTAGACGGATTGGCACGAGGATGCGCGGACGGGGATCTAATTCGCCGAAGGACGCTTCGGGGCGGGATCCTCCGCCGAGTCCATCACCCAGCGCACCGACTTGGAGCAGGGACACATCCCGCCCACGCGCTTCAAGGAAGGCATCTTCTTGATGGCCTGATCCCGGGTGATCGTGCCCGCCGCCACGGCGCGCAGCGTCTCCACGTACTGCTTCATGTCCCGGGAGTGGAGGTAGGGCTCGGGGAGATGCGCGGCCAGGTGCCGCACGTACTCCTCGACGTCCGTGAAGGTCTCCCCCGAGAAGCCCACCATCGTGAAGGCCGCGTCCCCCTTCCGCCGGAAGAAGCCTCGGTCCGGCAGCTGAATCAGGTCCTCGTGGCTGATCCCGTCGTGGCGGCCGCGGTCGCGAATCAGGCGGTCCGCAAGCGCCTCGGCCTCTTCGGGCGAGAGCTTCGGTACGCGCGCGCGAATGAATCGCTGATTCAGATCCGCGACCATCCGCGTGCACTCGTCGTAGTAGAGCGACTGCGCCTCGGCATTCTTCATGTTCTTGAAGCCGAAGCGGATGTTGGAGTCGCCCCCCTTCTCGTGGCCGAACATCTCGAGCCCGCGGGGCATCCACTTGTTGAACGCCTTCTGGATCGCCGACATCGTGACCAGCACGTTTCCCTGCGCGGCGCGCTGCACCCAGCGCCGCATGGGAATGACGCCCGCCGCGAGGTGGAACGCTTCCTCCCGGAGCATGGGCGGCATCGAGGCCGCGAAGGGCTTGTACGAGCAGACCCGCTGCATGGAGAGCTGGTACTTGCCCACCCGGTCGATCACCGCGGCGAAGACCACGTTGTCGACGAACGAGTCGTATTCCAGGTTGAAAGCGTCGAGCACATGAGATCCGGTCTGCATCGACAGGATCTCCTCGACCATCTCCTCCGCCTTCTGCCCCGACACACCGCTCCAATCCTGCGATACCAGCAAATGAAACATCTGGTAGCCATGGCGCAGCTCCTCGGCCATGACGCGCAGCACCCAGAACCGGTCCTCGTCGTCCTGCGCTCGGGCCAGGGTGCCTTCGTGCTGCTGGATGGAGCCGAACTCGGTCGAGGCCTGCGCGCGGATGATCGCGAGCAGATGCTTCGCCGGCTCCTCCCCAAGCTCCTCGGGCTTTTCGCGCCGCTTCTGCCCCTTCGCGTCCCCCACTTCCACCGTGTCCCCCATCCCGACCTCCATCTTGGCGCAGAGGCAGAACTCGGGGTCGCTGGGGAAATACTTCTGCCAGCTCTCGGGCAGGAGGCCGTAGTCGGGGAAGTTGTGCCGCTGCCAGTGGAGCACCGCGTCGTGGTACTTCTTGGGGAGGGTGGTTTGCTCGACCTTCATCTACGTTCGATTCCTTCCAGCGGTCACGAGATGCGAATTTCGAGCGCGGTCAGGGAAGCGTCCTGGAAGCCGATCGCCCTCAGGAACTTGGCGAGGTCCGCGTCCCCCTTCTCCACCAGGGTGCGCACGGTCGTGGCGCCCTGGCCTTTCAAATGCTCCACCACGGCTTCGAAGAGCTTTCGTCCGAGGGAGCGTCCCTGGAAGTCGGGATCCACGCCGAAGCGCTCGATCCAGCCGCTCGTCTCCTCGAGCCCGAACTCGCCGCCGCGAATGTCCGCGAGCATGAACCCCACGACCTTGCCGTTCAACTCGGCGACCTGGCTGGCGTCGGGGTCGCGGCGCAGGTAGAACATGACCCGCCGCTCCCAGATCTCCGGGCGGTAGACCCCGGTGAGGCGCTCGTCGATCGCCGTGATGCGGGCGATGTCCAGCTCGGTGAGTGAGCGGATGCGGATCTGCTCGGCGACCGCGCTCATGGACTCAGGTTACCACAGAGGATCACCAGCGGGAGCGGCGACGCGAGGTGGATACCCCCAGCACGCCGAACAGCCCCCGCACCAGCTCCTGTCCAACGGCGCGGGCGACCGGTGACTTCAAGATGGTGCCCACCGTCTGGGCCGCGGTGGATGCCGGCGGCGCCTTCCCCGCAGCCGCTCGGCCCGCCGGAGCCGCCGCCGTCTCCGCGGCCGCACCCTCCACGCGCGCCTGCAGCACCTCGCGCGCGCTCTCCCGATCGATCGGGGTCGCGTACGCCGCGTGCAGCGGCGAGCGCGCCACCCGGTCCGCGATCTCGGACGGAGGAATCGGCCCCATCAAGCTCTTCGGAGGCGCGAGCAGGGTGGCCACGACCGGCGTCGGCGTCCCTCGCGGCCCCAGCGCCGTGACCAGAGCCTCGCCGATGCCGAGCGACGTGAGCGTCTTCGGGATGTCGTAGTAGGGAGTGCGGGGGAAGGTGTTGGCCGTGGCTCGAAGCGCCTTGTCGTCGTCCGGCGTGAAGGCGCGCAGCGCGTGCTGGACCCGATTCCCCAGCTGCGCCAGCACGTCCTCGGGAACGTCCTTCGGCGATTGGGTGACGAAGAACACGCCGACTCCCTTGGAGCGGATCAGCCGTACCACCTGCTCGATCTGATCCAGGAAGGCCTTGCTCGCCTCTTCGAAGAGGAGATGCGCCTCGTCGAAGAAGAAGACGAGCTTCGGCTTCTCGACATCCCCCACCTCGGGAAGCTCGCGGTAGAGGGACGCCAGGAGCCACATCATGAAGGTGCTGAAGAGCGCGGGCCGGTCCTGGATGTCGTTCAGCTCCAGCGCCGTCAGGACGCCCCGCCCGCCGTCGACGCGAAGGAGGTCCTCGACGCGGAACTCCGGCTCACCGAAGAACACGTCGGCTCCCTGCTGCTCCAGCTCGACGATCTTCCGGAGCAGCACCCCCGCCGTGGCGGTGGAGATTCCTCCGAATTCCTTGAGCTCCGCCGATCCCGCGCCGGTCAGGTACTGCAAGACCTCGCGCAAGTCGGGGAGATCCAGTAACAATAGTTTCTTTTCATCGCAGAACCGGAACACCAGGGCCATCACGCTCTGCTGCGTTTCGTTCAACCCCAGCGCGCGGGACAGGAGGAGCGGGCCGAACGAGGAAACGGTGGCCCGGAGCTGGTTCCCCGACTTGCCCGTGAGGCTCACGAACTCGACCGGATAGGCCTCCGGCGTGAACGCGATGCCGCAGGCCCTGGCGCGCTCCTCCACGTTCGGGTTCGTGACGCCCGGCGCGGCGAGCCCGCTCAGGTCGCCCTTGAGATCCGCCAGGAACGAGGGCACTCCGGCGGTCGAGAGCTGGCCGGCCAGGGACTGGAGGGTCTTCGTCTTGCCTGTACCCGTCGCGCCGGCGATCAACCCATGCCGGTTCATCATGGCCAGCGGAATGCCGATCGTAGTCGAGGCGGCCACGACCTTGCCGTCCCGCAGGGGGGCGCCCAGGAGCAGCTTCGGACCTTGGAATCCGTAGCCTTCGCTGATCGATTTCTGGAAATCATCGGCCATGTGGGGATGAATCTGTCATGGAGCGCGCGCCGGGTCAAACCGGGATTGCGGCTTGCCCCCGCGCCGTTACTTTCGTAGTCTGCGCCGGGGTCAGTGGGAAAGGGTCTCTTTGGTCCGTGCATTCTCGTTGAAGGCCGGCTCTCGAGTCCCGCGTGCGTGTGGAGCGCCCGCGGCGCTCCTACTCGTTCTCCTCCTTCACCTTCCCGCACAGGCTCGAGCCGAGAAGGCCCCCTACTGGATCGTTCTCGGTGGCGGCGTCTCCTGGATTCCCAACGAGTTCCTGGTCAAGCCCTATCGCCCCCACTACGGGGGGCTGATCGGGGGGCGCATGTCTCCGAGCTGGGCCACCGAGATCCACGGCACGTACCTCAAGTCTCACGGAACACAGCCGGGGCAGGCCTCCCTGGGGATTCTTCACTTCGAAGGCAACCTCACCTGGTTCCTCCTCGGGGATCACGCGATCACCCCCTACCTCACCGGGGGCGCGGGCGTGAACTACCTTCATTACGAGGGCGCCTCCTCGAGCCTCCATCAGTTCGCGTACGGGGGCGGGGTGGGTTTCCGCGTCGCGGTCGCCGAGAACGTCTCCCTGCGCCTCGAGGGGCGTGATCTCCACTACAAGGTCCCGCTCTCGCCGGGCGGCCAGCAGGATTACCGGGATCAGCCCGAGGCGTTCGCCGGGCTCTCGTTCGGAATCGGCGGACCGCCGCGCGACAAGGACAAGGACGGAGTCCCGGACGACGACGACCGATGCCCCGGCACGCCGCCCGGCGCGCGGGTGGACGCGGTCGGCTGCGCGCTGGACAGCGACGACGACGGAGTCTTCGACGGCATCGACCAATGTCCCAACTCGACGCCCGGGGCGAAGGTGGACGCGCGCGGATGCGAGATCGACTCCGATTCGGACGGCGTCCCGGATGGAATCGACCGCTGTCCGGACACGCCCAAGGGCGCGACCGTGGACGCGCAGGGGTGCCCGCACGACTCGGATTCCGACAACGTCTACGACGGGATCGATCAGTGCCCGTCGACCCCGGCCGGCTGCACGGTGAATTCCAACGGCTGCCCCACCGACCTGGACCAGGACGGGGTCTGCGACGGACTCGACCAGTGCCCGGACAGCCCGCCCAACGCCAAGGTCGACAGCCGCGGTTGCCCGATCGTCGTGAGCGACAAGGAAACGCAGCTCCTCGAGACGGGGATGATCCGCCTCCAGAACGTCAACTTCGATACGGGACGGGCGACGATCCTTCCCGAGTCGGAGCCGATCCTGGACGAGGTGGGCAACATCCTCGCGCGCTGGCCGGAGCTCCGGATCGAGATCGGCGGGCACACGGATTCAAGGGGGTCCGCCGCCAAGAACGCGCAGCTCAGCAAGGACCGGGCAAATGCCGTGCTGAAATACCTCACGTCCAAATTCCCGGAGCTGGAGCCGAGCCAGTTCACCACGGCCGGCTACGGCTCGACGAAGCCGATCGCGTCGAACCAGACGGTTCTAGGCCGCGCGAAGAACCGAAGGGTGGAGTTCAGAGTCCTGAACACGGAAGCCCTGAAACGGGAGAAGACGCAGCAGCGGATCCTGCCTCGCGAGGAATCCAAGTAGGATAAGCGCGTACTTCTACGCAAACGCAATCATTTCTCAGGATAGGCCGCGGCTCGTCCGATGAATGCGGGTAGACCGACCCTCGCGCCACGAGCGCGGGTGCGTACCTGCCACGGACGGCGGGAGTGAGGAACGGGAACTCGCGGCGACGCGGTTCCCGTTTCGTTCACCACCCGGAGCCCTGCGCGGAGGAATCGCTCTGGGCCGCGGCCGGTGCGCTCCCCGGAGTTCCTGACTTCTTCTCGTACTCCTCGATCCGGGTCGCTAGCTCCCCCGCCTGATCCGATTTCCGCCCCACGAGCCACATCAGCTGCTCCTTCGCCTTGGCGAGTTCGCCGCTCATGAGGTACAGCTCGCCCAGGTACTCGTGCGCCTGCGCGTACTCCGGCTCGATCTCGAGGCACTTCATGTAGGCCACGAGCGAGCGCTTGAGATCCCCCGATTTCCGCGCGCAGTAGCCCACCATGTTCCACGCCTCGTAGTAGCGGGCATCGAGCTCGGTGGCTTCATTGAATTTCTTGAGCGCCTTCCCGAATTTCTTCTTCGCCGAATCTCCCTTGCCCGAAGCCGCCTCCTTCTTGGCCTCCTCGCAGATCTGCCAGGCCTTGGCGTAGCTCTTCTCGGCGTCCGCGCGGACCCTCTGGGCCGCGAGCGAGTCGGCCATCTTGCTGAATCCGGTCTCCGGCATCTGCGGTTGCGAGTTGTCTCTCGGCTCTCTCGGTGGAGGGGACGTCCCGGCCCCGCGCGCGCCCGTGGCCAGGGTGATCGCGGCAAGGACGAAACCAAGGACGCCAATGGAACGGAACGATGCGACGGACGCGGGCATGGGTGCTCCTCCTGGTTCGCTGGGTGGACCGCTCCAGCCTACCAGATCGAATCCGATCCAGGTATCCTGCTCCGCCATGCACGATCCGGTGGCCCCCCTGCTGATCCGGCTCGCGATCCTCCTCGGCGCGGCGAAATTCGCGGGCTGGATCGCCGTGCGAGCCCGGCAGCCCGCGGTGCTGGGCGAGATCGTCATCGGGATCCTCCTCGGGAACCTCGCGCTCGTCGGCATCCACGGTCTCGAGCCCCTCGCCACGGATCCCATCCTCGAAGTCCTCGCCTCGCTCGGCGTCATTCTCCTTCTCTTCGAGGTTGGCCTGCAGTCGACCGTCAAGGAGATGCTGAACGTGGGAGCCTCTTCGACCCTGGTGGCCGTGCTCGGCGTGGTCACGCCGCTTCTCCTGGGATGGGCGGTCGGGGCCTGGCTCCTGCCCGGATCCGGCACGCTGGCCCACGTCTTCCTGGGCGCCATCCTGACCGCGACGAGCGTCGGGATCACCGCGCGCGTGTTGCGCGACCTCGGATACGCCCATCGGGTCGAGGCGAGGATCATTCTGGGCGCGGCGGTCATCGACGACGTCCTGGGCCTCGTCATCCTGGCGGCGCTCACGGGAATCATCACCGCCGCGAATCAGGGAGGCACGCTCTCGGCCGCGGCCGTCGTCTGGATCTCCGCGAAGGCCCTCGGCTTTCTCCTCGTCTCGACACTGCTCGGACTCTGGATCACGCCGCGGCTCGTCCGCCTCGCGGCTCGCGTCCGGGTGACCGGCATGCTGCTCACCACGGGTCTCCTGTTCTGCTTCCTGCTCGCCTGGCTCGGAACGCTCGCGGGCCTCTCGCCGATCGTGGGCGCGTTCGCCGCGGGCCTCATCCTCGAGACGGACCAGTTCTACGAGTTCGAGGAGAGCCGCGAGACGAGCATGGAGTCCCTGCTCCATCCCATCTCCACCTTCCTCGTTCCGGTCTTCTTCGTGCTCACGGGATTCCGCGTTCGGCTCGATTCGTTCGCCCAACCCAGGATCCTCCTCCTGGCGCTGGCGCTCACGGCGGCCGCCTGGGCGGGCAAGCAGGTCTGCTCCCTGGGGGTGCTCGAGCGCGGCTTGAATCGGCTCGCGATCGGGATCGGGATGGTGCCTCGGGGCGAGGTGGGCCTGATCTTCGCGAACGTGGGCGCGACGCTCGCGATCGGCGGCGCGCCGGTGGTCACGCCCGAGGTCTATGCGGCCGCGGTCATCATGGTCATCCTGACGACGCTCGTCACGCCGGGGGCGCTCCAGTGGAGTCTGGAACGGGGCGCGCCAGCGCCTCGCGGACGCGGGAGCGCAACGGCCGGCCCAGCGCGGAGGCCAGGACATCCGAAGCGGCGCGGACGCGATCCAGATCGGGACGGACCGCGGCGCCCGTCCGCGTGAGCGCCCAGATCAGATCCTCGGTGGCCACGTTCCCCGACGCGCCGGGCGCGAACGGACACCCGCCCAGACCGCCCGCCGAGGAGTCGAACGCGGAGATCCCGCGGTCGTAGGAGGCCAGGGCGTTCGCGATCGCGGTGCCGTAGGTGTCGTGGAAATGCAGGACCAGGCGGTCCTGGTCCACGTGATCGAGCAGCCTGTCGAGGAGCGCCATCACCTCGGCGGGCACCGCCTTCCCGATCGTGTCTCCGATCGAGATCTCGTCCACGCCGAGATCGGTGAGCCGTCGCACGACCTCCACCACGCGGTCCGGCTCGATTCTCCCCTCGTAGGGACACCAGAACGCGGTGGAGACGTATCCCCGCACGGGGAGGGACGCGCGCTTCGCGCCCTCCATCACGGGCCGGAACCTCTCGATCGATTCCTGGATCGAGGCGTTCACGTTCTTGCGGTTGAAGGTCTCCGAGGCCGCCGTGAAGACCGCGACCTTCCCGACCTTCGCCCGCAGCGCGCGCTCGAGGCCGCGCTCGTTGGGCACCAGCGCGGAGTAGACCGTTCCCGCGCGACGTCGGATCCGCGCGAAGACGTCCTCGGCGTCGGCGAGCTGGGGAACGCGCTCCGGCGAGACGAACGCGCTGACCTCGATCTCTTCGTAGCCCGCCTCGGAGAGCGCGTCGATGAAGCGCACCTTGGTGGCGGTCGGGATCGTGACGCTCTCGTTCTGGAGCCCGTCGCGGGGGCCGACTTCGGTGATCCGCACGTTCACGAGGCGGCTCCCCCGGGGTCCAGCACGACCAGGAGATCGCCCAGCTCGACCCGATCTCCGGCCGCGCAGCGAACCTCGGCGACCGCTCCATCCTCGGGCGCCGTGAGGCGGAACTCCATCTTCATCGCCTCGATCGTCACCAGGAGATCGCCCTCCTCTACCCGCGCTCCCGCCTGGGCCGAGACCTGGACCACGCGCCCCGTCATCGGCGCGCGGAGCTCGTCGGTGGACGGAGACCCCTTGGCCCCGGATTCGGCACGCTCTTCCTCGAGAAGGTAGCTCCGTCCCTCGCAGGATACCCAGACCCCGCGCCGTCCCCGGGCCACGGCGCACCGAGTGTCCCGCCCCGCGGCGCGCACCTCGAACCAGGAGCCGTCGCGGCTCACGTCGGCTTCGTACCGGCGTCCGGAGACGTCGAGCACGAGGTGATCCCCGCGGCGCTCGTACGAGACCATGACCGGGGTGCCGGCATGATGCAGGAAAAGCCGATGGCTCATCGCCCCGACACCCGCTGCGGCTGTCGTCCCCAGGCGCCGAGCCGCTGCCACGGGGAGTAGCGATCCGTGTCCTCGTCGCCGTTTCTCGCGGCCCGAGGCGTCGAGGAAAAGGCCGCGAGGGCCGCGAGCGCCTCGTCCGGGATCGAATCGGGCGCGGGCCAGGCGCGGGACTCGACCGTGTGGGTGAAGGTCTCCCCGCCGCGGAACGCGCCGTCCTCCAGCAAGTCGATCAGGAACGGCTGATTCGTGGTCACGCCCAGGAGCGCCGTGCCGCGGAGCGCGCGCACCAGCTTCACGCGGGCTTCCTCGCGGTCCCGCCCCCACGCGATGACCTTCGCGAGAAGCGAATCGTAGTGAGAGTGGAGCGTCTGACCCTCCGCGATGCCGGAATCGATCCGGATGCCCTCTTCCTCGTGCCACCCGAGGACCAGGATCGTCCCGGTCTGCGGCAGATAGCCATGGTACGCGTCCTCGGCGCAGAGCCGCGCCTCGATCGCGTGGCCGTGGAGTGCTGCACCCCTCGCCCCCCGGACACCCAGGGCATGGGAGAGCGGGCGGCCCGCGGCGATCAGGATCTGGGCGCGCACGAGGTCGAGGCCGCTCCGCATCTCGGTCACGGTGTGCTCGACCTGCAACCGCGTGTTCACCTCGAGGAAGTAGAAGGCGCCGTCCGGGGCGAGCAGGAACTCGGCCGTCATCGCGCCCGAGTACCCCGCGCTCACCGCGAGCGAGGTCGCGGCGCGCTCCATCGCGGCGCGGGTCCCGGGCGACACCGCGACGGAGGGAGATTCCTCGATCAGCTTCTGGTGGCGCCGCTGCAGGCTGCACTCCCGCTCGCCCAGCGCCGCCGCCTCGCGGCCGTCGGAGAGGATCTGGATCTCCACGTGCCGGGCGGGATGGACGTATTTCTCGAGGAGGAGCCGGTCGTTTCCGAACGCGGACCGGGCCTCGCGCCGCGCCGCCTCGAAGGCGGCGGCCATCTCGTCCGCCGAGGCGACGAGCCGCATGCCGCGCCCGCCTCCGCCTCCCGCGGCCTTCAGCATCACGGGAAAACCGATCCGCTCCGCTTCGGCGCGCGCCTCTTCCTCGGACCCGACCTCGTCCAAGCCAGGAACGAGTGGAACGCCTGCGCGGGCGGCGGTGCGCCGCGCCTCGGACTTGTCCCCGAGGCGAGCCATGCTCTCCGGCGAGGGACCGATGAAGCGGATGCCCGCGTCCCGGCACGCGGCCGCGAACGCCGCGTTCTCCGAGAGGAATCCGTAGCCCGGGTGGATGGCCTCGGCACCGGTCCGCCGGGCCGCGTCCAGGATCGCGGGCGCGTTGAGGTAGCTCTCGGCGGGCGCGGCGGGACCGATGGCGACCGACTCGTCTCCCGCGCGCGCGTGGGGCGCGCGCCGGTCGGCGTCCGACGTGACGGTCACCGATGCGATGCCCATCTCGCGGAGCGTGCGGCAGACCCGAACCGCGATCTCGCCGCGGTTCGCCACGAGGATCTTGCGGAACATCATGGCTTCCAGGAAGGGGCGCGCTTCTCGAGAAACGCGCCGAGGCCCTCTTGCCCCTCGGGGGAGGCACGCAGCGCCGCGATGGCGCGGACGGTGTTCTCGATCGACTCCTTGCGCGGCAGGCTCAGGCCCTCGCGGATGAGCTGTTTCGCGGCGGAGACCGCGCGCGGCCCGTTCCCGAGGAGGGCCGTGACCAATCGATCCACCGTCGGATCCAGCTCGCCCGAGGGCACGACCTCGTGCACCAGACCCATCTCCCGCGCCTCGGCGGGGCCGAAGATCTCGGCGGTCAGGAAGTAGCGCCGCGCGGCGGCGGCTCCGATCTTCGGGAGCACGAACGTGGAGATGACCGCGGGCGCGATCCCCAGCCGGGCCTCCGTGAATCCGAACTTCGCCGTGTCCACCGACACCACGATGTCGCAGCAGGCGAGGAGCCCCATGCCGCCCCCCAGGGAGGCGCCGTTCACGCGCGCGATGGTGGGCATCGGAAGCTCGTCCAGAGCGCGGAGCATGGCCGCCATGCGGTGGGCGTCGGCCTCGTTCTCGTCGCGCGTGTGGGTCGCGCTCGCGCGCATCCAGTTCATGTCCGCCCCGGCGCAGAAGGTGTCCCCTCCCCCGGTGAGCACCAGGGCGCGCGGACCCTGGTCCCCCGGGGCTTCATGCGCGGCGGTGAGCTCCCGGCACGCGTCGAGCAGCTCCGCGATGAGGACGTCGTCGAAGGCGTTCCGGACCTCCGGACGGTCGAGCGTGAGCCTCGAGACCGGGGTCACGAGATCCAGCTTGAGGCACCTGTACGTGTTCCTGGGGGCTTCCATCCTACATCCGGAAGACCGGGGCCCGACCCCGGACGACCGGGCCGTTCAGCGCGGCGGAAAGCGCGAGCCCCACGACCTCGCGCGTCTGGGCCGGGTCGATGACGCCGTCGTCCCAGAGGTGCCCGGTGGCGTAGTACGGGCTCCCTTCCTCCTCGTATTTCGCGAGCACCGGATCGGCGATCGCCTTCGCCTCCTCGTGCGACAGGGACTTTCCCTCGCGCCCCAGCTGCTCGCGCTTCACCTGCACCAGGACCTCCGCCGCCTGCTGGCCGCCCATCACCGAGATCCGGGAATTGGGCCACGTGAAGAGGAACCGGGGCCGGTAACCGCGCCCGCACATCGCGTAGTTCCCCGCCCCGTGCGAGGCCCCGATCAGGACCGTGATGCGCGGCACCCCCGAGGTCGCGACGGCCTGGACCATCTTGGCGCCGTCCTTGGCGATGCCGCCGGCCTCGTATTTCTTTCCCACCATGAAGCCGGTGATGTTCTGGAGGAAGAGGAGCGGAGTCCGCCGCTGCGCGCAGAGCTCGATGAAATGGGCTCCCTTGAGCGCGCTCTCGGAGAAGAGCACGCCGTTGTTGGCGACGACGCCCACCGGATAGCCCATCCAGCGGCCGAAGCCGCAGACGAGGGTCGTGCCGTAGCCCGCCTTGAACTCGTGGAACCGGCTCCCGTCGAGTAGCCGCGCCAGCACCTCGTGCACGTCGTACGGCTGCTTGGTGTCCGTCGGCAACACGCCGTAGATCTCGTCGGGCGGATACGCCGGATCCTCCGGCTCTTCGAGATGGAGGTCCACCCGCTTCACGCGGTTCAGGTTCGCGACGATGTTCCGCACGATGGCGAGGGCTTCTTCCTCGTTCGAGGCCATGTGGTCCGTCACGCCGCTCACGCGCGAATGGACCTCGGCGCCGCCCAGCTCCTCCGGCGTCACTTCCTCGCCGGTCGCCGCCTTCACGAGTGGAGGCCCTCCGAGGTAGATGGTGCCCGCGCCCTTCACGATCACGTTCTCGTCCGACATGGCGGGAACGTAGGCGCCGCCGGCCGTGCACATGCCCAGCACCGCCGCGACCTGCGCGATGCCCTCGGAGGACATGATCGCCTGGTTGTAGAAGATCCGGCCGAAGTGCTCCTTGTCCGGGAAGACCTCGGCCTGGAGCGGCAGGAAGACGCCCCCGGAGTCCACCAGGTAGACGGCGGGCATCCGGTTCTCGAGCGCGATCTCCTGCGCGCGGATGTGCTTCTTGATGGTGATGGGGTAGTAGGTCCCGCCCTTGACGGTGGAGTCGTTCGCGACGACCACGCACTCGGTGCCCGAGATCGAGCCGATCCCGGTGACGATGCCCGCGGAGGGAATCTCGTCGCCGTAGAGGCCGCCGGCGGCGAGGGCGGACAGCTCCAAGAAGGGCGTGTCGGGGTCGAGAATCCTCTCGATGCGCTCCCGGACGAGGAGCTTCCCGCGCTTCCGCTGGAGCTCCACCGCCTGCGGCGAGCCCCCCTTGGCCACGGCCTTGAGCCTTTGCTTCAGGTCCGCCACCAGTCCTTCGTGATGGGCGCGGTTCCTCTGGAACTCGGGCGAGCCGGTCTTGATGTGGCTTCTCAGGACTTCCATGGGTCCGGACACTCTAATCGCTGAGGTACCAAAGGGAAAGGGGGGAGTAGGGGCCTCGGATGGGGCTTCAGAAGGGAGTCTTTGGTGCCGATGAACGTTCTGACCTGAAACACCCTACGAATCGGGGGGTACCTGTGCCGCCGCAGAAGCCCAGTATCGTGCAGAAGCAGGCCGATCGCCGGACCACCGCGCTCCTCGGTCTCATCATCTTCGTCCTGCTCGGGTTCGCCATCACGGTCCCGACGCTCTGGATCTCGATCGTCCGGTCCGGATTCCTCGGCGACAACATCCCCGTCGGAGCCTGGATGCTCCTGGTCGGGCTCGTGGGCCTCACGGTGCTCTTCTGCCTCTACATCCTGCACCAGCAGAGCGAGATCAGCCGCTTCCGTTCGCGCCTGGTGAACGACCAGATGGAGCTGGAGCAATCGCGCGGTCGCCTGGCGGAGCTGACGTCGCTCTTCCAGCTCGGGAACAGCCTGCACATGGATCTTCCGCTGGACACCATTCTCGAGATCACGGTCCGGCGCGTGGCCAGCACGCTCCACGCCCACGACGTGTCGCTCTTCCTCTACGACCCGCAGACGAAGTCCTTGACGTGCCGGGCCCGGTTCGGCCTCTCGGCGCGGGAGGGAGAGGCCGAGACGCATCTGGGCGAGGGAGCGGTGGGCTGGGTGGCCCGCCACCGGGAGCCCATCCTCATGCGGGCGCTCGATCGCGAGGCTCGCTTCGCGGAGCACTTCGTGGCGCACCCGGACGCGGGGTCCGCGCTGATCCTTCCCGTGAATTTCGAGAAGCGGTGCGTCGCGGTTTTACAGGTACACCGCGCCGTCAAGGCGGAGCCGTTCCGGCTCGAGCACCGGGATGTCGGCCAGCTCTTCGCCGACAACGTGGCGGGCGTCATCGACCGCGCCATGATGGTGCAGCATCTCGAGGAGCGCGCCGGCGATCTCAAGCCCTCCGTCTCGACGGCCGAGGCGCCCTCGTCGTCGAGCACTCCGTTCCAGGACTCCTTCCTGTCGTCCGCGGAGAACGAGCTCAAGGCGCCGCTCACGACCATCCTGGCCTACTCGGAGGTCCTGGACCAGAACGACAAGCGCATGACCACCTCGATGCGCCGCGAGTTCACGGCCCGGGTGCGGGGCGAGGCGCTGCGCCTGCTCAATCTCGTGGACGACGTGCTGGATCTGGCCCGGCTGGAGACGGGGCGATTCCTTCTCGATCTCCGGGTGGACAACGTGAACAACATCGCGCGCGCGGCGGCCGAGTCCGTCCGGAACGTGGCCACCGGGAAGCAGGTCGAGCTGGAGCTCAAGCTGGACGAGAAGATTCCGGACCAGCACCTGGATTCGGGCAAGGTCCGTCAGGCGATCCTGCACCTGCTCCAGAACGGGATCCGCTTCTCACCCGCGAAGGGTCGCGTCGCTCTCACCACGTGGCTCGGGGACGATCACATCCAGATCGAGGTGCGGGACTCGGGCCCGATGGTCGAGGCCGAGGCCGCCCCGCTCGTGTTCGACATCGAGGCGCAGGTCGAGGGCCTCTCGAAGCGCGTGAAGGACGGTCTGGGATTCGGCCTCCACCTCACGAAGCGCTTCGTGGAGCTGCACGGCGGCGAAGTGGGCGTCGGCGAGAGCCCGAGCGGCGCGGGCGCGTCCTTCTGGATCCGTCTTCCCCGCGCGGAGGGGCTGGAGAGCGTCATCGGCCGCGATCCTTTCGTGGAGCAGATCTGGCAGAAGCAGTAGCTTAGCGGCCGGGGCCGCGATGGAGCGCGGCCTGGATCATCGCGAACTCCCCGATGTTCTCCAGCGTGACCATCCCCACGATCCCTCGCCCCGGCTCCACGACCGCGATCGACGGCACGCCCCCCTGCTGCATCCGACGGAACACGTCCTCCAGCATCTCGTCCGGTCGCGCGGGCTCGCAGTCGCGGCGGGCCACGTCGCCCACCCGGGCCTCGGTTTTCCCGGCGGCCAGCGCCTGGAGCAGATCCGATCGCGCCAGGATGCCGACCGGGGGATCCCCGTTCGGCCCCGCGAGCACGGGAAAGTCCTGCTGATGTCCCGCCAGGAGGAGCTCCACCGCGCGGGATACCGGATCGTCGACGAGGAGCGCGCGGAAGTCCGTGATCATCGCCTGCCTCACCGGGACGCCGTCGAAGACGGATTGCATCTGGACCGCGCTCGACTCCTGCCCCGCGGCCAGGAAGACGAAGAGCGCGATCAGGACGAGGAACGGATTGGGCCCCAGGAGGCCGAGCACCGCGAAGATCAACGCCAGGCCCTGGCCCACGTTCGCGGCGATCCGGGTGGCGCGGACGTAGTCCAGACGCGTCGCCAGGAGCGCGCGCAGCACGCGGCCTCCGTCCATGGGGAACGCCGGGATCAGGTTGAACCCGACCACGGCGACGTTGAAGAAAAAGAGGCGCGCCGCGAAGCTCCGGTCGAGGAGGTGCGGGTCACCGAGGTCGTAGACGCCGGGGGAGAAGCGCATGAAGAGGACCAGGGCCCCCGCGATCACCACGTTCACCAGCGGACCGGCCAGGGCGATCGCCACCTCCTGCCCCGGGCGGCGCGGAATCCGGTCCAGGCGCGCGACGCCCCCGATCGGGAGGAGCGTGATGTCGCGGGTCACGACTCCGTACCGCCGCCCCATCAGCGCGTGTCCGTACTCGTGGAGCACCACGCAGGCGAAGGCGGACAGGACGAATCCCACGCCCAGGGCCGCGTGAACGAGACCCTTCGAGGCTCCCGCCCCGAAGAGCCAGACCAGGAGCGCGACGAACGTCACGTGGATCCGGATCGGGATTCCGGCCACGGTGGCGATTTTCCACGACCAGCGCATGCGGTTCATTTTGAGGCACGTACGGCCCGAATGCACCCTGTGGAAATTTTTGCAGGTTGACACGTCCGGGAGGGACGTTCGTACTCAAGATGCCGTCTCGTACCGCTCCATCTTCACACTCTCCCAAGGAGGAACGCATGTACCGACGGATCCCCGTAGTGGCCGCAGCGGTATTGTCCCTCTTCTGTCTCACGACGAGCGCGCGCGCGCAGGAAGGAACGGCCGAGCACAAGAGCGTCGGCGTCGGATTCCACCAGATCGTCGCTCCGCTCGGGGTGCGGTGGTGGCTGTCGAGTCAAAAGGTGGGGATCGATCTCGGTGTGGGATTCCGGTCCGAGCCGTCACTCCTCTTTCCGAGCGAGAAGCTGAAGAGCTGGGCGATCGCCGGTGGGGTTCCCATCGTGCTGAAGAGCTGGCCGCGCGTTCACGCCCTGTTCCGGCCCGGGGTCAGCTATGAATCGCAGGATTTCGAGCTGCCGGGGCCGACGTTCAGCACCGACAAGGAAAAGACGCTCCGGGTCTCCGGCGAGATCGAGGGCGAGGCGTTCCTCCTCGAGAATTTCAGCGTCTCGGCGAGCACGGGCATCCTGTACGAGAGCTTCGATCCTGGGCAGGGCGCGGACAAGCAGAACACGTTCGAGACGGTCGGCGCCAATTTCACGACCGTCGGCTTCCACCTGTACATGTTCCACTAGAAGAGACGGCGGAGCGGTCGCGTGGCCGCTCCGCCTCTAGCCCTGGAGGTACCTCGTGAGCCAGGCGTGCACTTCGCGGTTCCAGACGAGCGAGTTTCGCGGCTTCAGCACCCAGTGGTTCTCGTCCGGGAAGAAGACGAGCCGCGCGTCCACGCCCTTCGCCTTGTAGATGTTGTAAACCGCGAGCGCCTGATTGTGCGGGACGCGGAAGTCGCGCTCCCCGTGCACGACGAGCATCGGCGTCGTGAATCCACGCGCGAATCGAGCGGGATTCCAGCGGTCGATCGCGTCGAGCTTGTCCCAGGGCTCGCCGCCGTAGGACTGGTGGCGGCCCTGCGTGATGTCGCTCCCGTACTCCGCGAGGAGATCGAACACGCCCGCGTGGTTGACGAGGCAGGCGAACCGGTCCGTCTGCCCCGCGATCCAGCACACGAGGTAGCCGCCGTAGCTCCCGCCCGTGGCCGCCATGCGCTTCTCGTCGATGAAGCCCGTCTCGAGCAGGACGTCGGTGGCGCGCATGATGTCGGTGAACGGCTTGTCGCCGTGGCCCCCCTGGATGCACGCGGCGAACTCCTGGCCCCACGAGGTCGAGCCGTGGAAGTTCACGCACGCCGCGACGTATCCCGGCGCCGCGAACGCCTGCGGGTTCCAGCGGAAATGGAAGTTGTCCCCGGCGACCCCGTGCGGACCCCCGTGGATGACGTGGACCAGCGGGTACTTCTTGGACGGGTCGAACCCGGGCGGGAGGACCACGAACATCTGCACGCGGTCCCCGTCGGCGCCCGCGAACTCGACCTCGCGAACCTCGCCGAGCGCGACCTCGCTCAGGAGCGCGTCGTTGAATCGGGTCAGCCTGAGGACGTCGTGCCCGTCCAGGCGGCAGCTCATGGCCTCGGGCGGCGCGGAGAGTGACTGTGCGGTGAAGTAGATCCGGCCCGGGCCGCCGATCCGAAGTCCCGCGATCGTCCCCTGCTCGAGGAGCGTCTTCGGCGTGCCGCCGGAGGGAGCGAGGGAGAAGAGCGAGACCCGCCCGCGATCCTCGGCCTCGAGGATCAGCGTTCCATCCGGAGCGAGCTCCCACGCCGCGGGGGAGCGATCCCAGTCCTCGGTCAGCACCGTGTGGGTCTTCGCCGCGCGGTCGTATCGCACCATGCGGACCCTGTCCGCGTAGAAGTAGGGGTCGCGCTGCAGGCCGTACACGATCGCCTTCCCGTCGGGGGAGTACCGCGGCTTCCAGGCGTCCGCGCTCTGGGGCGGCGTCCCCTCCGGCGTCAGGCACCGAGGCGTGCCGCGGCCGCTGGTCGGAACGGTGTAGACGGCCCAGCGGAGGAGGTGATGCGGCGGCTGGCTGGAATTCGCTGCGAAGACGATCTCGGTTCCATCAGGCGAAATGTCGTACTGCCCCGCCGGGTCCATCAGGTCGAACCAGCCGGTTCCGGAGGGCGTGATATCGGTCAACGCTCGCGATTCCAGATCCAGCACGAAGAGATGAGGGCGATCGCCGTCGAGGAGCCAGTGATCCCAGAACCGATACACCCGGTCCTCGGTGATCTGCGCCCTGACGGGGTCCTTCCCCCTTCGTTCCAGCAGCTCCTTCGTCCCTTCGGGCGTGGGCGCGTCGTGGAGCAGCATGGTCACGAACGCGATCCGCTTGCCGTCCGGGAACCACCTCGGATCGATCGCGCCCAGGGGAAGATCGGTCAGGCGCTCGGCCTCCCCGCCGTCCAGGGGCATGACGTGGAGCTGCGGCTTCTCCTCGCCGCGGGCCCGGAGGAAGGATATCCAGCGTCCGTCCGGTGAGACGGCGGGATCACTGCTCGCGTGCTCGTCGGACGTGAGTGGGCGGGGCGCGCCGCCCTCGGCGGGGACGAGCCAGAGCCGGGGCTTTCCCTTGTTCGTCTCGAGATCGTAGGTGGTGACCGTGACGACCACCCTTCCATCGGGGGTGGGCACCGGCGTGCCGACGCGCGCGATCTTCCAGAGATCCTCGGCGGTCAGGCGTCGCTTCGTCGGATTCGAGGCTGGATACAGGACGGTGGTCTGGCTGTCGGTGACGTGCAAGCGCCCCTCCGGAGGGACATTGCCCTGATGCGGGATGGGTTCACGAGAGTCGGAACCGACGACTATACGCCTCCCCCGCGGTCATTGCCAGCCAGGAGTTCATCCGACCGAACGAGGCGCACCCCGCCGGCCTCGAGCTCGCGCAGCGCTTCCGCTCCCGTCACGGGATCCACGGGCCTCGTGGCGTCGACAATCACGGACACGCGGGCCTCGGGAAGGAGGCGCCGCGCGTCGAGGGCGCTCCAGCGGACGCAGTAGTCGAGCGCCAGGCCGGCGAGGTAGACGGAGGTGACCCCGCGCGCGCGGAGGTAGCCGTCGAGGCCGGTGGGATTGCGGCCGGCGTTGTCGCTGAATCCGGAGTAGCTGTCGGTGTCCGGGTCCATGCCCTTCCGGATGACGGCCTGGATCCGCGTCTGGTCGAGGCCCGGATGAAGCTCGGCGCCCCGCGTTCCTTGAACGCAGTGGTCCGGCCAGAACGTTTGATCCAGGTCACCGAGCTTGCCCCGCTCGAAAGGCTTCCGCCCGGGATGGCGGCTCGCGAAGCTCCCGTGGTCCGGCGGATGCCAGTCCTGGGTCGCCACCCGCACCGGGAACCGCGGGAGGAGCGCGTTGATTATGGGAACGACCTCGGCGCCCCCGGGCACGGGAAGCTCCCGGCGCTCCGAGATGAATCCGTTCTGGAGGTCGATGACGAGAAGGGCCGCGCCCTCGATCATCCCGGCCTCGACTCCTCGATGAGCTCGAGGCGCAGCTCGTGGAGCTTGGGGCTCAGCGCGACGCGGTATCGATGCGGATTCATGAGCCGGAGGGTGCCTTCGGGAAGGCACCGGATCTCGTTCATGGCCCGCTTCGCGATGGCCGGGAGCGCCGGGGTGGAGCATCGCCGCGCGCCCCCTTCCATCGCGACCACGCGAATGTCCTCGAGCCGCGCGCCCTCCGGGATCGCCGTGTGACGCAGCGGATGGCCCGGATCGAAGACCTCGTCTCCCGGTCCCACGACTTCTCCTTCCAGCGCGATGACGTCCATTTCGAAGTCCCCTTCCTCCCGGATGACGCGCCAGAGCCGCTTCCTTCCCGGGATCGTGCTCTTCACGGGATCGCCGCTCACCTTGATCCGGGGCTCCCCGTCCAGCTGGACGAGCTTGTAGACGCCTCCGAGGGCGCCGCCGCCGGGCCCCTGTCCGGTCACGAGGCGCGTCCCCACGCCGTAGAGATCCACGCGCCCGCCGTCCATGCGGATGGCCTGGATGACGTGCTCGTCGAGCTCGTTCGAGACCAGGATCTTGACGTAGGAAAGTTCCGCTTCATCGAGGAGCCTCCGCGCCTCGCGGCTGAAGTAGGCCAGATCGCCCGAGTCGAGGCGGACTCCCACGAGCTTGTGCCCCTGCCCTTCCAGCTCCTTCCCGACCGTGATCGCGTTCGGGATCCCGGAGCGAAGGGTGTCGTACGTGTCCACGAGGAGCACGCAGGAATCCGGAAAGGTCGCCGCGTACGCGCGAAACGCCTCGAGCTCGCTCGGGAAGGACATGACCCAGCTGTGCGCCTGGGTCCCGGCGACCGGAAGACCGAACTCCTTGCCCGCCTCGAGAAGGCTCGTCGTGAGCACCCCTCCGACGGCCGCGGCCCGCGTCGCCGAGAGCGCGCCGTCGGGACCCTGGGCTCTCCGCGCCCCGAACTCGATCACCTTCGTGGGAGCGGCCGCGCGCACGACGCGCGAGGCTTTGGTCGCGATCAACGTCTGGAAGTTGATGAGGTTGAGGAGCGCGGTCTCGACCATCTGCGCCTCCGCGAGCCCGCCCTCCACCGTGACCACCGGCTCGTGAGGGAAGACCACCGTTCCCTCGGGAGCCGCGGTGACCCGGCCCCGGAAGCGAAGCGCCGAGAGATACGCGAGGAAGGCGCCCTTGAAGAGGCGCAGGGACTCCAGATAGTCGAGGTCCGATTCATCGAAGCGGACCGATTCCAGGTACTGCAGCGCCGGATCCAGTCCCGCCAGGACGGCGTAGCCGCCTTCGAACGGCAGTTCGCGGAAGTAGAGGTCGAAGGTCGCGCGCCGCTCGTGCGCCCCCCGCTCGAAATACCCCGCGAGCATCGTCAGCTCGTAGAGATCCATCAAGAGCGTGGGCGGCGCCATGGGGCTCCCTCCGGTCAGAAGCGATAGATCGCGGCGATCGGCCCCGCGACCGGCATCGCCGCGCGGGGCACCACGTAGACTTCCCCTCCTCGCTTGAATACCTCCTCGGCGATGTCGTCGAGCAGATCGGCGTCCTCGCTCCCCTTCCTCCCCTCGTGACGCTCGATCGCGCCGGTCTTCCGATCCAGGATCCCCCAGACCGATTCTTCCTCGGCGACGAGGAGGCACCGCACGCGTCCCGTCACGGCCGCGATCGCGATCTCCTCCAGGCGCTCCGAGGCGATCCCCGTTCCGGCGCGCTGACGATACCGATCCACCCAGGTGCCCACCCGCGCGTCGAACACGCGGCTCACGATGGGCCACGCGTCCGCGTGGATCTTGTCCGCGCTCGCGCGCTCGTAGTTTCCGGCGAGCCCCTCCGCGAGGAGCTCGGGATAGCGGTTCACGCTCTTGTAGATGGGATGGTAGTACTTCACCGCCGCCAGGAGCAGCGGCACGCGCTCCTCGCGCAGGTACTCGTGCAGCCCGCGATCGATCTCGCGGAAGAAGTGGAGCAGCTCTTCCTTGCGGATCTCCTTCCCGGGCCCCTGGCCGTGGAACATGGCGCCGCGAACGTACTGGCTCTCGAAGATCCGGTCGTGATCCGGAACGCCGAGTGCTTCCCGCAGATTCTTCGGAGCTCCCTCGAGGTTCACCGGGCCGGCCCCGAAGGGACTCCCCTCGTACAGGGTGACCTGGTTCTGGCTCACCGACAGAACCAGGTAGCGCCCATTGGAACGCAGGAAGCGAAGGAGCGGCTTGGTGTGGTAGGTCTCCGCGACCACCACCAGCTCGGGCACCGGAATCGGGAGCCGGTACGCGGCGGTCGAGTCTTCCGAGCAGAAGAGCGCGAGGCCGTCGAGGGAGTGCTCCCAGTGCCGCTGCCCCTCCAGCTCCCGGAGGGGCTCGAGGAAGGCTTCGGCGTCCCGGGATTTGTACGTGGCGGCGAGCAGCTCCCGGGCGCGCTGGAGGAGCGCGCGAAAGCGCACGGGGTCCTGCTTCCAATCGGGATGCCGCCGGTGCGTCGGAAGGTAGATCGAGAGACGGGGACCGGTCCCGTCCGCGAGAAGGTCCGCCAACGCCTCGGACCGAAAGGACTGGATCGAGGTCGTGCGAGAGGACTGGATCATGACCGGGTTCCTCGGCGCCGCGGAGGGGTCGGGACGGGTTCCCTCAGGGGCGCTTCATGAAGGTTTGGGAGCGGGCGGCGGAAGCGCGCGCGCCACGATGATGGACTCGAAGCCGCACGTCTTGTGGGTGCTGTCGCAGAACGGCTTGTTGGAGGATTGTCCGCAGCGGCAGAGCGAGATCGTCGTGCGTCCGCCCAGATCGAACGGGTTCCCGTCCTGGTCGAGGATCGTGAACTCTCCGTCGATCCGGATCGAACCGTTGTTGCGAATGGTGATGGTGGCTCCCGGCATGAATCCTCCTGGATGTGGATTATACTTCAGGGTCGACACACGACCCTGCCCCCTCATTGTGCCACGAATGGGAGGGCTACGGTGCCGGAGCCGCCTGCGCGGCGCCAATCATCGCTCCGAAGGCCGTCACGATCTCCTCGGGGAGGAGGTTGAGATGGCCGTAACGCTCCGTCCTCACCTCGTGCCAATTGGCCCCCAGGCCTCGCGACTCCACCAGGGAGCGGTACAGATCCTCGTGCAGCGTGGGCACGACGGGATCGAGGGACGTATACAGGCTGATCGTGGGAACGTGCAGGTCCCCGCTGGGCGCGTAGTACTGCGCGAGCAGGCGCGCCGCGGCTGGCCCTTCGGTGTACCGCGCGACGTGGGCGTTCAGGTCCGCCAGCAGCTCCGGCGGAAGATTCCCGGTATAGACCGTGCCGGAGTTATCGAAGAACGACTGCCCGTGGGTGCGCTCCAGCAGATCCTGCAGCTCGAGCGCCTGCAAAATCAGAGCCTGGACGATGGACCCCACGAGCTCGTTCGCGTCGGAGAAGGGGATGGGTGTCTGCGCGATCTGAGACATCGCGCCGGCCCCTTCCGGATGGGCCGCGATGGCGGCCACCACGGGTCCCTGGATGTCCGTGAGCGGGTTGAAGCCGGCGGGAAGGGTGAGCACGTTCCCGGGAAGGACGTTCGGATAGAAATAGTCGAAGAGAGCGCGGACGTGGGAGATGTAGTCGATCTCGGGCTGCGCTCCCCCGATCATGCCGCAGAGCGCGAGCAGTCCCGCGTAGCGCTCCGGATGCGCCTCGACCAGCTTCACCGCGGCGAGAGCGCCGAACGACGTCCCGATGAGGAAGGTCCGTCGCGGTTTCGCGACCAGCGACGTGAAGAGGTTGCCCAGCTGGTCGGTGCGCTGCGCGGCGTCCTTCACGCCGAGTCCTGTCTGCGAGTAGCTCGAGTAGGCGAACGCGAAGCCCCCCTGGAACGCGATGGCATGCAGCCCGTCGACGAGCACCTGCTCGTTGGGCGGCACCCCGACCGGCAGGATCGGGGCCGTGTAGCCGTGCGCGTAGAGCACGAGGTCGCCATTCCACCCCTCGGGCACGTAGATGAAATAATGCGCCCCCGGACCGATGTCGCCTTCGATCGTGCCCGCGGCCGCGGCTCGGGGCGCTCGCGCGCCGAGACTCGAGGACGCCTGGGACGACGCTCCGGCGTCGCGGGGCGCGGTCGGAGACTGCCGCGCGCAGGAGATCGTGAGCGCGGCGAGAGCGAGAGCTGCCGACGTGGTGAGAATGGCTTGGACGGGTTTCATGACGTGCCTCCCTTCCATGGCTCGCGGGGATTGAAATGGTACTCCTCGGCTCCAGTTGACTCATCACAAGAACGACGGCGGCTCCCCCAAGCGAACGCCCCCGTCGTATACTTCCTGCCCCATGGCCCATCAGTACATCTTCACCATGAAAGACCTGCGCAAGGTCTATCCCCCGAACCGCGAGGTCCTGAAGCGGATCTGGCTCTCGTTCCTGCCCGGCGCCAAGATCGGCGTGCTGGGCCTGAACGGAGCCGGGAAGAGCACCCTGCTGCGCATCATGGCGGGGGTGGAGGAGCCCTCCAGCGGCGAGGCCCGTCCCGCCAAGGGGATCCGGGTCGGCTACCTGCCCCAGGAGCCCGTGCTGGATCCCACGAAGGACGTCCTGGGCAACATCGAGGAGGGCGTGGCGGAGACGCGGGCCCTGTTGCACCGATTCAACGAGATCAACGCCAAGCTGGGCGAGAGCCTTTCCCCCGACGAGATGGAGCGCGTGCTCGAGGAGCAGGGACGCGTCATGGCGGAGATCGAGGCGACGAACGCCTGGGAGCTGGACCGGACCGTCGAGATCGCGATGGACGCGCTCCGGGTCCCCCCGGGCGACGCCAAGGTGGAGACCCTCTCGGGTGGAGAGCGGAGACGCGTGGCGCTCTGCCGCCTCCTGCTCCAGCACCCCGACCTGCTCCTTCTCGACGAGCCCACCAACCATCTCGACGCGGAGTCGGTCGCCTGGCTGGAGCGGTTCCTCAAGGAGTATCCCGGTACGGTGGTCGCCGTGACCCACGACCGCTATTTCCTCGACAACGTGGCGGGCTGGATCTTGGAGCTGGATCGCGGCGCCGGCATCCCCTGGGAGGGCAACTATTCTTCCTGGCTCGAGCAGAAGCAGCAGCGCCTCGCCCTCGAGGAGAAGGCGGAAAGCGCGCGCCAGCGCACGCTCGCCCGCGAGCTCGAATGGATCCGCATGTCGCCCCGCGCTCGCCAGGCGAAGAGCAAGGCGCGCGTCACCGCCTACGAGGATCTGCTGCGCCAGGAGTCGGAGAAGCGTCAGGAGGCCGTGGAGATCTCCATTCCCGCCGGTCCGCGACTGGGAAACCTCGTCGTCGAGGCGCGCGATCTCGTGAAGGGCTACGGGGACCGCGTGCTGATCGACGGGCTCTCGTTCCAGCTTCCGCCCGGGGGCATCGTGGGGATCATCGGCCCGAATGGCGCGGGGAAGACCACCCTGTTCCGGCTCATCGCGGGGCTGGAGCCCGCGGATTCGGGCACCGTCCGGGTCGGTGAGACCGTGAAGCTCTCGGTGGTGGACCAAACCCGCGACGCCCTCCGCGGCGAGAAGAACGTCTGGGAGGAGATCTCGAACGGCGAGGACGAGATCGAGCTGGGAAGCCGGACCATCCCCTCACGCTCCTACGTCGCCATGTTCAACTTCAAGGGCGCCGACCAGCAGAAGCTCGTGAAGAATCTGAGCGGCGGGGAGCGCAATCGCGTGCACCTGGCGAAGCTCCTGCGCTCCGGAGGCAATCTGCTGCTGCTGGACGAGCCCACGAACGATCTCGACGTGGACACCCTCCGCGCCCTGGAGGAAGGGATCCTGAACTTCGCGGGCTCGATCTGCGTGATCAGCCACGACCGATGGTTCCTGGATCGCATCGCCACCCACATGATCGCGTTCGAGGAGGACGGATCGGCGGTCTGGTTCGAGGGGAACTATCAGGACTACGAAGCGAACCGGCACGCGCGGCTCGGCGCGGCGGCCGACCAGCCCCACCGCCTGAAGTACAAGAAGCTGGTCCGGAAGTAGCGGCCCCCTCCCTGGCCCGATTTGGCCCTTGCATTTTGCACGCCTTGTTAGCTAACATAGCTAACACGCCGTACGAAGGTTTCGTCTCCTCCAGCGAAAGGCTCCATGGACTCAGCACTCCATTCAGTAGCTCCTAGAACTCTGGTGAGAGGTCTCTGTATCATGGCCCTGATCTCCGCGGCCCTGATCCTCGCAATCGGCATCGCACACGCACGATATGGCCGTGGAGATGGATCGAGGATCTCGACCCTCCAGACCCGCCTCGCCGCGGATCTGGATCTCGCCGCGACGGCCAGGGACATCGATCGGGCATCGGTCGGCGACACACACGTGGCGAGGTTCTTGGGGGTCGAGTTCGGGATGAGCGAAGAGGCGATCCTCGCGGAGAGGAGAGCCACCGCCGCGCGCTGGGGAAATCTGACGATCGCGCACACCCTGGCCGCAAGCGACTCGCAGGGCATGACCGTGGCCCAGGTCCTCCATCTCCACGACCTCGGGATGGGGTGGGGCCAGATCGCGGCCGGACTCCGCTTCAGGCTGGACGACGCCGTCAGAGCCGTGGAAGCCGAAAGCCGTGTGGCCAGGGGGCTCAAGAAAGCGGACGGAAAGATCGCGCGGATCGGCGCCGACGGACTCTAGGGCTCGCACCCATCTTCAGGAAGGAGGAGCGACATGAAAGTACCCGGTATCGCCCTCGTGCTTCTCGGAATCCTCGCGCTGTTCTACGGCCTCGTGGGGTTCGACCGGCAGACCGCGGTCATCGACATGGGCGGGATCAAGGCCACAGCCACGGAGCATAAGACCTCTCCGATCGCGACCGTCGTTGGCATCGTGGCGCTCGTCGGCGGTGCCGCCCTTCTCGTGAGCTCCAAGCGCAGCACCTAGTCCCCGCCGGACGCGGGTCGCGCGGCGGCGGCGCTCTCCGCTTCCACGACCGCCTCGGGCTTCTCCACCCCCTCTCCCTCGACCCGCGCCTCACCGGGCCGCTCCAGTACGAGCGCCCGTAAACGCTTCGCAAGCAGGCGAATGATCCCCTGCAAGAGCGTCAGGTCGCCGGCCGCCATGTCGTAGAACTCGCCGCGGTGCAGCGCGAGCGTCAGCCCGTCCTCGACGCAATCGGAGCGGTGACCGCGCTTGGAGTCATCCACCAGAGACCACGTACCGAAGGCCTCTCCCGGCCCGACCTCGGACATGGTCCTTCCGCCCGTCGAGAGACGGACGCGCCCCTCGACAACCATGTAGAGCACGTCCGCGGGGTCCTCTTCCCGGTACAGACAGTCCCCCTTCAAGATCTCGATCTCGCGGGCGACCTCCGCGAGGCCGAGAAGGTGGCGTGGCTCCGCGTCCTTCAACAGATCGGCGGCCCTGAGGATCATGACGCGTTCCGCCGGGGTCAGCATGTCGCATTCCGTGCGGAAAGCGCCTCGAGCTCCGCCAGCACGAGCGTGTTGTCGCCTCCTCCGGTCGCGAACAGGCGAGCATCGAAGCCCGTGGCATGGCGGGAAGCGCGCACGGCGCAGGCGCGCAGCCAGCCGTCCTCCGACCGCCACGCCGCACGAATCGAATCGGCGAGCGGCTCGCCCTCGACGACGGGGGTCTCCAGGCCCTTCACGGCTTGTGGCTCGAAGATCCGGCTGACGTGCCGGAAAATCCTGCGCGGCAGGACGTGCCCCAAATACTCCAGCGCGGGCGCAGCCGCTCCCGGCTCGCGCGACTTGAGCCGTTCGAACGCCCCGGAGAGCGGCTTGGGCTCGTACCAGCAGGCGAGCGCGCCGAGGCCGCGCTGGAGCGCCGACTCCGCGGACTCGCGGAACGTATCGGCGAGCAGACGCACTTCCGGAGCGGCGATGCCTTCGAGGGAACGGGCGGGCTCGAGAAAGCGCCGGTACTCCCCCAGCTCGCGGAGGAACAATTGGTGCGCCGCCGAGCGCGGCAACACCGGCTTGTCGGTCTCCACCCTCACCCGGGTCAGGCTCCGAAATCCGAGATCACGCAACCCCGGCTCGGAGCTCTTCGCGAGCGTCATGAGGGATCCCACGGCGCGCGGGCTCGCGATGTGCGCCAGAGTTCGGGCGGCGAGCGTCTGCGCCCTGGGGCCATGCGTGCCGTCGAGGAGCGAATCGAGCGCCGGCACGGCCCGGGCCCCGATCGCCGACACCGCCCTTCGCGCTTCGTAGCTCAGCTCCGGAAGGAGGAGCAGAGGCAGCAGTACGTCGAGCAGCTCCGGGCTCGGCCGACGCGCTGCGGAGAGCAGGGCCACGCGCCTGACTTCGACGTCGGGACCCGAGAGCAGGGTCCGTAGTCGCTTCACCGGGGCGCTGCCGGTCATCGCGCCCAGGGCGCGTGCCGCGACGCGGAGGTCCCCGGGCGTGCCGGCCTTGAGTCGCACATCGATCCACTCCAGCGTGAGGGCGGCGCGCCCCTCCGAGGGACGATCGAACAACGCGTCGACGGCGTGCTGCCGGAGCGCCGGATCGTTGCCGTCGAGCCAGCCGCGCGCGAGGACGGCCGGCTGGGGTGAGCGCGCGAGAAGGTAACGGACCGCGGCGCAGCGCAGAGAATCGTGCGGCTCCTCGAGGAATCCCGGGATCGCAGTGTCCTCGTCCCTGATCCGCATCGTCTCCATCGCCCCCACCGCCGCCGCTCGCACGCTCGGGGACGGATGGCGGAGGCAGCTCGTCACCGCGCGGGCGATCTCTTTGTCCCTCGACCGCTCGCTCAGCTTGAGGGCGAGCACGATACGCGACTCGTCGTCGGCGCGTAGGCCTTGCAGGAGCGCCTTCCGCGCGGAAGGGGTCCGCATCGAGTCCTCCGCGACGTCGGGCTCGAGCCAACGAGTGCTCAGCGTCTGCTCGAAGGCGCGCCCATATTCCCGATTCAGGAATACGAGAACCACGATCCACACCGCCAGGAACGTGACGGTCACCACCGCCAGAACGGTTTCCCCGACCCCGATCACGCGGAGGAGAACGATCAGAAGGATTCCGACCGCGGCGTCCGACCAGCGGTCGACGAGGGTGTCCACGGCAGGCTTGATCCGGCGGCGCTCGTGCGGACGGACGGCCATGAAGTAGATCTCGGCCGAGGACTTTCCGAGGGTCTGGAAGACGACCCCCTGGATCCATCGGATCGCGAGCACGACCCACCACCCGCCGCCGAGTGCCAGCCCCGCCACGAACATCATCGCCGTGACCGGCTGCAAGCCGGTCGTCGGTCCCAGCCCCAGCCGATACATCAGCCAGCCGCCCGCGCTGAGCTGAAACACCAGCGAGAGGGCGTTGAGCCCTACGTAGAATTTCCCGAAGAATTGCGTCAGGGCGTGTGGATCCGGATAGAGCTTCTGGATGAACAGCTTGAACTGGAAATCGACCAGGGTCGATACGATCACCGACAGCGCGAGCCCGGCCGCGAGGACCTTGATGTAGTTCGACCGGAGAATGATTGCCCAGGCGGAAACCGTTTGTGAGACCTCGATCGGCTCGGTGCGGCGTGCGCGGTGCCTCTCGATCACGCGCGTCAGCAGATGCGACACGATGAGGAGAGCCGAAAGGGACCACATCAATCCGTCACGCTTCACCACCGGTGTCGCCCACGCGGCGTAGGCCCCGCCTGCCAGGCCCCCGATCAGGCCGCAGCTGCCGAGGAGCGGGAACACGGTTCGAGCCCGGCGGGAATCCCACACGTCGAGCGCCAGGGCCCAGAAGTGAGGCAGCAGCATCATGGCCTGGCTGCCCGCCCAGATGTAGAACACGGCGGTGGTCCAGTGCCGCGCGATCGGAAAGACGGCGGCCGCGACGAGGCTGAACCCGATCGCCGCGTACTGATTGAATCGTGTCGCGCCAACACGCTTGAAGCGGAGTGCCACCCTGCTCTCGAGCCAGACGAATCCGGCCGCGGCCAGCGCGACCCCGATGTAGCCGTACGGCAGGGCGAGCGCCCCGAATTCGGCGAGAAACAGCGCGTCCCGCAAGACCTTCGCGATGGTGTAGGCGCAGAAGAGGATCGAGACCAGCGCTCCCATCAGGAGAAGCAGCCGCCGCTCGTGCGCCTCGAGGCTGAGCTGTCGGGTGAGGGCGTCGAGCAGGCGTGTCAGAAGGGTCCCGATCATCGGAAGAAGGGGGCAATCCGGTTGCAGGGCTGAGGGCGATCGCTCATTCCGTCTCTCGAACGTACAGGCGGTCCCGCACGAAGTGCAAGCGCGCCCGTCGAATCGACGCGTGACCCCGTAGAAATACCTATGAGAGTGCGCGCATTTTGTCGGGTTGTTAGCATTATTAGCTGACAATGCTATCACGAACCGCTAGACTCCGGATGTACAGGAAAGGGGAATGCCATGATCCATGCTGCACGTTCCGGGGGCCCGCTCCATCGAGTGCTGGTCGCGCCTCTCGTTGGCTTCGCGCTCCTCATCTTCTCGTTACCGTCCACCGCCGGCGCATCGGGCGCGGTGCCGCGCTTCGGCGATTCCACCTGGGTGGCCCCCACCGTGGGCCCGACCACGGGCCAGCCGCGTGTCGCCCGGCCCGATCACGAGCGCCGATGGGAGACGGTCCTGCGCGCGCCGTTCCGGGTCGTCTTCTTTCCGCTGCGCCTCGTGGCGCGCGGCATGGAGGCCGGCGTGGGCAGTTTCGGTGACCGTCTCATGAATCCGGGACCGAAGAGCGCCGCGAAAGGGCTGAGCATCGCGCCAGAGCTCGACATCGGCGGCCTCACCGAGCTCGGCCCCGGCCCCGCCATCACCTGGGCCGGCTTCCCTTCCGATGACTCGAAACTCCACCTCAGCGGCATCTGGTCCACGATCGACCGCCGCCGCGTTCAGCTGAGCGGGCGAATCGGCGACCGGAGGCCGGTCGGTTTCAGGCTGCGCGGCGATTACGACTACAAGCCGAACCTTCGCTTCTATGGGATCGGGAACGAGACGCCTTCGTCGAACCGCTCGGTCTTCCTTCTCGAGAACACGCGCGGTGAGGCCGCCCTTCTCCTGGGTGGGTCTCCGCTCCGCCAGCTGAGGCTCGTGGGCGGGTACTCCGCCATGAGTCCGCGCCGTGGCTATCAGGGCACCCCCCGCCTCGAGGAGGTCTTCGCGCCCGGAACGCTACCCTACGATCACCGGGCGACGCAGGAATTGCTGTACGGCGCGACCGCCGATCTCGCCGCGCTCGACGACGGGCGCGACCCCGCGATCGGAGTGCACGCCCGTGGTGAATTCCGGCGAGCCGTCGGCTTGCGCGGTCGCGATCCCGATTTCAATCAATGGCTGGTCGAGGGGCGAGCCTATGCGCCTGTATTCGCGAAGCGGCGCGTGGTCGCGTTTCGCGCGGTCTATGCCGGAGTCGATCCGACCGGCGGCACGCCGACCATTCCCTTCTATCGGCTGATCCAGAGCGACGGTCCGCTGCGGTTCGCGGGCTATCCCACCCATCGATTCCAGGACCGGCAGCTCCTGCTCGGTCGCGTCGAGTACCGCTGGGAGGTATGGCACAGTGTTCGCGCCCTCGCGCTCTACGAGCTGGGCGAGGTTGCGCCGCGGGCGAGCGCCTTCACGGCCCGCGCCGCGCGCCGGTCCTACGGCGGCGGGCTGCGTTACGGACTCAGCGACGAAGGGACGGTCCGACTCGAGGTTGCGAAGAGTGTCGAAGGGCTGCAGGCGAACCTCGCGATCGGAAGCGGCTTCTGATGCGCCCGGGAACCCGTTCCCGCACGGCGCACGCGCTCGCGCTGTCCTGTGCTCTGTTGCTCGGCGTCCCGGCCCTCGCCCTGTGTTCCCCGGCCGAGGACGCCATGCCGGATACGACCATCGCCACAGTGGACAACCACACGGAGGTCGACCACGACCGACGCGCGATCCCCCAGCCGCCCGATTGGGAGCCCAACTTCTGGGGCCATCAGTTCCGCGAAGGGCTCATCGAGCCCCTGTCTCACGCGTTCGACATCCCCGACAAGATGCTGTTCCTGGCCCGCTCCCTCGGCGCCGACACACGGCGCGAGGCGGTGAACGTGAACGCGTTCGACGAGGTGCCCAACTCGACCTGGTTCACGAATCGCAATCACGTGCGCGCGGTGCCGGTCGCGGATCTCGCACGGGGGCCAGACTCCTTGGCGGCGCCCGCGAAGCCCTGGATCATCAAGCACGCCAAGCAGGGGGGCGCCAGCGCGGGGTTCCAGATCAAGGACGCGGATGGGAAGAAGTGGCTCGTGAAGCTCGATCCGCGCGACCATCCGCAGCTCAGCTCGGGCGCAGACATGGTGGCGCGCACGCTGGTTCGGGCGGCGGGGTACAACGTGCCGCACAACGAGCCGGTCCGGTTTCGGAGGAGTGACATCAAGATCGATGAAGATCTCCTGCGCGGAACAAAGGGAGAGCATTTCGGGGAAGCCGATCTCGACACCCTGCTCGCGCACGGGGCCGTCTTTCCCGACGGTACGTATTCGGCGTTTGCGAGCCTGTTCCTGCCGGGTCACGTCCTCGGATCGCCGAGCATGCGCCGGCTGCGCCCCGGCGACTCCAACGACTGGTTCACTCACACGAATCGCCGCGAGCTTCGGGGTCTCTACGTTCTGTGCTCCTGGATCGACAACTGGGATACGAAAGATCACCAATTCCTCGACACGTTCACGATGCGCGCCGACAGTCTGGGCCACGTCGATCATTACTTGCTGGACGTGGGCTCCTCGTTCGGGGCGCAGGCCAACGGCCCCAAGGCGCGTTGGCAGGGGTACGAGAGCACGGTCGACCTCGGCTGGATCGCCCGGCGCTTCGTGATGTTCGGGCTGGCGGTCGAGCCCTGGCGTCGGGCCCACCAGAACACCGGCATTCCGTCCGTCGGGAATTTCGAGTCGGAGGTGTTCCATCCCCAGCACTTTGCAACCGAACAGCAGCAGGGGGCGTTCCGGGAGCTGACCGAAGGGGACGCCTATTGGGGCGCGAAGATCGTGGCCTCGTTCTCCGACGCGCAGATCGCCGCGGCGGTGGGATCGACGCATTTCGAGGACCCGCGGGCCACCGAGTTCCTGGTTCGCAACCTGATCGAGAGGCGCGACAAGATCGCGCGATACTGGTTCGGCCGTGTTGCCCCTCTGGACTTCTTCTGGGTTGAAGAGGGTGTGCTGCGGTTTCACGACCTCGCCCGGGACATCGGCCTGGAAGGCGAGCGTGGATACGAGGTGGAGGTCGAATCGGAAGGGGGACGCGTTCGGACGCACGGGCGCCTGCGCATGACCACCCCTGAGATGGATCTCGGGAACCTTCCGAACGGCACGTCGCGGCTCACGCTCGAGTTCTCGATTTCGGGCAGCCGGTCCAAGCCCGTGCGTGTGGAATTGATGCGAACGGGCTCGGAATGGGCCGTGACACGAGTGAGGCATGGATGACAACAAGCGCCCGCATCGCGATGACGGCCGCCCTGATCCTCCTCTGCGGGTGCGCCCGAATCGGACGGCTGCAGAACGTCGGTCCGACGGTCTCCCCCGTTCCTGTCTCGGAAGCACGGGAACGGGACGAGGCTCCCGTCGAGCCGCTCCGCGCCCTCTTTGGCGACACGCTGATCGGGTTCATGCCGGGTACGGCGGACTCCGCGCACCGATTTCTGGGGCGGCTCCGCACCGGCTACACGGCCGATACGCTGAACATCATGCTCTTCGGGGACAATCGGCCCGGCTACCGCATGTCCCGCCTCCAGCCCCAGCTCACCACCCTCAAGCAGATGTTCTCGCTGAATCCGGTGCGGATCGCGCGCGGCCTGATCACCGTCCCGGTCGTCCTTGTAAAGGGACTGTTCCCCGACCTGGCGCTGATCCGCGACATCCCGGCACAGCTCCGGCATATGCCCAAGTGGGGTCGCGAGCACCAGGTTCTGAACGCGATGACCGCGAAGATCGATTCGCTGCAGGCCGGAGGGGCATCGGTCGCCGCGGTCATCAATACCGGCGACCTCGTGTTCGATGGGCGCTATCCCGCGCACTGGGAGCGGTTCCTGCGCATCACGCGGCCCCTCTCCTCCCGGATTCCCTACTTCCCCGTCGCGGGCAACCACGAGAGAACCGACGCCGTGGAAGGGGTGGAGAACTGGCGCACCGCAACGGGCTTGCCGATCGGCGGGGATCGCCTCTACTACTGCTTCGACACCGCGGACGGGTGGGTGCGCTTCATCGCGCTGGACACGAACCCGATCGTCGATCCCAAGGGACACTGGACGCGCGAGGTGCAGGTCAAATATTCTGACGAGGAATTCACGTGGCTCGTGGAGCGAGTCAAGGAGCACACCGGTCCCGTGATCGTGATGATGCACCATCCGCCGTTCTCGGCCGGCACGCACCGTATGGAGTGGCAGATGGACCCGGTATTGCAGGAGCGCCGCGCGCGCATGGTGAAGGCGCTGCACGAATCCGGCATCTCGATCATCGCGAGCGGGCACGAGCACACATATCAGCGGGCGCTCTTGACGTGGCCGGATGCCGTGCTCATCTCCCTGGTCTGTGGCGGTGCGGGAGCGCCACTGAACCAGATCCCTTCGCCCGCGGCGAGCGCGCAGCTCTACAGCGAGTACGCCGTGGCCGGGTCCGTCGTGAAGGCACAGAACGTCCTCACCGACGAGGTGTTCAATTTCATCCACCTTCGACTCTGGTTCGGCGGAGGCGAGTTCTATGCCTATGCCGTCGACAAGAACGCGAAGACAAGCCTGATCGACAAGGTGCAGATCGACCTCACGCGATACGGGACCCCGAAGATCGACCAGCACAAGATGCCGCTGCCCCCGGCGAAGGGCCCGAGGGGAACGATGGCGAGCGCAGGAGGGAAAGGCATGACGATGACCCCTGTGAGCAGCGACTCCTCCGCGAGTGAGCGGATCCTCATGGGGCCGCCGCCCGGCAAAACGATTCCGATCACCAAGAGGAAGCCGGGATGACGGACCACGAGAGACCGAAAGGCCCGCTCGACCGGGTCCTCGGTGTGTTCGCGGATGTGCGCGGAGGCGAGGCTGTCACCGCGCTTGTCCTGATGCTCAACATCTTCCTCCTGCTGGCGAGCTACTACCTCCTCAAGACCATTCGCGAGCCGCTGATTCTTGCCTCCCCCGGCGGCGGGGCGGAGGTAAAGAGCTACGCCGCGGCCGCCATCGCCGGCCTCCTCATCATCCTCGTGCCGGTGTACAGCGCCCTTGCCTCGCGAGTCTCCCGTGTCCGGCTGATCAACTTCGTGACCCTGTTCTTCATCGCTTGTCTCTTTGCCTTCTTCGTCCTGAGCCGCACGGGCGTGCCCGTCGGAGTCCCGTTCTTCATCTGGGTCGGGATCTTCAACCTGATGGTCATCGCGCAGCTCTGGGCGTTCGCGAACGACGTGTACACGGTGGAACAGGGAAAGCGGCTCTTCGCCATCGTGGGATTCGGAGCGTCGCTCGGAGCCATCGCGGGCTCGTTTGTGACCGGGCAGCTGGTGAAGCTCTACGGCCCGTATCCGTTCATGCTCGGGGCCGCGGCGCTCCTCATGGTCTGCATGCTGTTGACCAACTGGGTAGGCACTCGCGAATCGCGGAAGCGCGGGCCAACCGAGATCCCCGACAGCAGCGCGGCCAAGGGCGACGCCCCAGGGGACTCCCCATCCAAGCCCGACGAGGGCGTGCGCGGTCGCAGCGGCTTCGCCCTGGTCTTCGCGGACCGCTACCTGCTCCTCATCGGGATTCTGATGCTCCTGGTCAATCTCGTGAACACCACCGGCGAATACATCCTCGGCAAGACGGTGGTTTCGCTCTATACCACCGTGCACGGCGCGGCGGCGGCAGGGGGGCTCGACGAGAAGAAGGTGATCGGGGAGTTCTACGGCAACTACTTCACGATCGTGAACATCCTCTCGGCGATCATCCAGGCCTTCGTCGTCTCGCGTGTGATCAAGTGGTTCGGCGTGCGGGTGGCGCTGCTGGTGCTGCCCGTCGTCGCGCTGATCGGGTACGGCGCCATGGCGTTCGTGCCTCTGCTCGCCTTCATCCGCGGAGTCAAGCTGGCCGAGAATTCGCTCGACTACTCCCTGCAGAACACCACCCGAAACGCGCTCTATCTGCCCACGAGTCGTGAGGCGAAGTACAAGGCAAAGCAGGCCAACGACACGTTCTTCGTGAGGTTCGGAGACGTCATTTCGGCGGGAATCGTGTTCGCGGGAACGACATGGCTGGGGTTCGCGGCGCGGCAGTTCGCGCTGGTGAACGTCGTGCTGGTCCTGATCTGGCTCGCCATCGCGGTCGCGCTCGGAAGGCGCTTCCAGCAGCTCGCGAAGACAGCGTAGCAAAGAAAGACTAACTCCATGCGATTGGAGTAAGTCGGCAATGAACGTAGGAGTGTGAGAAATGCTCTGGACGATCGCTGTGGTGCTTCTGATCCTATGGCTGCTCGGCGTCATGACGGCGTACACCCTCGGCGGCTTGGTCCATCTGCTCCTCGTCATCGCCATCATTGTCGTTCTGTTCCGCATCATTTCCGGCCGAAAGGCACTTTGATCGCCGCCACGACAGGAACTATGGAGAAAGGAAGAAAGTGACCCTGCCTCCACTCGTTGAGATTTGTATCGTGGTCGCTACTCTGGCCGTGGTCGCGATTGCCGTGGCCGCCGTGCGGGCCATGCGCCGCGTCGAGAAGATGACCGATCAGTTCGCGAACCTCTCAGGGGAGATTCACCTCTGGGTCGGGCAGGCCGGCGAGCTCACGCGCGAAGCGCGAGAAGCCGTGGCAGCCGCCGGCGCCGTGATCGCTCCAATCCGCCGCGTCGCCGACCGCTTCGAGATCCTCGGTGAGCGCGTGGCCGGGCTCTCCGGCGCCGTCTTGGGAGAAATCGAAGGGCCCATCCACAGCGCGGTGGCCGTGATCCGGGGCGTGCGGTCGGTTACAGGCTACTTCCTGGATCGATGGTCCCACCGTTCTGGGGGTGGTCGGGCAGCGACGAACGGAGAGCCCGACCATCCGGCCGCCCAAGACCGGACGGAGACTTCCGTGATACACGGTAGGCCTCAAGAGAACTCTTGACGTTGTTAGCACTACAAGCTAACGTAGCGTACATGACCCCACCCCATCTGGGCGAAGAGATTCGTCGGCTCCGGCTTCGGGCCGGATTCACGTTGCGGGGACTCGCGGCGGACCTCGACATTTCGGCGGCTCATATGTCCGATGTCGAGCACAACCGTCGCAGACCCTCAGAGAAGCTTCTTCGGAAGATTGCCGAAAAGCTGCGGAAGGTCGGTGCGACCTATGAGTCTCTCGAAAAGCTCATCTCGGGGATCGATTCCAGGACCCGGGAGTGGGCCAGTGAGACTCCCGGGGCGCGAGCACTGCTCCGTCGTCTTCTGGAGGCGGACCGGGACCCGCAGGAGATCCAGCGTGCTCTGGAGAAGCTCCTCGGACCCAGGCGAAAGGGGAAGAGTTCGAAGGCAGGCTGACCGTCTCAAAGCTTCATCACCTGACGCGAGGCGGATCGCTGATTCCGTCATACTCCGAGCTCCGAGGCGAAGGATGTCCGGACCCCAACGGGCCCCGGCTCGTCCCGCCCGGTTTCGAATACGAGGTCACATGAAACGAATCACAGGCACCCCGCTCCAGCTCGCATGCAGCATCGCTCTACTCATGGCTCTAGCCGCCGCGTCGGCGGGCTGCACCAAGGACGCCGCCGTGGCCGACTCCAAGGCGCCGGCCGCGAAGGAGCAGCAGGCATCTGCGCCGCGTCAGGAAACCGTCGTCATGCCGACGGGGACCCGGTTCCTCGCGGTACTCGGGACCCGGCTCAGCACGGACTCCAACCATGACGGGGACGCCTTCGTCGCCACGACGGTCGAACCCATCGTGGTCGACGGAAGAACGGTCGTTCCGGCCGGCTCGCGGATCGACGGCGTGCTGCGGGATGTCCAGGCATCCGGACGGATCAAGGACCGCGCGCGGATGACGCTCGTGTTCCAGGAGATGGTGGATGCCACGGGAAAGACACAGACGATGTCGGCGCTGCCTCTCACGATCAAGGCGGCCTCTGAAACCCATAAGGACGCTCTGAGGATCGCGGGTGGCACGGCAGCGGGTGCCGTCATCGGGGCGATTACCGGAAAGAAGAACGGCGCGGTGATCGGGGCCGCGGCGGGAGCGGGCGCCGGAACGATCCTCGTCCTCGCGACGAAGGGTGACGACGTGGAGCTGGATCAGGGACTGAAGCTGTACGTCGAGATGACGGGTCCCACGAGCTTCATGGTCGCGCGCAAGTAGACAGACACAGCTCTTGTGGCAGTGCTCGAGGCGGCACCGTATGGTGCCGCCTCGATTCGTTCCCGCCCCGTACTTCTACGGATTCGCCGCCGGGCCGCCGATTCTGCTTGCGGTGTTAGCAATATAAGCTAACATAGCGTACATGAACCCACCGATCCCCAGAGCCTGCCGGAGCCGTTCGACCTACCGAGTGCCGGCGCGGGGCCCGCACTGAAGACGACCTCCGTCGGTCGAATGCCTCCAGCCTGTTCTCGAATCATCGAAGCACACACCAAATCAGGGAGACCCACCGTGAATCAAATCCAGCGTCCTTCGGCTCGACTCATCGCCGTGCTCCTCTTCGCCGCTCTCTTTACCGGGGCGTGCGGTAGCAACAACAAGTCCAATGTCACCGGGCCGGCTGCCGTGACGAACCCGACGGCTCCGTCCCTCAGCACGGCGCAGGCGTACGTGGTGCTGGGCGCCTCGGCGGTGACCAATACCGGTGGGACTGCCATCACCGGGGATCTCGGCGTGAGCAGCCCCGGCATCTCCCCCACGGGCTTTCCTCCCGGAACGATCACGGGAACGACGCACTCGGGCGACGTCTCCTCTGCCCAGGCGCAGAGCGATCTCACACCCGCATACAACGCGCTCGCGGCCAAGACGTGTAATACACCCCTGACCGGCCAGGATCTGGGGGGCCGCACGCTGACGCAGGGAGTCTACTGTTTCACCTCCTCCGCTCAGTTGACCGGAACCCTGACGTTGAACGGCAACGCCAACTCCGTGTTCATCTTCAAAATCGCAAGCTCGCTCAATACCGCGACCAACTCCTCCGTGGTGATGACCGGTGGCAGCTTGGCCCGCAACGTCTACTGGCAGGTCGGCAGCTCCGCCACGCTGGGATCCGGAACTGCCTTCATGGGAAACATTCTCGCGCTGACCAGTGTCAGCCTGGGCACGGGCGCAAGCCTGTCCGGCAGGGCCATGGCGCGAAACGGCGCGGTCACGATGGACAGCAACGCGATCTCGATGCCCTAGGGATTACTCGCAAGCAACCATAGCCGCGGGGGCCGGGATCGCATCCGGCCCCCGTTTCATATCTCTCGAGCCCGCCCGCGGCGCCACCGATCCCACTTGACGGCATGATATCATTATGCTATCTTTATGATGTCACCCTAACCCAGGAGAAGGAAATGACCCAGGAACGCGTTACCACACCGGTGAGCGGCAGTGTGGGCCTCACCGTCACCATTCTGCTCGGGCTCATGGGGATCGCCCTGATCTACCAGGCGGCCCACACCTCACACCCTTGGCTCTTGTTGCCGGCGGTCCTCGTGCTGGGGCTCGGCTGCCTTTCGGGAGCCGGCCTCTTCACCGCGCAGCCGAACCTGGGCGTGGTCCTCATCCTCTTCGGCACCTACGTCGGAACGGTGCGCCAGAGCGGCTGGTGGTGGACGAATCCCTTCAACACGCGGAAGAAGATCTCGCTGCGCGCGCGCAGCCTGAACGGCGAACGGCTCAAGGTGAACGACAATCACGGCAACCCCGTCGAGATCGCCGCCGTCGTGGTCTGGAAGGTGCGCGACACGTCGCAGGCGACCTTCGACGTGGACGACTACGAGCGGTTCGTCACGGTCCAGAGCGAGACCGCCGTGCGGCACCTGGCCAGCTCGTATCCCTACGACGATTACGACTCGGACGGGATCTCGCTCCGCGGCAACATCGACAAGGTGTCCGAGTTCCTCAAGACGGAGCTGCACGAGCGCCTGAAGCCCGCCGGCGTCGAGGTGATCGAGACGCGGCTCAGCCATCTCGCGTACGCGCCGGAGATCGCGCAGGCGATGCTCCAGCGCCAGCAGGCGGGCGCGATCATCGCGGCGCGGCAGCGGATCGTGGAAGGCGCGGTCGGCATGGTGGAGATGGCGCTCGACCGCCTGGGGAAGAACAAGATCGTGGACCTGGACGAGGAGCGGAAGGCCGCCATGGTCTCGAACCTGCTCGTCGTGCTCTGCGGCGAGCACGCGGCGACTCCCGTGCTCAACGCCGGAACCCTGTACAAATAGGCGGGCACCGTGCCGGAGCGGAAGGCGTTCTTGTTACGCATCAGCCCGGAGCTCTGGGAGAGCCTCGAGCAATGGGCCTTAGACGAGCTCCGCAGCGTGAACGGCCAGATCGAGTTCGTCCTGATTCAAGCGGTGCGGGACGCGGGACGCGAGAGGAAACGGCGCCCCCGCGGCCCGACCGGGGAGACCCCGCCCTAGTGGCGGGCCGCCTGCTTCATCCCCGATAGGAGCGGCTCGGTGATCTTCACCTCCGTCACCGGCCCGTACTTCGCGGCCACCGCGCGGATGGCCGACGCGTTCCCCACCAGCACGAACGTGAGATCTTCCGGGGGCGGGTAGACACGCTGGATCACGCGCCTCGCGTCCTCCGCGCGCACGGCCTCCACGCGGGGTATGTAGGTCTCGATCTCCTTCCGATCCAGGCCGTAGAAGGCAAGTCTCGCCAGGGCCCCCGCGATCTGCCCCTCCGTCTCGTACCGGGGCGGATACTGTCCCACCGTATAGGTCTTCGCCGAGGTGATGGTGGAATCGATTCCGTCGCGCCGCACTTGAGCGAGGGTCCGGAGCGCCATCTCGATCGCCTTCTCCGTGGACTCGGTCTTGGTGTAGGAGTAGATGGCCGCCGTGCCCGGCTGCGTGAACCGGGGCGCCTGCCACCGGGCGCCGTACGTCAGGCCGCCCTGAATCCGGAGCGCCGTGTTGAGGATGGAGGTGAATCGCCCGCCGTACGCGGTGTTGGCGATGTCGAGCGCGACCCGGTCGGGGTCCAGATCCGCGGCGCCGACGTTCCCGATCCAGAAGTAGCTCTGCGTCGCGTCCGGCTTGTCGACGAGCAGGACCCGGCGGCCCGTCCGACGCGTCACCGACGGCGCCTGGGGCGGGGGCGCGGACGCCTTCGGCCAGTCGCCGAACAGGGCCTTGATCCTCGACTCCATGGCGGCCACGCCGAAATCACCGACCACCGTGATGATGAGACGGTCCCCTCCGAAGTTGTCGCGGTAATAGCGCGTCACGTCCTCGCGGACGATGTCGCGATTCGTCGCCTCGTCCCCGTCCACGGGACGCGCGTACGGATGGTCTCCGTAGAGAAACGCGAACGCGTATTCCCCGACCACGTTGTCGGGGTCGTCCTTCGCGGACGCGATGGCGTCGATCGTCTGCGACTTGAGTTTTTCGAACTCGTCCTGGGGAAAGGTCGGCCGCCGCATCACGTCCCCGATGAGGTCGAGCATCGCTGTCTGATCGCGGGATAGAAACTCCGAGGACACGTACGAGAATTCGAGGGTCACGCCCGCGTCGAGATCCGCGCCCAGCCCATCCACGAACGCGGCGATCTCCTGCGCGGTTCGCTTCCCCGCGCCCTTGCGCAGGAGCCCACAGGCGAGGGACGCGGTCCCCTCTTTTCCAGGCGCGTCCCCGAGCGTCCCACCACGAAGGACCGCGTTGAACGCGATGAGCGGCACGTCGTGCTTCTCCGCCAGGATCAGCACCGCGCCGTTCGGGAGACGGACCTGGCGCGTCGGGGGGATCTGGATCGCG
>Ga0075435_100000126_pt1 | contig 43549 bp, 42 predicted proteins | sample RhiMethybrSRZTD4_FD_75302 | JGI IMG/M metagenome (GOLD analysis project Ga0075435, IMG submission 75302) | Populus rhizosphere microbial communities from Tennessee, USA - Rhizosphere MetaG P. TD hybrid SRZTD4 | ecosystem: Host-associated > Plants > Roots > Rhizosphere > Soil | place: USA...
GACCAGAACACGAGCAGGTCGCCGTTCGCGCCGATCATCGACAGCCGGAAATTATCCTCGGCGCGGCTGCCGAGCACCATCGCGAGGGTCAGCGGCGCGAGCGGGATGCTGATTTTCTTGAACACGTAGCCCAGCACGCCGAAGCCCAGCATCAGCCAGATGTCGAACATGGCATTCTGGATCGCGAACGCGCCGATCGCGCAGGACACAACGATCATCGGCGCGATGGCGGCGAAGGGCACGCGCAGCACGGATGCGAACACCGGCACCGTGGTGAGTACCAGCATCAGCCCGACGACGTTGCCGAGGTACATGGACGCGATGAGGCCCCAGACGAAGTCCTTGTGCTCGACGAACAGCAGCGGGCCCGGGTTCAGCCCCCACACCATCAGGCCGCCGAGGAGGATCGCGGCCGTGCCGGACCCCGGGATGCCGAGCGCGAGCATCGGCAGCAGCGCAGATGTTCCCGATGCGTGGGCGGCGGTTTCCGGCGCGAACACGCCCTCGATGCGGCCTTTGCCGAACGAGTCCTTGTCGTCGGAGAAGCGCTTGGCGAGGTTGTAGCCCATGAACGAGGCAGCGATCGCGCCGCCCGGCGTGATGCCGAGCCAGCAGCCGATCACCGAAGATCGGATGAGCGTCACCCAATAACGCGGCAGGTCCTTCCAAACGCGCAGGACCACCCGCAGGCTGATGCTGGCCGCGTGCCCGCGGAGCGCGAGCCGCTCCTCCATCGTCAACAGGATCTCGCTGATGCCGAAGAGCCCGATCACCGCAACCAGGAAGTTGATGCCGCGATAAAGCTCGCTCCACCCGAAGGTCATGCGCAGCTGCGCCGAAACGGTGTCCATGCCGACGCCTGCGAGCAGCAGTCCGAGCGCCATCGAGATGAGCGTCTTGTGCTTCTCCTCGCGTCCCAGTCCGACGAACGAGCAGAACGTGAGCAGGTAGACCGCGAAGAACTCGGGCGGACCGAACCGCAAGGCAAAAGAAGCGATGCCGGGCGCCAGGAAGGTGATGAGGAGCACCGCGACGAGTGAGCCGATGAAGGACGAGGTGAACGCCGCGGTCAGCGCCTCGGCCGCCTTGCCCTGCTGCGCCATCGGATAGCCGTCGAAAGTCGTCGCGACCGACCATGCCTCGCCGGGGATGTTGAACAGGATCGAGGTGATCGCACCGCCGAAGAGCGCGCCCCAGTAGATGCAGGACAGCATCACGATCGCCGAGGTCGGGTCCATGCTGAAGGTGAGCGGCAGCAGGATCGCCACGCCGTTCGGGCCGCCGAGGCCCGGCAGCACGCCGACGAAGATGCCCAGCACCAGTCCGACCATCATGAGGGCGAGGATCTTCCACGTCAGCAGAACGCCGAAGCCGTAAAGCAGCAGGCCGAAAGCTTCCATCGTCCGCCTAGCGGCCGAACAGGGCTTCGAGCGGCCCCTTGGGCATGATCACGTCGAATGCGATCTCGAAGGTCACGAACATCAGCGCCGAGAACACGAAGGCCGTCGCGATGGATTTCCACCATGCGATGCGGCCGACGTATCCCATGAAGCCGGCGATCAGCAGGAAGCTCGCGACATAAAGCCCGAGCCACTGCGTCAGTACGCAGAAGGCGACGGTCGGCAGCAGCACCTGCAGCACCCGTCCCAGCTGATCACGCGTCACGAAAGGCTCGGATTCGCGCCGCCGGGCGGCGAATTCCCTGACCAGGCCGAACAGCGAGGCGGCGGCGAGGATGACCGAAAGATAGAACGGGAAATAGCCCGGCTTGGGACCCGTCGACTCCCAGCCAATCCCGGTGCGCCAGTTGTCCAAGGCGAGCAGCGCCGCCAGGCCGAGCAGGCAGAGGTAAACCACCAGCTCGACCGAGCGGGTGGACGCGACGGGGGCCGACTCGCTCGGCGGCGCGGCCGGGTCTCCGACGACGATCTCCTCGTCGGAGCGTGCCATTACTGGGCGACGAAGCCGGCTTCCGTCATCAGGCCTTTGTTGAGCTTGTCATCCTCTTCCAGGAACTTCAGCATGTCCTTGCCGGTGAGGAAGATCGGTTTCAGCGCTTGCTTCTCCATGTAGTCCTTGTACTCCGCGGTCTGCGAGACTTTCTTGAAGAGGTCCACATAGAAGGCCGTCTGATCCGCCGTAACCTTGCCGGGCAGGAACATGGCGCGAAGCATCAGATACTCCACATCGACGCCCTGCTCCTTGCAGGTGGGGATGTCGTTCCACGACATTTCACCGGCCACCTTGCTCTTGTACTGGATGCGCTCCTTGTCGAACACGCAAAGCGGCCTGACCTGGCCGGCGCGCCACACTTCGAGGTTCTCCGACGGGTTGTTGACGTTGGACTGCGTATGGTTGCCGACGAGCTGCGTGGCGGCCTCGCCGCCGGACTTGTACGGCAGGTAGGCGAACTTGGCGCCGGTCTTTTTCTCCAGGAACACGGTGAGCACGTGGTCCTCGCGCTTGGAGCCGGTGCCGCCCATCTTGAACTGCGGATTGGCGCTCTTCGCCGCGGCGGCGAACTCCTTGACCGACTTGTAGGGAAGCTGCGTGTTCGTCCAGAGCACGAACTGGTCGAGCGCGATCACCGACACCGGCGTCAGCTCGCGCCAGTTGAAGGGAATCTTGGCCGACAGCGGCAGCATGTAGATGAGCGAGTAGGCGATCAGGACCTTGTTCGGATCGGTTGCGCTCGACTTCATGTACATGAGCGCTTCGGCGCCGGACGCGCCGCCTTTCAGCGACACGACCATCGGCTGCTTCATCAGGTTGTTCTTCTGCACGGCGGACTGCATCATGCGCGCCATCTGGTCAGAGGCGCCGCCAGCGCCGGCGGCGACCACGATCTCCACCGGTTTTGTCGGCTCCCAGGCGAACGCGGGGGCAGCGAACGTCAGCCCGCACAGCGCGGCCGCGAAAAAGCGGATCTCTTTCCTCATCTCACTCCTCCTCGTTATGAATGCGATGCGGCGCTAGCTAGGCCGCTTGGCGCGCCGGCGTCTTGGCGCAGCCCGAAAGGTACTCCATTGCCGCCGCCACGCCCTCCTTTTTCACGGGCACGCCGGCGAGCTCCAGACCCATCTCTACCCCGGCGAGCGTCCCCATCAGGGTCAGGTCGTTGAAATCTCCCAGGTGACCGATGCGGAACACTTTGCCGGCGAGCTTGCCGAGGCCGGTGCCGAGCGACATGTCGAAAGCCTGAAGGATCACCTTGCGCACGCGATCGGCATCCTGACCGGCGGGCGTGACCACCGCGGTGAGCGAGCCGGAATACTCGCGCGGGTCGAGCGCCAGGACCTCGAGGCCCCAGGCACGCACTGCGCGTCGCGTCGCCTCCCCGTGACGCTGGTGGCGCGCGAAAACGGCGTCGAGGCCTTCTTCCTCGAGGAGCATGGTCAGCGCTTCGCGCAGGCCGTAAAGCAGGTTCGTCGCCGGCGTGTACGGGAAGTAGCCGTTCTTGCCGTTGGCAAGCATCTCGTCCCAAGCCCAGTAGCTGCGCGGCATCTTCGCCGCCTTGGAGGCGGCGAGCGCCTTGGCCGAGATGCAATTGAACGACAGCCCCGGCGGCAGCATGAGGCCCTTCTGCGAGCCGGCGACCGTGACGTCGACGCCCCACTCATCATGACGGTAGTCGAGCGACGCGAGCGACGAGATGGTGTCGACCATGAAGAGCGCAGGATGCCCGGACGCCTCGATGGCCTTTCTCACTTCGGCGATGCGGGAGACCACGCCGGTCGAGGTTTCGTTGTGCACGACGCACACCGCCTTGATGGCCTTGCCCGCGTCGGCGCGCAGCTTCTTCTCGATCGCCTCGGGGTCGGCGCCATGCCGCCAGTCGCCGGGAAGAAACTCGACGTTGAGGCCAAGCCTGCCGGCGAGCTTCTGCCACAGCGTAGCGAAGTGGCCGGTCTCGGCCATCAGCACGCGGTCGCCGGGCGAGAGCGTGTTCACCAGCGCGGCTTCCCATGCGCCGGTGCCGGAAGCCGGATAGATCACGACCTCTCCGCGCGTGCTTTTGAACACGCGCTTCATGCCGGCGATGACGCCTTTGCCCAGGTCCGCGAACTCCGGTCCGCGGTGATCCATGGTCGGGAAGTCGATCGCCCTCAGGACTCGATCCGGAACGTTGGTGGGTCCGGGAATCTGAAGGAAGTGACGGCCGGCGCGCCGCGTGCCAGATGAGGTCATTGGAGTATTCTACCCGCGCCCCTATGAACGCCCCCTTGACCCCGGTCAGGTTCGCCGCCGCGGATCGCAGCTCGCTCGCGGCACGGCTGCGCCGGGAGCTCGACGCCGAAGTGATGTTCGACGCGCCGAGCCGGGGCCGCTATTCCACCGATGCGTCGATCTACCAGGTCGAGCCGATCGGTATCGTGGTGCCGCGCAGCGAGGAAGCGGCGCGCGGGGCGATCGCCGTCGCCGCCGCCGAGGGCATCCCCATCCTGCCGCGCGGCGCCGGCAGCTCCCAATGCGGCCAGGCGGTCGGCGAGGCCCTCGTCATCGATCATTCCAAGTACCTGAACCGGGTGCTGTCGATCGACGCGCAGGCCGCGGCAGCGGTGGTGCAGCCGGGCATCGTGCTCGACGCGCTCAACGCGCAGTTGCGGCCGCACGGGCTGTGGTTCCCGGTGGACGTGTCCACGAGCGCGCAAGCCACGCTTGGCGGGATGGCGGGCAACAACTCGTGCGGCTCGCGCTCGATCGCCTACGGCAACATGGTGCACAACGTCGCCGCGATCGAGGCCGTGACCGCCGAGGGCGAGCGCTGGACTTTCGGCCGGATGGACGACGCGTCGGGTCCCGAGGGTTATCGCAATTTCGTGAAACGCCTGAAGGGACTCTATGAAAGGGAACAAGCGGAGATCGAAGCGCGCTTTCCCAAAGTCCTGCGCAAGGTCGCCGGCTATAACCTCGACCACCTTGGTCCGCCGCACGCCAACGCGGCTCATCTGCTGGTCGGCTCGGAGGGCACCCTGGCCTATTCCGAGCGTCTGCATCTGAAGCTCTCGCGCATTCCGCCGGCGCGAACCCTCGGCGTGTGCCACTTCGCGCGCTTCTACACCGCGATGGATTGCACCCAGCACATCGTGAAGCTGGGGCCCTCCGCGGTCGAGCTCGTCGACCACACCATGATCGGGCTCGCACGCGGCATCGCCGCCTTTCGCGGCACCGTGGATGCGGTGATCAAGGGCAATCCGGAAGCAATCCTCCTGGTCGAGTTCTCGGGTGACGATGCTTCGCTGCAATTGAGGAGGCTGAAGGACCTCGTGCAGCTCATGGCCGACCTCGGCCATCCCGGCAGCGTCGTGGAGCTCACCGATGCGCGCAGCCAGCGAGAGCTCTGGGAAGTGCGCAAGGCCGGTCTCAACATCATGATGTCGATGAAAGGCGACGGCAAGCCGGTGTCGTTCATCGAGGACTGCGCGGTGCCGCTCGAGCACCTCGCCGAGTACACCGACCGCCTGACGCGCGTCTTCGCCAAGCACGGCACGCGCGGCACCTGGTACGCGCATGCCTCGGTCGGCACGCTGCACGTGCGACCGATCCTCGACATGCGGCGCGACGGCGCGGAAAAAATGCGCGCCATCGCCGAAGAAGCCTGCGCCATGGTGAAGCAGTACAAGGGCGCCTACTCCGGCGAGCACGGCGACGGCCTGGTGCGCTCGGAGTGGATCGCGCCGTTCTTCGGGCCGCGACTCACCGCCTGCCTTGCCGAGATCAAGGGGTGGCTGGACCCGCGCGGCCTCATGAACCCCGGAAAGATCGTGAATCCGCCGAGGATGGACGAGCGGTCGCTCTTCCGCTTCAAGCCCGGATACAAGACGCTTGCTTTAGATACATATCTTGATTGGAGCGAATGGGGCGGTTACGACAAGGCCGTCGAGATGTGCAACAACAACGGCCACTGCCGCAAATTCGACGCCGGCACGATGTGCCCCTCCTATCGCGCGACGCAAAATGAACAAGACTTGACTCGAGGAAGGGCCAATACGCTGCGCCTCGCGATCTCCGGCCAGCTCGGCGACGAAGGCGAGGAGGCGGCCAAGGCGGCGCTCGATCTCTGCGTGTCGTGCAAGGGTTGCAAGCGCGAGTGCCCGACCGGTGTCGACATGGCGCGCATGAAGATCGAGTTCCTGGCGCACTACAAGGCGAGCCACGGCCACTCGCTGCGCGACCGTGCGATCGCCTACCTGCCGCGCTACGCGCCTTGGGCAGGTCGTCTCGCGCCGCTCGCCAACGGGGCCGCATCTTTGGGCCGATCGCTTCTCGGCTTCAGCACCGAGCGACCATTGCCGAAGTGGCGTGCCGACTTTTTCCAGGATCGAACCCCTGAGCCGCAGGCGTCGGGTCGCGAGGTGGTGCTGTTCGTCGATACCTTCAGCCGCTGGTTCGAGCCGGAGAACGTACGCGCCGCGATCCGGGTGCTCGAGGCCGCGGGGTGCTCGGTCCGCACTGCGCGGCCGCTCACTGCGGGACGGCCGCTTTGCTGCGGCCGCACGTTCCTCACCGCCGGCATGGTCGATCGGGCGCGAGCCGAGGCGCGCCGCACGCTCGACGCCCTGCGACCGCACCTCGAGCGCGGCACCCCGGTCATCGGACTCGAGCCCTCCTGCCTCCTTTCGTTCCGCGACGAATACGCGGTGCTGTTCAAGGATGCGCCGGCCGAGGCGCTATCGGCGATGAGCTTCCTGCTCGAAGAATATCTGGCCCGCGAGCCCGGCAGGCTTCGGTTAAAGGAAATGAAGCGGGAGGTCCTGCTGCACGGGCACTGCCACCAGAAGGCGTTCGACGCGATGCCGGCGGTGGAGAAGGTGCTTGGGATGATTCCGGGGCTCAAGGTATCGACGGTGCAGACGAGCTGCTGCGGCATGGCGGGGAGCTTCGGCTACGAGGCCGAGCATCACGGCATCTCGATGAAAATGGCCGAAATGGCGCTCTTACCCGCGATTCGAAAAGCGGATGCCGCACTGCTGGTCGCCGACGGGACGAGCTGCCGTCACCAGATCGCCGACGGCAGCGGCCGCGAAGCCCTGCACGTCGCACGGTTGCTCGATTCGGCCCTCGACTGCGGCTAGGCCTGGCGCCGGCTCCAGGCGAAGAGCACTGCGCCGGCGGCGACCATGGGCACGCACAGCCACTGCCCCATGGAAAGGCCCAGGGCGAGCAGCCCGAGGAAGGCGTCGGGCTCGCGGCCGAACTCGGCGATGAAGCGCAGCACCCCGTAACCGATCAGGAAAAGCGCCGACACCTGGCCTTTCGGCCGAGGCTTGGCGGAAAACCACCACAGGATCACGAACAGCGTCAGGCCCTCGAGCGCGAACTGGTAGAGCTGCGACGGATGCCGGGGCGCGTCGCCGGCCTGGCGGAACACCATGCCCCAAGGCAGGTCGGTCACGCGGCCATAGAGCTCGCCGTTGATGAAATTCCCCATGCGCCCGGCGGCGAGGCCGAGCGGGCACAGCGGCGCCACGAAATCCATGAGGCGAAGGAAGCCGATTTCCTGCCTGCGCGCATAGATCCAGGCGGCGAGCATTACCCCGAGCATGCCGCCGTGAAACGACATCCCGCCCTCCCAGATGGCGAAGATCTCGAGTGGATGGGCCGCGTAATACCCCGGCTTGTAGAAGAGCACGTAGCCCAGCCTGCCGCCGAGGATCACGCCGAGCACGGCGAAGAAGATGAGGTCGTCGAACTGCTTGCGCGTGATCGGCGCCCGGTTGTCGCGGATGCGCTTCAGGCCGAGCCACCAGGCGGCGGCGAACCCGACGAGGTACATGAGGCCGTACCAGCGCACCGCCAGCGGGCCGACGGAGAAGGCAATCGGATTGAAGTCCGGGTGGACGAGCATGATGACCCTATTGGCCCTATTGGCCGCTGCGGCGCGCGTGCGCGACGAAGTCGCGTGCCGCGGCGGAGAGGGTGCCGCGCGGCCACGCGAGCCAGAGGTCGAGGCGCGGGTGCCGGTCGGCGAGCTCGCGGTACGCCACGCCGCGGCGTCCGAGGTTGGAAACCGAGCCCGGGACGATCGCTACGCCCAAGCCGCTCGACACCAGGCTCACTACGGTCTGCATCTGGATGGCCTCCTGCGCCACGTTGAGCGGGATACCGGCCCGCGCGGCCAGCGCGCGCACGATATCGTACAGGCCCGGAGCGATGTCGCGCGGCACCATCACGAAGGGTTCGCCGGCGAGCTGACTGACCGCCAGCCGGCCGGCCCCGCGGGCGAGGCGGTGCCGGGACGGAAGCGCGGCGACGAAGCGCTCGCGCTGCACGACGAAGTGCTCGAGGTCGGCTTCGCCGTCGACCGGCGGCAGGAGCAGCCCGAAGTCGAGCTCGCGCGCGCCGAGCGCCGCGGCCTGCTCGGGGGAAAGCATTTCGCGCAGCGCGAGCGTCACGCCGGGCCTGAGGGCCTTGAAGCCCTTGAGCAGCGCGGGAAGCATCCCGTAGTCGGCGAGCGAAACGAAGCCGATGCGCAGGCGCCCCTGCTCGCCCGAGGCGATGCCCCGCAGCGCGGCGACCGAGCGCTCGAGCTGTGCGATGAGCCGGCGCGCCTCTTCCAGAAAGCGCGTGCCTTCGGCGGTGAGCTCGACGCGCCGGCGGCTGCGCGCGAAGAGTACGACGCCGAGACGCTCCTCGAGCGCGCGGATGGCGCGCGACAGCGGCGGTTGCGAGATGTGCAGCGACTCGGCGGCGCGGCCGAAGTGGAGTCTGTCGGCCACGGCCATGAAATACTTCATTTCGCGTATTTCTGGCAGATCCATACCCATAGAGTATTACAGCGGCATGCAAATAGCATTGGCCGCCGCGCAGACGCCGGCGCACAATCGTGCCCGCATCGTGGAAATCTACACTCCCGGCCATAGCCGGAGCGTCTCCGACTTCATGGCAAGGCGAACGCTCGCCACCCACGGAGAATTCTTCGTGCCGCACTTGCAGCCGGGCCTGCGGCTCCTCGATTGCGGTTGCGGCCCCGGCTCGATCACCTTGGGGCTCGCCGCGCGTGTCGACCCGGGCGAAGTCGTCGGGATCGATTTTGCGCCCGACCAGATCGCGCACGCGAGACAGGCGGCGGCGCGCGAAGGACGCCGCAACGTCCGGTTTGAAAGTGCGAACGTCTATTCGCTCCCCTTCGAGAGCGAGCGTTTCGAGCGCGTATTCAGCCACGCGCTCCTCGAGCATCTTGCCGATCCGCAAAGGGCCTTGCGCGAGCTCCATCGCGTCCTCGCTCCGGAGGGCGTAATCGGGGTGTGCAGCCCGGATTGGGGCGGCTTCCTCGCTTCTCCGCCATCGCCGCGCCTGTCGCGTGCGCTCGACGCATACACCGCTTTGCAAACCGGCAATGGCGGCGATGTACGGGCGGGGCGAAATCAGGGGCTGCATCTCGCCGCGGCGGGCTTCGAGGCGATCGAGCTCTCGGCGCGCTACGAATGCTACGACTCGCGCCGGCTCATAGCAGAGTACCTGGCACGGCGCCTCGAGGAAGCGGGCGATGGCGCATCGGCTTCTGCTCTGCGCGATTGGAGCGAGGACGAACCCGGCATGTTCGCGCAGGCGTGGGTATCCGCGGTCGCTCGAAAGCCGCGATAATCGATTCGAGCAAGTTTGGAGGACAGGATGGCAACACGAGATTCCGCGCCCAACCGCCGTTCCCGGCTGATCACCCACGGCGTCGCCCGCTCGCCCAACCGCGCCATGCTGCGCGCGGTCGGTTTCGGCGACGGCGACTTCGAGAAGCCGATCGTCGGCGTGGCGAACGGGCACTCGACCATGAACCCCTGCAACGCCGGCATCCAGCCGCTCGCCGACCGCGCCGTCGCGGCGCTCGAGGCAGCCGGCGCGAAGCCGCAGCTTTTCGGCGTGCCGACCGTGACCGACGGCATCGGCATGGGCACCGAGGCGATGAAGTATTCGCTCGTGTCGCGCGAGGTGATCGCGGATGCGGTCGAAACCAGCGTCAACGGCCAGGCGATGGACGGGGTGCTGGTGATCGGCGGCTGTGACAAGAACATGCCCGGCGGCATGATGGCGATGGCGCGCATGAACGTGCCCGGGATCTACGTGTACGGCGGCACCATCAAGCCGGGAAAGTGGAAGGGCCAGGACCTCACCATCGTGTCGGCGTTCGAGGCGGTGGGCTCCTTCACCGCCGGCAAGCTCTCGCAGGAGGACTTCGTCGGCATCGAGAAGAATGCCTGCCCGAGCGTCGGCGCCTGCGGCGGGATGTACACCGCGAACACCATGAGCTCGTCGTTCGAGGCGCTGGGCATGAGCCTGCTCGGCTCCTCGCAGATGGCGGCGCCCGACGGCGAAAAGGCCGACTCGGCGGCGGAATCCGCCCGGGTTCTGGTCCAAGCAATAAAAAACAACCTGTGCCCGCGCGACATCATCACGCGCAAGTCGATCGAGAACGCGATCGCGCTGGTGATGGCCACCGGAGGCTCGACCAACGCGGTGCTGCACTACCTGGCGATCGCATCCGCCGCCGGCGTGAAGTGGACGATCGACGACTTCGAGCGCATGCGCAAGAAGGTTCCGGTGCTGTGCGACCTCAAGCCCTCCGGCCGCTTCGTGGCGGTGGATTTTCACCGCGCCGGCGGGGTGCCCCAGGTCCTCAAGATCCTGCTCAAGAACGGCGTGCTGCACGGCGGCTGCATGACGATCCATGGAAGCACGATGGCCGAGATGCTGAAGAATGTCCCCGACGAGCCACGCGCCGACCAGCGGGTGATCCGTCCCTGGTCGAACCCGCTTTACCGGCAGGGCCACCTCGCCATCCTCAAGGGCAACCTCGCCACCGAGGGCTGCGTCGCCAAGATTACCGGCCTGAAGAACCCGGCGATCACCGGTCCCGCGCGCGTGTTCGACTCGGAAAACGCGTGCATGCAGGCGATCATGGCGAAGCGCATCAAGCCGGGCGACGTGATCGTGATCCGCTACGAAGGACCGCGCGGCGGCCCCGGAATGCAGGAAATGCTCGCTCCGACTTCGGCGCTGATCGGCCAGGGGCTGGGCGAATCGGTGGGGCTCCTGACCGACGGGCGCTTCTCCGGCGGCACTTGGGGCATGGTGGTCGGGCACGTCGCGCCGGAAGCCTACGTCGGCGGCACCATCGCCCTCGTCAAGGAAGGCGACTCGATCACCATCGACGCGAAGAAGCGGTTGCTGCAGCTCAACGTGCCGGCGAAGGAGCTCGCGGCGCGGCGCAAGAAGTGGCAGCCGCCGAAGCCGCGCTACACCGCCGGCCTGCTCGCCAAGTACATGAAGCTGGTTTCGACCGCCTCCCGAGGCGCCGTGACCGACACCGGCTAGAAGCTCGAGCCGGGGCCCTTCAGGAACTCGAGCTCCTCGGGCGTGCTGGCGCGCCCGAGAATCGCGTTGCGATGGGGAAAGCGCCCGAAGCGCCGGATGATGTCGCGGTGCGCGAGCGCATAGCGGTACGCCTCCAGCCCCGGTTCGAGCGCGTCGAGCGGCCGCGTCAGCTCGCACGCGAGCTCCTGGTCGGCGAGGGCCTCGCTGTGCTCGAACGGCAGGTAGAAGAACAGCCGTTCCACGGCCAGCATGCCACGGTCGAAGCCGCGGGCGAGCGCGTGGCGCGCCGCTTCGAGGGCGAGCGCGTCGGTCGCGAAGGCGCGCGCCGTGCCGCGAAACATGTTGCGCGGAAACTGATCGAGCACCACGATCAGAGCGAGGCAGCCAGCGGCGGTTTCTTTCAAATGTGCAAGCTTGCCGGCGGCCGCGTCACCGTGCAGCCCGAGGAAGCGGCTGCGCACCTCGCGGTCGAATGCCGGGTCCTTGACGAACCAGCGCTTGTGCGATTTTCCGCGTTCGGCCGCCGCGCCGAACCAAAATAGCAACACCTCGGCGCCGTTCGATTCGTGCGTCATAAAGCCGATGGTAAGCTCCGCCCGCCACCGACAACATGGGAGAACCCATGACCCGCCTCTTCAAGCGATTGGTTTCGAGCCTGGTCATCGTCTGCATCGCCGGGCTGGGACTGCCGGTTCACGCCGGGATGCTGCCGACCGACGCCGCGAACCCCGAGCGTTCGCGCGTCCTGAATATCCTCGATCGGGAGGATGTGCTGGCCGGGCTCAAGGCGCATGGCGTAACCCCGACCGACGTCAAGGCCCGCGTGGCCGCAATGACCGACGACGAGGTGGCGCAGCTCGCCGGGCAGATCGACAGCCTGCCTGCCGGCGGCTCCGACGCGCTTACGATCATCGTGGTGGCGTTCCTCATCCTGCTGATCCTCGACATCATCGGCGTGACGCATATCTTCCCCTTCACCAAGTCGCTCAAAAGTAGTACTAAGTAAGCGCAACCCCGCCGGAAACCGCCGCCGCGGCGGGGTTTCCGGCCATGCCGAATCGCCTCGCGACAGAGACCTCCCCTTACCTCCAGCAGCACGCGGAAAACCCCGTCGACTGGTATCCGTGGGGCGAGGAGGCGCTCGAGCGCGCGCGCAAGGAAGACAAGCCGATCCTGCTCTCGGTCGGCTATTCCGCCTGCCACTGGTGCCACGTGATGGCGCGCGAGAGCTTCGAGGACCAGGCGGTCGCGGCGGTGATGAACCGCCTGTTCGTCAACGTGAAGGTCGACCGCGAGGAGCGGCCCGACATCGACCAGATCTACCAGACCGCGCACCAGATGCTGGCGCAACGCGCCGGCGGCTGGCCGCTCACGATGTTCCTGTCGCCGCAGGGCGTGCCGTTCTTCGGCGGCACCTATTTTCCCCGCACGGCGCGCTACGGCATGCCGGCGTTTCCCGAGCTGTGCGAGCGCATCGCGGCAATCTGGCACGAGAAGCGCACCGAGATCGAAGCGCAGAACGCCGAGGTCCTGGACGCGTTCGCGCGCAGCGTGGCGCGCCGCCCGGGACGTCGCGGGGAGTTTTCGGCCGAAGTGACCGGCGCGATGCTCGACAACCTGCGCGCCAGCTTCGACGCGCAGTACGGCGGCTTTGGCGCCGCGCCCAAGTTTCCCCACCCCACCGACCTCGAGCTGTGCCTGCGCAAGGGCGAGCTCGAGATCGGGCGTGTCACGCTCGCGCGCATGTGCGAGGGCGGCATCTACGACCAGCTCGGCGGCGGCTTCTGCCGCTACAGCACCGACGCGCGCTGGAGCATCCCGCACTTCGAGAAGATGCTGTACGACAACGGGCCGCTCCTTGGTCTGCTCGCCGACGCCTGGGTGCTCAACCGCGAGCAGACGTTCGCACGCTGCGCCGCCGAGACCGCGGGCTGGATCATGCGCGAGATGCAGTCGCCCGAGGGTGGCTACTATTCCTCGCTCGACGCAGACAGCGAGCACGAGGAGGGAAAGTTCTATGTGTGGGGCCGCGAGGAAATCGCCGCCCTGCTGACACCCGCGGAGTACGAGGCCGCGGCCGCGCACTACGGCCTCGACCAGCCGCCGAACTTCGAGAACAAGCATTGGCATCTGCGCGTCAACGGCCCGATCGGGGATGAGAATCTTGTTCGTGCGGCGAAGCGAAAGCTCTTCGAAGCCCGGGAACAGCGGGTGCGGCCCGGTCGCGACGAAAAGATTCTTGTCTCATGGAACGCACTGGCGATGCGGGGCATGGCGCACGCCGGACGCGTCCTTGGGCACCCGGAATGGATCACGTCGGCGCGGCGCGCGCTCGACTTCATCCGCGCGAAGATGTGGCGCGACGGAAGGCTCCTCGCGACCTACAAAGACGGACGTGCACACCTCAAGGCCTACCTCGACGACTACGCCTTCCTGCTTGCCGCCGTGCTCGAGCTCCTGCAGGAGCGTTTCGACGTGGAGGACCTCGGCTTCGCCCGTCGACTGGCGGATGTCTTGCTCGAGCAGTTCGAAGATGCGGACGCGGGCGGCTTTTTCTTCACCGCCGGAGATCACGAGCAGCTCGTGCACCGTCCGAAGCCGCCGCACGACAACGCCACGCCGTCGGGCAACGCGGTCGCCGCCTGGGGGCTCGCGCGCCTTGCCGCCATTACCGGCGAAGAGCGCTACGCTCGCGCGGCGGAGCGCACTCTGGAGCTTTTCTACCCGCAGATGCGTGACTACCCGGCCGGTTTCGCCGCCATGGCGATCGCCCTCGACGAAGCTTTGCAGCTGCCGCGCACCCTCATCCTGCGCGGCCGGGCCGAGGCGCTGCCTGCCTGGCAGGCCGAGCTCGCGCGGGAGTTCCTGCCCGACCTGACCGTCCTTGCGCTCCCCGACGGCGTCGCCGGACTCGGCGCCGTGCTCGACAAGCCGCCCCGCCCGGAGCCTGTCAACGCATGGCTATGCCGGGGCGTTACTTGTCTCGCGCCGATGAGCGATCTTGTACACTTGAAAAAAACCCTCAAGGAGCAAGCATGAAGCGCCTCGCACTCATCCTGACCGTGGCAGCCGCCTTGCCGGCGTCCTTGCCCGCCCAAGCCCAGGAAGAGCTCGCCAAGAAGCACGCCTGCCTCGCGTGCCACGCGATCGACAAGAAGCTCGTCGGTCCCGCCTACAAGGACGTCGCGGCGAAATACCGCGGCGATCCGAACGCGGAAGCGAAGCTCGTCGACAAGGTGAAGAAGGGCAGCCAGGGCACCTGGGGCCAGGTGCCGATGCCGCCCAATGCGAACGTCCCGGACGCCGACGTGCGCACGCTGGTGAAGTGGATCCTCTCCCAGAAGTGATCCGCAGCTAGTCCGGCCACGGGTGTTCGCGCGCCGACTGGCCGCGCCCGGGGGCGGTATCATTGGCGCGTCACAGCGCACCCCCAGGAGGATTCGAATGACCAATAAGCACAATAAGATCGGCATCGCGCTCCTTGCCGCAACCCTCGCGGCGCTCGCCGGTTGCGGCGAACAACAGAAACCGGCCGCCAAGAGCGACGCCAAGTCGGCGGCCGAAGCGCCCAAGGCGTCCGCTGCGCAGGAAGTCCGGATCGGCCACGTCGCTCCGCTCACGGGCGGCATCGCCCACCTCGGCAAGGACAACGAGAACGGCGCGCGCCTCGCCATCGAGGAGGCCAACGCCGCCGGCGTGAAGCTCGGCGGCAACGCGGTGCGATTCACGTTGCTCGCTGAAGACGACCAGGAGGATCCCAAGACCGGGACGACCGTCGCACAGAAGCTCGTCGACAGCAAGGTCGCCGGTGTCGTCGGTCACCTGAATTCCGGAACATCGATCCCCGCTTCGCCGATCTACAGTCAGGCTGGAATTCCGGTGATTTCCGGCTCGGCCACGAACCCGAAGCTGACCGAGCAGGGATTCAAGACCCAGTTCCGCGTCGTGGGCCGGGACGATCAGCAGGGCCCCGCCATTGCCAGTTATCTCGCGACCGTCAACAAGCCGACCCTGGTCGCCGTGATCGACGATGCCAGCGCCTATGGCGAGGGGCTCGCGAACGAAGTCGAGAAGACTCTCAAGGCCGCGAACATAAAGGTCCTGCCGCGGGAACACGGCAACAACAAGCAGACCGACTGGAAGTCGCTCCTGACGAAACTGCGCGGTCAAAAGCCCGACGCCGTGTTCTATGGGGGCATGGATGCTACCGGGGGACCGCTCCTCAAGCAGGGGCGCGAGCTCGGCATCAAGGCGGTGTTCTCCTTCGGCGACGGTGCCTGCACCGACAAGATGAAGGAGCTCGCCGGCGACGCCGCCGACGGGTTGCTGTGCTCGCAGGCGGGGATTCCACCCCAGGCGGCCGACAAGAAGTTCCTCAGCGCGTACAAGAAGAGGTTCAACAGCGATCCGATCCTGTACTCCCCCTTCACCTACGACGCCACGAATCTGCTGATCGAGGCGATGAAAAAGGCCGACTCCGCGGACCCGGCCAAGTACCTGCCTGAGCTCGCCAAGATCGAGTACAACGGCGCCACCGGCAGGATCGCATTCGACCAGAAGGGCGACCGCCGGGATCCCGAGATGACGATCTTCACGATGAAGGGCGGCAAGCTCGAGCCCATCGCCATCGTGAAAGGCGGCAAGACCATGAGCTACGACGACTTCATGCGCTCCGCCGGCGGCGCCGCGCCGGCGGCCGAGAAGAAGTAGCCGCTTCGCGCCCGAAACCAGCGAACGGCACCGCGAGGTGCCGTTTTCGTTTCTGCTAGGCTAGCCGGCGCTCATGGATACGTTCCTGCAGCAGCTGGTGAACGGCCTCACCGCAGGAAGCGTCTACGCCGTGGTGGCGCTCGGCTACACCATGGTGTACGGCATCATCCAGCTGATCAATTTCGCTCATGGCGAGGTCGTGATGATCGGCGCGATGGTCGCGTTCACGGTCATCACCGCGCTCGCGCCCTCGGGCATGCATCCGGTCTTCGTGGTCGCCCTGGGCACCGCCGCCGCCGTGCCGGTGTGCATGCTGGTCGGCTACGCGATGGAGCGGCTCGCCTACCGGCCGCTGCGGCGCGCGCCGCGGCTCGCGCCGCTCATCACAGCGATCGGGGTCTCGATCGTCCTGCAGCACCTCGCGATGCTCGTCTGGAGCCGCAACGTTCTCGCGTTCCCGCAGATCATCAAGGTGTCGAGCTATTCGATCGGCGGCGCCTCGATCACCAACGTGCAGATCGCCATCATCGGCGCCTGCCTCGCGATGATGGCGGCGCTCGCGGCCCTCGTGTACCGCACCCGCCTGGGCACGGCGATGCGCGCGACCGCGCAGAACCAGCAGGTCGCGGGCCTGATGGGAATCGACATCAACCGCGTGATCGCGAGCACCTTCGTCATCGGGGCGGCCCTCGGTGCGGTTGCCGGCGTCCTGTTCGGCACCTACTACGGCGTCGCCCAGTACACCATGGGCTCGATCCTCGGCCTGAAGGCGTTCTGCGCGGCGGTCCTCGGCGGCATCGGCAACATTCCCGGCGCGATGCTGGGCGGCGTAGTGCTCGGCCTGGTGGAGGCTCTCGGCGCGGGATACATCGGCGACTTCACCGACCTGTGCCAGTACGGCTGGCTCGCCCGCTTCATCGGTGACTGCGACGGCGGCGGCCATTTCATCCTCTTCGGCTCGAACTACCAGGACGTCTTCGCCTTCATCGTGCTTATCGCGGTGCTCGTGCTGCGGCCCCAGGGGCTGCTCGGGGAGCGCGTCGGGGACCGCGCATGAAGACTCCGGCGCGGGTCTGGATCGGATTCGCCCTGATCGGCGTTTGCCTGGCGGCGCTGCCTTTCGCGCTCGCCTACTATGGCACCGCCTGGGTGCGGATCGCCAATTTCGCCGTTCTCTACGTGCTGCTCGCCCTCGGGCTGAACATCGTGGTCGGCTTCGCCGGCCTGCTCGACCTGGGCTACATCGCCTTCTACGCGGTGGGCGCCTACGTCTATGCGCTGCTTGCCAGCCCCCACTTCAACATCCATCTGCCGTTCTGGGTGATCCTGCCGATCGGCGCGCTGGTCGCCGCGTTCTTCGGCATCCTGCTGGGGGCGCCGACACTCAAGCTGCGGGGCGACTACCTCGCTATCGTCACCCTGGGTTTTGGCGAGATCATCCGCATCTTCCTCAACAATCTGTCCAGGCCGGTCAACATCACCAACGGGCCGCAGGGCATCACCCGCATCGATCCGTTCCACCTCGGCGCTTTTGATTTCTCGAGCCGCGATAACCTCCTCGGCCTGGAGCTGAGCGGTCCGATCAAGTACTACTTTCTGCTGGTCGCGATCACGCTCGGGGTCATCGTCGTCAATATCCGGCTGCAGAACTCGCGCATCGGCCGCGCCTGGGAGGCGATCCGCGAGGACGAGATCGCGGCGCGCGCGATGGGCATCAACACGCGCAACCTGAAGCTGCTCGCCTTCGCCATGGGCGCGAGCTTCGGCGGTCTCGCCGGCGGCATGTTCTCGGCGATGCAGGGATTCATCTCGCCGGAGAGCTTCGTCCTGGTCGAATCCATCATGGTGGTGGCGATGGTCGTGCTGGGCGGAATGGGCAACATCTGGGGCGTGATCCTCGGCGCGGTGCTGCTCTCGTTCGTTCCCGAAATCCTGCGCTGGACCGTGGAGCCGCTGCAGCTGGCGCTGTTCGGCCGGCTGCTCGTCGACCCGGAGGTCATCCGCATGCTGATCTTCGGGCTGGCGCTCGTGCTCATCATGCTGTTCCGGCCGGCGGGGCTGCTGCCTTCGGCGGTGCGCAAGCGCGAGCTCACCTCGTGAGCAGGCTCCGCGCGGCGCGGATCAGCAAGCGCTTCGGCGGCGTGCAAGCGTTGCGCGAAGTGTCGTTCGAGATCGCGGCCGGGGAAATCTTCGGCCTGATCGGCCCCAACGGCGCCGGCAAGACCACGCTCTTCAACGTGCTCACCGGGATCTACGCGCCCGACGGCGGGAGCTTCGCGTTCGACGACAAGCCGCTGAGCGGGCTGCCGCCCCATAAGGTGGCGATCGCCGGCATCGCGCGCACCTTCCAGAACATCCGCCTGTTCGCCAACCTTTCGTCGCTCGAGAACGTGATGATCGGCCGGCACGCGCGCACCCGGGCCGGCGTCGTCGGCGCGATCCTGCGAAACGGCGCGACCTTGCGCGAGGAGCGCGAGACCGAGCGGCGCGCGCTGGAGCTGCTCGAGTTCGTCGGCATCCGCGCCCGCGCCAACGATCCGGCGGGAAGCCTGCCCTACGGAGACCAGCGCCGCCTGGAGGTGGCACGCGCCCTCGCGACCGCGCCCAAGCTCCTCGCGCTGGACGAGCCGGCGGCGGGGATGAACGCCGCCGAGTCCCTCGGGCTGCGCGCGCTCATCGAATCGATCCGCGCGCAGGGCATCACGGTCCTGCTCATCGAGCACGACGTGCGGCTGGTGATGAACATCTGCGACCGCGTGATGGTGCTCGACTACGGCGAGAAAATCGCCGAAGGCAAGCCCGCGGAGGTGCAGCGCGATCCGAAGGTCATCGAAGCCTACCTCGGGGCGCCGCATGCTGCTTGAGGTCCGCGGCCTGGAGGTGCGCTACGGCGGCATCCGCGCGGTGAAGGGAATCGATCTCGACGTCGCGCAAGGCGAGCTCGTCGCTTTGATAGGGGCGAACGGCGCCGGCAAGACTTCGGCGCTCAAGGCGATCTGCAGGCTCGTCCCTTCCAGCGCAGGCAAGCTCGAGTATTCCGGAACCGATCTCAGAGCGTCGCGCGTGCACCAGCTGCCGCGCCGCGGACTGGTGATGGTCCCCGAAGGCCGCGGCATCTTCGGCCAGCTCACGGTGCAGGAAAACCTCGCGATGGGCGCCTACGTACGCGGCCGCGCCGACCCGGAGGCGCAGTACGCCGCTTTCCCGCGCCTCAAGGAGCGGCGGCGCCAGATTGCGGGCACGCTTTCAGGCGGCGAGCAGCAGATGCTCGCGATCGCCCGCGCGCTGATGAGCGAGCCGAGGCTGCTTCTTCTCGACGAGCCGTCGATGGGGCTCGCTCCCCTGATGGTCGCGAAGATCTTCGAGATCGTGCGGGACATCTCGTCGCGGGGCGTGACCATCCTGCTGGTCGAGCAGAACGCCCTGCTCGCGCTCGAGGCCGCGCGCCGCGCCTACGTAATGGAGTCGGGGTCGATTGCGCTTGCGGGCGACGCCAGAACGTTGCTGCACGACGCGCGCATCCGCGAGGCCTATTTGGGCGAGGCCAGATCCGCCTGAGTGGTAAAGCTGTCGGCGAAGAACTCTTCCTCCGGCAGCTTGCACTGCTGTATGAAGTCCCGCCTCGCCGCGTCTACCATCACCGGCACGCCGCAGGCGTAGACCTGGTGGCCGGAGAGGTCGGAGAAGTCTTGCATCACGGCGCGGTGCACGAAGCCGCTGCGCCCGGTCCAGCTGTCCTCCGGGAGCGCATCCGAAACGACGGGGACGTATTGGATCGGCCATTGGCGGGCGAGCGCGTCCATGTACAAATCCTTCGGCCGCCGTCCACCCCAGTACAGCACCATCGGCCGGGTCACGCCCTTGTGCAGCGCGTTCTCGATGATCGACTTGATCGGCGCGAAGCCGGTGCCCGATGCGACCAAGACGATCGGTTTGGCCGAGTCCTCGCGCAGGAAGAACGTGCCGAGCGGACCCTCGAGGCGCAGGATGTCGCGCTCCTTCATCTTGCCGAAGACATGGTCCGTGAACTGTCCTCCGGCGACGCGACGCACGTGGAGCTGGATCAGCTCGTCGTCGTGCGGCGCGTTGCCCATCGAGAAGCTGCGGCGCGCGCCGTCCTTGAGCAGGAACTCGATGTACTGCCCGGCGAGAAATTGCAGCCGTTCGTTCGCGGGCAGCCTCAGGTAAAGCGCCATGACGTCGTCGGCCAGGCGCTCCATCTTCTGCACGCGGCACGGCAGAATGCGGATCGGAATGTCGCGTGCCGCGCCGATGGTGCGCGCCTCGATCACGAGGTCGGTCAGCGGCTTCGCCTGGCAGAAAAGCGCTTTGCCCTGTGTCTTCTCTTCGTCGGTGAGCGCCTTCTTCTGATGTACCCCGTAGTCGACACGCCCTTCGACGATGCGACCCTTGCAGCTCGCGCAGGCGCCGTTGCGGCAGCCGTAGGGAAGCACCAGGTGCTGGCGCAGCGCGGCGGTGAGGACCGATTCGCCCTCCTCGACGTCGAATTCGTGTCCGCTGGGTTGGACCTTGACCTTACGCATAAAATGCAAGCATGAGACGGCTGCTGATCGCGGGTTTCGGCGATATCGCGCGCCGCGCGGCTCCGCGGCTCGAGCGGCGCTTCCAGCTTGCGCCGCTGTCGCGCGCGAGCGGAGTCGACCTCGACCGGCCGGAGACCCTTACGCTCCCCACCTTGGGCGCCCCGGCGCAGGCGCTGCTCCACTGCGCCCCGCCGCCGGATCAGGGGGCGGCGGATACGCGGACCGCGAACCTTCTGGCCGCCCTCGAAAAGGGCCGCATTCTACCGGCTCGCATGGTCTACGTCAGCACGAGCGGAGTCTACGGCGACTGCGCCGGGGCGCGGATCGACGAGTCGCGTGCGCCGGCTCCGCAAACGGAAAGGGCGTGTCGACGGCTGCACGCGGAAAGGCAACTTGCGGAATGGGCCAGAACGAGAGGCAGCGCGCTGGTCGTGCTGCGCGTGCCCGGAATCTACGCGGCCGACCGGCTGCCGCTCGAACGGCTGCGCGCGCGAACACCCGTGCTGCAGAGCGAAGACGATGTCTACACGAGCCACATCCACGCCGACGACCTCGCCGCGATCGTCTGCCGCGCGCTCGAAGACGACGCGCCCGAGGGCGTCTACAACGCGGCCGACGATACCGAGATGAAGATGGGCGACTGGTTCGACCTCGTCGCCGACCTGCACGCCCTGCCGCGGCCGCCGCGCGTTTCGAGGGAGCTTGCGCGTGACGCGATTCCCCCGGCCTTATATTCCTTCATGGGGGAGTCGCGCCGGCTGGACAACACGCGGCTGAAGCGCGTGCTGGGCATGCACTTGCTCTATCCCACGGTCCACCAAGGATTGAGAAATGAGCACCCTGCTCGTCTTGACCAACCTGCCTGATCGCGCCGCGGCCGAGAAGCTCGCGGACGAGCTGGTGGAAAAGCAAGTCGCGGCCTGCATCAATATCATGGCGCCATGCCGCTCGGTGTACCGCTGGAACGGGGCGGTGCAGCACGACGAGGAGCATCCCATGCTCATCAAGACCACGCGCGAGCGCTACCCGGCGCTTGAACAGGCGCTGCGTTCGGGTCATCCCTATGAACTCCCGGAGATCATCGCGGTCCCAATCGAACGCGGCCTTCCCGCCTACCTCGACTGGGTCGCCGCCGAGACCAGAACTTGAACCGCTTCCTCGCATTCCTGCTTGGCCTCGCGCTCGCCGCTCCTGCGGCGGCGCAGCTCAAGCTCGGCGGGGGCGCCGACAACCTTCTCGAACCCGAGAAGGCGTTCCGCTTCTCGGCGCGCGCCCTCGACGCCTCGAGCGTCGAAGTCAGCTTCACGATCGCCGACGGTTACTACATGTACCGCGAGCGCTTCAAGTTCGCCGCCGACGGCAACCCGAGCGTGCGCCTGGGCTCGCCCGAGTTCCCGCGCGGCACTCCCCACAAGGACGAGTACTTCGGCGAGACGCAGGTCTACCGCAAGAACGTGCGCATCCGTCTGCCGCTGCAGGGCGAAGGGCGGTTCGACCTGAAGGTGACGTCGCAGGGCTGCGCCGACGCGGGCGTGTGCTACGTACCGATGGAGTCGAGCGCCTCCATCCAGCTCGCCGCCGCCGGCGTGGACGAGCGGCCGCAACTTTCGATTTTCGCAAGCGACATGGAAATCGCGCGCCTCTTCGAGGGCAGCTTCGCGCTCGTGCTCGGCGGCTTCTTCCTGTTCGGGCTGCTGCTCGCCTTCACGCCGTGCGTGCTGCCCATGATCCCGATCCTTTCCGGGATCATTGCCGGCGAGGGCCGCGACATCGACAAGCTGCGCGCGCTTTCGCTCTCGGTCTCCTACGTTCTCGGCATGGCGCTCGCCTACGCCGCCGCGGGCGTCGCGGCCGCGGTTTCCGGCGTGCTGCTCGCCGCCGCGCTGCAGAACGTGTGGGTCCTCGGCGCCTTCGCGCTCATCTTCGTGCTGCTCGCACTGTCGATGTTCGGCTTCTACGAGCTGCAGCTGCCCGGGTTCCTGCATCAGCGGCTGGATTCGGCGCATCGCCGGCTGCCGGGCGGAAAGATCGTCTCGGTTGCCGCCATGGGCCTGCTCTCGGCGGTGATCGTCAGTCCCTGCGTGGCGGCGCCGCTCGCCGGGGCGCTGCTCTACATCTCCCAGACGCGCGACGTGCTGCTCGGCGGCGCGGCGCTTTTCTCGATGGCGCTCGGCATGGGCGTTCCGCTCATCGTGGTGGGAGTCTCCGAGGGTGCGCTGCTGCCGCGCGCCGGCGCGTGGATGACGGGCGTGCGCCGGTTCTTCGGCGTGCTCCTGCTGGCGGTCGCGGTGTGGGTGATCTCCCCGGTACTGCCGGCCGCCGTAGTGATGCTCGCCTGGGCCGCTCTTTTCATCGGCTCCGCCGTGTTCCTGCGGGCGATCGATCCCTTGCCCGCATCCGCCACCGGTTGGTGGCGGCTCTGGAAGGCGCTTGGCATCGCCGCCTTGGTGATCGGCATTGCGCTCCTCGTCGGTGCTCTTTCGGGCAGCCGCGATCCGCTGCGTCCGCTTGCCGCTCTCACGCAGAGTTCAGAAACCGCCAGGACGCCGCTACCGTGGCAACGGGTCGCTTCCCTGGGCGAGCTAACCGAAAAGCTGAAAACGGCGGGCAAGCCCGTGATGCTGGACTTCTATGCGGACTGGTGCGTGTCGTGCAAGGAGATGGAGTCTTTCACCTTCTCCGATCCGAGAGTGCGCGCCCAACTCGACGGGATGCTGCTGCTTCAGGCCGATGTGACGGCGAATAGCGATGCCGACCGGGCCCTGCTCAAGCGCTTCTCCCTCTTCGGACCGCCCGGGACGATTTTTTTCGACGCGCAGGGGCGCGAGATCAGGGGGCTGCGGGTGATCGGCTACCAGAACCCGGAACGCTTCCTGAGGACGCTTTCGCTAGCCACCGCGCCTTAAGATCCGGCCGGGCCGCGCGCCGGTAGGCTGGCCGTCCTTCCACACCACCGACCCGTTCACGATCACGGCGTGGATTCCTTTCGCCGGCCGGATCGGCTGCGCGAAGCTCGCCGCCTCGTCGACCGCGCCCGGGTCGAAGATCGCGAGATCGGCGAAGGCGCCTTCGCGCAGCACGCCGCGACCTTCGAGGCCGAAGCTCTGCGCGGTGAGGCCGGTCATCTTGTAGACCGCCGTCTCGAGCGGAAACAGGTTGAGACCGCGCGAATAGTGCCCGAGCACGCGCGGGAAGCTGCCCCACAGGCGCGGATGGGGCGCGGTGTCGTGCGGCAGGCCATCGGAGCCGATCATGGTGTGCTCGAACGCAAGGATGCGCTGCACGTCGGCTTCGTCCATGGAGAAGTAGATCGCGCCGGCCGGCAGCAGCCGCTGCACGGCCTGTTCGATCCCGAGCCCCATCTTTGCGGCGACCTCGTCCAGCCTGCAACCGGCGAACTCGGGATGCGGCTTGGACCAGGTGACCAGCGTCGTCGAGGCGATAAGCGTGCGGCTGTAGGAAAGGATCGTCGACGACGCGCAGTAGGGATAGCAGTCGAGCGCGATCCTCTGCGAGCGCATCGCGCGCTCGATGAACGGCAGGGTTTCCACCGAGCGGCCGTGGTTCGGCGTGCCCACCACCTTGTGGTGCGAGATCACCACCGGCACGCCGAGCTCGCGGCCGATGCGAAAGCTCTCGTCCAGCGAGTCGATCACCCGGGCGCCTTCGTCGCGCATGTGCGTGCAGTAGATTCCGCCGTGTTCCGCGAGCGGGCGGCAGACCTGGATCACTTCCTCGGTCGTCGCGGCGCGCGCCGGCTCGTAATACAGCCCGGTCGAGACGCCGATGGCACCGGACGCAAGCGCCTCCGCCGCCAGCCTGCGCATTTCCTCGACTTCGTTTTCCGTTGCAGGTCTTTGGAGATCTTCCATCGTCTGCGCCCGCAGCATGGTGTGCCCGACGAGCAACGCGCAGTTCGTCGCCGCCGGGCTCGCGTTCAGCTCCTTGACGTAGGAGCCAAACGTCCGGAAGCGAAACCATCCGCCCGCATCGTCGAGCAGATCGATCGGCGGCAGGACCGGCAGCCGCATGCCGCGCGGCGCCGGCGCGAGCGAGATGCCGCAGTTCCCGGCGACCACCGTGGTCACGCCCTGGCTCACCTTGGGCGCCATCTCCGGCGCGGAAAGCATCAGGCGGTCGTCGTGGGTGTGGGCATCGATGAAGCCAGGCGCCACGACGAGGCCCGAGGCATCGATTTCGGTGGTTCCTTTTTCGGCAACCGCGCCCAAGGCTGAGATGCGGTCGCCGGTCACTGCCACATCGGCGCGGTACCGCGCGGCTCGAGTGCCGTCGACGACGGTGCCGTTGCGCACGACGAGGTCGTAGCCCATCAGTCCACCTTGGCGCCGGAGCGCCGGACCACCTCGGCCCACTTCGGCGTTTCGCTACGCACCAGGGCGAGGAATTGCTCGGGGGTGCCGCCGTCGGCCTCGGTATCGAGCTGCCTGAACCGCTCGAGCACGAAGGGCGACGCAAGCGCCTTGCGGATCTCGGCGTGCAGCTTCGCGACGATCTCGCGCGGCACGTTGGCCGGCGCGATCACGCCGCCCCAGGCCACGGTCTCGTAGCCGGCGACGCCGGCCTCGTTGAGGGTGGGCAGGTCCGGAAACAGCGGCGAGCGGCGCGGCCCGGAGACCGCGATGCCGCGCACCCGGCCGGCGCGCGCATGCGGGCCGATCGACGAGATGTTGTCGAACATGAGCTGGACTTCGCCTGCAATGAGATCGTTGATCGCCTGCGGGCTGCCGCGATAGGGAACGTGCAGGATGAAGGTGCCCGTCATCGCCTTGAACAGCTCGCCCCCGAGGTGGCCGGTGGTGCCGTTTCCGCCCGAAGCCATCAGCAGCCGGCCCGGATTCTTCTTTGCGTAATCGATCAGCTCCTGGACCGAGCGGACCGGAAGCTTGTTGTTGACCGCGAGCAGGTTGAACACGCGCACGCAGTTCGAGACCAGCGTGAGGTCCTTCTCCACGTCGTAGGGCACTTTTTCGAGCAGCGAGCGGTTGATCGCGAGCGAGACGATATTGCCGTAGCCGAGCGTGTAGCCGTCGGCGGCGGCCCTGACCACGTCCATCGTGCCCAGCGTGAACGAGGCGCCGGGCTTGTTCTCCACGATGAACGGCACGCCGATTTGCGTCGAGAGCTGCTGCGTCATCACCCGCATCAGGACGTCGGGGGAGCCGCCGGCCGCCGAGGGGATGACGAAACGGATCGGCTTTTCCGGGTAGGCGGCAACCGCCGTCGCGCCGATCAACCACGCAAGGAGAAGAAACGCGCTACGCACGCCGCAGGGCTTTGGCCGCATCCATCGCGAAATAGGTGAGGATGCCATCGGCGCCGGCGCGCTTGAACGCGAGCAGCGCCTCGAGCACGCACGACTCGGGCAGCCAGCCCCTGTCGACGGCGCCGCGCAGCATCGAGTATTCGCCGGACACCTGGTACACGTAGGTCGGCGCCTTGAACTCGTCCTTCACCCGCCGCACGATATCGAGGTACGGCAACCCGGGCTTGACCATCACCATGTCGGCGCCTTCGGCGAGATCGAGCCCGACTTCCCATAGCGCCTCGTCGGAGTTGGCGGGGTCCATCTGGTAGGTCTTCTTGTCGCTTTTGCCGAGGTTCTTGGCCGAGCGCACCGCTTCACGGAAAGGACCGTAGAAGCCGGAGGCGTACTTCGCGGAGTACGCCATGATGCGCGTGTGGATGTGGCCGGCCTTCTCGAGCGCCGCGCGGATGCGGCCGATGCGGCCGTCCATCATGTCCGACGGCGCGACGATATCGACGCCCGCCTCCGCCTGCGCCAGCGCCTGACGCACCAACGCGTCGAGCGTCACGTCGTTCAGGATGTAGCCGGAAGCGTCGATCACGCCGTCCTGACCGTGCGACGTATACGGATCGAGCGCGACGTCGGTCATTACGCCGAGCTCGGGAAAGCGCTTCTTGAGCTCGGCTACGGCGCGCGGCACGAGACCCTTGGGATTGAACGCCTCACGTCCATTCGCGGTCTTCAGCTTCTGGTCGATCGCAGGGAACAGCGCCATGACCGGAATGTCCAGTTTCAAACACTGCTCGGCGATGGGCAGCAGTTTGTCGACGGTGAATCGTTGGACGCCCGGCATAGAGGCCACTTCCTCGGTGCGGGCTTTGCCGTCGATGATGAACACAGGGTAGATCAGGTCGTTCGTGCCGAGCACGTTCTCGCGCATGAGGCGACGCGAAAAGTCGTCGCGCCGCATGCGCCGCATGCGAACCGCAGGGAACTGGCCGTAGATCTTCACTAGACTGATTTTTCGGATGTTTTTCCGCGGGAACTTTTCCGCGGAGGCAGGCATCTTACCTTCAGACGATTCAATCGTCTCCCGCTTCTCCTCCCTGAGCGGGTGCCTTAATCCAAAGGTTAAGGCGTTTTTACCCCCGGTTTATTCCCCTTTACCGGGGGTTTTTTATTCTTGCGACCTGCCGGGGCGCGGCGAGCCAAGCCAGCGCTCCAGCAGGTCGCGGCATTCGTCGACACCCTGTCGCGTCAGACTCGAGAAGAGCCTCACCTCTGCCTGAATCGCCGCGCTCACCTGCGACAGGGTCTTCGCCTGCTCCGCGCGCGAGAGCTTGTCGGCCTTGGAAAGCAGCGCGAGCAGGCGCACGTCGCCGAGAAACTCGATCAGCTGCAGATCGAGCTCGGTGAGCGGATGGCGCGCATCCATCACGAGCACCACGCCTGCCAGCGTAGCGCGCGAGCGGATGTAGGATCCCACCAGCGTGCGCCAGCCCGCGCGCATCGCCTGCGGGACCTTTGCGTATCCGTACCCCGGAAGGTCGACCAGGCGCGCGTCCGGACCCAGCTCGAAGAAGTTGATGGTCTGCGTGCGCCCCGGCGTCTTGCTCGTGAAGGCGAGCCGCTTGCGCCCGGTCAGCGCGTTGATCGCGCTCGACTTGCCCACGTTGGAGCGCCCGGCGAAGGCGAGCTCCGGCGGCCCCGGCGGCGGCAGGTCGGCGGGGCCCGCGCTGGACGCGAGAAACTGCGCTTGGGAGAACGCCTTCATGGCTCCCGGAAGGCGGGAATTCTAATAAAATCGCGCCTTTCCATCGGTACCAGGGAGCTCCGGGGATGCTTCGTCTGCTCGCGCTCAGCGCGCTTTCCGTTGTCGTGGGAACGGCGGCGGCGCAGAACGCCGCGAGAGGACAGCGAATCGCCGGTCAGGTGTGCGCGGCTTGCCATGCCGCCGACGGCAACAGCGTGGCGCCGACGAACCCCAAGATCGCAGGCCAGTTCGCTGAGTATTTGCAGAAGCAGCTCGGCGATTTCAAGGCTCACCAAAACAAAAAGCCTGCGCGCGACAACCCGATCATGACCCCGATGGCCTCGAACCTTTCCGACGACGACATCCAGAGCGTCGCGGCGTACTACGCGGGGCAGAAACTGCGGCCCGCGACCGCCGCGGACAAGGACCTCGCCGCCCTTGGGCAGAAGATCTGGCGCGGCGGCATCGCGGCGACCAGCGTTCCGGCATGCGGCGGTTGCCACGGCCCGGCCGGCGCCGGGATTCCGGTGCAGTACCCTCGTCTCGCGGGCCAGTTCGCCGAGTACGTCGCGGCGCAGCTCAAGGGCTTCAAGGACGGCGCGCGCTCCAACGATCCGAACGGCATCATGCGCGGCGTCGCGGCGCGAATGACGGAGCGCGAGATCCAGGCGGTAGCGCAGTACGCGGCGGGGCTGCGTTAGCGGAAGTAATCGACCGCTCGCCGTGTTAGCCGATCGGTCCCCCGGAAACCCTCTCAGGAGAACACCGTGCAAAAAAGATGGATTGCAGCAGCCGTGGTCGTGTCGATGGGTGCCGTCGCGGGCGCGGCTCTCGCGCAGGTCAAGCCCGAAATCCTCGTGAAGCAGCGCCAGTCGGCCATGACCTTGATTGGAAAGTACTTTGGACCCCTCGGTGGCATGGCGCAAGGCAAGGTTCCGTTCGATGCCAAGATCGTTCAGCGAAACGCCGACTACCTGCACGCCCTGGCGCAGATGCCCTGGGATGGCTTCGACCCAAGCACCAAGGGGATCAAGGACGTGAAGACGCGCGCCCTGCCGGCCATCTGGGAGCAGCCGGGCAAGGTCAAGGAAGCGATCGATCGACTCGAGTCGGAGGTCGGCAAGCTGCAGCAGGTTGCGAAGGGCGGCGACGAAGGTGCCATCAAGGCGCAGATCGGCGCGGTCGGCAAGGCCTGCGCGAATTGCCACGACAATTTCCGAGAGAAACAACAGTAGCGGTTTTGCGGCGCTTCCTGGGCCCCGCTGCGGCGGGGCTTTTGCTTCTTGGCTTGGCCTGGGCGGCTCACGCGCAGCAAGGCGACGCTCAGCGCGGCCAGTACATTTCGAAAGCGGCGGGCTGCGTCGGTTGCCACACCGAGGCGCGCGACAACGCCCAGCCGTTTGCCGGCGGCCGGGCACTCAAGACGCCCTTCGGCACCTTCTACGGTCCCAACATCACGCCGCATCCGCAGGCGGGGATCGGTCGCTGGACCGAGCAGGACTTCATTCGCGCGATTCGCGAAGGCCGCAGGCCCGACGGCGCGCATTATTTCCCGGCGTTTCCGTATCCCTCTTTCACTCGCATCAACGATCAGGACCTGCGCGACCTGTGGGCCTACCTGCGCACCCTGCCGCCGAGCGCCCGCCCGAGCGAGCCGCACGACCTGAAATTCCCCTTTGGCTGGCGCTGGCTGGTGTGGGTCTGGAAGCTGTTCTTCTTCAATCCGGGGCCGTTCTCGCCCGATCCCGCGGCGAGCGCCGCGGTGAACCGCGGCAGCTACCTCGTGAACGCGCTCGGGCACTGCGGCGAGTGCCATACCCCGCGCAACTTCCTCGGCGGGATGAAGCGCAGCCGCCATCTCGCCGGCGCCAAGCTGGGTGAAGGGACCAGCGCGCCGAACCTGACGCCCGCGCGCCTTAAGAAGAAGGACGACGCTGAAGTAAAAGACTTTCTCCAGACGGGTATGACACCGGATGGGGACGTCGCCGCCGAGGCGATGGCGGAGGTCGTCCGCAACACCACCAGCCAGCTCACTGCCGCCGATCTCGACGCGGTGCTCGCCTACCTGCGGTCGCTCCCGCCATTGCCGGACGAGCCGAAATAGCGTGGAATAGTGGCCTTCCCACCCCTGTTCCCGCTATGAACGAAGCCCAGCGCCTAGTCGACTTGATCCCGCGGCTACGACGCTACGCCCGGGCGCTCGTCGGTGACCGAGCTACGGCCGATGATCTGGTGCAGGACACGCTCGAGCGTGCCTGGGCGAAGCTGCATCTGTATCGTCGCGGGACCGATCTGCGGGCGTGGCTTTTCACGGTCATGCACAACGTCCACGTAAATCGCGTGCGCGCCGCGCGCCCAACCGACCTTATCGACGACGAGATGCCGGAGCTCGCGCAACGCCCGGCGCAGGGTGACGCCCTGCTCGTGCGGGATCTCGACCGCTCGATCGCGCGTTTGCCGTCGGAGCAGCGCGCCGTTCTCCTTCTCGTGACGCTGGAGGAAATGAGCTACGAGGAAGTGGCGCGCACGCTCGATGTGCCGATTGGCACCGTGATGTCGCGGCTTTCGCGGGCACGAGAAAAGCTCCGCACGATGATGCTCGGCCAGTCGGCCGCGGCGGCGAAACTCAAACTGGTGAAATGAGCGAAGCACCGATCACCGAGACCGACCTGCAGGCGTACGCCGACGGCAGGCTCGAGCCCAAGCGCCGCATGGCAGTCGAAGCGTGGCTTGCCACTCGCCCGGAAGAAGCCGAGCGCATTGCCGACTATCGCAGGCTGGCGAAGGAACTGCGCACCATCTACGACCCGGTCATCGCGGAGCCGCTCCCTTCGCAACTTATTCGTGCGCGGCCCCGGTGGCGCCGCTACGGGCTTGCCGCGGGGTGGATGGTCGTCGCCTTCCTGCTCGGTGCGGTGGCCGGATGGGAATTCCAGTCGCGCAGCACGCCCGTAGCCGACGCCGGCGCCGCGATGGCACGGCGCGCTGCGGTCGCGCACGTGACCTACTCGCCCGAAGTGCGCCACCCCGTGGAGGTCGGCGCCGACCAGGAGGCGCATCTCATCGCCTGGCTCTCGAAGCGGCTCGGCGCACCGCTGCGCGCGCCGCAGCTCGACGAGGTCGGCTACAGCCTGGTGGGCGGCCGTCTGCTGCCGGGTGACACCGGCCCGGTCGCGCACTTCATGTATCAGACGCAGAAGGGCGCGCGCATCACGCTCTACGTCCGCACCGAGGTTGCCGGCAACCGGGAAACCGCGTTCCGCTACGCCGAAGAAGGCAAGGTGCGCGTGTTCTACTGGGTCGACCGCAAGATGGGTTACGCGGTCTCGTCGGGTGATATCAGCAAGGACGAGCTCTTGAAGGTCGCGAACAGCGTCTACCAGCAGCTCAACCCGTAGCGCGGGCGACTCCTGCTCTAGACCGAGATAGGAGGAGAACTTGAAACGCGATCCAGACATCGGCGCATTGATGAAGCCAATGAAGCGCGAAGACGTGACCGACCTCATCGTCTTCCGCAGGCTGAAGAAAGGCATGAAGTGGGCGGACGTGGCTCAGAAGGTGGGCCAGTCCAAGGAGTGGACCACCGCCGCGTGCCTCGGCCAGATGCAGATGACACGCAAGCAGGCGGAAACGCTGGGGCGCCTCTTCGAGTTGCCGGAGGAAGCGGTGCTGCTCCTGCAGACGGTGCCTTACAAGGGCTCGCTGCCCACCGCCATACCGACCGACCCGCTGATCTACCGCTGGTACGAGATCGTCAACGTGTACGGCACGACGATCAAGGAGCTGATCCACGAGGAGTTCGGCGACGGCATCATGAGCGCCATCGACTTTTCGATCGACATCGCGCGTGAGCCGAACGAAAAGGGTGACCGCGTCCACGTGGAAATGTCGGGCAAGTTTTTGCCGTACAAGACTTACTGACCCGCACCCGCGCGGTGCGCGAGAATTCCGCGGTGCACCGCGGCGGTGAGGTTCGGAGGCATCGGTTTCAGCTAAATCAGGTAGTTAGTCTCTGGCACGCTTGATGCGTAGCCGCAAGCGTGTCCTATCTCGATGTGCAGGATCTCGCCACCGTTGCAGCCCAGTTCGACTTATGGCCCGCGATCGTGCGCTGGTGCAGCGAGTGCGACGCGGTGCTCGACGCGCTCGAGCTGGCCGCAGCGGCCGCCGTCGTGGCATTAGTGCTGAAGCGACGAAAAGTCGATCTCTGAAGACCGCGGCGTGTCGGCCTTCGTGACCCGCGCCATGTGGGCCAGAGCATAGGCATCCTCATCCTCGGTCTGCGATGCGATGCAGTCGCTGGGCACGATGAGGTGGTAATCGCGCATGTACGCGTCATGCGCTGTGAAGAGGACACAGAAATTTCCGGCCACGCCGGTGAGGACCAGGGTCTGCGCGCCGAGGTGCTTGAGCAGCACGTCCAGCGTGGTGAATTGAAACCCCGAATGCTTGGGCTTCAGCACGAAGTAGTCGTCCTCGCAGGGCTTGAGGAGCTCCGCGATCGTCCTGCCGGCGACTCCGTCGCGAAGGACGTAGTCGAGCGTGCTGCGGAAATCGGAGCGCCAGCGGCCGAAGTTGTCATTGACGTACACCGCCGGAACGCCCGCGCTGCGCGCCCGGCGCTTGAGCGCCGCGGTCGCCCGGGCCGCCGCGAGAGCGCGCGGCAGCAGGGCGTGCGCGCCTTCGAATTCGAAGGCGTTGATCATGTCGATGATGAGCAGCGCGACCCGGCACTCGTCGGGTGCGCTGCCATGGAGGTCTTGCGTCCTAGCGGCGGAGCGAGGCATTGAGCGCCGCAGCGAGCGCCGCCTCGCCGCTTACCAACGCATCCCAGCTGAGTTCGTGGCCCTTGCGCTTGCCCTTCGGCACGAGCTTCAGCCCCTCGGGTGCGATCGTCAGCATGTAGGGCTTGCCCGCGACCTCGATTTCGCGTTTCAGCGGCTTGTCGAGCCTGGTTGCCATGATTGCCTCAGCGATCGGAATAGTTTGACGAGCTCCGGAAGCTGATAGTTCGCGTTCAGGCCGCTCGGATTGGGCAGCACCCACACGCTGGCGCCCTCGAACAGCCGAGGTTGCGGACCGACGCGAGCATTCTTCAGGGAAAAAGCGTGGCAGTAGGCGCCTACGCCGAGAAACGCGAGCGTCTTCGGGCGGTAGCGACGTACCTTGGCGGCAAGGCGTTTGCGGCCGGCGACGAATTCGGTGGGATCGAGCTCGTCTGCCGTGGCGGTGCCGCGGTTGACGAGGTTAGTGATGCCGTAGCCGGCTTTCAGCAGCTCGCTTTGCTCCGACGGGTGCAGCTCCCACTCAGTGAAGCCGGAGCGATGGAGCGCCGGCCAGAAGCGGTTGCCCGGGCGCGCGAAGTGGTGCCCGGTGGCGGCCGAATACAGGCCGGGATTGATGCCGACGAAGAGCACTTTCAGCCCGGGCGCGACGACGTCGCGGATGCCCCTTCCCGCGGCGGCGGCGAGCTCGGCCTTAGTGGGCCGGGCGAAGGATGTGTCCGCCCGACTTCTCGTCCGGCTCGAGCTTGATGAGCGCCTTTTTCTCGGCTTCCTCGAGGAGGTCGGAAAAGGTGCGGAAGCCATAATAGGATTCGTTGAAGCCGGGTTTGCGGCGCTTGAGCGCCTGCTTCACCATCGAGCCCCAGATGCGCTCGCCTTCGCCGCGCTCGGCGATGAGTGCGGTGAGCGTCTCGACGAGCAGATCGAACGCCTCCTGCTTCTTGTCCTTGTCTTCGCCCGCGCCCGCGGCCGACTCGCGGCGCTTCTTCGCCGCGCGGCGCTTCTGCTCATCGGCGCGCACCAGGTCGTCGTAGTAGATGAACTCGTCGCAGTTGCTGATGAGGAGATCGGAGCTCGAGTTCTTCACGCCGACGCCGATCACGGTCTTGTCGTTCTCCCGCAGCTTGGACACGAGCGGCGAGAAATCCGAATCCCCGCTCACGATGACGAAGGTGTCGACGTGCTCCTTGGTGTAGCAGAGATCCAGCGCGTCGACCACCATGCGGATGTCGGCCGAGTTCTTCCCCGACTGGCGCACGTGCGGGATCTCGATCAGCTCGAACGACGCCGCGTGCATCGCGGCCTTGAATTCCTTGTAGCGCTCCCAGTCGCAGTAGGCCTTCTTCACCACGATCGAGCCCTTGGCGAGCAGGCGCTCGAGCACCTTCTCCATGTCGAACTGGGCGTACTTCGCCTCGCGCACCCCGAGCGCCACGTTCTCGAAGTCGCAGAAGACCGCGAGGCTACGTGCTTCTGGGCTCGGCGGCACCGTGGCGCACTTCGGGTTGGTTGCTCCTGCTGAGCCAGACCTGCAGCCGCTCGAGATAGAGGTAGATCACCGGCGTGATGTAGAGGGTGAGGACCTGCGACAGCAGCAGGCCGCCGACCACCGCGAGGCCGAGCGGCATGCGGGCGCTGCCGCCGGCGCCGAAGCCGATGGCGATCGGCAGGCTCCCCATCAGCGCCGCCATCGTGGTCATCATGATCGGCCGGAAGCGCGTGATGCCGGCCTGGTGGATGGCCCGCTCCGGCGTCATGCCCTCGTTCCTCTGCGCCTCGATGGCGAAGTCGATCATCATGATCGCGTTCTTCTTCACGATGCCGATCAGCATGATGATGCCGACGAAGGCGTACATGTTGAGCTCGATGCCGAACGCCATCAGCGTCAGCAGCGCACCCAAGCCGGCGGTCGGCAGGCCGGAAAGAATGGTGAGCGGATGGATGAAGCTCTCGTAGAGGATGCCGAGGACGAGATAAATCACGATGACGGCGAGGAGCAGCAGGATTCCCATGCCCTGCAGCGAGCTCTGGAAGGCCTGCGCGGTTCCCGAGAAGCTGCCCGTCAGCGTAGCCGGCAACTGCATCTGCCGCGTCGCCGCCTGGACCTGGGCGATCGCTTCCGACAGCGCGACCCCCTGCCGCAGGTCGAACGACAGGGTCACCGCGGTGAGCTGGCCGACATGCGTCACCTGCAGCGGGCCGACGCCGTACTTGAGCGTGGCGACTGCGCTCAGCGGAACCAGCGCGCCGCTCGTGGAGCGCACGTAGAGCATCGGCAGCACCGACGGGTCGGTCTGATAGGCCTGCGCCAGCTCGAGGATCACCCAGTACTGGTTGGTCGCGGTGTAGATGGTCGAGACCTGGCGCGCGCCGTAGGCGTTGTTGAGCGCCGTCTCGATCTGCTGCGCCGAGACCCCCAGAGCGGAGGCCTTCTCGCGCTGGATCTCGACGGTGACCTCGGGCCGCGTGATCTGCAGGTCGCTCGCCACGTCGGTGACGCCCGGCAGCGTGCGCAGCTTCTGCTCGATGAGCGGCGCCCAGTGGTAGAGCTCCTCGATGTTGGCGCTGCGCACCACGTACTGATAGGGGCTCTTGGTCAGGTTGCCGCCGATGCGAATTGCCGGCACGTTCTGGATGAACACCTTGGCGCCGAGGATATTGGCCACCTTCGGGCGCAGCTCGCGTACCACCTGGTCGGCGGGTTTCCTCTGGCCGAAAGGCTTCAGCGTGATGGTGATGCGGCCAAGGTTGATCGAGGTCGAAGAGCCGGCCGCGCCGACGAACGACATCGCCGCCTCGACGTTCGGGTCGGCGCCGATGATGGAGGCGACCTGCTGCTGCAGGTTCATCATCGCGTCGAACGAGATGTCCTGCGGCCCCTCGACCGAGCAGAAGAGCTGCCCCGAATCCTCGCTCGGCAGGAAGCCCTTCGGGGCGAACCAGAACAGGACGGCGGTGGCGATGAAGATGGCGACGAACATCACCAGCACCACGAGCTTGTGCGCGAGCGTCCAGCTCAGCGACACGTCGTAGGCATTGCGCCACGCGTCGAAGCCGCGCTCGAACGCCCAGTAGAGGCGTCCGTGGCGGGCGTCTGCCTGATGCGGCTTGAGGATCCGGCTGCACATCATCGGCGTAAGCGTGAGCGAGACGAAGCCCGAGATGAGCACCGCCGCCATGATGGTGACCGCGAACTCGTGCAGCAGGCGGCCGAGGATGCCGCCCATGAAGAGCACCGGGATGAACACCGCCGCGAGCGAGATGGTCATCGAGATGATCGTGAACACGATCTCGCGCGAGCCGTCGAGCGTCGCCTGCAGCACGCTCTTGCCCTGCTCGATGTGGCGCGTGATGTTCTCGAGCATCACGATCGCGTCGTCGACCACGAAGCCCACGCACAGCGTGAGCGCCATGAGCGAGATGTTGTCCAAGCTGTAGCCGAAGAGGTACATCACCGCGAAGGTGCCGATGATCGACATCGGCAGCGCGATCGAGGGGATCACCGTGGCGGGGATGTTGCGCAGGAAGAGGAAGATCACCATCACCACCAGCGCGAGCGCGAGGTAGAGCGTGAACTGCACCTCGTCGACCGAGGCGCGGATCGTGACCGTGCGGTCGAACAACGTCTCGATGTCGATCGCCGGCGGCACCTCGGCGCGGAAGGTCGGTAGCAAAGCCTTGATGGAGTTGACCACCTCGATGGTGTTGGTGCCGGGCTGGCGCTGGATCGCGAGCACGATGCCGCGCTTGCCCTTGAACGAGGCCGCCAGCTTGTCGTTCTGCACGCCGTCGACGATGCGGCCGAGCTCCTGCAGGCGAATCGGCGAGCCGTTGCGGTAAGTGACGATGATCGGCCGGAAGGCCTGCGCGTCTTGGAGCTGGCCGGTGGCCTGGACCGCGAACATCCGGTCCTTGCCGTACAGGGTTCCGGTGGGCAGGTTGACATTCGCCTGCGACACCGCCTGCTCGACCTCGTTGATGCCGACACCGCGCGCCGCGAGCGCGTTCGGGTCGATCTGCACGCGCACCGCGTATTTCTGCTGTCCGAACACCTGCACCTGCGCCACGCCGTTGATGGTGGAGATGCGCTGGGCGAGATAGGTCTCGGCGTATTCGTTGACCGTCGAGAGCGGCAACGCGCTGGAGGTGAGCGCGAGGTAGTAGATGGCGAAGTCCGCCGGGTTGACCTTGCGGAAGGCGGGTGGCGCCGGCATGGTCGCGGGAAGCTGGCGCGCCGCCGAGGCGATGGCGGAGTTGACGTCCTGCGCGGCGGCGTCGATGTCGCGGTCGAGGGCGAACTGAATCGTGATCCGGCTGATGCCCTGGCCGCTGATCGAGGTCATCTCGTCGATCCCGGCGATGGTCGAGAACTGCTTTTCGAGCACCGTCGCAACTGCGGAGGCCATCGTCTCCGGGCTCGCACCAGGCAGCTCGGCCGTCACCTGGATGGTGGGGAAGTCGACGTTGGGTAGCGTCGACACCGGGAGCAAGCGGTAGCTCGCGAGGCCGAAGATCAGGATGCCGGCCATCACCAGGATCGTCATCACCGGGCGCCGGATGAACGGCTCGCAGAAATTCACGAGGCCTCCGCCCCCGGCCTGGCAAGCTGCACTCTCGTCTTCGGTCCGAGCCGCAACTGGCCGCGCACCACCACCAGCTCATCCTTGGCGAGGCCCTTCGCGACGATCGTCCGTTCGCCGTCGGTGCGCTGTACCGCGATGCGGCGCAGGTCGGCGATCATTTCCGAGTTGACCACGTAGACGTACTGGCCGTCGGGACCGGCCTGCACTGCGGTCGAGGGCACGACGATGGCATCGGTCTGCTCGTAGAGGCGCATGCTCACATTGACGAACTGCCCCGGCCAGAGCGCCGCGTCAGCGTTGTCGAACTGCGCGCGCATCCGGATGGTGCCGGTGTTTGGATCGACCGCGTTGTCGATGAAGATCAGCCGTCCACTCGGCCGGACCTGCTGGGTCTCGGGCATGATCGCCTCCACCGCGAGCGGCCCTTTCGCCATGTATTGGCGCACCTCCGACAGGTTTTGCTCCGGCACGGCGAAGTTGACGTAGATCGGCCGGACCTGGTTGATCACCAGCAGCGGATTGACGTCGTTCGCCCGCACCATGTTGCCCGCCTGCAACAGCACCCGGCCGACGTAGCCGTCGAGCGGGGAGCGGATGGTGCAGTACTCGAGATTGAGGCGCGCGTTCTCGAGCGCGGCCTGGCTCGCCTTGGCGGTCGCTTCCGCGGTGGCCGCGTTGGTGCGGATCTGGGCGTAGGCGTCCTTGGAGATGAAGTTCTTCTCGAGCAGCTCCTGGTAGCGGGTCTCCTGCGAGCGCGCATGGTCTCGCGCCGCGGTGTCGCGCAGCGCGTTCGCTTCGGCCTGCCGCAGCGCGGCTTCGTAGGGACGCGGATCGATGCGGAAGAGCACCTCGTTCTTCTTCACCGCCGCGCCTTCGCGCATGTTCACGTCGGTAATCTGGCCGTCGACGCGCGCCTTGACCTGCACGGTGGAGAACGCTTCGACGTTGCCTATGGCGTTGATGCGCACCGGCACCGTTTCCTGCAGCACGCGCGCGACGGTTACCGGCACGGCCGCTCCGCCGCCCTTGCCCTTGCCGCCTTCCTTGGCGCTTTTGGCAGTCCTTCCGTTCGCGACGACCAAGTAGCTTCCAAGCCCCACAGCGGCGGCGACCGCCACCACCACGGCAACGGCGAATACTCGGCGGCGGCTGGCGGCGGTCATGAACCGACGATTGTCATGCCGGAATGCGGTCGTGGGCAATCAACTCGTCCACCGATTCGCGGCGACGCACCAAATGCGCGCTGGAGCGGTCGACCAGCACTTCGGGCGCCCGGGGGCGCGAATTGTAGTTCGAGCTCATGGACATTCCATAGGCGCCGGCGGAGAGGACGGCGAGCAAGTCGCCTTCCACGGCGGCGAGGCGGCGCCCCTTGGCGAGGAAATCCGCACTTTCGCACACGGGGCCGACAATGTCGTAAACAGTATCGCCGGGCGCGGATTCCCGCACCGGCTGAACGTCGTGCCAGGCGTCGTAGAGCGCCGGGCGGATGAGGTCGTTCATGGCCGCGTCGACGACTAGGAAGCCCGCCTTGACGTACTCCACCCGGGTAAGCAGGATGCCTGCGTTCCCGACGATCGAACGGCCGGGATCGAACACCACGGTTTCACGGCGCTGCCCGAGCGCCGCCAGCGTGCCCGCGACGAAAGCGGCCACCGGCTCGAGCGGTTCGTTCCGGTAGCGGATACCGATGCCGCCGCCGACATCGATGTGCTTGAGCTGGATACCGCGCTTCTCCAATCGTTCAACCAGCGCCGCCAGGCGCTCCGCCGCCGCGACGAACGGCCCGGCCTGCGTCAGCAGCGAGCCGACATGGCAGCCGATTCCCACGACTTCGAGGTCCTTCAGTCCGGCGGCGCGCTGGTACAGCCGTTCGGCTTCCTCGTGCGCGACCCCGAACTTGCTCTCGCGCAGGCCGGTGGAAATGTAAGGGTGGGTTCGCGGGTCGATGTCGGGATTGACGCGCAGCGCGATCGGCGCGCGCCGGCCCGTTCGCCGCGCCACGCGCTCGACGCGCGCGAGCTCGGCTTCGGACTCCACGTTGATGCAGCGCACCCGTTTCTCGAGCGCGAGCTCGATTTCGGCTTCGCTCTTGCCCACGCCCGAGAAGAGCGTCTTGCCCGGATCGCCGCCCGCTGCGAGAACGCGCGCGAGCTCCCCGCCAGAGACGATGTCGAAGCCGGCGCCGAGGCGCGCGAGGAGCGCGAGCACCGCGAGGTTGGAGTTCGCCTTGACCGAATAGCAGATGAGCGAGTCGCGGCCGTGAAGCGCGCGCGCGAACTCGCCGTAGGCCGACTCGATCGCCGCGCGCGAGTAGATGTAGCATGGCGTGCCGAAGCGGCGCGCGATGTCGTCGAGCGGCAGATCCTCGGCATGCAAAACGCCCTCGCGGTAGGAATAGCTCACGGCCTTACTTCTTCTCTTCGATTTCGCTGTCGGGGTACGGAACCGGCTTCGGCGGCGGCGGCTTGGGCACCTTCACGCCCGGCGGCGGCTTGTCGCGCAGGTACAGCGCCCCCTTCTGTCCGCATGCGGTCGCGGCCAGCGCCAAGGCGACCAACACGAGAAGGAAGCGCATAAAATCCGCATGTTAACCCATGGATGAGCGCCAATTCGAAACCCTGGCCACCCAGACCTTGCACAGGATCGAGCGCGCGCTGGACGAAAGCGGAATCGACGCTGACATCGAGCTCAAGGAAGGCGGGGTGCTCGAGCTCGAGTTTGCCAACGGCTCGAAGATCATCGTGAACCGGCACGGCGCGGCGCGCGAGATCTGGGTCGCCGCGCGCTCGGGCGGCTTTCACTTCCGCTGGGACGGCGCCGCGTGGCGGGACACGCGCGACGGCGGCGAGCTCTTCGCCGCCCTTTCGAAACTGGTGTCGGCCCAGAGCGGGACCGGCGTAATTCTCTCCGCCTAGTTTTCGCTTAGGGAGGCGTCTCCCCGGGGCCGGGCGGAGCCACCAGCGGAACGATCGGCTGGAGCACCTCGGGCGGCGGGACCGCTTCCTGATAGAAATATTCGGGCGCAAGTCGCCCTTCGCCTAGGACGCCCATCACCGGCACGCTCACGACGCCGACCGGGACGGTGCGCGGCGCCTCGGGGACGTCCTTGAGCGCTTTTTCCATGTAGCCGATCCAGATCGGCAGCGCGACGGCGGCGCCGGTCTGGTTGCGGCCGAGGCTCTTCGGCTGATCGAAGCCCATCCAGGCGATGCCGACGAGGTTCGGCTGGTAGCCGGCAAACCAGGCGTCGACGAATTCGTTCGTGGTTCCGGTCTTGCCGGCAAGGTCGTTGCGGCCGAGCCGCGTGGCGCGCGCCGCCGTGCCGTAGCGGGTCACGTCCTGCATCATGTGGTCCATGATGAAGGCGTTGCGCGGATCGAGCACGCGCAGGCTTTCGTCGCCGGCCCGCTTCGGGTTCGCCAAAGCGAGTGGCGTGCCCCGGTCGTCGACGATCTTGAGGATGAAATAAGGCTGCACCAGGTAGCCGCCGTTCGCGAACACTGCGTACGCGCGCGCCATCTGCCACTCGGTCACCGAGCCCGCGCCCAGGGCCATCGTGAGGTAGGGAGGATGCTTCTCCGGCTCGAAGCCGAAGCGGGTCACGTACTCCTGCGCATACTTCGGGCCGATCGCCTCGAGGATGCGGATCGACACCATGTTCTTCGACTTGGCGAGCGCGGTGCGCAGGCGCATCGGGCCCTCGTACTTGCCGTCGAAGTTCTTCGGCTCCCAGCGCTGGCTGCCGGTCTGCTCGGCTTCGAGCACGACCGGCTCGTCCGGGATCACCGTCGCCGGGGTGAAGCCCTTCTCGAGCGAGGCCGAGTAGATGAAGGGCTTGAACGACGACCCGGGCTGGCGCCAGGCCTGGGTGACGTGGTTGAACTTGTTGCGGTTGAAGTCGAACCCGCCGACGAGCGCGCGCACCGCTCCGTCCTGCGGGTCGAGGGAAATGAAGGCCGACTCCACCTCGGGAAGCTGGACGATCTGCCAGGGCTTGCCCTGCGCCTCGCGATGGACGCGGATGATCGAGCCGCGGCGAATGCGCTTCTGCGGCGACGCCTTGGCATCGAGCGAGCGCGCGGCGAAGCGCAGCGACTCGCCGGCGAGGGAGACTGGCTCTCCCGTGCGCAGCGCCGCTTCAATCTGCTTGGCGTCCACCGAGGTGACGACCGCCGCGAGGAGATCGTCGTTGTCGGGGTGCTCGTTGAGAGCTTCTTCGAAGTCGTCCTCGTCCGGCTTCGCCGGCAACTCGGCGAAGCCTTCGGGGCCGCGGTAGCCGTTGCGCCGGTCGTAGTCGAGAACCCCCTTGCGCAGCGCGGCGTACGCCGCCTCCTGGTCGGCTTTCCGGAGGGTGGTGTAGACGCGGAAGCCGCGGCTGTAGACCTCGTCCGGATAGTGCTCGGCGATGGCCTGGCGCACCATCTCCGCGGCGTATTCCGCGTGTACGGAGTATTCGTTCACTTCCCTTTTGGGCCTTATGGGCGCTTGAACTGCCTCTTCGTATTGCGCCGCAGTAATGTGCCCCAGCTCGGCCATCCGGCGCAGTACGTAATGCTGGCGCTGCTTGGCGCGCTGCGGGTTGGCGATCGGGTTGTAAAGCGAAGGCGCCTTGGGCAGTCCCGCGAGCATCGCCGTCTCGGCGAGGTTGAGCTTGTCGAGCGCCTTGCCGAAGTAGATCTGCGAAGCGGCGCCGAAGCCGTAGGCGCGCTGGCCGAGATAGATCTGGTTGACGTAAAGCTCGAGGATCTGCTCCTTGGACAGGCTGTGCTCGATCTTGAATGCGAGCAGCGCCTCGTACAGCTTGCGGGTGAGCGTCTTCTCCGACGAGAGAAAGAAGTTGCGGGCCACCTGCATGGTGATCGTGCTCGCGCCCTGGCGGCGCCCGCCTGAAATGAGGTTCATGTAGGCAGCCCGCAGCACGCCGATGTAGTCGATGCCGGCGTGCTCGTAGAAGCGCTCGTCCTCGGCCGAAATGATCGCGTTCTTCAGCGCGTCGGGGACCTCGCCGATCGCCACTACGGCGCGCCGCTCCTCGCCGAACTCGCCGATCTGCACGCCTTCGGCGGTGTAAATGCGCAACGGGATCTTCGGCTGGTATTCGGTCAGCGCCTGGAGCGAAGGCAGATTCGGATAGGCGAGCGCGATGGTGAGCGCCAACAGCAGCACGCAGGTCACCAAAAAGCCCCCCGCCAGGATCAGCGGGAAGGCGACAAATCTAAGCCATTTCAAAGGTTAATCGTTCTTACCGGTCGTGTTGCAGCACGCTGCACCTCGAACATGATACCCCCTCCGCCTTGTGGAAAATTGACTAGACACCTATGGGGCTTGTTGCTATCGTTTAACGCGAATTCTACTTATCGGTCCTAAGCATCGGTAAGAAAAAAGAAAAACCGAAAATAACTCAAAAGCGACGGGAAACCAAGGGAATCTGCCCCGAATGGAATTCGACCTCTTCAAACCGAAGGCGCCGCCGCTCTTTGGCCTCGACATCAGCTCTTCGTCGGTGAAGATGCTCGAGATCGTCGACTCCGGCAAGTCGAGCTACCGCGTCGAGCGCTATGCCATCGAGCCGCTGCCGCGCGATGCCGTCGTCGACGGCAACATCAACAACCTCGAAGCCGTGACCGAGGCGGTGCGCCGGGCGCACAAGCGCCTGGCGACCCGCACCAAGCACGTCGCCATGGCCGTGCCCACCGGCGCCGTGATCTCGAAGAAGATCGTGCTCGGCGCGGGCCTGCGCGAGGAGGAGCTCGAGATGCAGGTCGAGAGCGAGGCGAACCAGTACATCCCGTTCGCGCTCGACGAAGTCAACCTCGATTTCCATTCCCTCGGACCGGCGCCGAACAGCCCGGAAGAGCAGGAAGTCCTGATCGCGGCGACGCGCAAGGAGAAGGTCGAGGACCGCGTGGCGGTGGCCGAATCCGCCGGGCTCAAGGCGCTGGTGATGGACGTCGAGTCCTTCGCGCAGCAGGCCGCGCTCGGCCTGGTGGTGCAGAGCCTGCCGAGCGGCGGCAAGGATCAGAACGTCGCGGTGGTCGACATCGGCGCCAACGTCATGAACGTGACGGTGCTGCGCAACGACCAGTCGATCTACACGCGCGAGCAGGCCTTCGGCGGCAACCAGCTCACGCAGGACATCGCGAGCCGCTACGGCATGAGCCCGGACGAGGCCGAGAACGCCAAGCGCTCGGGCGGGCTGCCGGACGACTTCGAGGCCGAAGTGCTGCGCCCGTTCATGGAGAACCTCTCCATGGAAGTGCAGCGCGCGCTGCAGTTCTTCTTCACCTCGACCCAGTACCACAGCATCGACCACATCCTGCTCGCGGGCGGCTCGGCGGTGATTCCCGGCCTCGACGCCGTGGTCAACGCGCGCACGCAGGTCGCGACCAGCGTCGCCAACCCGTTCGCCTCGATGCAGACGTCGCCGCGCGTGCAGCTGAAGCGCCTCATGATCGACGCGCCCTCGCTCATCGTCGCCTGCGGGCTCGCCATGCGGAGGTTCGATCCCCAATGATGGCCCGCATCAACCTCCTGCCGCACCGCTCCGAGCGGCGCAAGCGCGCCCGGCAGCACTTCTTCGTGGTCGCCGGCGGCAC
>Ga0075435_100000127_pt1 | contig 43493 bp, 29 predicted proteins | sample RhiMethybrSRZTD4_FD_75302 | JGI IMG/M metagenome (GOLD analysis project Ga0075435, IMG submission 75302) | Populus rhizosphere microbial communities from Tennessee, USA - Rhizosphere MetaG P. TD hybrid SRZTD4 | ecosystem: Host-associated > Plants > Roots > Rhizosphere > Soil | place: USA...
GTCGTGCCTCAACCAGATCGGTGATTTCACCATTCGGGTGGACGAGTTCGATCTCTTTTTCGAGGGGGAGTGCGTCTACCACAGTACCGCGGAAAGCGGCTCGCTATCCGTTCCGCTGTTCAGGGGCGGGCTGAGGACAATCACCTTGCGATCGGGTTTGGAGCCTGATGAGCTGCGCCTCTTCCTGGACATCGTGGCGCGCGCGACCGCCGGCGATCAGGACTCGGAAGACGTTGTAACTCTCCTCTGGGTGGAAACCTTCCGGCACATTGATTACGAGTCCGCCCCGTTTGAAGAATGGAACACGGAGTCGTGGATGGCGGAGGGCGAGGCCGGCTCGGATCGGAGCGACTTCGCGGAGGGGCGGTCGGACGACTGGTCCTTGCCCATGGACGGGGAGGCTGTCTCGGACCAGCCTCTGCCCGAGGTATCCACCATCACCGAGATCGAGGCTCGCAACATCTACATGCTGGCCAGTATCGAGGATGCCCTCTCGCCTCGGGATCGGATCTTGGAAATCCTCTGGGCATTGCTGGGCGCGGAGGAGAGACCGGCCGAATTCCTCGAGATCGCGTTGAGCCTCGGCCGCCTCATCGAGCATGCCGTCGCGACAGGGGAGATGGAGGAGGCGAGCAAGATGGTGGATCGCCTTCGCGGCATTTCCGACTCCAAGGCAACGACGCCAAGTGAATTCCAATCCGCAACGAGCCAGGTCCTCCAGCGCATCGGGCGGGAGGACTTTCTGGGCCGACTCGGCGCCATTCTTGGTCGGAACCGGGACCTGGACCTGGACGCGCTCAAGACCTTCCTGGCGCAGCTCGGTCCGTCGGCAGCACCGACCCTCTGCGATGTCCTTGGCAAGATCGAAGAGGCGAAGATTCGTCGGGTGATCTGCGACGCGCTCGTGATCTCATGCAAGAGCCACATCTCCATCCTGATCGACCGGCTCTCGGACCCGCGCTGGTACGTGGTGCGGAACATTCTCTACATCCTGGGCCGGATCGCGCATCAGGGGGTGGAGCGGGCCCTGGGGGACGCTCTCACGCACAGCGACGTGAGAGTACGCAAGGAGGCTCTCCGTGCTCTGGGTGGGATCGACAGTCCCGCGAGCCGCGCGTATCTCAATTCCATGTTGCGCGATCCTGACAAGGACATTCGAATCCTGGTCGCACAGCTCCTCGCAGGCAGAAAGGACGAGCGTGCCGCGCGGATACTCTGGAGTGTGATCGAATCACCCGAGTTCGTGGGCCGTGATCTGGACGAGAGGGTTGCGTTCTGTGGTGCCTTGGCACGCACAGACTCGGACTCCTTGATTCCCAAGGTGGAGCGAATGCTGACCCGTGGAGGGATATTCCAGCAGGCGGTTCAGGGCGGCCGAATGGAAGCGGCGATGGTCCTGGCCTGGCTGGGTACTCCGGCCGCTCTCGACGTTCTGAGCCGCGAGGCAAAAAGCAGGAACGATTCGGTGCGCCGCGCCGTGAAGGAGGCTCTCGAGACGGTGAGGGAGTTCGCCGCCAAGGATCGCCAAAAAGGTTGACCTCGTTACGCTGCTCCCTAGAAGTCCGGCATGGTCACCCGAGCGGACTGGGTGTCGTGGACCTCGATCCTGCTCCTGGGAATCAAATCGGCATAGTGCAGAAGTGAAAAGACGAAGGGATCGGCCGGGTCCTGGTCCAGGATCAGAATGTCGGTGTCCAGCATCCGGATGTTGCCGAACTGCGACGTGCCACCCTTGAGGTAGACGTAATTCTTGGCAGAGGATTTGGGCGCCGGAATGGGATTGCCGGCAAAGGCAAGGCGTATCCCGTCCAAGTCCACGGTGACATGGGACATCTTGCCGTCAACCCGCGGCGGCGGGAACAAACCGAATGGTTTCACGAACATCCGGTTGCCATGGACGATCAGGCTCTTGTTGGGCGGAAGGGAGATGATGTTCTCCAGCTGGAACGGTTTCCATTTGATGAGCGGGGATACCGGAAGGACGCCCAGGATTTCCAGATGGTCCACGTCAATGACCAGCGTGTTGCTCGGGGTATCCACGCCCAAGTGGGCCGTCATGGTGAACGAGATCCAGATACCCACGTTGACGCTGCCCTTCACCCCTACGACGTGCTCGTGGTCCGATTCCTTGAGCGACACCTTGAGATCGCGCAGCTTGGAATGGGGATAGTTGAAGACGCTTTCGTTGAACATCCCTTCCAGCACGCTGGGGCGGATCATCACCACGGACTGCTGCAAGGCCAGGTGAAACGAGCTCAGGTCGTCGAAATTGACCGTCCTGCCTTCGACGGGTACGGCCCGCAGAGCCATGTCCCCCATATCGACATAGACCTTGTCCGACCACTTGAATTGGACGTTCTGCATCCGAATGGCCACGCCCGACGCGCCGGAGGCCTTCGCGGTGTCGGCTTCCAGGAATGTGGTCAAGAGCTTGGCGGATTGAGTCGAGGCCGCGCGAACGGCGGATCTCTGCTCGTACAGGAGGAAGCTCTCGAGAACGACGACCATCAGCAGCAGGATGATGATCGCGCCCATCAGACGGCCGCGATTCCGGAGAAGCCATTCCTTGGCCACGAGCATCCCTCGTCAAGGTGAACGTCCCAGGATAGCAATTCTAACGGGGGGACCCCTGAGTATGCAAAAACGCCGTGCGTCCACCCGATTCAAACGGTCTCGCCCGAAGGGCCATCCAAACGGGTATTCGCCCACACCCGTATGCCCCAGGAGGCGCCATGCTTCGTCTGTGGATGGTCCCACTCGCCGCGATCCTCGTCCTCACGGTCTCGACGAGCACCCCCGCCAGCTCTAGGCTGCCTCTTTCGAATCCCGAGTTCGGATGGACGCTCATCTCGGGAGGGTCCCAGAGCAACATGGGCAAGGTGGATCCGTACAAGATCAACGACCTGAGGCATCGCTACGGAAAACGGTTCCTTTGCATACGCGATCGGGACGAGGTCTGGGTCATCACCGACGAGGCGCTGGTCCGGCGTGGAGAGAGCACGGCCAGCATCATCACCGAGTATCAGCCCGCCATCGCGGACATGGCTCGAGCCGAGGCCCAGCTCTCGATGAGCGAGGACACACACGAGGACGAGAAGGCGGAGCTGAGAGAGAGGCGCATGGAGATTCAGAAAGCGATCGACGCCAACGAGCGACACGGCCGCTCGACGAAGGATCTCGAGCAGGAGCTCTTCCAGGCGAACACCCAGCTCCAGGCGATCCAGGGAGTGGAGGAGAGCGCCCGGCTGACCCCCGAGGAGAAGAAGCAGCTGATCCGCCAGCGGGACAAGGCGTCGGTTCGGGTGAAGGTGGGATACGATCGGATCAACGCCGGAATGCGTGAGCTCTTGAACCTGGCCAGGGAACGCGGTCGAGCCGAGCTGGTGAAGTGAACCGAATCGGGCGTTCGACGTGCCATTCGCCGGAAGGCACTCAGCGCGAGAAGAGCCTTCGAAATTCGCCCGGCGTATATCCCGTCCTTCGTCGGAACGCAGCCGCGAAGTGGCTGGAGCCGCTGAACCCGGAGCGCAAGGCGACCTCGTGAATGGCGAGCGTGGGCTGATCGAGCATGAGGTGACGGGCGGCGGTGACGCGTCGTTGCAGCACATAACCATGCGGCGGGACGCCCATGGTCTGACGGAAGGCGCGCTCGAAATGGCGTGAGCTCACCCCGGTGAGATCCGCCAGCTGGCGCAAGGTGATGGATCGGGCGAGATTCTCTTCGATATAGTCCAGCACGAGCTTGAGTCGCCGCGCCGGCAGGCCGCCGGAGAACGACGGCGGCGCGATCGATAGGGAAGAGTGGACTCGGATGAGGTGATGCGCCAGGAACTCGCAGGCGCTCTCGGCGTAGATCGATCCCGAAGGCGAGGCGTTCGTCGCTTCGTAGGCGAGCCGGGTGAGCAGGACCTCGATCACGGGATCCCGCACGAGAAATCGGCGGACGATTTCGGTGTTCTTGGGATCAGCGCCCCAGTCCTGTTCGATCACGCGTGAAAGAAACGCCTGCGGCACGAACACCACGACGCCCCGATTGGTCGCCGTGCTCTCTCGGCATTCCCACGTGTTCGTGACCTCGGCCGGGACGATCGCCACATTGCCGGCACGGGTCCAGCCCTCGAGAGCCTTGCCGCCCACTTCCTGGCGCAGGTGGTGGGCCCCCTCCATGTGGAGCCCCACCAGGTGATCCGAACAAACCATCCCTCCATGAGCCGTCGCCATCGCGTGGTGTACGAACACGGAGAACGCATTCCAAGCGGCTGACCATTCAGGTGGCCGCGACAGAGCCTCCGGGAATTGGTCTCCAGACAATCGATTTTGGCTCACATCACACCCCCGCCGACACAATCACGACATCTCCAGCACAATCCGCGCACGTTTCGTGGCGCACCCCTTGATCGTCACCGAAGCGATTGGCAGATTCCGTCGAGACATTCCCCATGGCCCGGAAGCGGATTCAGCATATACCCGAAAGGAGGATCTCGGTGCGGAAGAAGTCCAGCCGCCAATCTCTCCTCCAATACGTTCTTCTCTCCCTCGTCGAACTCAGTCAGGGGCTCACCGCCACAGGGAACATCTTCCGTGCCGTGGACGCCCTCCTCTTGAATCTCATGGGACAGCTCGGGACGACCCGCGCGATGCTTTGGCTCGTGGCGGATGAGCCGCCGGGGCACCCGGCGCTGATCCGGAGCCACGGATTCAAGGCAGGAGAGGCGGAACGGTTGTCCCGTCAGTCCGCCGTGATCTTCCTCGAAGCCGTCCGCAGCCTCGGAGCGCTCACGCCTGAATCTCCCGGAGGAGCGCATCCGGACGGAGTCGGCGCACGAATCGAGTCCAGCGGCCTCGCTCTCGTCGCGCCCATCTGGGCGAGTGAAGCCCTTCTAGGGATGCTCGCGCTCGGCGCGCGGGCCGACGGCGCCCGGTACACTGCCATGGACGTGGAACTTCTCGCGGCGTCGCTGGGCATGGCCGGGATCGCCCTGCAGAACATTGCCCTCCACCACCAACTCCTCGAAAGCCAGCGACGACTGCGCATCGCAAACGAGGGTCGGATCCAGCTGGAACAGCTCGAGGACGAATTCCTGGCGAACATCAACCACGAGCTCCGGACGCCGCTGACCGTCATCGTCCCGGCGCTCGAGCACGTTCTCGAATCCAACCCCACTCCTGACGAATTGCAAGTCCTCGTGGCCGGCTCGATCACCCAGGCGCGGCGGCTGATCGGTCACATCGAGAATCTTCTGACGCTCTCGGAGATAGGCCAGAACACCCTTTCGTTGCGGATCGTCGATCAGGACGTGATGCCACTCCTGGAATCGTATTATCGGGAGCGCCTTCCGGGGGTGAGCGCGAGCCTTCGAGAACTCATCTTCGAACCATCGAAGGAGCCGCTCTCCGCCCGCTTCGACGAGAAGCGTCTCTCCCAGGTGCTCGACGCCCTCGTCGACAACGCCGTGAAATTCACCCCGCCCGGCTCCCGGATCGTCCTCTCAGCCGATGCGTTGACCCAGGGGGATCATTCCTGGGTGCGCATTCGCGTGGAGGACAACGGACCGGGTATCCCGGCTGAAAACCTCGACACGCTGTTCGAGCCGTTTCGCCAGCTCGACGGCTCGGCCACGCGCCGGGTCGGAGGCCTCGGGATCGGGCTCGCGCTGGCTCGCGATCTGGCGAGCCGAATGGGTGGAGACCTGACCGCGACGAGCCAGCAGGATGGGGGATCCAGCTTCATCGTGCTGTTGAGAAGGTGAATTCAAGCGCTTGAGTCTTGAGCGTCTGGGTCTACTGTTCGCGCTCGTGGCGCGTCCGTTATAATCGTGGCGTTGTAGCGCGAGCTCCAGGAGGTGAACCGTGAGCCTTCGTGGCAGTATGGCTGTTGTCTTCTTTCTTCTCGCTTCCCTCGGGGCCCCGATCGGCTGTACCCCGAAACGGGAGCAGGCGGAGCAGAGGCAGGGGACGTCGGGTGGGTCTCAGGTCCCCCTCCCATCCGGCAGCGGGCTACACTCCTCGCCCGCGGCGCCCAGCAGCACGGTCGTGGATACGGCCAGCTCATTGGACGAAATCATCAGTCGAATCCACGAACACGAATCGACCTTGAGCCAGATCATCGCCGCCGGCCGTCTGAACGAGATGGGCGTCGAGGTATCTCGAATTCGCGAACTTCTCACGAAGGCCGTCACGTTGGCCCAGGTCCAGCCTGATCAGCGGACCGAACTCGAGGGGCATGTTTCGGAGGCAAAGCGAGTGGCCGCAGCCCTGGTTGAGGCGGGAAAGGCCGGTAGCCTCGAGGAGTCCAAAGCGCGGAACGCCGACCTCCAAAGGGAGCTCGGTCTCGTCGAGCGGATGGTCGTTCCGCACCTGAGCAGGGCCCGTGGGTGACCGCGGGCATCTTCGTGGCGCTCCTCCTGCTCGCGGGATGCGGCCGCCAAGAGGGGGGCGCCCCAACGGGGGGCAATGCCTCGCGCACGAGTCCTCCGGCAACGATTAGCCCCGGCGATTCGATCTCCATGGCCGATTCCGCATCCGCCGCACGCGCGGTGGCGTGGATCCAGGACTACTACAGCGCGATCAACGAGCATCGATATCGCGACGCGTATGCCCACTGGGAGCGAGGGGGTCTGGCCAGCGGGAAGGGTTTCGAAGAATTCCGGAAAGGCTTCGAAGAGACCGAGCGAGTGGAGGTGAGTGTTGTCGGCGCTACAGGTCGAATCGAGGGAGCAGCGGGCTCGCGCTATATCGAGGTGCCGGTCCGGATCGTGGCTCGGACCCGCGGTGGCGATCGGCAGGAGTATTCGGGGAAGTACACGCTGAGGCTCAGCGTCGTGGACGGGGCCACACCGGAGCAGCGGTCCTGGCACATCTATTCCGCCGCAGTGAGGGCGTTACCTTAACCGCCGTCCGCTTTTCGACGCCCCGGATGGGTCACTCCAATCGCATCCTCCCTGCCACTAGTGAGGGCGGCCCGGAAACGACCGTCCCGTTCGAGCATCGTCGATATCGCAGCGTGCTAACTTCGTACGCGATGGGTTATTATCGCTGGGATGGCGTGCCATGCGGTGGAGCCGGCGCGCTTCGTAAATCACGGTGAGACAAGTGAAACCGACCGATACTCGACATCCCGATTACTACCACAAGGTCGTCGATTGCCAGTGGGCCTGCCCGGCGCACACGAACGTGCCGGAGTATATCCGGCTTATAGCCCAAGGGCGCTACACCGACGCCTACATGCTCAATCGTGAATCGAACGTCTTTCCCGGCATCCTGGGCCGCACCTGCGACCGTCCCTGCGAGCCCGCCTGCCGGCGCGGGCGTCTCGAGGGGGACAAACCCGTAGCCATCTGCCGCCTCAAGCGGGTGGCCGCCGACCTCAAAGGGGAAATCGGCCACCTCTTGCCCAAGGCTCCGGCCACGAAGAACGGGAAGCGGGTGGCGCTGATCGGAGCCGGTCCGGCATCCCTGACCGTGGCCAACGATCTGATGCCCTTGGGCTACGACGTGGTCCTCTTCGAAAAGTACGACAGGCCGGGAGGGCTGATGCGTACCAACATCCCCTCCTTCCGCCTCCCGGAGAAAGTGCTCCAGGAGGAGTGCGACGCCATCCTGGAAATGGGGGTCGATGTTCGTTACAAGTCTCCGGTCACGAGCATGCGAACGCTCCTCACGGAACGATTCGACGCGGTCTTCGTCGGGAGCGGCGCCCCCCGCGGCAAGGATCTAGAGCTCCCGGGACGCTCCGAGGCGGCCGCCAACATCCACATCGGTATCGACTGGCTCGAATCGATCGCGTTCAAGCACCTCGACAAGATCGGCGAGCGCGTATTGATCATCGGTGTCGGCAATACCGCCATGGACTGCTGCCGCTCGGCCCGACGACTGGGAGGCCGGGATATCAAGGTGATGGCCCGCCGCCCGCGGGGCTTCTTCAAAGCTTCCCCTTGGGAGCTGGAAGACGCCGAAGAGGAAGGGATTGAAATCCTCGTCAACCACGCCCCGAAGCGCTTCGTGCTGGAACGTGGAAAACTGGTTGGAATGGAATTCGAGCGGCTGGAGTGGGACACCGACGCCAGACATTCGAAGACGATCGATTCCATCATTCTCCCTTGCGATGATGTGATCCTGGCCATCGGTCAGGAGGCTGCCTTTCCCTGGATCGAGCGGGATATCGGCATCGAATTCGGCAAGGAAGACCTTCCCATCGTGGACGAGACCACCTTCATGTCCACGAGGCCCGGCGTCTTCTTTGGCGGCGACGCGCCCTGGGGCCCGAAGAACATCATTTGGGCCGTGGCCCACGGGCACGAAGCGGCGATCTCCATTCATCAGTACGCGCAAAGCCAGCCGGTGACCTTCCGGCCGCCCCGCGGGATGAACCTGGTCAGTCAGAAGATGGGAATCTCGGAATGGAGCTATTCCAACGATTTCAATCCGGTGCTCCGCCAGAAGATGAAGCACGTCGATCTGGCCAAGCGCTTTCGGGAATTGTCCGTCGAGGTGGAGCTCGGCTTCACGCCCGAGCAGGCGGCCCGCGAGGTGGAGCGCTGTCTGAATTGCGACGTGCAGACCGTCTTTGTCGCTCCCCGCTGCATCGAGTGCGATGCCTGCATCGACGTCTGTCCCGTCGACTGCCTGACCATCGCCCGCGACGGCGAGGAGGAGGATCTGAGGAACCGGCTCACGGCCCCCGCCATCAACCCCGACCAGGCCCTGTTTGTCTCCGAAGAGCTGCCCCAGACGAAACGGTTGATGCTCAAGGATGAGAATATCTGCGTGCATTGCGGACTCTGCGCCGAGCGTTGTCCCACCGCCGCCTGGGACATGCAAAAGTCGGATGTCCTCCTGCCCTACGCAGGGAACGGCACGTGCCCGAAGTGAATTCCCCCGTAAACGATTTCGCCTTCAAGCTGGCCAACGTCAACGGCACCGGCTCAGCCTCCGCGAACGGGATCCTGATGCAGGCGATCTTTCGGATGGGTATTCCCGTCTCAGGCAAGAACCTCTTTCCGTCCAACATTCAGGGGCTCCCCACCTGGTATGAAATCCGAGTGAACAAGGACGGCCGGACCTCCCGGGCGTTGGTCTATGACTTGATCGTCGCCATGAACGCTCAGACGTACGCGCGCGACATCAAGGAAGTTCGTCCGGGAGGCTACATCCTCTTCGACTCGACCTGGCCCCTCGACAAACGCCTTCAGCGTCCGGACGTGACCTTCTTGGGCGTTCCGTTCGCTCAGCTCTGCGTCGAGCACTTCCAGGAGCCCCGCGAGCGAATCTTGATGAAGAACATAGCCTACACGGGCACCGTGATCGCCCTTCTGGACATCGAGCTGAGCGTGGCCGAAGAGCTTCTACATGAGACGTTCGGTAAGAAGAAGGCCCTGCTCGAGTCCAACCAGAAAGCGTTGAAGCTGGGCTATGACGCCGCCAAGCAAAGCCTCGAGTGCCCCCTCCCGTTCCGGGTGCAGAGGATGAACGCCAACGGCGATAGGATCTTGATGGACGGAAACACAGCCACCGCCCTGGGAGCGCTCTATGCGGGCTGCACGGTCGCGGCCTGGTATCCGATTACGCCGGCGACCTCCGTGATGGAGTCGTTCAAGGGCCTGTGCGAGCGCTACCGCAAGGACCCCCAAACCGGAAAGAACAACTTCGCGATCCTGCAGGCCGAAGACGAGCTCGCGGCCATCGGCATCGTCATCGGAGCGGGCTGGGCCGGCGCTCGTGCCTTCACGTCCACCGCAGGGCCCGGCGTTTCCTTGATGAACGAATTCCTCGGGCTCGCCTACTACGCGGAGATCCCGGCCGTCCTGGTGGACGTGCAACGGGTCGGCCCCTCCACCGGAATGCCTACCCGAACCCAGCAGGCCGACCTGCTCCTCTGCGCCTACGCATCCCACGGCGACACCAAGCACATCCTGCTATTCCCGGCCCATCCGGCCGAGTGTTTCGAGTTCGCCGTGAAATCGTTCGACCTGGCCGAGAGATTCCAGACCCCGGTGATTCTCATGAGCGATCTGGATATCGGGATGAACGACTGGGTGGTGCCTCGCTTGTCCTGGGACGACAGCTACAAACCCGACCGCGGGCGCGTGCTCTCCCCCGAGCAGATCGAGAAGCTGACCGCCTTCCACCGCTACTCGGACGAGGACGAGAATTTCGTGACGCCCCGCACCCTTCCTGGGGTCTCTCCCAAAGGGGCGTTTCTGACGCGCGGCTCCGGACACAACCGGCTGGGCGGCTACACCGAGCTGCCCGAAGAGTATCAGGAGGTTGTCGACCGGCTCGCCAAGAAGCACCGTGCGGCGGCCCCGTTCATCCCTCCCCCGGTCATCGACTTGTCCCGGAGCTCGCATGGGAAGCGGAAGGGGAGAGCACCGTTCTCCCTCGTTACCCTGGGCGGGTGCGACGCGGCCGTCCGCGAGGCCCTCGATCTCTTGTCGGAGCAGGGAATCCCCGGCGACTACATGCGCATCCGCGGCTTCCCGTTCGGCGCCGAGGTGGAAACGTTCTTGAACGCCCACGACGTCAATTACATCGTAGAACAGAACCGCGACCACCAGCTGAAGTCCTTGATCGCGCTGGAAACGAACGTCCCCAAGGAAAAGCTCAAGTCGTTGCTCTATTACGGCGGCTTTCCTCTGAGTGCCGGTCAAGTCGTGGAGGGCTTCCTGTCGGCCATCGGAAGACCGGATGGCGAAACCGCGCGCCGTCTCGGGGGCATGCCGGATGTCTTGAGCGGGGCCGAAGGATGAGACACGGATGCCATCGATTTCCAAACCGATAGCCGTCCACCCGGGTCTGCAAACAAATGACCTCGGGCTGACCGTCCGCGATTACGAGGGGGCGATGTCCACGTTGTGCGCCGGCTGCGGGCACGATTCGATTACCGCTGCCTTGATCCGGGCCCTCTGGGAGCTTTCCATCCAGCCGCATCGGATCGCCAAGATGAGCGGCATCGGCTGCTCGTCCAAGACCCCGACCTATTTCGCGTCCGGCGCCCATGGCTTCAACGCCGTACACGGCCGGATGCCCGCCGTGGCCACCGGCGCCGCGGCGGCCAACCGGGAGCTCTACTACGTCGGCATCTCCGGCGACGGCGATTCGCTTTCGATCGGATTGGGACAGATGTCTCACGCCATACGCCGAAATGTCCGGATGCTCTACGTCATCGAGAACAACGGCGTCTATGGGCTGACCAAAGGGCAGTTTTCTGCGTCGGCGGATGTCGGATCGAAGTTGAAAAAGGGGGAGGGGAACCAGATGGCGCCGATCGACCCGGTGTATCTCGGGCTCTCCATCGGCGCGACGTTCGTGGCTCGGAGCTTCTCGGGCGACAAGGAGCAGTTGGTGCCGATTCTGAAGGCCGCCTTGAAGCACCGCGGGCTGGCGCTGGTGGACGTCATTTCCCCCTGCGTCACCTTCAACGACCACGAGGGCTCCACCAAGAGCTACCTGTACACCCGCAGGCACGATCAGCCGGTCGCCCAGGCCGATCTGGTTCCGCCCGCGGAGGAGATCTCGGCTCCGATCGGCAAGGGCGTCACCACCATTGAGATGCACGACGGCAGCCTCGTGCGCTTTTCAACCGTTCCGGAAGGGTACGACCCCCGCGACCGGGCCAAAGTCTTTCAATACCTGCAGCATCAGGCCCATGGGGTGATTCCGACCGGGCTTTTGTATCTGGACGAGTCCGTGCCCGACATGCACGAAATCAACAACACGAGTGACACGCCTCTGGTCCAGGTTCCCTTCGAATCCCTCTGCCCCGGCGCCGGAGCGCTGGAGAAGCTGATGGAGGATTTTCGATAGGCCTCGCTATCACTCCAGACCTTCGACGACGTAAAGCTCCGAGAGAGTCCTGCTGTAGCTGTACGCGTAGGCTTCGCCGTCGGGGGAGACGCGCAGATTGATGCTCGTGACCCCGCCGAGATCGGCGGGCCCGATCTCCTTCCACGGCACGCGATGCCCCCTCGAAAGATCGAGCAGGTAGGTGGGACACGGCACCCGGCCCTGCGAGGCGCACACGTACACCCGTTCTCCCCCCCGGTCGAACGCGACGATCCGTTCCTCGGCCTCGAGCGAAGGGCCGGCTCTCTTCGAGCCGTCGAGCGGGGAGACGATGTCCGTGGCTCCATTCGGATAGGAGACGGCCAGGCGCGACCCGTCCGGGGAAAGCGCCAGGCCCAGGGGCAGGTCCTGCCATTCCGAGGGAACGAGAGTCCATTCGGTCGTCTCGAGGTCGAGCAGCCACGCGACCGGAGCGCCACCCGGGGATCGTCCGAATTGAAGGATTCTGCGGCCGTCCGGAAGCCATCGCACCTGGCGTCCCGGCGCGAGCTCTCGGCCACCGGCATCGATCTCCCGCTTGGGGCCCGGTCCCGTCGGATAGAGCGTGAGCGGACTGTCGGGCATCGGAACCCGGCAGAGCGCCCAGCGTCCGTCAGGGGACAGGAGGCGGGCGGCGCCTTCACCGAGCTGCACGACCGGCGATCCATCCGTTCCTCGCACGCAGGCCACGTAGTGGGGGCCCGCCTGTTCGTTCTCCTCGTCGAACAGGATCATCCTTCCGTCGGCGGTGATGTCGGCGAGTAGCGACCAGTCCATCCAGGACAGCTCCCGTTCCCGCACCTCCCCGGGAGACTTGGCGTAGATGCCCACGCGGATCCCGTCCCGGCAAAGGAGAATCCGGCCGTCGGGCGAGACATCGAGCAGTCGCGCCGCTCCGGGGAATCCGGACATGGATCGAAGCTCGCCGCCCAGGCCTATGGCGTAGAGCGATCTCGCCGTCCCCACGGCGGCCGCCGCGATCCAGACCTCCGTGCCGTCCGGAGACCAGGCCAGCCCCTGGACCGTCGCCCATTCGTTCGAAAGCGTCGACTTGGCTCCATACAGGTCCACGACCGCCACGGCGCCTCGATCGTCCAGCGGCCACGGATGCTCGATGAACGCGATCCGGTCCCCGCCGGGCGAGAATCGCGGGAAGCTGAGATGTCCTTGGGATTCATGGAGCACATGCCCGATCGGAAACTCGAGCCTTCCCTTGCCGTCCCGGTCGCGCGTGACCGCGAGCTGATCGTTCTTGGGCGAGTAATCGGCGTGCTGGATGTCCTCCGCCACTTCGCGGGGAGCCCCGCCGAGGAGCGGGGAGGTGGCCAGCGTGCCGCTCCAGACTCCGTTGTGCACGAACCGCGGGTGGAGCTGGCTCGCAACCTCTCCACGAGCGGAGATCGCGAGCACCTGAGCGGGCGGAAGGTGCAGGGGTATGGCATCGGGAGCTTCAGGCCGCTTCAGGAATGTCTCGACCGAGCCGCCCTCCCAGGCCGCGCTGTAGAGAATGGTTCCTCCGTCCGTGGCGAATCGCCCGGAGTAGACGCGCCCCCGGCGAAACGTGATCTGCCGGAAGGTGACCTCCCGGGCGGCCTTCCGCGACGGAGCCACGGGTGCGATCGCGACGCTCTCGAGCTGAAACGCCAGGTCGTGAGCGGATCGGAACCGCGCATCCGGCGACTTCTCGAGGCAGTGTCGGACGATCCGCTCGAGCGCTGGCGGCACGAGGCGCGAGGCCATGAGGCCCGGGGCATCCTCGTGGAGGATCGCGCTCGCGGTATCCGCGGACGAGTCTCTTCGGAAGGCGCTCCGGCCGGTCAGCATCTCGTAGAGCACGGCGCCGAAGGAGAAGAGATCCGAGCGGTGATCCAGCGTCTGACCACGGAGCTGCTCCGGAGAGGTGTATCCCAGGGATCCCCAGATCTGCTCCCGTGTCATGGCGAGAGTCCTGGTCGAATCGGAGTCCTTGGGGCGGGTCAACGTGGCCAGGCCGAAATCCAAGATCTTCACCTGGCCGTCGCGGGTGAGGAAGATGTTGTGCGGTTTGAGATCGCAGTGAACGATGCCGTGGTCGTGCGCGAAGGCGAGGCCGTGGGCGACGCCGGACGCGATCTCCACAGCCCTGCCAACCGACAACGGGCCCCGCGCCAGGCGGTCGTGGAGCGTGTCTCCCTCCAGGAGCTCCGTCACGATGAACGCCTGGTTTTCTTGATGGCCTACATCGTAGACCCGGAGGATGTTCGGGTGGCTGAGCTGGCCGATGAGCCTTGCTTCCCGCTCGAACTTCTTTCGGCGCGCGGGATCACTCGCGTGGAGGGCCGGAAGGATCTTGATCGCGACATCGCGCCCGAGCCGCGTATCGCGCGCCCGATAGACCTCGCCCATGCCGCCCGCACCGACCTGACGCAGGACCTCGTAAGGGCCGAGGGTGGATCCCGAAACGAGTCCGGAGGAGGGCCGGTTCATCGCCTATCCATCGGCTCCAGGGAAACCGAGTCGATCCAGGCCACGCCGTCACCGGCGAGAGACACCCCAAAATCAACGAAGCTCGTTTCCTTTGGTATCTCTCCAACGATCTCGATCTCGCGCCACTCAGCTGATGTGATGGGTTGATCCTCGGTTCCCTTGTAGAATGTCTCGGCCGCAGGGCCAAATCCCGGCTTCGAGCCGCGCAGCCAGACGTACGCCCGGCAGTTGTCGCCGTGACCCTCGACCCGAACCGACGCACGCAGGCGCACCTTTTTCCCAGCGTATGGCGCGGCGTAAAGGCGTTTGGACAGATTCCCCGACCACTCGCCGTAGCGGTTTCCCGGAAGAGCGCGGATCATTCCGCAGCGCGATCCGCCCCGCGGATGATCCCTGCTGGTCTCGGCACGGTAGAGTGTCCCCGTGATCCCAGCCGGAGCGGACCAGCCAGGAGGCACTTCGCCAACCGCGCCGTCCTCGAAATCGAGATTCCCGATGGAATCCGGTTTGGCAGGGGCCGAGAGCGGGTTCATTCCTCGGTGGTTGCGGCGTGCCGCGCTCGTGTGCTCCACGAAAAGGATGGCATCGTAGTTCTGTGTGACCAGGGCTTTCTGGAAATACGCGTCGGACAGCGAATCGCTGTATAGAGCTCCGATGCTTCGGGTCTTGTGCGGCGCTGCAAGCCAATCGCCCACCGGTCCAACGGGGGCGCCGCGCAGATCGAAGGCCGCGATGGGGTACCGGGTGCGGGCGAGGGTTTCGTCAAGGCTGCCTTCAGGTGCCGGACCGACGCTGAAATCCGTGAGTCCCCGCGCCCGGGGACTTCCGTCGATCGCTTGAAAGGAGCCTTGATTGAACGAGAACCCGAACACAACCATGGCATCCCCAAGCTTCCGCCTCAGAGAGGCACCCATCCCGTTCCCCTGATCCTGCGAAGTGGAAACATGCCCATTGTGAGCCCAGACCACCATCTTCGAGGCCGGTCCCTCGCGTTCCAGGATCCACCCGATATTCTCGGCCATGCTTTGATCGCGGACCATGCCGCCTCCGACTCCCTTCCGGCTCATTTCGACAAACTGCTCCGCGACACGGCCGTCCTGGCGGGCCAGGGCCCATTCCCGTTCGCCCGTCGAGCTCGTGAACTCCACCTTTCGGGAATCCATCGTCTCCAGGAGCTTTGCGAGCGCTGCCGCAGCTTCCTCCTGTCTGGTCGATGAGAGCCGGGCGAACTTCATGGCGCGGTAGGCGTCACTCAGCGGTGCCAGCGCGGCCGCGGCCCGGTCGGCCTCTTGGGGGTCTACGCGCCGGAAATAGGCGAGGAGCGTTTTGAGCGCGCGGGGAGCAAACTGCATGTCGAAGCCATAGAACGTGACCTTGCGCCGATGCGTCGGATCGGAGTTGTAGCGACGCATCCAGTGAATCATTTCCAGGACCTCTTTCGTATTCCACGTCCAGAAATAGAGTCCGTCCAGGGCCTTGGCTGGATCCCCCCGCCCATTCAGCACGTACTCGTTCACGTCGAAGCCCTCGGGCATCGAGGCCTCGATCCCAAACACGTTGAAGCCCATCTCGCTGACGAGGAACTCGAGCATCCGGTGCTTGAGCTGAAAGAACTCGCGGGTCCCGTGAGTCGCCTCTCCCAACGAAACGACCCGGGCCTTTCCCACGATGGAACGGAGGGCCTGCATGTCGGAAAATCCGTGCCCCGCTTCCACGCCCCGGAGGGGGATGCCGGTGCCGCGGAACCAGTCGACCACCTCGTTCGGCGCCGGTCCGGCGGGGTACAGCGGAGGGAGGGCAAGGACGAGGGTCCTGGTCTCCTTCGACTCCGCCACACGAACCGCGGCCTCCCGACCGGGGGCCACCGCGAGGAGCATGTACGTCGCCTGGGGCAGCATCACCGTGAACTCTCCCGAGCTATCCGCCAGGGTGTAGAAGACATCGCCCGTGAAATCGCTATACCGCACGGCGCGGAGCTCCGCGCCGGGAATCGGATTGCCGGACGTTGTTCGAATCGTCCCGCCGAGCACCATCCCGCCGGCGGGAGAACGAAGGCTCACACCGCGGACCGTTCCACCGGGTTTGACGTGGAGCCCACCTTCGAACGCGGCGGAGCGCCCCCGCATTGTGGCGGTCACGGCATAGGGACCTGGCGGGAGATTAGCGAACCGGAAGCGCCCGTCGCGGGACGTGCGCACGAGGGCCGCCGAACGGGTCTGTTCCTCGGATACGCCCGGGTTCTCGGGCACGGCGGCGACCAGAGCACCCGCGATCACTCGACCATCCGATCCCAGGACTCTGCCCTCGATCGAGCCCGGATCGCTCGGGGCGGAAGCCGTAGCAAGTGCCGCCAGAGCCAGAACAGCGCCGAAGTGAGCGCCCGATAGCTTGCCCGAATGGGAGCGGGTATTCATGAGGACCACCTGTCTTTGGCCCGGCGAGGACTCCGGTGGGGTCGGGTTCAACCGATGGTAGGCTCAGGGTGTCCTTCGGGCAAGCGGGGCCCACGTGGGCGGCGGAAGTCGGTGTCCGTTGGGGTCCTGATGTCCGTCCAGTGGGGGTTTGGAAACGACGGACCCGCAGCGGGCACCACTGACTAGGATAGTCCCGAAGAAGCGAGAAGGGTAGTAGAGCTACCTAGATTCTTCGCGGAAAGGGCCCCTTTTTCCGTTCCGGGCCGTTTTCCGCGCCAGGTTCGGCCAGTGAAGTCTTGCTCCTACAGTGGGTTAGGAGTATACTACGTTGGGCAGGGATGCCCGCCGCGCCGACTCTCTCCGTGAATCTGGACGGCAGCCAAGCAACGAGCGATGAGGCAACGCGTCATGGAGATTCGCCGCCTCGAACACCACCAGGAGGCACAACATGCGATGTAGAGGGGCACTCGTAACCGTGGCGCTCGGAATTGCGGCTCTCGTATTCAACGCGGCAGGCGCCGCTGCCAACATCGTCACCGCGAATATCTCATGCACTGAGGTGACCTTCCAAGCTGCGGCCTTTCCCGTTGCAACCAACAACACGGTCCATGAATCAGTCTTTGTCGATGGATCTCTGGTCTCATCGATAACGTTCAGCTTCAACGGGCCGGTTGGCTCGAACACAATCCCCATCAGCGTTCCAGCGGGCGCGCACAACATCGCGGCCCACGCGGATTGGAACACGAACGGGTCTACCGGGTCGTACGACGACGCCAAGAACGTCTCCTGCGGTTCGCCGCCCCCGCCGCCCGGCCCGTGCACGGTGATCGGATCCATCAATTCGAACTTCAACGGTACCGCCGTGGTCGGCGTGAGCAGCGGTCCCGCCTTCATCTGGTTCAACAGCAACTTCTCGGTCAAGGGTATGACGGCAGGCAACAGCATTTCGCTGACGAACTCGAGAGTGTTCATCAACGGCGTTCCACAGGATGTGCCTGACGCGAGGATCACGTTCGCGAACGTGTCCTGCGCCACAACGTCCTTCGACACCGGTACGCAGAGCTGGGTCACCACGGTTCCTTTGAGCGGCAGCGACGAGATATTCCTCTCAGGCTTGGCGTTCCCGGTCACCAATCTGCCGGGCGGTGCCAAGGTCAGCTGGGAGGGGACGTTCGGGACGACCCAACCCGGCGTCTGCCTGTCGTGGAAGTGGGGCGCGGCGGCCTACAAGAGCTTCCCGCTCCAGAACACCGATCCCCTGGTCATCGATTACAACGTCGCTCAGATCAAGCCGACCCACCAGGGGTCGTGCCTCTACAGCAACGGCGATCACGCCGGGACGCCGCAGAACCCGACGGTTCGCGCCTCCGTCACGGGCGGCGCGCGCGGCGGCGGCGGGTCCAACTTCACGGGCTCGTGGAGCGGAACGGGCAGCCTGTGCCCGGTGTGTCCTCCGGAACTGGCACAGCGGCTCGGGACTTCGGACGGTCTTGCGTCCTCGGGCATGGCGTCGGTCGGCCAGCTCACGCCGCGGGTCCTGTCCCTCGCCTCTCCGCGACCGAGTCCATCCCACGGGAGCGTCCGATTCACGGTCGGGGTGCCTGCGGAAGGCAGCCTGCGCTTGAGAATCTTCGACGTTCGGGGACGGCTCGTCGCCACGATCAGGGATCAGCACGAAAACACAGGCTGGCGTGAGGTAACCTGGGACGGGCGAGGCGCATCAGGCCATCTGGTGCCCGGTGGGATTTACTTCGCCAAGGTCGAGTTCTCCGGACAGTCTGTAACGCGGAGGTTCATCGTAGCCCGCTAGATCTCGAAACCGGAAGTCGAGAGTAACGGACGGCGGGGCGGATCGATCGATCCGCCCCGCTGAGCTATCGTCGCGGACCCCAGTCCGGCTCGATGTCGTTGGCGTGGTTCCGGCTCAGATTCTGCGGATCGGTGCCGTCGAGGCGCACGGAATAGACCTCCTCGTTTCCGTCGAGGGCATCGGTGACGAAGATGATGCGTTGTCCATCCGGGGACCATCGCGCATCGCGTCCCACGGCAGGTGAGGAAAGGCCCGTGCCATCGGCGTTGATGACGTACACGCTCTGCCCGGCCGAATACACCATCTTGGTGCCGTCCGGAGACCAGTCCAGGGATCCCTTCGCCGCGCCGTCGGAGGTGATTCGGACCGCGCCGGTACCGTTCGGATAGATCGTGTAGATCTCGTTTTGCACCTGACCGCCCAGGCCCGTCGAAACGTACGCGATCTTCGAGCCGTCCGGTTTCCAGGCGGCGAAGGTCGCCCCGACCCCCAAGCTGCGCTTTCCGGTCGCATCCGAATTCATCACGCAGAGGCTGTCCGTGACGAGGGCGAGCTTGGAGCCGTCTGAGGACCACGCCGCCCCCTCGCCCGGGGCGAGGCCGACTTGGTGGGTCCCATCCGCGTTCATGACAAAGACCGACGATGGATTGGTCGCCCGCCGGAAGGTGATCTTGGACCCGTCGGGCGAGAGGAGCGGTGCCGCGTCCTCGACCGCGTTGTTCGTGAGGCGGGTCACGCGCGTCCCGTCAACTTCCATGATGTAGATTTCGTAGTGGCTGTCATCGCGATTGCTGGAGAACACGATCTTCTGGGGCGCGCTCGGAACGGGGTCGGGGTCGAAGACGCGCCGTGTGTCGCAGCCGCTCAGGAGAAGGCAGAGCACCCCCAGACGTGCGAGATCGCGTCCGACCACGTTCCGTACCTCCAGCGTTGTTGATCCGGCGAGGGAAGTTTCTCGGCTACGTATCGGAAGGTCCGAGCGTTTCGTAAAGTGCGTTGATGCTCGCCGTGCAACATGCGTCCTCAGGCCTCGGAGTCATGGTTCCTGCAACTCTTGACGGTCCTGCATGTGGCGGGGTCCGACCACTTGACCGGCTAGACGAGCGCCCGCACTCCCATCACCACGTGCAGACGGTGCGTCGCGCCGTCGTCGATCAGCGGTACCTTCCCGGGGTCCACCTCGACGCCGTCCAGCTCCGCCTCCATGACGCCGCGATTCTTCCGCTCCGGGTTCTCCACCGTGATCTCGTACAGGCTCCGTCCAGGCCGCCAGCGCACGACGAAGTGGTCCCAGGAGGCGGGGATGCAGGGGGCGATCACGAAGCTCTGCCCCCTGCGCCTCAAGCCCAGGATGGATTCGAGGCCGAGCCGGTACATCCACGCCGCCGAGCCGGTGTACCAGGTCCAACCCCCGCGGCCGATGTGCGCCGGGTGGGTGTAGACGTCGGCCGCCATGACAAACGGCTCGACCTTGTAGCGTTCCACGTCGGCGCGAGTCCTCGTGTGATTGATGGGATTCAGCATGTGAAATAGCTCGACGGCCTCATCCCCGCTCCCGACGAAGGCGATCGCCATCACCGCCCAGATGGCGGCATGCGTATACTGGCCTCCGTTCTCTCGGACCCCCGGCACGTAGCCCTTGATGTAACCCGGGTCGAGCGCAGATTGGTCGAACGGCGGCGCGAGCAGTTGGATGACGCCCGCGTCGCGACGCACGAGCTGCGCGCGAACCGAGTCCATCGCGCGTTCGGCCCGGCGGGGCGGCGCCGTTCCGGAGAGCACGGCCCAGCTTTGCGAGATCGCGTCGATGCGGCACTCCGAAAGCTGCGCCGAGCCGAGCGGCGTACCGTCATCGAAGTAGGCTCGGAGGTACCAATCTCCGTCCCATGCCTGCTCGAGAATCGGCCCCAGACGCGCCTGCTCCGCACGCCATCGGGTGGCGTGCTCCGCGTCGCCGCGTGCTTCGGCAATGGCGGCGAAGTCGCGAAGGATCTTCGACAGGAACCAGCCCAACCACACGCTTTCACCGCGACCGCCCTCCCCGACGCGATTCATTCCGTCGTTCCAATCACCGGTCCCGATCAACGGTAGGCCGTGCGGGCCGATGGTGAGGCCCTTGTCGATCGCTCGCACGCAGTGCTCGTAGAGCGTCCCTTTCCGTCTCGCCTGGGCGGGCTGCCCGTAGACCTCGCGCTCGTGGGGCTGAAGGACGGGTGCCTCCAAGAAAGGCACGCGCGTATCCAGCACGGCCTGATCGCCCGTGCATCTCAGGTAGTGGCACACGGCGTAGGGGAGCCACAGAAGGTCGTCGGAGCAGCGCGTGCGCACGCCTTTCCCGTTGTGCTCGTGCCACCAGTGCTGTACGTCCCCCTCGGTGAACTGGCGGCCCGCGGCCCGCAGCAGGTGCTCCCGGAAGAGATCCGGTCGCGAGGAGGAGAGCGCCATCACGTCCTGTAACTGATCGCGGAATCCATAAGCGCCTCCGGGCTGGAAGAAGCCGGTGCGGCCCCAGATCCGCGAGCTGAGCGCCTGGTAGAGGAGCCAACGGTTCATGATCAGGTCAAAGGAATCATCCGGCGTCTCGACCTGCACGACCCCGAGCAGCCGGTCCCAATGCTGCTCGAGCTGCTCCAGCGCCGAGCGCGCGGCCTGAACGTTGCCGAAACGTGCGATGAGATCCAGCGCGTGCTCCCGGTCGTCCCCCTGGCCGAGCAGCAGCACGATCTCGGTCGTCCCGCCGGGCTCGAGGTCCACGTGCACCTGCATCGCGGCGCACGGGTCGAGACCCGCGCCGAAGCGGTCCCCCAGCGACTGGCGCCCCAGTGCGGCGGGTTGGTGCAGGGACCCGTTTCGGCCGAGAAACTCCAGACGATCGCCGGTGGCCGATCCCGGCATGAGACTGGAGTGCGCGAACGCAATCCGCTGCGCGAAGTCCTGGTTGTAACTGTTGCGGGCCAGGATCGCCCCGGTGTCCGGCATCTTTTCCGTGACCACGAAGCGGTTGTCGCCGGCGCGCGGGGGACACAGCGCCCACTCGTTGTACGAGACGATGCTCAGCCGACGGGGACGGCTGCTGGAATTGGTGAGCGAGAGCATCATGAACTTGACCGGCTCTTCGGCGTGTACGAAGACCGAAAGATCGCAGCGGACCCCATGGGCGCCATGGGCGTACCGTGTCACGCCCGCGGCATGGCGTATGACCCACCGGCCATCCCGGGGCGAGCGGGGCAGCGGTCCGGGGGTCACGCCCCAGGTCCTTCCCGTGTCCTCGTCACGCAGGAAGAGCGCTTCGCCCGTGAACTCGCTCACCGGATCGTTGCCGAATGCCGTGAGGCGATTCTCGCGGCTGTTCTCGGACCAGGTCCACGCCGCACCCGTGGTGCCGACTACCGTTCCGAAGCGCTCGTTCGCGAGCACGTTCACCCAGGGCGCCGGCGTGTCCTCGCCGCCTCGCAGAACCACGGCGTACTCGCGTCCCCCGGAGGTGAATCCGCCGATTCCGTTGCCGAGCGTGAGCGGGGGGACTTCGACGTCGGGGCCGGAATCGCGCGGCAAGGATTCGGGGGCGATACGCGGGGCGAGCACGGCGGGCCAGCGGGGCACGTTGTGAGGAACGTTCACCTGATCGGCGAGCTCGCCGCGGTCGCCACTCAGCACCGCGCGTGCCGCTGCCATCAGGAGCACCCGTTCCGGTTTCGGCATTCCATCGCCGCGAAGGAGGTAAACGCCTCCGGGGCGATGCTTCCACGCGGCCCACGGGCCGCCTTCCAGTAGATCCTCGAGCTGCTTGTGAATCTCGTCGAGGTAGCTCGTGGGGTGCTCGTTCAGGATCACCAGGTCGGCGCTCAGGCCTTTCAGCCGCCAGTATTCCTGGGCGCGAAGCACCTGACGGACCAGCGCCAAGTCGTCGTCCTCCACGACGCGCACGACCAGCATCGGAAGGTCCCCCGAGATCCCGTGTCCCCACAGCCCGGACTGGGCGAGGGTGTTTTCGGCCAGGTACTCCGGTGACGCGCGCAGTGACGCGTCGGCCCATAGCACGTACGAGGCGAGCTGCTCGTAGAGCTGCGCCTCGTCGGTCGAAATACCGAGGTGGCGCAGGCGCATTTGCGTCTGCGTGGTGGCGAGCGCGAAGGTGCGTCCGGCGGAGGCGGAATCATCGTACTTGTCCGCCAGGGCGATCGCTGCGGCGCGGCTCGTCGTCACCCCGGTTGCGAATGCGAGGCGCACGCGCCCGCCTGGAGGAATGCGCAACCGCGTGCGAAGGCTCAGCACCGGGTCGAGGACCGGGCCGGTCGTGCCTGAAAGCGCGCGTCCGTCGAGCGCCACTGGATCGCGGCGCGTGTGTCCGCGGCCGAGAAAGCGCGCGCGGTCGGTTTCCCACTCGATGGCGCCGTGCCCGCTGCCCTCGGTGCTCAGCACGTGAACCGCCCAGGCCGCCGGTTCCTCGGGCGATCGCGGGCGACGCCCGCAGAGAAGGCCGGAGCATTCCGGTCGGTATTCGGTCTCCAGGAAGAGTTTCAAGAACGCGGGATGCGATAGATCCTCCGCGGCCGGCGCGAGCACGATGTCGACCAGGCTGGTCACCTCGATCTCGCGCACGCGGTCGCTGCGATTGGTCAGCGACACGCGATGTACCTCGACATCGTCCTCGGCGGACACCGTGACCTCGAGGCGCGTATCGATTCCCTCGTCGGTGCGGTCGAACACGGCCTCGTCCGCGCGGAAGCTCACCTGGTAGCGCTCGGGCTCCCGGCAGGTCGGCTGGTACGCGGCGGACCAGACCAATCCGCTTCGCACGTCGCGCAGGTAGATGGAGTGGCTGCCCTGGTCCCGGGTGGGATCCTCGACCTGGCGCGTGACGGCTCGCCCGCGCCAGCTGCTCGATCCTCCGCCCGCGTTGGTGACCACGGTCGTGTACTGCCCGTTGGAGAGGAAATGGGCGCTGGGATAGGGCGTGTGTGGAGAACGGAAGCGGCGGGGCGAGACCGTGACCGGCGGCGGGCCGACCCGCGTGGACTCGGCAGGCAACGGGCGTGTGACCGGAACGAAGCGCGGCACGCGCTCCTGCAGCAGGGGCTCCGTGGCCTGAACGCGCGGATCGGAGTGAAAGCGCCGGACCATCGGCGCACCAAGCACCGCGTTGACGAGGGATACCAGGCTCATGCCCTGGTGGTGCGCGAAGAAAGCGTGGACCGGCTGGGCGCGCCTGTGGTCCGGGGGCTTCCCGCCGTCGGGCTGCGTTCGTGGAGTGTAGTCCAGCGCCTCCTTGAACCCGTAGCGGGTCACCGGGATCTCGCGCGCGATGCGTCGGAAATTGGCCGCGGCCGCCGCCGGATCGACCATCGCGGCGAGCGCGGTGGCATAGGGGGCGATGACCAGGTCCTCGGCGAGGCCGCGCTTCAATCCCAGACCGGGCACCCCGAAGGCCTTGTACATGTAGTTTCCGTGCTGGTCCACGAGGCTGTAGGCGGATTCGGAGAGTCCCCAAGGCACGTGCCGATTCCGTCCGTAGAGAACCTGGGCGCGCACCACCGCCCGGTAGGTATTCTCGAGCAGCGTCTCGGGGTGGCTGCGCAGCACCACGAGGGGCATCAGGTATTCGAACATCGAGCCGCTCCAAGACACGAGCGCCGTGTGACCCACGACGCTCACGCCTGTTCTCGACAGGCGGAACCAGTGCTCCTGCGGTACCGCGCCCCTCGCGATCGCGATGAAGCTCGCGAGCCGGGCCTCCGACGCGAGCAGGTCGTAGCACGAGGCATCCAGGCGTCCAGGTCCCTCGGCGTCGGGCAGGCGGAAGCCGATCGAGAAGATCCCGCGCGTCCGGTCGTAGAGGAACTTCCAGTTCACCTGGTCCGCCAGCGCGTCGCAGCGGTCGGCGAGACGGTGGAATCGTGCGCCGAGATCTTCGGTATCACCGGGCCCCGCGTTCCTTCGGGCGAACGCCTCGAGCAGCGTCGCGCTCCAGTCGGAGACCTCGTCCCCCTCGGGGCCCGGAGGCGGATCCGCCACGATACGCTCGAGCGTCGGCCGGAGCGCCTCGGCGTGCCGCCGCGCCTCCTCGAGGCGGTCCCGCGCCGGCCTCGCGCGCGTGAGGACTTCGCGTAGCGCTTGCACTTCACGGCGCGCGGCGACATGGCGATTGCGAAGGGGCGTCGCGGCATGGCTCCGCTCGATCAGCGCCGAGAGCGATTCGGCGAGCACGCCCGCGGTGTCCGCGGTACCGGCGAGCCATGGTTCTCCGTCGCCTGTGGATTCTTCGGCCAGGTGGCGCAATCCCGCCGCGAGCGTCATCAGCGCGCCCACCAGATTGCCGCTGTCCACGGTGGACACGTACCGCGGGTGGAGCGCGACCAGGCTCGTCGTGTCATACCAGTTGAACAGGTGTCCCTCATAGCGATCGAGCGATTCGATCGTGGCGATGCCTTTCTCCAGCCGGTCGGCCAGCTGAGATGTATCCAGATAGCCCAGGTCGTGGGCGGCAAGCGTCGAAAGAAGGCTCATTCCGATATTGGTGGGCGAAGTCCGGTGCGCGACGCGCGGCTCCGGCACCTCCTGGACATTGTCCGGCGGCAGCCAGTGGTCCGCCTCGCCCACGAAGCGCTCGAAGAAGTGCCAGGTCCGGCGCGCGATTCGCCGCAGCTCGACCTCGTCGGCCTCACCGAGATCGAGATTGCGCGGCACGACCGGGCGGCTCAGTCTCCAGGCCACGACCGGCGAAGCCAGCCACGCGGCGAGGAAGGGCAGCGCGATCGGAAGCGCGGTCGCGCGCAGCGCCACCACCGCCAGGAGCCCCAGCAGCGCCGCCACGGGCCCTGCCCACATCTCGGTGATGAACACCCACGCTCCCTGGCGCGCGAGCAGACCCGCGGCGCGCGCCGCGGAAGTGGCCGCGGTCTCCCACTCGAGCAGCCTGCGCTGGGTGATGACACGCCGGACGAAGGTCAGCACGATGGCGTTCAGCATCTCGTAGGCGTGATACGCGAGAAGTATGGTCTCGACCGCCACCTGCGCGGCCGCCGTCTCGAGCTCCGCCCACACGTCGCGCAGGAAGACCCCGACCGGCTGCTGCGGGCGTGGCCCGCCGAATAGGTGGACGGTCGGAGGGAGCATCGGAAACCCGAGCACGACCAGCGCGGCCAGCGTCCAGCCGACAGGTGAGCCGGGCAGCCAGATCCACGCCGAAGCGAGGAGCGCCAAGAGCGCCGGCGCCACGAGGCTGCGTCGCAGGTTGTCGAGGATCTTCCAACGGCTGATCAGCGGCAGGCGATTGCGTTCGAGACCCTGCCGCGTGGGGACGAACGGGAGGAGCCAGGCTAGGATCTGCCAATCCCCGCGCACCCAGCGATGCTGGCGACGTGCGTGCGCCAGCACGCTCGACGGGAAATCGTCCACGACCTCGATGTCGGAGACCAGCGCGCAGCGGGCATGCAGGCCCTCGAACAGGTCGTGCGAGAGGAGCGCGTTTTCCGGGACCCTGCCATCGAGCGCGGCCGAGAAGGCGTCCACGTCGTAGAGGCCCTTCCCGGTGAAGTTTCCCTCGCCGAATAGATCCTGATAGGTGTCCGAAACAGCGGTCGTGTAGGGATCCACGCCGGTGTGCCCTGCATAGGCGCGGGCGAAGGGAGAGCCCGCGGCGCTCGCCAAGGTGACGCTGACCCGAGGCTGGAGAATCCCATACCCCTCCGTGACACGCCGGAGCCGGGGATCGAAGCGCGGGCGGTTGATCGGGTGCTCGCCGACACCGATCAGGCGCCGCGCCGCGTCGCGTGGCAGGTAGGTGTCGCTGTCCAACGTGATGCAATAGCGAACGCGGGGCAGGATCTCCGGGTCCCCGACCTGTCTTACGAAGCTCGTGTCGGTGGCGCCCCGCAGCAGCCGATTGAACTCCTCGATCTTTCCGCGCTTGCGCTCCCAGCCCATCCAGGAGCCCTCGCTGCCGTTCCAGCGGCGCGCGCGATGGAACAGGTAGAAGCGACCGGGACCGTAGCGCGCGTTGAGCGCCTGAATTCCGGCGACGGCTGCGTCCAGAATCTCTTCCTCGCCCGGAAGGTGCTCGGCGGACGCGTCGGGAAAGTCCGTGAGGAGCGCGAAATGGATCCGAGGATCCATGTTCCCGAGCGCATGAACCTCGAGGCGTTCCACGATCGCGCGCGCCCCATCGACGGACGAGATGAGGGTCGGCACGATCACCATGGTTCGGGCCGCTTCGGGCACGCCCTCCCGAAGGTCGAGCCGCGGCATCAGACGGGGTTTGGAGAATCGATGAACGACCCGGTGCATGAGCGCGACCGCGAGCTCGCTCGCAGGAATCACGACCAGTGCCGCTACACCGACGAGATCCCATCCTCGTCCGCCTTGCGACATCGCCGCCGCCGTCGCGAGCGCGACGCCCAGGGCCGTGATCCAGGCGACCGAGCCCAGATAGAAGAGCGTGCTGTGGGCGTACAGTGCGCGCCTCAGCCGCTGCCTCAGGTCCGGAAGGTATTCGACATCGATCTCCAGCCCGTGGCGACCGCGGGCGATCAAGTGATAGCCCACATGCGCCCCCACCGAATCGAGGCCCAGCTGTTCCGCGACCTGACGCGCGCTTTCGACGGCACGGAGCGCGACCCGCACCTGAGCCTCGCCGGTGGGCTCCGCCAGCTCCTCGATCGCGTGGCGATAACGGTCGCGGCTTCGGAAATCCATCCGCCCATAGATCCCGGGAGGATCGCGGCGCAGGATTTGTTCGATCAGGCTGACGCCCTCGACGTACTCGTTCCAATCGAGCGTGCCGCACAACCGCAGGCTGGTGATGGTGTTTCCGATCGAGACGTGGCCGGTCGCTTGGCGCTGGTGCTCGGCCCGGACGGCATCCTCGACCGTGGTCCCCGCGCCATCCAGCCGCTCCTCGAGCTGCTTCCTGAGCTCGCCGGCCGCGGCCCCGTACTCCCGCATGCGCTGGAGAAGCTCGTCTATGAAGGCCACGTGCAGAACCGTCGGCAGCGGGGGGAGGTTGCCGTTGTTTCGGGCACTCTCGAAATCCGCGAACAAGCGGTCCGCCTCGAGCCGTCCCGCGCGACTCGCGAGCAGCTCGTCCGAAAGCCGCCGGAGATGTTCGATCAGGGCCGCTTTGAGCATGATGGGCCAGGCCCAGATCTCGCCGATCGTGAGCGGAGAGACCGCTTGGTAGGCATTCATGAAGCGCTCCAGCCGCTGGGAGTCGAGACGCGCGTCGCTGTAGCGGAGCAGCTCTTCGGCCATGGCGTATACGCGCGCCATGCCGGCACGGTCGCGCGTGGCCAGCTTGGGGAGCTCTTGGTAGTAACGCTTCGGGAGGTGATGCCGGATTTCGCGGAACTCGGCCTCGACGAGATGGAAATTGTCGAGCAGCCACTCGGCGGCGGGCGCGATCGCCTCCCCCCGCCGCACGTCATCGGCAAGCGTGCGGTAGACATGGCGGAGCAGGCGCGCGTTCTCGGCGAGACGGCGCAGCAGGCGGTTGGGTCCGCGACGCGGGTGACGCGACAGCGTGAATCCCGCCGCCAGCGCCCGGGCGCGCTCTTCGAGGCGTTCGACCCCGAGCAGCTCGCCCTGGAGACGATTGGCGTCCAGACCGATGGGATATGAGCTTGGAACGTGCCGCGGTTCAGCGCGAGTGCGGCGCGCCAGGCGTAGGAGTGGCATCGGGCGGGTTTCCTTCGGAATGGGCGTGCTCCGGATCGAGGGCAGCCCAGCTATTCTAGCAAAAACGCTCTACTTCCAAGAAGACCTGTCCGGTCGGAGGCCTTCTTGCGTTCCTCATGGTAGGAGGCTAGGTTCCCATCGAACGGGTGAATGGATCCACCACGAGGCTAATCGAGGAGGTCTGAGAATGGGAGCACTCGGAAAAGCTCAAACGTTCGCGTGGGGGATCGCCCTCGTTGGAGTGACCGTGCTTTCCGTCGACGGTCACGGGGCGGAACCGACAAGGACACCGAGGATCACGACACGCTCCGCGAGCGTGACCCGTGTCCTCGTCTTCAAGGGGACTGCCCAAGAGAAAGCCGGGCAGCTCCTGCCCACGCCCCAGAGTTCCGACCAAGCGCCCCAGAACGCCGCGCCGCCCCCACAGCTCTCCCCCGCAGAGGCGAGCGGAGCGCTCGCGGCCGCGGGAATCTCGATAACGCCTGCCATGCTGGGCACCAAGAAACCGTTCACGCTGACTCCGGCCTCGCCTCGTCTGGCGAATGGAGCCCATATCTCGTTCATGAACGTTTTTCAGGGCTCCTTGTGGGGAAACAACCAGGGCGGCTTCTATAACTTCTTGGGTCCGCAGGGCGGCGCGGAGCGTTGCGTCGAACTGTACGTGCCCCCCTCAGCGCTGATCATAGGGAAGTCCTATCTCGTGGACTTTGCGGTCTATTGTGGTGAGCCCGTCTCTTGGAGAGTGTACATGCCTGGAGGAGGTCAAGAGATGAAGCTCCAGCCAGGCGGTCAGCATTTACCCGTACTGGTTTCCTGGCAGGGGCCCGCGCATTCTTCGTTCCATTTGACCCTCTCGAATTTCTACGCTCCTTGGACCTTCTACTCGGCTACGGTGACTGAGTTGCCGTAGGCCCGGCGCCGCCGCCGAAATGCACCAGGAGAGACTGTGCCGAGGGACCGTAATCCGGCCAGCGCCGCACCACCTCGCTCCAAACGACACGCGCCGAATCCGCCTTTCCGGATCGGATCAGGGCCACGCCGAGATTGTGAAGATAGTCCGGGCGAGGATCGGTCCGCATCACCGCCTCCCGATATGCTTCGACCGCCTCGTCGAAGCGTCCCAGACGAACGAGACAGCTCCCCAGCGTGAAGTAGGCGTCGTGGCGATCCGGAACGCGTCGAATCCCCTCCTGCAAGTAGGGGATCGCGGCGTCGTAGCGTCCCAGGCCTGAGAGGATCGCACCCTCCCGGATCAGGAACCGACCGTTGCCGGGCTCGGCCGCCTGAGCGCGCTGGGCGTACACGAAGGCGGAATCCAGCTCATTCCTTGCCATGTAATACTTCAAGAGTTTCTCGTTCGCGTACGCGCGTTCGTGGGCCGAAAGGACCATGGCCGGATCGATGATCGTCTTGAATCGGCGGGCCCCGGTCTGCTCATCGGCATTGACGAGGAGGAACGCAAGCAGTGGCGCCAGGGCTAATGCGATCAGGCCCACGCCGAGGATCCTGGGCATCGAGGAATGCATGGCCTCTGCGATGGCCCAGATCGCGGCCGGCAAGACGGCAACCGACAGAAGGTCCCAATCCTGTGCCGGCGACCCCGGTAGCACGAGGACCACGGTAGCAAGGATTCCCGGAGCCCCGGCCCAGGCAAGGAAGGAGCGATCCGGACTCGGGGGGTTTCGACGCGCCCGAGAAGCGAGATGGGCGACGGCCAGAATCGCGGGGACCGGCATGACCAGGAGTAGGAGGTTTCCGAGGTCGACCAGCGGCCTCGAGATCAAGAGGTGGAGCGGTGTGGCCCCTCCAGCGGCACGCGAAGAAGATCCCACAGCGACGCCCAGGGTCTGGAAAGGCTCGACGATCGAGTTCAGGTCGATCCCAATGAGCCAACCCACGCCGATGGCCGTAGCGACCGGCGCGAGGAGCAAAGCGATCCGACGAAAGGCGCTTGCCTGGGAACGGAAGATGAGAGCCACATAGGAAGGAACCAGAAAGAGAGCCAAGAGGTGGGTTGCGATCGACAAGGCGAGGGCGAGCCCCGGGACGATGGGGGAGCCCTTCCCATGAGCAAGCCTCAACCCGGCGAGCAGGTAGAGAAGCACGGCAACGCTGAGAATGGAGTAACTCTCGATGTAGCCGGCGTACAGCTGCCCCGTGCCGAGGGTGCAGATCAGAGCGAACGCCAGAAGCCTGTCTCCCCGCCCTCGAACGACATATCCCGAGATCTTCCACGCCACGGTTCCGGCAGCAGCGCCAAAGAGAATGGGGAGAACGGCGAGCGATTGATCCGTGACGGCGATACCGAAGGCGTGAATCAACAGAACGTATCCCTGCCACGCCAAGGCCGCGAGAGGCTCGCTGTAGTGCGGAAAGTGGCCGCCACGAAGGTTCTGTGACCAGACCATCTGGTCTCCGAGGAGCACGTTTCGGACCCGGACGATCCAGAGAGCCACGATGGCGAGGATCATGAGGATGACCATCACCGGCCAGGAGGGTTGGCGGTCCCGGTCCTTGGCCTGGAGTTGACTGCCGGCAGCCGGTCCCCGGATCGCTGAGAACAGAACGAGCCCCGCCCCGATGGTCAGAATCGCGAGGATCAGGACTCGAAGAGGGGGTTCAAGGTAGCCTGGTGTGCCGATTCCCCAGGTGCCTGGGTACGGTCGCGCGCTGGCGACGATTACCAGAAGGGTGAAGCCGAGAGCGGCCGCTGCCAGCGTCCATGCGCTTGGGGCGTCGAGGACCTCCGGCTGCGTGGTGGATAGGCTACGCTTGTTCTCCCTGGCCGGCCGTCGTCTCTCGCCTCTTTTCACGGGCGCGATTCTACCCGGCGATCTCGAGTCGGAACAGTACATCGCGAAGCGTGAGAATGGCCCCGGCAGCTCTTGCCACCGGGGCCATTGTTTTCCGGAACGAATGCCGGACTGCTACTTGATGTTCTCCGCCGCGGGCGGGGGCGGGAGGAACACGTACGGGCGGGCCTCCAGGAGCTCCCACTTCTTTCCCTTCATCTGCGCCACCCCTGCAAGGTGGTATCTCATCTGAGGCATGGCCGAGCCGTCGGGGCCGTGCGCGTTGTCCACGGTCACTTCCGAGTCGAAGAAGGTCATGCCCGGGCCCAGGTGCCGCGTCTTCACCTCGAGCACCGCCGCGGTAGAGCCCTTGAACACCGTCGTCTGCTCCTCCGTGAAGAGCTGCTGGATCTCCGCCTTGCCGTGGGCGACGCGGCCGAGCGGGTTGATCAGCGTCGCGTCCTCGTTCCAGTAGCTCGTGAGCCCCGCGACGTCGTTCTTGTTCCACGCGGCGAAGAAGTCCTGCTGCATCTTCTGGATCCCTTCCGTCTCTTTCGAATCCATCGCCTTGTCCGCGGCGAATGCGGGAACGGCCAACGCGAGAAGCACGACGGCGGCGAGAAGCGACTTCATTCTTCCTCCGATATTCCATGGGGGAACACCCGCGAGTCCCGGGCGCAAACACCGGGGGCTTGGTCGACAGGGCGCATGGTAACACGTCGGAGCCTGTTACGTCCGGCGGGGCCCTTCAGACCCCAACCCAACGGGGGGACCCGACCGTGGAATCTCGCCAAGCCGATAGGAAGTTCGTCTCGACCCGGGGAACGCCGCGTACGTACTCGTATGAGGCGAATCATGGCGCCGGTCCAATCTCCCCTCCGGGTCGCACTGGTGACCGAGTACTACTACCCCCATTTCGGGGGTGTCACCGAGCATGTGCAAAACCTGGCCCTCCATCTCCGTGCCATGGGGCATGAGGCCCTGATCATTACCTCCCGAATGCGGGGAAGCGGTCCGGACATGCCCGGGGTCTACCGGATCGGCCGAAGCGTCCAGCTTCTCAGCAACGGATCCTTCGCCAGGATCACGGCGGGGGTGGGACTGACCGCCGCGGTCCGCGAAATCCTCCGCCGGGAGGAGGTCGACGTGGTCCATGTCCACGGACCGCTCCATCCGACGCTCGGGGTCATCGCGCCGGAGGCAGCTCGGGATCTCGGCATCCCGGTCGTGGGAACCTTCCACTCCTGGTTCCGCCGCTCGATCGCGTACGCTACCTTCCGTGGCTTGTTGCAACGCCGCCTCTCCCGCTACGCCGCCACGATCGCGGTGAGCGTTCCGGCCGCCGAGGCGCACGCCCGGTACTTCGACTCTCGATGGGAGATCATCCCGAACGGCGTGGACGTGGATCATTTCCATCCCAACGGGCGGAGACCGGCCGACGCCGTGGGATCCCGGCCCAGGCTGCTCTTCCTGGGACGCCTGGATCCCCGGAACGGACTCGACCAGCTTCTCTCGGCGATGCCGCGCATCCTGAGCGCGTATCCTCGGGCGGAGCTGATCATCGCGGGGGACGGTCCGCTTCGCCGCGCCTACCAAGCTCGGGCCCGTGCGCTCGGCAGAAGCGTCCGCTTCCTGGGTCGCGTGTATGACGAGCGACCCGCGCTCTACGCGTCGGCCGACCTCTACCTCTGCCCGACGAGCAAGGCCTCCTTCGGGATCACCTTGCTCGAGGCCATGGCGTGCGGCACGCCCGTCGTCGGCTCCGACATCTGCGGCTTTCGCGAGCTGGTCGATGGTGGGAAGACGCTGCTCGTGCCGCCGGATGATCCCTCGGCCTGGGCGGACGGAGTCGTCGGTCTGATCCGGGACCCGGACCGCCGCGCGGAGATGAGCGCCTGGGGGCTCGAGAAGGCGGCTCGGTATTCGTGGGCGGAGGTCTCCCGGCGCGTCGTACAGGTTTATCTGAGGGTGGCGGGCCGAATGGCCGCGGACAATGGAGGGGACTGATCCATGAGCGCCTGGGTCCCAGGAACGGCCTTCTGGAGTTTCGGAACGGCGGCGAGCGCGGGGATCGGCGCCTGGACCTATGGCATGCTCGCCCCCAACAGCCGTCTCTTCGGTTCCGTGATCGCACGCGGGCCGACGGACGCGAAGGTCCTCTACCTCACCTTCGACGACGGGCCCAGCCCCTCCGCGACCCCGCGAATTCTGGATGTCCTCGAGAAGCGGGACGTCCCGGCCGCATTCTTCCTCCTGGGCCGGCACGCGCGGACGTTCCCGGATCTCGCGGCACGACTCGGGCGTACCCCGCACGAGATCGGCAATCACACGCAGCACCACCCCAAGCTCCACCTCCGGGGCCGGGGCTTCATCGACGCCGAGCTTCGGACCGCCCACGCCACGATTCTGGACACCGCGGGGCGCGTGCCTCGCGCCTTTCGCGCGCCGCATGGATTCCGAAATCCAGCCGTGCACGCCGTCGCGCGTGCGCTGGGTTACGAGGTCTTCGGCTGGACGCTCGGAGTCTGGGACTCGGACCGCCCTGGCGCCGAGGAGATCCGGCGCCGCGTGCGGCGCGGGCTGAAACCCGGCACCATCCTCCTGCTCCATGACGGCGACGGCTACGACGTCGACGGTGACCGCGCTCAGACGGCGGAGGCGCTGGACGGAATCATCCGGGACGCGCGTGATCGCGGCTACGAGTTCCGCCCGCTCGGCGAGCTCATGAGCGGCGCGCGAAGGGCGGAGAGAGGGTGATGCCGATGCCGAGGCCCTCGGCGATTCTCAGGTACGCCTTCTGGATCGTGGGCGGGGTGGCCCTGGGCCTGTTTCTCGGTCGATTCGGCTGGCGGGAAACCTGGAGCGTGATCGAGAGGATGAATCCCGATCTCCTCGGCGCCGCGGTCGCGGTGAACCTGCTGTCGCTCCTGTCGAAGGGCACGGCCTGGCACCTTCTCCTGCGCCAGGTCGCGGCGTGCCGATGGCGCGTGACCCAGGAGGCGAATCTGCTCGGCGCTGCGATGAATTCGGTTTCGGTCGCGGTCGTCGGCGAGAGCTTCCGCGTCCAGGATCTCGCGGCGCGGGAGGGCATTTCCAGAACGGCCGTTGCCGCCTCGGTCGCCCGGGTCCGCACGCTGGAGGCCCTGGCTCTCGCGTGCTTCATGCTGCTCGCGCCGACGCTCCTCCGGCTACCCCCGCTTCTCCATGGATTGCAGATCATCGGAGGCGTCGTGCTTCTCGCTCCGGTCGCCGCCGTCTGGTCGGGGAGGCGCATTCAAGTGCTCGAGCTCCTGCCGGCCCGGGCGCGCGCGGCGTTGGCTCCATTCACGGCTACCGTCTCCGCGGGAACGTTCGTTTCCGCGCTCCTGCTCGCCGTGCTGAACTGGGCCGCGCTCTGGGCCACGTATCAGCTCACGTTTTCGGCGATCGGGATCGGGGTGCCGCTCGCAGCCTCCTTCACGGCACTCCTCGTTACCAATCTGAGCGGGCTTTTCCGTCTTACGCCCGGCAATGTGGGGGTGACTCAAGCGGCGATGATCGCCGCGCTCTTGCCGTTCGGCGTTCCTCCTCACGAGGCGCTCGCGGCCGGGCTCGCGTTGCAGGCCGTGCAGATCCCGCCGGTGCTCGTCCTAGGTCTTCTCACGGTCGGTGGCAGGCAATTCGCGGCGAGATGTGGCGCGGCAAACTAGCGCAGGAGCATCATCCTGCGGCTACAGACGAAATTCCCGGCTCGAATCCGGTACAGGTACAGCCCCGAAGGTAGGGGTCGCCCTTCCGCGTCGCGTCCATCCCAACGGCGTTCGTGATCTCCGGCCGCCTGGACGCCGTTCTCAAGCGTCGCGAGGCGTCTTCCTTGCACGTCGTAGACCGTGAGGAGCACCGAACCTTCGGCCGCGGTGCGATACCGGATCGAGGTGAGCGGATTGAAGGGGTTCGGCCGGTTCTGCTCGAGAGAGTAGACGCGTGGGGCCGCTCCCGCGTCCACGCCGGTCGTGACGCGCGTGACGTGGATCGTCGTTCGCACGCTCGCCGTCGCGAAACCGTTGATGGCCGTGAACCAGACGTCGTAGTCGCCCGCCTCCGACACCGCCGGGGTCCACGTCAGCACGCCCCGCGACTTCGGCCCCGCCGAGGTTCCCCCGACGCTGAATACGGCGTTGTTTCCGGGAGGCAGGGCGGACAGATCCGCCGCGAGGGAATCGATCCCCATGCAGGAGACCGCCGACATGTCCACCTCGATGAAGCTCTGCACCTGGTGGGTCACGCTCGGGGGAGCGGTGATCTGCGGAACTTCGAGCGTGTTGTTGACGGATAGAAACGTGGTCGTATTCGCGCTTCCCCCCAGCCCATCCGTTACGGTCCACACGACGCTGTAGACCGTCGGGTCCCCGTTGCCGTCGTCGCAGGACAGCCTACCATCGATCCTCGCGGAACGCGGAGACGGCCCGGACGAAGTCACGAACGTGAGGCTCGCGGGCATCCCGGATTGCGTGAGCGTCAGCGTATTCGAGGCATCGGGGTCGGACGCCGAAGCGGTGATGCTCACGAAGACCCCCTCGCTCGAGGTCACGTTCGAGGGTGCCGAAATCGTGGGTGCGGCGTTGGTGCCGCTGGTCACGATGAGAATCGTCGCGCCACCCGCCTGACCACGGAATCCGTCCGAGGCACACCACTCGATCGTGTAGGGACTCTGGAGCCCGCTCCCGGCGGGCAACGTGCCGGTGATCGCTCCCGAGGCGGGATTCCCGTTGGAGCCGGAGAAGGTGAGCCCGGAGGGATACCCCGAGGCGGTAATGGTGATCCCGTCGGATGCGTCCGGATCGGACGCGTTCGCGGTCAGGTTGACCGCCGCTCCCTCGGAGAGTGTCAGGTCGGCGGGCGTCGCGAGGGTCGGGTTCCGGTCGACCCCCGTCGGTGCCCGCGAGGAGAGGACAGGCGCCGCGGGCGTACCCACCAAGACGGCGCCGCCGTACGCGTCGGTGCCGCCGGCGGGGATGCCATCCGAGTAGATCGTGCCGTGGTCGGTCGTGGCGACGTTGTCGATGACCATGCCCGTCCCATAGGGCCAGAGACCGTCCGACGGCGAGATGAGACAGTCCGAGGTGAAGATGAGGTACAGCGCACGGTGGTGACTGTCGATCGTGACGGAGGTCTTGATCGTGTTCGGCTCTCCTGAGTTGGCGCCGCTGATGGTGACCGGTCCGGAGGTCGTGTTGATGAAGGTCGCGCCCGGCGTGGTGGAGAGGATGGTTCCGCTCCACGTCGCGAGGAGCCTGGCGTTTCCATTCGAACCGGTGGAGATGACCTGGTTCAGAGCGGTGAGGTCGTTTCCGAGCGGATCCGCCGCGTCTCCCCCTCCGCCGACGAGATACACATAGTCATAAAACTGCTCGGAGCTCAGGCTCATCATCATGGTCAGCGCGTAGTTCCCGCCGTGCGTCCCCGTGTCGATGTAGAGAATCTCGAACGCGAAATTCGGATAGCCGACGTTTTTCGCCCAGCACGGGTTGTAGGCGCCGCACCAGAGGCTCTTCGATCCGGACAGGATGGCGGGACGCTGCACCGGATTCAGGCCGATATCGACGACATGCCAGAGACCGGGGCCGGACACCGTGCTCGGCGCGGAGGGCGCGCGCAATGGGGTCGGTGCGCGATAGCCCGGGCCACGAGCCCCGAAGGCGGGTTCGCCGGAGAGCGCGATCGCGAGCTGCGCGGCGGCCGCAAGAAGACCCAAGTGGCTGAGGTACAGGCGTTTGTGATTCATGAACGTCCCCTGTTCGGGAAGATCGAGGTCTCACCGCTAACTTGCCTTTATGGTCATTGGAACGCAGAACCCGGAAGAAAGGGGACGCGCGAGGCGAAGGGGTGCCAGGAAAGATAGAGGACCGACGAAAAGCCTACGGACGCCGGGTCCGACCACCGCGCCTCCGTCGGGGCTCCTCGAAGAACATGATCGGCTTCCCGGCCGCGCCGATCGCCTTGGCCACCCGTTTCAGGGCGGCGGCCAGGGCCTTCTGCTGCCTGGATGGCAGGGACTCAATCGCCTCGATGAGCCGGTCCGCCGGGGGATCGGGCGCCCGCTTCACGAGTCGCGCCCCCGCGGGGGTCAACGTGAGCTGGAGCATGCGCGCGTCCCGCTCGGATCTCACGCGGCGCACCAGGCGTTGCTCGACGAGCCGGGTCACCACGGTCGAGACGCTGCTCTGGTGGGTATGGGTCAGCCGGGCCAGCTCGTTGAGGGAGATCGGAGAGGCCCCGGCGAGCTTGTGCAGCACGAAGAGCTGCGCGCCGCTGAGTCCGAATCTACGCTCGGACAAGCGCGCGGCTTCCCGGAGGGCGCGGACGATCCGGCGCAGCGAATCCAGCGCTTCCTGAGCGTCGTTCGCCCGGGATGTATTGGAGCCCATAGATCGCACGTCCTGCCCGCTGTATTTTGCGATGTATTGGAACCCATGTATCCATCGATACTTCGCATCCGCCGCGAGCCTAAGGGCGGGCGTCCGCCCGCGTCAACCGTCGGCCGTTCTCCTTGCCCCGCATCGAGTTAACCGCCCCCGTTTCCGGAGATGCGAGGTGCACGGCGCATGGCAGCCCTCGAGAACGGGACCTCGGGAAGTGACGGCGATCCCAGCGTTTGGCACGGTCGGTCCGGTGTGGCATATCCGATGCTCTTTATCGATCACATTGGAGTGGATCCATCACCGGAGACGTCAGGGAACGAACGACTCCACAGGAGGAGGTTGCGTCACCATGAGGCATGAGCAGGGTTTCACCCTGATCGAGCTGATGATCGTGGTGGTGATCATCGGGATTCTGGCGGCCATCGCGATTCCGAACTTCATCGCCATGCAGGACCGCGCGCGCGAAGCGAGCGTGAAAGCGAACATGCACAGCTACCAGCTGGCCATGGAGGATTTCGCGGTCCAGAACACGGGCACCTACCCGGTCGCCGCCGATGACGCGGCGGTGAAGGGGAACATGCCGAGCGGGAACTATCCGAAGAATCCGTTCTCGGGCAATAACGACGCCTGGACGTGGAACGCGGACCCGGCTGCCTCGGGCGTCATCGGCTCCAATCCGGCCACCACGACCGGATACACGATCAAGGGATACGGCAAGACCGCACTCCTGACGCTGACACTCACGAACGGCTGACCCTGGGTCAGTCGCTGGCGGGCCCGGGCGGCGGTTGCTGCCCAGGCTCGATCTGTGCCCGGCTCCGCTCCACGTGCGCCAGGGTCACGTAGGTCACGGTGTCCCAGGAGTTGTGGATCCCGATGAACACGAGAAGCAGCTCGGCGCCTCCGACCCAGAAGAGCGCGTCGTGGGCGTGCCGCCCGATCGCGGCGCCGGCCACGAGGATCGTCGCGTAGGCCACGGTCGGCAGGATGGTGTGCCAGATCCAGTCCTCCAGGACCGGGCGGTATCCCCGCTGACGGAGCGCTCGCTTCAGGACGGCCGCGGAGTAGCCGAGGCCGGCCACCCCGCAGGCCAGGACGAGCCCACCCACCTGCCCCATCGTGTGCCAGGGAGCGCTGAGAATCGAGGCCACGAGCAGAGCGGCGCAGAAGTGGACGACGTTCGGGCTGCCGAACGCCGCGATCGTCTCTTTGCCCCCTCCCAGGGGGCTGATCTGAGCGACGAGCGTCAGGACGACGAACTGAAGACCCGTCAGTGCCGCCGCGGACGAGCCGACGACCACGTAGAAGTTCCCCCAATCTTGGAGGGAAACGACCGTTTCATGCATTTCGGGTTGCCTCCGTGGGTCTCGGGGAGCGGCCGTCCAGATCCAGCGTCATCTCGACCATGGTGTCCCGAAAACCCAGCCGGGTGAACAGGTGCTGCGCGCCCTCGTTCCTGAACTTGCTCCACAGCACGACCTGCTGCATCCCCTTCGAGCGAATCCAGGCGATCGCGGCACGCATGAGATCGCCCCCGGTGCCCTGCTGTCGAGCATTCGGGTCGACGTAGACGTCGTGCACGAATCCGCAAGGGCCGCGCAGGTCCCTCCAGCTGATCCCTTCGACGTCCGCGAACACATACCCGACGACCTCTCCGGAGCGCTCGGCGACCAGCACCAGGCAGTCGGGATCCTTGATCTGGGAAACGAGGAAGTGTCCGTACCCGCTCTCCGGGTACTCGGTGAGGATGAACCGGCTGGGATCGGCCGCGTGGTGCTGCCGCATGAGGGCGGCGCCATAGCGGCCCAGGGCTTCCTGGTCCGATTCCGTGGCCGGCCGGATGGTGAGCACGGCGCGACTATACCGCGGAAGTCGCCTCGCTTCGAGTCTCCGGGAAATCAGGCCGGCCGACTTCGCGCCGGCGGGGCCGCGCCTTTGATCAACAGCCAGAACGCGAAGGTGATCTCGAAGACGGCGGCCGGCAGCCAGATGAGCCCGGTCACGGGAATGTCGGCGAGCTGCAGGGGCAGCGTCACGACAAGGAGCACGGACGCGAGCACGCCGAGCCAGGCCAGCCAGACCGGAATCATCCGGCCGCGCAGGAAGAGCCATGAGAAAAGAGTGCTTCCCACGGCGAAGAAGATCGCGGGAAGGGTTGCGCCCCCTTGTCCCCAGAAGAGGAACGCGCCGATGCCCTGGCCGGTGGCCGGGTTCGGCGCCTGGGCTTGTGGCGCGGTGGCGAGCCACAGGAGTCCCAGGGACGACTGGACCGCGGTCGCCCCGATGACGCCTTCCACGAGTCGGCAACTCATGCCCAGCATCGCGAGGTCGGGATCCTCGTCTCGCGTGAGCGCGTAGAGCGTCACGGCCAGCACGATGGCCGAAAAGGCCTCGAGCAGGGTGAGTACGAGGTTCACATGGACGGCGTTCGCGTGCTGGGCCATGGACGCGAGCTTCGCCGCGACACCTTCGCCCGCGGTCGCGCCGCGGGACACGATCATCGAACTGATGCCGACAGCGATGTAGAAGAGGAACGTGAAGCCGGCGATTCTCGAGTTCGTCTTTCGAGTCATGGGTCCCTCCAGGACAGGGACATCGACGCCTGGGTCTTCCCCCTACGCTCCCTCTCCGTGAAAAGATTCGCTGCTCTTGGATCGGAGGAACAGGATTGCCAGCAGGAGAGACGCGAGGGGGAACACGCCCGCGTAGCCCACAATCGCGAGCCATTGCAATCTAAGGTCGCCAAGCACAGGGCCTAGCGTACCCGCCAAGCACAAGCCACCGCCGACGCTCAGGCAAACCCGCACCGCCCGATGGAGGCGGTCGCCTTGAAAGACAGGGGCCGCGAGAAGCAGCGAGAGCCCGAAGAGGAAGTCCCACGCGAAGAGGTCCAGCCCGAACGCTACCGAGGGCCACCGGAACTCGAGTAGGGAAGAGAGTTGACCCGCCGCGACATGGCCGAGCCTCCGGGCCACGGTCAGCTCCACGAAGTGAATGCTCGACGTCACGCCCATGCTGAGACCCATGAACGTGAGCGCCAGGAAACTGAAGACCTTGCGGTCATCGGGAGAGTACGCATTCACGGCAACAAGCAGCGCCACCGCGAACGGCGCGATGATGACGATGATCGCCTCGAGAACGGCCCGATAGGGGTCTCCCAAGGTCGCGACGATGTACCCCGACTTCAATCCCAGGGCCCCCGTCATCATGTAGACCACGCTGAGGGCAAGAACCGCCGACGCGGAGCAGATCCCCACGCGGCGCGTGGCCGGGGTCCACAGGAGCGGCATCGCGGTTACCGTTGCGTCATCTCAATCGTCTTTCGGTGTACTCTTCACGCGGCCACAATACGGCAACGTCGGTGGGAGGGCAGCCAGAATCCCATGGAGCCGATCGCGTACGGGCCCAGCTCGGGACCGTTCCTCGAGACGCCTCGCCTGCGCCTCCGTCGCTGGAGTCCCACCGATCCCGAGCCCTTCGCCCTCATGAACGCGGATCCCCGGGTCACCGAGTTCCTGCCCACGCCTTTGGACCGGGACGCGAGCGACGCGATGATCGCGCGCATGGAGGCCCACTTCGAGCGACACGGGTTCGGTCTCTGGGCCGTGGAGATTCCCGGCGTGGCGCCGCTCGCGGGCTACGTGGGTCTGCAGAGGTCGCCCTTCGACGCGTCGTTCACACCGTGCGTCGAGATCGGCTGGAGGTTGGCGGCCGACACGTGGGGGAAGGGATACGCGACGGAGGGCGCCCGTACCGCGTTGCGCTACGGATTCCAGACGCTCGGGCTCCGGGAGATTCTCTCCTGGACCGTACCCTCGAACGAGCGCTCGCGACGCGTGATGGAGAAGCTGGGGATGACCCACGACCCGCGGGACGACTTCGACCATCCGCTCCTGCCGGAGGGTCATCCGCTCCGGCGGCACGTCCTCTACCGCGTCACTCCCGATCGGGCGGACCTCCGCAGCATCCACCCGTAGAGCCAGACGATCACCCCGATGAAACCGAGCAACCCCAGCCACGGGGCCGGCGCGAAGTTCTCGGGCACGAGCCCGATCGGCGCGTCCTTCGAGAAGCCGACGATGAGGCCCGCGTTGATCACGCCCCACAGGCTCTCGCCCACGATCAATCCCGAGGCCACGAGCGTGCCCAGCCGCTCCGCGCGTTCCCGCTTCGGCGTCGAGCGCACGCGCCCCACGTACCAGTGCGCCACCACGGCGCCGACGACGACGGCGAAGGTCGCCGACATCGGTAGATAGATCCCGATCCCTACGGCCAGCGGGGGAATTCGCAGCTTCTTCATCGCGCCCAGCGTCGAGTCCATCAAGATCAAACCCACGCCGACGAGCGCGCCGATGCCGAGCATCCTCCACTCGAGATTCCCGCCGATCACGCCCTGCGCGAGCGCCGAAATGAGCGTGGCCTGCGGCGCGGGAAGGGGATTGGGCGCCACCACGCCGACGTTCGCCGCTCCCGCGAACCCGTAGGCCTTGGCGAGCAGGTTCAGCACCGAGGGGATCACGGACGCGCCCGCCGCCACCCCCACGATGAGGGCGATCTGCTGGCGCATCGGAGAGGCGCCGACGAGCTGGCCGGTCTTCAGGTCTTGAAGGTTGTCGTTCGAGATCGTCGCGCACGCGAAGACGATCGCGGTCACGAAGAGCGCGAAGGCGACGAGGGCGGGCCGCGTCTCGGGAGAAGGATGCACGGCGAGCATGAGGGTCGAGGCGCACAGCACGATGGACAGGATCCCGACGCCCGAGATCGGGCTGTTCGAAGCGCCGATCAAGCCCGCCATGTAGCCGCAGATCCCAGCGATGAGAAAGCCGCCGATCAGGACGAACGGGATGGCAATCAGCGTGAGCGACAGGGCGCTGGGGGCGAGCACCGTCGACTTCGCGAACGTGAAAGCGAGACACCCGCTGAGGATCAGGCACGCGATCGTGAGCAGGATGATCCACCCCGGTGCGATATCCCTGTCCCGATCGTCACCGGTGCTCGCGGCCCGTGATGCGGCGAGCGTGCTGACGAGTCCGCCGATGACCGGCCTGGCCAGCGTGGCCAGCGTGTAGACCGCGGCGACCGCGATCGCCCCGGCGCCGATGAACCGCACCTGCGTTCGCCAGATCGTCAGGGTATGCGCCGCGAGCTCCACGCCCGGAGCGGCGGGCTGCATGGAGGTCAGGATCGGGACCGAGATGCCCCACGCGATCACGAGGCCGGTCAGCATCGCCATCCCGACCGACAATCCCACCAGATGCCCCGCGCCGAGGAGCGCCAGGGACCAGGCGATGTTGTATCCGCTCGAGGCCGCGCCCCCGAGACGGAGGAATCCGGTCACCTCCGCGGCCGCGATGCGTGTCGCCGTCAGGATGGCGAGCCCGCCTGACGCGACCGAGCCCAGGATCACGGCCGTGAGCCCTTCTCGAGCCTCGCCCGTCTCGTCCTTCGTCTCGCCGCGCGTGCCCGATCCGACCTTCAGGACCTCGGCCGCCGCGACGCCTTCGGGGTAGGGCAGGTCCGAGGTCGTCACCAGCGCGCGCCGGAGCGGGATCGTGAACAGCACGCCGAGCACGCCGCCGCTCAGGCAGATCAGGAACGATTGCCAGAAGGGAAATCCCGTCCACCAGCCCACGATCACGAGTCCCGGCAGGACGAAGATGATCGCCGAGAGCGTGCCGGCGGCGGAAGCGACGGTCTGGACGATGTTGTTCTCGAGGATCGACGAGTCCTTCACGGCGCTCAGGAGGGCCATGGAGATGACGGCTGCCGGGATGGAAGAGGCGAACGTGAGGCCGACCTTGAGGCCGAGGTAGATGTTCGCGGCCGTGAAGATGGTGGTGATGAGCGCCCCGAGGACGAGGCTGCGTATCGTCAGCTCTCTGGGTTTCAAGTGGTCGTCCCCCCTTGACCCCGGTGCCACCGCAATCCGCCTACAATAGGGCAATCCGGGGGCTCGCGCCTACCTCGATCCGCTCGTGGCCGCCTCCAGGCGCGCGATCTGCTCGCGCAGCGCCTCGGCGCCCTGCTGATCCGGATCCAGCCGAAGGGACTCGCGCAGCTCCTCGAGAGCCTCCGCATGCCGCCCCAGCTCGATCAAGATCGATCCATGATAGGT
>Ga0075435_100000132_pt1 | contig 41961 bp, 49 predicted proteins | sample RhiMethybrSRZTD4_FD_75302 | JGI IMG/M metagenome (GOLD analysis project Ga0075435, IMG submission 75302) | Populus rhizosphere microbial communities from Tennessee, USA - Rhizosphere MetaG P. TD hybrid SRZTD4 | ecosystem: Host-associated > Plants > Roots > Rhizosphere > Soil | place: USA...
GCCGCGTAGTCGAACGGCGTCGCCTCGACCTCGAACATGTTCTGCTGCGGCAGCGTGTGCCAGAGGAAGACCAGGCGCGACGGATCGCGGTACGGCAGCGGCCGCAGCAGCACCGCGTCCACGAGCGCGAAGACGGCGCTGTTGACGCCGAGCCCGAGCGCGAGCGTCAGCGTGACGAGCAGCGTGAAGCCGGGCCGCCCCACGGCATTGCGCCACGCGAACCGCACGTCGCCCCACCACAAGTCGAGATACATATCGGCTTGCACGTTGGACGGAACGGGCGCTCGGTCGGTTTGCGCACGCGTTCAGCGTTCAGCGTTCAGAGTTCAGCGTTCAGGGTTCCGGTTCGGGTTCTCGTTCGGGGTTCTCGTTCTGGTTCAGGGTTCTCGTTCGGTTCGGCGTTCGTGTTCTGGTTCGCGTCGGACGAGAACCATAACCTCAACGAGAACCTGCACGAGAACCCTGAACTCTGAACTCTGAACCCTGAACTCTGAACTCTGAACGCGTCCGCGTGGTAGCCTCCACGCTATGAAAGTCTGGATCGCGATCGTGGTGTCGTTTGCAGTGGTCGTGGCCTCCGCCCGCCCCGCCGCCGCCGAGTACGCCGCGCGCCGCGACGGCGACGTCGTCCGCCTGCAGGACAGCCGCACCGACACGTCCGTGTCGATCGTCCCGTCGGTCGGCAACATCGCGTTCGAGTTCAAGGTGAAGGGCCGCGACGTGCTGCGCTGGCCGTTCGCGTCGCTCGCGGAGTTCAAGGCGCGGCCGGCGTTGAGCGGCATCCCGTTCCTCGGCCCGTGGGCGAACCGGCTCGACGAGCAGGCGTTCTACGCGAACGGGACGAAGTACGCCTTCGACATGGCGCTCGGCAACGTGCGCGGCGCGATCCCGATCCACGGCTTCCTGACGACCAACACGCACTGGCAGGTCGTCGAGGTGAAGGCGGACTCCACGTCGGCGTGGACGACGAGCCGGCTCGAGTTCTTCCGCCAGCCGTCGTGGATGAAGCAGTGGCCCTTCGCGCACACGATCGAGATGACCTATCGCCTGCAGGACGGCGCGCTCGAGGTGCGGACGAAGATCCTCAACCAGAGCGACGAGGCGATGCCGATCGCGATCGGCTTCCACCCGTACTTCCAGCTCGCCGACTCGCCGCGCGATCAGTGGACGGTCGCCGTCGGCGCGCGCACGCACTGGCTGCTGACGCCGGAGAAGATTCCGAGCGGCGAGACCGAACCGATCGAGCGCTTCCTGCCGAAATCCTCCGCGGCGCCGCTCGCCAGCTACAACCTGGACGACGTGTTCGGCGATCTCGTCCGCGACGCGCAGGGGCGTGCCACGACGACGATCGCCGGCGTGGCCGAGCGCCTCGACATCGTCGTCGGCCCGAACTATCGCGCCGTCGTCGTCTGGTCGCCGAAGGGCAGCAGCTTCATCTGCGTCGAGCCGATGGCCGGCATCACCGACGCGACGAACCTCGCGCAGAAGGGCATCTACAAGGACCTGCAGACGGTGGCTGCCGGCGGAACGTGGGAAGAAAGCTTCTGGGTGCGCCCGCGTGGATTCTGACGCCGGCCCGCATCAGCCCGGCGGCCAGTGCATACTCCGGCCGCCGAGCAGGTGCAGGTGGATGTGGAACACCGTCTGGCCTGCGTCGCGGTTCGTGTTGAACACCGTGCGGTAGCCGGCGGTGATGCCTCGCTCGCGCGCGATCGCGGCGGCGCGGCGCACGACCTCGCCCACGATCTGATCGTCGCCCTGCGCCAGCTCGTCGAGCGACGCGATGTGCCGCTTCGGCACGACGAGCACGTGCGTCGGCGCCTGCGGGTTGATGTCGTTGAACGCGAGCACGCGATCGTCTTCGTAGACGATCGACGCCGGGATCTGTCGCTCGATGATCTTGCAGAAGAGGCAGTCGGCCACGCGCGCGATTCTACTGCTTCCGCGCGACCGCCGTGCGTGCGATCCCGTCGAGATCGCGGCGCACCTCGACGAGCTCGAGGTCGGGCGCTGCCGCGAGCAGCTCCTCCACCTCGACGTCCTGCCCGAAGCCGAATTCGAAAATGAGCGAGCCGCCGCTGCGCAGGCGCCGCGGCGCATCGGCGACGAGCCGCGTCACGAGCGACAGGCCGTCCTCGCCGCCGAAGAGCGCCACCGCCGGCTCGTGATCGCGCACCTCGGGCTGCAGCGCCGCGGCGGCGCGATCGAGCACGTACGGCGGGTTCGCGACGATGGCGTCGAACGGGCCGTCCACGCCGTCCAGCAGATCCATTTCGTGGAACACGACGCGCTGCGAGACGCCGTGCCGCCGCGCGTTCCGCTGCGCGACGTCGAGCGCGTCGGTCGAGATGTCGGTCGCGACGACCGACGCGCGCGGCCGCTCGCGCGCGATCGCCACCGCGACGCATCCGCAGCCGGTGCACACGTCGGCCATCGTCAGCGGCGCGTTCGCGTCGGGAAACCGATCGAGCACCGCCTCGACGATCAGCTCGGTCGCCGGCCGCGGAATCAACACGGCAGGCGACACCTCGAAGTCGAGGCCCCAGAACTCGCGCGCGCCGACGATGTAGGCGAGCGGCTCGCGCGTCGCGCGCCGCGCGACCAGCGAGTCGTATCGCGCGCCGAAGCCGTCCGGCTCCGCCGCCTGCGCGTCGGTCAGAAAGCGCTCGGTCGTCCAGCCGAGGACGTGCTGCGCGAGCAGCCGCGCGTCGAGCTCCGATTCGGCGTGCGAGATGCCCGCGTCGCGTAGCCGCTGCCGCGCGGCGCTCACGCGTCGATGGATGCTCACGAGACCGCCGTGGCGTCCTTCAGCTTCTCGGACTGGTAGTGGGTGATCACGTTGTCGAGCAGCTCGACGAGATCGCCGTTCAGCACGTCCGCGAGGCGGTGCGTCGTGAAGTTCACGCGGTGATCGGTGATGCGGTTTTCCTTGAAGTTATAGGTGCGGATCTTCTCCGAGCGCTCGCCGGTGCCGACCTGGCTGCGCCGGTCCTTGGCGATCGCCTCCTGCTGCTTGCGCAGCTCCATCTCGTAGAGTCGCGACCGCAGCACCTTCATCGCCTTCGCGCGGTTCTTGATCTGCGACTTCTCGTCCTGCTGGGAGACGACGACGCCGGTCGGGATGTGCGTGATGCGGACGGCGGAGTACGTCGTGTTGACGCTCTGGCCGCCCGGCCCGCTCGAGCAGAAGGTGTCGATGCGGAGATCCTTCTCGTTGATCTGCACGTCGACGTCCTCGGCCTCGGGCAGCACGGCGACGGTGACCGTCGACGTGTGGACGCGGCCGCTCGCCTCGGTGGCCGGCACGCGCTGCACGCGGTGGACGCCGCTCTCGTATTTCAGCTTGCTGTACACGCCGCGCCCTTCGATCGTCGCGATCACTTCCTTGAGCCCGCCGACGCCGGTGTCGCTCGTCGACATCACCTCGAGCCGCCAGCCGTTGCGCTCGGCGAACTTGCTGTACATGCGGAACAGCTCGGCGGCGAAGAGCGCCGCTTCGTCGCCGCCGGTGCCGGCGCGAATCTCGAGGACGACGTTCTTCTCGTCGTTCGGATCCTTCGGGATGAGCAGGATCTTCAGCTCCGCGACGAGCGCGTCGCGGCGCGCGACGAGCGCCTTGAGCTCCTCTTTCGCGAGGTCGCGCATGTCGGCGTCGCCCGACGCGGCGAGCTCCTCCGCGCCCGAGATGTCGGCCGCGACGCTCTTGTACTCGCGGTACTTCTCGACGAGCGGCTCGACGTCGGCCAGCGCCTTGGCGTGCTTCCGGTACTCGGCCGCGTCGCTCTGCACCTCGGACGTGCCGAGCCGCGCCATCAGCTGCTCGTACCGCTGTTCTTCCGACGCAAGCTTGTCGAACATAGCGTCACGACGTCGAACGCCGAGCCCGCAGAGCACGCAGATTAATCAGTTGTTCTGCGTATTCTGCGTGTTCTGCGTTGACCGTCGTCATCCTCCTGACACTGGCGGCAGGAACGCGATCTCATCGCCCTCGGCGACGCGCGTGTCCATGCGTGCGTAGTCGGCGTTGACCGCGGTCGAGATCGATCGCTCGTAGCCGGCGAGCTCGGGAAACTCGCGCGCCAGGTCGCGCCAGATTTCGCCGATGGTCGCGTTCGGCGCCGTGTCGCGCGCGAGCTCGGCGGCGCCCGTGATGTCGCGCAGCCTCGCGAACAGCCGCACCGTCACGCGCATGCCAGCCGCTCCGCTTCCGCCCGCGCCCGCTCGTCGTCCGGGTTCGCCGTGGCGCCCTCGATCCAGACGTCGCCGCCGTCGAAGAACTCCCGCTTCCAGACCGGCGCGATCTGCTTGACGCGCTCGATCGCGTACCGGCAGGCCGCATACGCGTTGCCGCGGTGCGGCGACCGGACGACGATCGCGATGCTGGCCTCGCCGATCTCGAGACGCCCGACGCGGTGGTGGAGCGCGAGCCGCGCGTCCGGCCACCGTTCCGCCGCCTCGCGCGCGATCCGCTCGAACGCCTTCAGCGCGAGCGGCTCGTACGCCTCGTACTCCAAGTATCGGACGCGGCGCCCGAGGTTGTGGTTGCGCACGAGGCCGAGAAACGTCACGACCGCGCCGTCGGAGTCAGCCGAGTCCGACGCCGCGTCCGCCAGCGCTGCCGCAATGCGGCCCACCTCGAGCGGCGCCGCCCCGATCGCGAACAGCGGGATCACATGTCCAGTATACCGACGGTCCCCCTGAGCCGCACGTCACCCGGCGCGGGGGCGCGATTCCCAGAAGTGATCGAGCGGCCCGCGTCCATGGCCGATTCGCGGCGCGTGCGCGATCGCGCCCGCGACGTACCGCTGCGCGCGCGCGGCCGCATCGGGAAGCGAGTGGCCGAGCGCGAGCCCGGCGGCGACCGCCGACGCGAACGTGCAGCCGGTGCCGTGCGTCTGCGCGCTGTCGACGCGGGCGACGCGGTGCTCGACGAACGTGTCGCCGTCGAGCAGGAGATCCTCGACCGTCGCGGGATCGGTCGTCGCTGCGCCGTGTCCGCCGGTGATGATCACCGCCGAAGCGCCCATGTCCTGGATGCGGCGCGCCGCCGCGCGCGCGTCGGCGGGCGTCGTGATGCGCACGCCGCTCAGCGCCTCCGCCTCGGGGATGTTCGGCGTGACGACGCGCGCGAGCGGAATCAGCGCTTCGCGCAGCGCCGCAACGCCGTCGTCGTCGAGGAGGCGGGAGCCGCTGGAGGAGACGAGCACCGGATCGAGGACGACGAGCGGAAGCTCGAGCTCTTCGATCGCGGCGGCAACCGCCTCGACGATGGCGCCCGTCGCGAGCATGCCGATCTTCGTCGCGGCGATGTCGAGGTCGCCGGCGAGCGCCTCGATCTGCGCGGTCACGAGATCGGCCGAGAGCGGCGCGACGCCGTCGACGCCTCTCGTGCTCTGCACAGTGACGGCGGTGAGCGCGCTCGCGCCGTAGACGCCGAACGCGGCGAACGTCTTCAGGTCGGCCTGGATGCCGGCGCCGCCGCTCGGATCGCTGCCCGCAATTGTCAGCGCCGTACGCATACGTTAAGATCCGCGTTCATGTATCCCACATTCTTCGACGCGGTGGCAGCCCGGGCTGATGCGCGCTGGCGCGCCGCGGAAGAGGTGGGAGCGGTCCTGCTGGTGACCGCGCTGACTGCCGTCGCAGCGCAAATCAGCGTTCCGTTGCCGTTCACGCCGGTGCCGTTCACGTTCCAGCCGATGGTCGTGCTCGTCGGCGCGGCCGCGCTCGGCTCGAGGCGCGGCAGCGCGAGCCAGATTCTGTATCTCGCGCTCGGCATCGCCGGCCTGCCGGTATTCGCCGCCTCGCCGGTGCTCCCGCAGGGCGTGCTGCGTCTGGTCGGACCGACCGGCGGCTACCTCATGAGCTATCCGCTGGCGGCGTTCGCTGCCGGCTGGCTCGCGGAGCGCGGCTTCGACCGACGGTACGGGACGTTCGTGCTGGCGATGGCGTGCGGGCTCGCGATCGTCTTTGCCAGCGGCGTGCTGTGGCTCGCCGCGGGAGCGCGGCCGGCGCGCGGCCTGTCGGCGGCCCTCGCGGCCGGCTTCTATCCGTTCATCGTCGCCGACGTGGTCAAGCTCTTTGTCGCGGCGACCGTGATGCCCGCGCTGCGGCGGGGTATCGGGTAATTGGGAAATCGGGAAATCGAGTAATTGATTGATCGATTGAACGCTTCAATCGACCAATCAATTATCCAATTACTCGATTCCCCGATTACTCGATCCGCCCGTGCGGCCGAAGATCACCAGATAGACGAACGGCGGATACTCCTCGCGGCCAACGAGCTGCAGGCCCGCGGAGCGCGCCGACGCGATCACCGTGTCGGGGTTCACGCGCTGATCGGCGGCCGGTCCCGGGCCGCCGCTGCCGGGCGTCCAGTCGACGACGCCGAGGCGGCCTTGCGGCTTGAGCGAACGCGCGACGTTTGCGAGGAGCGTCACGATGAGGCCCGGGGGATCGTCCATTTCGTGGAACGCGTCGGCGATGAGCACCGCGTCGAGGCCTTCGGGCAGGCGCGGATCGCTCGGCGTGCCGAGCACCGGTTTCACGTTCGCGAGATTCTCGTTCTGCATCCGGCGGTTGATCGCTTCGAGCATCGCCGGCTGGATGTCCTCGGCGTAGACGAGGCCGTTCGGGCCGACGCGCCGCGCGAGCCGCAGCGTGAACCAGCCGCCGGCGGCGCCCAGCTCCGCGACGATCGATCCTTCCGCGACGCCGAGCGCGTCCATGATCTGGTCGGGCCGCTGCCACTGATCGCGATCGGGCGCCTCGAGCAGACCGAGATCCTGCGGCTGGAAGAGGCGGCCCTTGCGTGGCGCGCCCGGGCCCTGCGCGCGCTGTTGGCCGGGCAGGTCGCGCGGGCCTGGCAGGCCTGGTCGGTCGGGCGGGCCAAGCAGGCCGGGCTGGCCTGGTGGGTCGGGCGGACCGGGCAGACCGGGCTGGCCTGGCAGGTAAGACACAAAGGCATAGAGAAGAAGCAGTCTGGCGATCATTTGACGGTCCTACCCGCCCGGCCTGCTTGACCCGCCCGACGCGCCTGACCTGTCCGACCCGCCTGACCTGCCCGACCCGCCTGACCCGCCTGACCTGTCTTCCCCCCGACGATCCCGCCGCGCGTCATCGCGTCCACCGAGAGGATCTCGTCGAGCTGCTTCGCGTCCAGCAGGCCGCGTTCGAGAACCAGCTCGCGGATCGGCTTGTTCGTCTTGACCGCTTCCTTCGCGATCTCCGCCGTGGCCGCATATCCGATGTACGGGCTCAGCGCGGTCGCGGCGGCGGTGCTCCGTTCGAGCAGCTCGCGCGCGCGGCGCTCGTCGGCGGCGATCCCGTCCACGCACCGCGTGCGGAACGCCTCCAGCGCGTTGCGCATGATCGTCGACGCGTGCAGCGCGTTCCACGCGATCACCGGCATCATCACGTTCAGCTCGAGCTGCCCCGCCTCGCACGCGATCGCGACCGTCGCGTCGCACCCCATCACCTGGAAGCACACCTGGTTCACCATCTCCGGCACCGACGGGTTCACCTTGCCGGGCATGATCGACGAGCCGGGTTGAACCGCGGGCAGCGCGATCTCCGCCAGGCCCGCGCGCGGCCCCATGCTGAGGAGCCGCAGGTCGCTCGCCACCTTCCCGACTTCGACCGCGAGCCGCCGCAGCGCGCTCGAGTACGCGAGCACGTCGCCCATGCTCTGCGTGACGCGAAAGAGGTTCGTCGCCGGGCGCAGCGCGAGCCGCGTGTAGCGCGCGAGGTTCTCGACGACGAGGCGGCGGTACTCCTCGCCGGCGTTGAGGCTCGTGCCGACGGCCGTCGCGCCGATGTTCAGCTCCTGCAGCTGCCCGGCGGCCGACACGACGTCCTCCGCGCCGCGGCGAACGCACTCGGCGTAGCCGCTGAATTCCTGGCCGAGCGTGATCGGCACCGCGTCCTGCAGGTGCGTGCGGCCGGTCTTCAGCACGCCCGCGAACGCATCGGCCTTGCGCGCGAGGCTCTCCGCCAGCGCGCGCGCCGCCGCCGCGAGCGGCGCGGCGCCGAGGAGCAGCGCGAGCCGCGTCGCCGTCGGGAACACGTCGTTGGTCGACTGTCCCATGTTGACGTGATCGTTCGGATGCACGCGCGTGTACGAGCCGAGCGGCTCGCCGAGGATCTCGCCCGCGCGGTTGGCGATCACCTCGTTCGCGTTCATGTTGTGCGACGTGCCGGCGCCCGCCTGATACGCGTCGACGACGAACTGATCGCGCAGGGCGCCGCCGAGAATCTCGTCGGCGGCGGCGACGACGGCGCCGGCCACCGCGCGGTCGAGCCGCCCGAGCGACGCGTTCGCTTCCGCCGCCGCCTTCTTGATCAGGATCGTGGCGGCGACGAGATCCGGCGCCGCGCGCAGCCCGCTGATCGGAAAATTCTGCACGGCGCGCGCCGTCTGCACGCCGTAGTACGCGCGCGCGGGCACCTGCAGCTCGCCGAGCGGATCCCGTTCAACACGAAATTCCATCGCGATTCAGCTAGCCCCCAGCCCTAGCCCCCAGCCCCGAGGCCCGAGCCCCGACTTTCACCAGCGTATACTGACCCGTCATGCTTCCCAAGTTCTTCGACAGCGTGCTCGACCTCATCGTCAGGACGTCGACGGACCTGCCGCCCGACGTGCGCGCCGCGATGAGCACCGCGCTGGGGGCCGAGCCGGCGGGGACGCGCTCGTCGCAGGCGCTGACGATCATCGCGCAGAACATCGACCTCGCCGTGGACAACGAAGGCGCGATCTGCCAGGACACGGGCATGCCGACCTTCGAGGTGCATACGCCGGTCGGCACGAACCAGATCGAGATGCGGCAGCAGATTCGCGAAGCGGTCGCCGAAGCGACGCGGCGCGGCAAGCTGCGGCCGAACTCGGTCGATTCGATCACCGGGAAGAACTCGGGCGACAACCTCGGACCCGGCACACCGATCGTCCACTTCGATCAATGGGAGCGCGACGCGATCGAGGTGAAGCTGATTCTGAAGGGCGGCGGCTGCGAGAACACGAACGCGCAGTACGCGCTGCCGGCGGATCTCGCGCATCTGGGCCGCGCCGACCGCAATCTCGACGGCGTGCGCAGGTGCATCCTCCACGCGGTGTGGAACGCGCAGGGCAAGGGCTGCGCGCCCGGCGCTGTCGGCGTCTGCATCGGCGGCGATCGCACGTCCGGCTACACGCACGCGAAGGAGCAGCTGTTTCGCACGCTCGACGACGTCAATCCCGATGCGCGGCTCGCCGAGCTCGAGGCGTCCGTCATGTCGACCGTGAACGATCTCGACATCGGCACGATGGGCTTCGGCGGCAAGGTGACGCTGATCGGCTGCAAGATCGGCGCGCTCAACCGGCTGCCCGCCAGCTTCTTCGTCTCGGTCGCGTACGACTGCTGGGCGTTCCGCCGCCTCGGCGTCGAGCTGAACGCCCGCACCGGCGCGATCGAAAAGTGGCTGTATCGCGATCCGTCGCACCCGATCATCCCGATGCTCGATCAGTCCGGCTTCACGCGCACCGGACGCGAGGTGCGGCTGCAGGCGCCGCTCACCGCGGAGGCGGTGCGATCGCTGAAGGTCGGCGACGTCGTCCTCGTGTCGGGGCCGATGTTCACCGGCCGCGACGCCGTGCACTCGCACCTGATGAAGCACGAGCCGCCGGTCGATCTGCGCGGCTCGGTCCTCTATCACTGCGGGCCGGTCGTCGTGAAAGAGGGCGAGAGCTGGCGCGTCACCGCCGCCGGCCCCACGACGAGCATTCGCGAGGAGCCGTATCAGGGGGAGATCATCCGGCGCTACGGCGTCCGCGCGGTGATCGGCAAGGGCGGCATGGGCGCGAAGACGCTCGCCGCGATGAAAGAGCACGGCGCGGTGTATCTGAACGCGATTGGCGGCGCCGCGCAGTTCTACGCGCGTTCGATCACACGCGTCGACGGCGTGTCGCTGCTCGAGTTCGGCACGCCGGAGGCGATGTGGCAGCTGACGGTGGAGGACTTCCCGGCGATCGTGACGATGGACGCGCACGGCAACAGCCTGCACAAGGAGATCGAGGAGGAGTCGGGGCAGCACCTCGCGGTGCTCGGAGCGGGGGCTGGGGGCTAGCCGCGTCTCGCGAACGCCTTCAGCGCCGGTCGCGCATACCCATGTTCCATCGCGGCGACATCCAGATCCGTCGTCTCGATGTCGGAGATCGACAGCAGCGGAAACGCGGACAGCTCCCCGAGATCGATCGTCTTCAGGTATCCGCCGCACGCGCTGCAGACCTCGACGCGCCGATCCTTCCGCTCCTCGTTCGGCGCGGCGGTGACGAACTTCTCCCCCGCTTCGCCGCAATAGATGCACGCGTAGGTCGTCAGCTCCCACGCCGCTGCGCAGAACGAGCAGCGCAGCGTGCGATGGCCGTGCACCACTTCGGCGACGGCGGGCCACGACCCGCACGCGGGGCAGTAGCCGCGATCCCAGCGATCGAGCGCCGCGTCGAGATCGGCGGTGGCGCCGCCGAGGAGCAGGCGCTGCAATGCGTGCACGAACGGGCTCACGGCGAGCTCGGCGACGAGCCACAGCAGATCGGGCGAGAGGCCGCGGTGCACCGCGGCCGTTCGCAGCGCCGCCTGGTCACGGTGCATCGACGCGGTGAGGAGCGACCCGGCATCGATCGCGCCGTCCGCAATCGCCGACCCGATGTGCTGCGCCGCCTCGCCGGCGCCGCCGGCGGCGAGCGCCTCGCAGAGCTGGACGAGCGGCGGGGCGAGCGCCGGCACGGGCAGCGGAATCGGCTCGCCCGCCAGCGCCGGAACCCCCCGCCCGAGCTTGGCGGCGAGATACTTTCCCGGCAGCGAGAGCCGGGGCAGACGGCCACCGTCCAGCACCGCGGCGGCGTCCAGCACGTGCGCGAGCAGCTCGCGCTGCAGCGCCAGCGCCGGCTCCAGGTCGGGGCGCGCCTCGCGCACGCCGCGCCACCGCGCCTCGGCCAATTCCGTGAGTTTTGCTCGGGAAAAAGTGGGAATCTGGACGTAGGGCATGCCGCGGAGGCCGCAGTATACCAACCGCTTCTTGGTATAATGCGGACATGATCAATGTATCGGAGACCGCCGCCTCCAAAATCAACGAGCTGCTGACGGAAGAGAACAAGGCGGGAAGCGGCCTGCGCGTGTTCGTCCAGGGCGGCGGCTGCTCGGGCTTTCAATATGGGCTGATGATTGAAGAGAACGGCCAGGGCGCGGGCGACCAGGTCTTCGAGTCGCACGGCGTGAAGCTGTTCATCGACCCCATCAGCATCCGCTACCTCAACGGGGCCGAAGTCGACTTCGTCGACACGATCACCGGCGGCGGCTTCACGATCAAGAACCCCAACGCGACGTCCACCTGCGGCTGCGGCCAGTCCTTCAGCGTCGACTGACGATCGCGAACGGCGGGTTGGTGATTTGGCGAATTGGTGATTCAATCACCACGTCGCCGGTCACCAATTCACCAGATGGATCGTCCGCTTCCCGATCTTTCCTCTCTCCGTCCGCAGGGCGGCAAGCGATCGACCAAGCGCGATCGGATCGTCGAGGTCTTCCTGCGCCAGGAAGGCCACATCAGCGCCGACGATCTCTTCGAGCGCATCCGCCGCGAGGCGTCGGGCATCGGACGCGCGACCGTCTACCGCACGCTGCAGTGGATGGTGGACGCCGGCATCGCGCGGAAGGTCGATTTCGGCGAAGGGCGCTCGCGCTACGAGCCGTCGTACCGCCACCCGCGGCACTTTCATTTGATCTGCACGACGTGCCACTCCTCGTCTGAGTTCCTGAGCTCGGACGTCGAGGCGCTGATGGAGGAGATCGCGGCGGCGCGCAACTTCACGGCGGCGCAGTCGGTCGTGCAGATCTACGGCACGTGCGAGGCGTGCCGCACCGGCGCGCAGCCGGCGCCGCTCGACGGCGCGGCGACCGAGCTCGTCTTCGCGCGCGACGCGCTGCGCATGGCGATCGCCACCGAGCGAAGCGGCCTCGAGTTCTACACGCGCGCGGCGGCGCTCACCAAGGATCCGCGCGGCCGGTCGGTGTTCGAGAAGCTCGCGGGCGAGGAGAAGGAGCACCTCGGGACGCTCGAGCGGCGCTACCGCGAGCTCGTCGCGGCCGATCCGGATCTCGAGTCGCGGCCGACGTTCCTCTTCTTCAAGGGAGCGGCGAGCGGTGTCTTTTCCGAGGGCACGAAGGAGCTGCGCGCGGGCGTCGACGACGCGCAGGCGCTGCTCATCGGCATCCGGTGCGAGCGCGGCTCGCACAATTTCTTCAAGAAGTACGGTGAGCGCTTCGAGGACTCGGAAGGCAAGCAGGTGTTCCTCGAGTTCGCCGACGAGGAGCGTGCGCACCTCGATCTGCTGATCCGCGAGTACCGCGCGCTTCGCGCGCGGCAGGGCGCGCCGGGCCGCGCCCGCCCGGCCGCCGCCGGCGCCGCGATCCCTCGCCGCTCGCGCCGGCGCCGCGCCGTGCGCCGGCGATGATCGATCTTCACACCCATACGACGGCGTCCGACGGCCGGTGCGCGCCGGCCGAGCTCGTCGAACGCGCGCGCGCCGCGGGCGTCACGGTGCTGAGCGTGACCGATCACGACACCGTGGCCGGCTGCGCGGAGGCGCGCGCGGCGTGCGCGGCGTCGGGCATCGAGTTCGTCCCCGGCATCGAGATCACGTCGGTGCGCGAGGAGGTGGACGTGCATCTCCTCGGCTACTTCATCGATCCGGAGGCGCCGGCGCTGCTCCGGTTTCTCGCCGAGCAGCGGCAGCGGCGCGTGGATCGCATCGCGAAGATGATCCGGCGGCTCGCGGACCTCGGCATACCGCTCGACGCCGACGCGATTCTGCGTCCGGCGCTCGAGAAGCCGGGCACGTCCATCGGCCGGCCGTGGATCGCGCGCGCGCTCGTCGCCGGCGGCCACGTCGCGACGACCAACGACGCGTTCGCGCAGTGGCTCGCGCGCGGGCGTCCGGCGTTCGTTGCGCGCGAAGGCGCCCCGCCCGCCGACGTCGTCTCGCAGGTTCACGCCGCCGGCGGCGTCGCGTCGATGGCGCATCCGGGGCTCGTGCGGCGCGACGAGTGGATCGCCGGCTTTGCGGCCGACGGCCTCGATGCGATCGAGGCGTATCACACGAATCACGACGAGGAAGCGACGGGGCGGTATCGTGCGATCGCGCAGAACCTCGGCCTCGCGGTCACCGGCGGATCGGATTACCACGCGGATCTGTCGCACGGCTCGCCGCATCCGGGTAGCGTCGCGCTTCCGCGCGGGGACTACGAGCGGCTGGTCGAAATCCGCCGCCGCCCGACAGGGGCCAGGGGCTAGCAGCCTGTGGTTAAAAGGGGATCGACGGGATAGGAGATCGCGCGCGTGCAAATCGCACCGCCCAAGCCTCGGGAATGGCGAGCGAGCGCCGGGCGCGCGTTCGGCCGTTCGTTCGCGCGGGCTTCGCCGTCCCCAGGTGCGATCTCAGGATCTAAACGGGAGTGACCGAATCGTTCACGCGGCGCGGGCGCGCGCCGAGCGACGCGGCGCGAGGCGGCTCTATGTAAGCTTTTCGAGAACATCCCTGGTTCGGATAGGCCAGTTCAACGAACTCGCCAGTCGTTACGAGTCGCCGACACAGCAAGTACGTCCCACGGATCTAGTGCGATGGTTTGTACGGAATAAATTTCGGCACCCATCGCGGCACGTTCGTACAGTAGGTGCGATACTCCTCGCCGAATTGCTCCCGCAGCGTGGGCTCTTCATAGATCACCACGGCTGCAAACACGAAGAGCCAAAAGAGCACGGCCCACTCCGCCACCCGTTCGTCGCCGAACAACAGCGCCTCGCCCAGGAGAATGATGACCAGCGCGACATATATGGGGTTACGCACGCGGCGGTAGAAGCCGGTCACCACGAGATTCGTCGGTGGTGCGATCGGTGCGGGTGTGCCAAGCCCGTCCCAGGCGAAACGCGCAAATGAACTGAGGAGTGGCAACAGCCCTAGCACGATGAGCGCGCCGCCAACCCATCGCAAAGGCTCGATGCCGAAGAACGGCGGGCCGATGCGCCAGCGCGTGAGCCACCACGGAACAAAGCCCAAAATCGTCCCTGGCGCGAGGATGAAGAACACCAGCGATCCCAGCGAAGCCCAGAAACGGCGCATGGTCATCCCCAATGCACGCGCGACAACACGGCTCGGCGTCGGCTGGTACACTCTAGATCGGCATCTGGCTTCAAGCGGGACCTTTTCCACGCGCGCGGTGTTGGATTTTGCGCAGATTATAGCGGGCGCAACTCACACGAGTGGAATCGCGTGCGCGCGCCGTCTCGGCGCCAAAATACCTGACAGTCCTAGGGTTTTGAGCCGTTCGCGCGCCCGTGAGGTTCTCAATCGCGCGCTTTCGCGTGTTTGGTGCCAGAAATACTCGTGGGCCTCACGCGCGGACACCACCCGTTCGGACGCGCGCACACATTGTCGCACGCGTCGCGCGCGCTCCCGGGGGGGTGCGATTCCGCGCGCGCTCTCTCCTATCCCAAAACGGGATCGACTCGATCGATCCGGCGTACTACAGGGGGCTAGCCGAATCGTGAATACGCGCGCAGCCAACTCACGATTCAGCTAGCCCCGAGTCCCCAGCCCCCAGCCCCGACGCGCCGCGATCCGCGCCACCGCTTCCGGTTCGCGCGTTTCCTCGTACGCCATCACGCGCCAGCCGTCGAATCGCGCGCGCAGCTCGCCGGGCTCGAGCAGATGATCCGGCGACGTCGGCCCGACGCCGAGCGCGCGCTGCGCCGTCGTGAACGTCTCGTAGACGACGACGCCGCCGCGCGCGACGGCGCGCTGCAGCGCGGGGAAGAGATCGCGCTGCAGGTACCGCGCGACGACGACGAGATCGAACCTCGCCCGCGGCAGCGGGTGCTGCGTGAGGTCGGCGCACCAGCAGCGCACGTCGAGGCGCGCCGCCGCGGCCGCGTCGGCCGCAGCGCGCAGCGCGTCGAGCCTCACGTCCACGGCGAAGGCGAGAAAGCCGGCGCGCGCGATCGCGATCGTGTGGCGCCCGCGTCCGGCGGCGACGTCCAGCGCGCGCCGCGGCCCGCCGCCTGCCGGCCGCTCGCGCGCGAGGCGCTCCACCCATTCCACGACGAACGGCGACGGTGCCATAATCGATCCCTCGTCGTGGCCCAGGCCCTTCTCACCGCGGTGTTCGTCGGCTTCACGGGGCTCGTCGCGACCGCCGTCCTCGGCCTCGGCGGCGCCGACGTCCCGCGGCACATCTCGTTCGGCATCTTCTCGACGCTGATCACGCTGCTCGCGCATTCGATGATGATGTTTTATCTCATCGGCAAGGGCAAAGCGGTGAAGGACGCCATGGCCGAGCACGCCGTCGCGGGCGACTATTACCGCCGCTTCGCGTCGGCGCGCAAGCCGGTGTTCGGCGTCGCGACGCTCGCGATGGCGGCGACGATGGCGGCGGCGATTCTCGGCGCGAGCGTCGACACGGGCGTGCTGCCGCCGATGGTGCACGCGATGATCGCGTACGGCGCGATCGCGTGTAACGTCGCGGCGGGAAAGATCGAGATCGACGCGCTCGTGCAGTCCACCCGCATCGTCGACGAGGTGAACGCGCGCATCTCGCCGCAGTGACCATCCTCGAATTCGCCGGCGTCTCCAAGGCTTTCGGCGGCCTGCGTCCGCTGCGGATCGCGGCGCTGCGCGTCGGCGGCGGCGAGCGCGTCGCGCTCGTCGGCTTCGATCCGCCGATGGCGGAAGTCTTCGTCAACCTCGCGACCGGCGCGGCGCTGCCGGACGACGGCGAGGTGACGCAGTTCGGCCGGCCGACGTCGGCGATCGCGGACGGCGACGAGTGGCTCGCTGCCGTCGATCGATTCGGGATCGTCAGCGGCCGCGCCGTCCTGCTCGAGCAGATGACGGCGGTGCAGAACCTGGCGATGCCGTTCACGCTCGAGATCGAGCCGCCGCCGCCGGCGGAGCGCGCGCGCGCCGAAGCGCTGGCGCGCGAGGTCGATCTGGCGGAGGTCCGGTGGTCGGCGCCGCTGTCGCAGCTGGACGCGGCGGCGGCGATGCGCGTGCGGCTTGGCCGCGCGATCGCGCACGACCCGCAGATCCTGCTGCTCGAGCACGCCAGCGCCGCGCTTGCACGCGATCACGTCGACGCGTTCGGCGCCCTTGTCCGATCCGTCGCCGAGCGGCGAGGCATCGCCGTTGTCTCGGTCGGCGCGGACGAGGCGTTCGCGCGCGCGCTCGGCGGTACAGTCGCCGCGCTCGACGCGGCGACCGGGGGTCTCAAGCCGCGCACGCGCCTCCTTGACGTTTTCCGGCGCAATCGCGCGACTGATGCCTGACAGGTGCCTGGCACGTGCCAGGCACCGCCGGAGCACGCTACAATGTGCCCGCGAAAGGAGATCGCAATATGAAGATCAGGACGCAGCACGCGCTGCCGATCCTCATGATGGTTCTCGCATTCGGCGAGCTCGCCGCCGCGCAGGCGAAGCCGCCGGCCAAAAGCGGCGCCGCAAAAGGCAAGAAGATCAGCGTCCATTTCGTCGAGCCGAAGAACAACGCCAGCGTCACCAGCCCCGTGCACATGAAGTTCGCGGCCGAGGGCATCGAGATCTCGCCCGTGCCGCCGGGCGATCCGAAGGAGACGCGGCCTGGCGTCGCGCACTATCACGTCGGCATCGACCAGCCCTGCCTGCCGGCCGGCAAGAACATCGTCAAAGGGACGCCGTCGTGGGTCCACTTCGGCGACGGCAAGGACGTGTTCGACAGCCAGCTGACGCCCGGCAAGCACAAGCTCGCGCTGCAGCTCGGCGACGACCTGCACAACACGCTGCCGGGGGCGTGTCAGGTGATTACGGTCAATGTGAAATAACGCCGGCGTCAGTCCCTGAATCCGTCGGCAGTCGGCAGTCCCAGTCGGCAGTCGGCCCGAATCAGTCGGCAGTCGGCAGTCGCAGCTTGCCGCGCCGAAGCGCGAAGCGCGGGCTTGCCGCGCCGAAGCGCGAAGCGCGAAGGCGGGCGAGGGACTCGCGAGTCGCGCCAGTCTCTCGCCCCACGTTTTTGTACACGGCCGTATGCGTTTTCGACTCCACCTACGGCTGGGCTTCGCTGCCTCGGCTGGAATCTTCCGGATTCACCAGGAAGGTCACTGGAACGAAACTTGATAACCACTCCTTGGGCACACGCGTGCTCAAGGAGACTCGGATGTCGAGTGGCACCATCAAGCGACTCGTACGGGACCGCGGTTTCGGCTTCATTCGCGACGACGGCGGGCAGGAGTGGTTCTTCCATCGCAGCTCAGTGCAGGGGAGCTTCGATCAGCTGAATGAAGGCCAGCGCGTCAACTTCGAAGAAGAGCCTTCGGCCAAGGGACCGCGCGCCGGCAACGTTCGCACCGAAGCGTAACCCGGCGACCGACGCGCCTCGCGCGTCGCTGATCCTCTTCGACATCGACGGTACGCTTGTGCTCACCGGCGGCGCCGGCGTCCGCGCCATGACGATCGCGTTCGAGGAGCTGATGGGCATCCCCGACGCGTTCCGCGGCATCCCGATGGCCGGCCGCACCGATTCCTGGATTCTCGCCGACGCCGCGGCCGCGCACGGCATCACCCGCGACAGCCCCGATCTCGCGCGCTTCCCCGAGGTCTACGTCACGCATCTCGTCCGGCAGATCGAGGAGCCCGGATCGTCGCGCAAAGGCGTGATGCCCGGCGTGCGCGCGCTGCTCGACGCGCTCAGCGGCCGGCCGGACGTCTACCTCGCGCTCCTCACCGGCAACTACGAAGCGGCCGCGCGTGTGAAGCTCGAGTACTTCGATCTCTGGCGCTACTTCTCCTGCGGCGCCTTCGGCGACGATGCGCCGGATCGCAACGGGCTGCTGCCGCGCGCCGTCACCACGGTCGCGGCGTGCGGCGGCCCGGCGTTCGCCGCAACCGACGCGGTCGTGATCGGCGACACGCCGCTCGACGTCGCGTGCGCGAAGTATTCGTCAGCGCGATCGATCGGCGTGGCGACGGGCAGCCACGGCGTGGACGCGCTGCGCGAGGCGGGCGCCGACGTCGTCTTCCAGGATCTCAGCGATACGAAGGCCGTCCTGCGCGCGCTCGACGTCCAATACTGACGTGGCCCGCGCCCTTCTCGCCGCCGTCCTCGTCGCCGCGCTCGATCCGCGATCGATTCCCGTCGAGACGCTCGCGCGCGTCGCCGGCGACGTCAGCGGCGTCCGCATCGCCGCGCTCGCGCCGAAGTGCCCCGAAGATCCGACGACGCACATTCGCTGCGCCGGCGACAACGGCGCCACGGCCCGCGGCCTCGTCGCCGGCGCGATCTTCACCGCGGCGATCGGCGTCTATCCGCCGGCAGGGCGGCGGCAGATCCTCGACGCCTACACGAGCGGCGCCGGCGCCGGCGGCCGTCCGCGCGGCTACACGCACATGGCGGTGCATCTCGCCTGCAAGCCGGGAGCACGGACGTATCACGAGCTGTTTCCGCCGCGCCCGTGCGACGGCGCGTTCCTCAACGCGCTGCTGCGCGAGATGTACGATCACGCACCGCCGGTCATCCCCGTCTGCTTCGTGATGGACGACGACGCCGAGGCCGTGCAGCTGCCGGCCGATTTCGATCGATCGCTCTGCCGCATCGTCGTGCCGAAGTGGGAGTTCCCGGTCGCCGACTGCCATCTGAAGGCGGTGCGCGCCGCGTTTCCCGACGCGCTGCTCTATTGGGAGAATCCGGCCGGCCAGCCGGCACCGAAGCCGGACGCGTGCTCGCCGTCGCCGTTTCCCGAGGGGCGCGCGTGGTTTCAGCACGCGAAGACGGCGTACGCGCTGCGCGGCGTGCTCGTCGAGACCGACATGCGCGTGCTCGGCGCCGATCCGGCCGCCGCCGCGCGCGCGATCGAGCAGGCGCGCGAGGTGTGGCAGGACGTCGACGCGGTGCTGTTCGAAACCGACATCTACCAGAAATTCTGGGACGGGCGGACGGAAGCCGAGAGCGTCGCCTACAACGACGCGATTCTGCAGCGCGTGCCGTGGCTGAAGGGGTTCACGAGCGGCGGGACGATTCGCCGGTGATTCGCGGCCGCACTTCGCCTACAATTTTTTGCGGAAGTGAACGGGGCCCGGTGGCCCTCCCGGTCTTCAAAATCGGTCGCTCCCCGTTTGCGCGGGGAGGCTGGGTTCGACTCCCAGGCGCTTCCGCCAAAAAATGCATTGCGGAGTGCGGATTGCGCGCAATCAATCCGCAATCCGCAGGCCGCAATCCACATTGCGATTTATCCCTCGATCAGGCGGACATCGCCCGCGCGCGGGCCCTTCTGCGAGTCCTCCGGCGTGAACTCGACGCGCTGGCCTTCACGCAACAGCTCGAACACCGCGCCGCGAACCGAGCTGCGGTGGAAAAAATGCTCGATTCCGCCTTCGTCGCGGATGAAGCCGAAGCCCTTGTCAATCAGCAGCCGTGCGATTGTCCCGGTTGGCATAACCCCAAGCCCTCCCGTTCCGAACCCCCAGGAATATCCCGAGGGAACTCAGCCGGTTGCGGGCGCCTGCGAGATTACACGCCGTTCGGGACGCGGGGCCGGCCGAGTTTCTGGCCCAGCTCAGATGAGCTGGAAAGTCGGGCCAGTCTAGGCAGTTCAGTGCCAGAAGTCAAGAACTGCGTGTACTTTAGGGGAACGACCGCTGCGGCGACACCTGCCACGTTTCGATGTCTTCGTCCTCGTCGTCTTCCTCGTCTTCATCCTCTTCCTCGTCGTCGAGATCGTCGTCCTCGTCTTCGACGTCGTCGTCGTCTTCGAGAAAGAGGCGGCGCAAGTTGTCGCGGGTTGTCACGACGCGGACTCTGTGGTCGTTTTTGGTTTGTCGCGGTTCGGCGGCGGATACGTCGTCCAGAAATGACGGCCGCAGCGGTTGCACACCCAGAATTGATCCGGTGTCCACGGCATCCCGGGTCCGGGATCGCGCAGCTCCATCTCGGCGCCGCAGCGCATGCATCGGATGTGGAGATCGACGTCGGCCATGCACGCCGATTCTAGCGCAGAAGCGCCCGCCGCCACCCGCGTGCGTGGATTGCCGGCGCCGGGTTCCAGTACGATCGACGTGTGATTCCCGCGATCGTGCTCGCGGCGGGCCGCTCGTCGCGCATGGGACGCCCGAAGGCGGCGCTGCCGGCCGGCGGCGGCGACACTTTCCTTACACGCATCGTGCGGACGTTCCGCGACGCCGGCGTCGAGGACGTGATCGTCGTCGTCGGCCACGACGCGGAAGCGATCGTCGCCTCGTTCGCCGAGAGCGATCTGCCGGCGCGCTTCGTGATGAACGCCGCGTACGATCGCGGCCAGCTGTCGTCGCTCGTCACCGGGCTGAATGCGGTCGATCGACCGGGCGTCGCGGCCGTGCTGGTCACGCTCGTCGACGTCCCGCTCGTCGCCGCCGCAACCGTTCGCGCCGTGGTCGACTGCTATCGCGCGACGAAGGCGCCCGTCGTACGGCCGACCTCGGCGTCGCGCCACGGGCATCCGCTGCTCATCGATCGGTCGCTGTTCGACATGCTGCGGCGCGCCGACCCGGCGGCGGGCGCAAAGACCGTCGTGCGCGCGCACGCGTCGCCTGCGGGCGATCTCGCGATCGCCGACGAGGGGGCGTTCACGGACATCGACACTGCGGAAGAGTACGACCGGTGGGTCAGTAATCGTCCTGGCGGCGGCGCGGGGCCGAAGGATCCCTGAATCGAGTACGGATATCTTTCACGTCGGAAAAATCTTCCGCGTCGTTTCTGACATCTTGACGCATCTCGACGTCGGCGTAGCGCTCAGCTACGAGCCACGTCGCGAGCCCCGAAGATACATCCCGCACGGCGCCAGGCCGCAATTGGTCGAGTCGCACGCCGTCGAGCTCCGTCTCGACCGGCGTCTTCCGAATGCGGACCTTCACGTCTAACTTGAAGATAGCAAACCGGGTGCCGAATTGACACCAGCAACATCACCTGATGCGCTGGCGGCCGTTGCGGCGTCGAGCCGCGCCGCGAGCGGCGCGAACGCGTCGGTCGGCCCGCGCCAGCACAGCTCGTCGATCGACGCGAACAGCGGGATGTCGGTGCGGAGCGTCGCGAGGTCGCGGAACAGGAGCGCTCGTTTCCAGTCGCGCTGGAGCGTCCGCGCAAGCGCGGCCGCGTTCGACGCGTTCACGCCCCACGCCGCCGCCTCTGCCGGAATCTCCTCGAGCCGGCGGAACTTCGCCAGCACGGCCGCGGTCGATTTCGGGCCCCAGCCGGGAAGGCCCGGGTAGCCGTCGGACGCGTCGCCGACGAGCGCGAGGTAATCGGGAATCGACGGCGGCGCGACGCCGAAGCGCTGCACGACGCCCGCCTCGTCGCGAATCGTGCGCGTGCGGCGAATCAGCTGGACGACGCGCGTCCCGCGGACCGCCTGCGCGAGATCCTTGTCGGGCGTGCAGATGAAGACGCGGCCCACGCGCGCGTCGCGCGCGGCCGCCTCGCTCGCGGCCGCGAGCGCGTCGTCGGCCTCGTGCTCGATCATCGGCCACACCGCGACACCGAGCGCCGTCAGCGCCTCCTCGAGCAGCGGGAACTGCGAGAGCAGGTCCGGATCGATCCCGTCGCCCGTTTTGTATCCCGGCCACATTCGGTTGCGGAACGATTCGATCACGTGATCGGTGGCGACGCCGATGTGCGTGGCGCCGCCGTTGATCATCGCGAGCACGGAGGTGAGCACGCCGCGCACGGCGCCGACCTCGCGCCCGCGGTCGTCGCGCGCGCGCGGCACGGCATAGAAGTGGCGGAACAGTTCGTACGTCCCGTCGATCAGGTGAACGTCCAGAGGGGGCTCCGCCGCCTATTATGCTTCTGACGTAAGCTTCGCACTATGACACGCCGGATGATCGCGGCCGCCGCCGTCCTCGTCGCCGCCGCCGCGCTGCAGGCGCAGCAGACCGACGGCGCTCGGCTCCTCGACGAGCAGATCGGCCGCATTTTCGACGCGCGCGAGTACGATCCGCCGCGCTTCGGCCCGGCGCGCTGGCTGGCAGACGGCGCCGCGTACACGGTCGTCGAGCGCACGACGGAGCCGCCCGCCGGCGCCGACATCGTGCGTTACGACGCCGCGACCGGCGCGCGCACGATCCTGGTGCCGCGATCGCGCCTCGTTCCTCCCGGCCGCACGACGCCGCTCGACGTCGACGATTACGCGTGGTCGCGCGACGGCCGCCGTCTGCTCGTGTTCACGAACACGAAAAAAGTCTGGCGGCGGAACACGCGCGGCGACTACTGGGTGCTCGACGTCGCCGGCGGGACGCTGCGGCGGATCGGCGCGGCCGCGCCGGACTCGTCGCTCATGTTCGCGAAGTTCTCGCCCGACGGCACGCGCGTCGCCTACGTGCGCGCGAACAACCTCTACGTCGAGCGCCTGGACGATGGCCGCGTCGCCGCGTTGACGAGCGACGGAGCGGAGACGACCATCAACGGCACGTCGGACTGGGTGTACGAGGAAGAGCTCGAGGTGCGCGACGGCTTCCGGTGGAGCCCCGACGGCTCGCGGATCGCGTTCTGGCAGTTCGACACGACCGGCGTCGGCCTGTTCTCGCTCGTCAACGACACCGCGGCACTCTATCCAGTCGTGACGAAGATTCCCTATCCGAAAGCGGGATCGACGAACTCCGCCGTGCGGATCGGCGTGGTGGGCCCGTCCGGGCACGAGCACGCGCGCTGGATGAAGACGCCCGGCGATCCGCGCGACACGTACCTCGCGCGCATGGAGTGGCTCGACGCCGGCACGATCGCGATTCAGCAGCTGAACCGGCTGCAGAACCGCAACGACCTGCTCCTCGCGGACGCGCGGACCGGCGACGTGCGCCGCGTGTTTCACGACGAGTCGAGCGCCTGGGTGGACGTGCAGGAGGAGGTGCGCTGGATCGACAACGGCCGCTCGTTTCTCTGGCTGAGCGAGCGCGACGGCTGGCGCCACGTCTACCGCCAGCGCCGCGACGACGCCGAGCCGGCGCTCGTCACGCGCTTCGACGCGGACGTCGTCGAAATCGCCGGCGTCGATGAAGCGGCGGGGTGGCTCTACGTCGTCGCGTCGCCGGAGCGCGCGAGCGAACGCTACCTGTTTCGCGCGAAGCTCGACGGAAGCGCGGCGCCCGAGCGCGTGACGCCGGCGGGCGATCCGGGAACGCACACCTACGACATCTCGCCCGACGGCACGCGCGCGATTCACACGCGATCGCGATTCGACGACCCGCCGGCCGCCGACGTCGTCGATCTGCCGTCGCACACGCGGCTGCGATCGCTGACCGACGCGTCGACGCTCGCCGCGAAGACGCGTGCGCTCGTCACGCCGCCGGTGGAGTTCTTCACGATCGACGTCGGCGGCGCGGCGCTCGACGGCTGGATGCTGAAGCCGAAGACGTTCGACGCCGTGCGGAAGTACCCGGTGATCGTCTACGTCTACGGCGAGCCGGCGGGGCAGACGGTGGTCGATCGCTGGAGCAACACCAACCTGTTCCTTCGCGCGCTCGCCGACGCCGGCTACGTCGTCGTCAGCGTGGACAATCGCGGCACGCCGGCGCCGAAGGGGGCGGCGTGGCGGAAAGTCGTGTACGGCGCCGTCGGCGAGCTTTCGTCGAAGGAGCAGGCGGCCGCCGTCCGCGCGCTCGCCGCGCGCTATGCGTTCGTCGACGTCGATCGCGTCGGCGTGTGGGGCTGGAGCGGCGGCGGATCGAACACGCTGAACATGATGTTCCGCTATCCGGAGACGTTCCGCGTCGGCGTCGCGGTCGCGCCGGTGCCGGATCAGCGGCTCTACGACACGATCTACCAGGAGCGCTACATGGGCCTGCCGCAGGACAACGCGGACGGCTACCGCCGCGGCTCGCCAATCAACTTCGCCGAAGGGCTCGCCGGCAGGCTCCTCGTCGTGCACGGGTCGGGCGACGATAACGTGCACTACCAGGGAACCGAGCGCCTCGTGAATCGTCTCGTCGAGCTCGGCAAGCCGTTCGATCTGATGGTCTATCCGAACCGCACGCACGCCATCGCCGAAGGACCGGGCACGACGCCGCATGTCTATCGGCTGATCGCGCGCTACTTCCTCGAGCATCTGCCGCCGCAGCCGTGACCTTTCCGATCGAGCCGCCGATCGAGCCGATGCTCGCGAAGCTCGCCGACGATCTGCCCGCCGGCGCGTTTCTCTACGAGCCGAAGTGGGACGGCTTTCGCGCGATCGTGTTTCGCGGCGGAGCGGAGGTGTACATCCAGAGCCGCGACCTGCGCCCGCTCGATCGCTATTTCCCCGAGCTGCACGAGGCGCTCCTCGGCGGGCTGCCCGACGGCTCGGTGATCGACGGCGAGATCGTCATCGCCACGCCGCACGGCCTCGACTTCGACGCGCTGCAGCTGCGGCTGCATCCGGCGGCGTCGCGCGCGGCGAAGCTCGCGAAGGAGACGCCCTCGTCGTTCGTCGCGTTCGACGCGCTCGCGCTCGACGGCGAGGATCTGCGGCAGACGCCGCAGGACGAGCGGCGGCGCCGCCTCGAGCGCGCGCTCGACGACGTGAAGCCGCCGATCCATCTCACGCCGGTGACGCGCGATCCAGCGGTGGCCGCCGAGTGGCTCTCGCGCTTCGAGGGCGCCGGCCTCGACGGCGTGATCGTGAAGCCGCGCGGCGGCGTCTACGAGCCGGGCAAGCGCGCGATGATCAAAGTGAAGCACGCGCGCACGGCCGACTGCGTCGTCGCCGGGTTCAGGTGGCACAAGGATGGAAAGGGCGAGCGCGTCGGCTCGCTGCTGCTCGGGCTGTACGACGATCGCGGCCATCTGCACCACGTGGGCGTCACCTCGTCGTTCACGCTGGCGCGGCGGCGCGAGCTCGTCGAGGAACTGGCGCCGCTGCGCGAGCGCGCGCTCGAGCATCATCCGTGGCGCGACTGGGCGATCGCCGAAGGCGAGTCGACGCGGATGCCGGGCGGGCAGAGCCGCTGGAGCGCGGGGAAGGATCTCTCGTGGGAGCCGCTGCGCGTCGAGCGCGTGTGCGAGGTGAAGTACGACCACATGCAGGGGCCGCGCTTCCGCCACGCCGCCACGTTCCTGCGCTGGCGGCCCGACAAGCGCCCCGAGGACTGCCGCTACGATCAGCTCGAGGTCACGACGCCTTACGAGCTCGAGAAGGTCTTCGGCGTGGCCCGCCAGCCGCGGTGACGTTGCTCCAGTCGTCGGGCGTCTCGTCGGGATCGAGCGGCTCCTGCGGCGGGCGCAGCTCCGGCGGCACGTGCTGCAGGTTCACGCGGATGCGGGTCCACGTGTGGAAGCGGCCGCGCATCGCGTCCACGAGGACGTCGGCCGGCGCCAGGTGCGCGGCGGCGTCGGGGTGGCGGCTCTTCCAGCGATCGAGCCCCGCGAGCGCCTCCTCTTTCTTCCCCGAGCGCGCGATCTCGATCAGCGGATGCACCGGCGTGCGCCGGCGCGACGGCTGCACGCGCGCCGGCTCGCCGCGCTGCTTGCGGTAGTGCGGCGGCCACGGCGCGTCGCCCAGCCCTTCGCGCGCGTGCCGATCCGCGAGCTCGAGCAGCCGATCGAGGACGCCGGCGGCGGCGTCCATCCCGCCGTGCGGGTCGCCGATCGACGCGAACCGCGCCGGCATCGTCTTCAGCGTGAAGTCGCGCGGATCGCACGCGTCGATCTCGTCCCACGCGAGCGGCGCCGAGACGCGGGCGTCGGCGGTCGGCCGCACCGAGTAGGCGGCCGCAATCGTGCGATCCTTCGCGTTCTGGTTGTAGTCGAGGAAGACGCCGTGGCGCTCCTCCTTCCACCACTTGCTCGTGGCGAGCGCCGGCGCGCGCCGCTCCACGTCGCGCGCGAAGGCGAGCGCCGCGCGGCGCACGTCGTCGAAGGTCCAGCGCCGCTCGATGCGCACGTAGATGTGCATGCCGCGCGATCCTGACGTCTTCGGCCAGCCGGCGAGCCCGACCTCCGCGAGCGCGGCCTGCACGACGCGCGCGACCGTGCGCACGTCGGTCCACTCGACGCCGGGCACCGGATCGAGATCGATGCGCAGCTCGTCGGGATGATCCAGATCGTCGGCGCGGACCGGGTGCGGGTGGAGCTCGAGGCACGCGAGGTTCGCCATCCACACGAGCGCGGCGGCGTCGCGCGGCACCACCTCTTCGGCCGTGCGGCCCGACGGAAAGTGCAGTGACACGACGTCGATCCACGGCGGGCGCGACGCGGGCGCGCGCTTCTGATAGAAGAACTCGCCGCCGACGCCGTTCGGGTAGCGCACGAGGACGTTCGGCCGCCCGCCGGCGGCGCGGAGTGCGCCGCCCGACACCGCCAGGTAGTAGCGCACGAGATCGAGCTTCGTGTAGCCCGCCTCGGGAAACAGGATCTTGCGCGGGTTCGAGACGGCGAGCTCGCGGCCGTCGACGGTCAGCGTTTCGGCGTCGGTCGGCATCGGTCAGATCTTGTTCGGGCATCCGGGGCGGCAGCAGCACGGGATCGTGCGCTCGCCGATGATCGCGTAGTCGTAGGTGAGCTCCTCGCCCCTGCGGATGTCGCGCTTCGCGCGGATCCAGATAGTCGTGTCCTTGACCTCGAACCAGCAGTTGGGCGTGCACGAGTGGTTGATGAACCGCGCGATGTTGCCGCCGACGGCGGCGTCGCGGCTCCATCTGCGGTTCACGCGGAACACCCAGATGCAGCCGTCGGCAAGGTAGCGCTCCTCGCGCGCCTCGCTCTCGTCGTTCGGGACGAGCTCGCCCGCGTAGTCGATGATGCGCGTGTTCTTCCTGATCCGCTCGGCCGCGAACACGCCGAAGCCGTGCACCGCCGATCGGCGCCGGACAATCTTCGGCGGCTTGACAATGACCCGATTTCCCAATTACCCAATTATCCAATGGTCGAAGCTCGGCTGGTCGAGCGCCTGCGCGCCGCGCGGCGCATCCTGATCTTCTCCGGCGCCGGCATCTCGACGGCGAGCGGCATCCCCGATTTCCGCGGACCGAACGGCGTCTGGACCCGGCGGCGCCCCGTGTACTACGACGAGTTCCTCGCGTCCGAGCCGGCGCGCGTCGAGTACTGGGACTACAAGCTCGAGACGTGGGACGTCTATCAGCAGGCGCGGCCGAACGCCGCGCACGACGCGGTGGTCGCGCTCGAGCGGGCAGGGAAGGTGGCCGCCGTCGTGACGCAGAACGTCGACGGCCTGCATCGGCGCGCGGGGACGGACGCGTCGCTGCTCGTCGAGCTGCACGGGACCGATCTGCTCGTCGAATGTCAGACGTGCCGCGCGACGAGCGAGCCCGCGCCTCACTTCGCGCGCTTCAGGGAGACGCGGCGCGCGCCGCGCTGCGCGTGCGGCGGGCTGCTGAAGGCCGCGACGATCAGCTTCGGCCAGTCGCTGCGGAGCGCGGACCTCGAGCGCGCGGCCGACGCCGCGATGCACGCGGATCTCGTCGTCGCGCTCGGCTCCACGCTGTCGGTCTATCCGGCGGCGTCGGTGCCGCTCATCGCCGCGGGCCGCGGGACGCCGTACGTCATCGTCAACCGCGGCCCGACCGAGCACGACGATCATCCGGCGGTGACGCTGCGCATCGAGGGCGACGTGACGGTCGCGTTCCCGGCGGCCGTGGACGAGGCGCTGGCCTGATCTGGATGAGCTGTCCGCCCAGCCGTTCCGGAACGACATCGCGCAAGGTCATTCGAGGCGCCGGCGCGCTGATTCCCGCCTTTTTTCGTGGCATCGCAGTTGCGTTTTTCGTCTGCGTTTCCAACGAATTCCGGCGCGGCCATTTTCAGGGAGGATCCACGTGCGCTTCAGCCTCAACCTCATGCGCGCCGCAACGATCGCGGCGCTGCTCACGCTGCCGGCCACGATCAGCGCGGCCGGCCCGGCGGCCGGCGACGCGCGCGCGGTCGATCTCGCGAAGGTCCACATCGACAACTTCGGCCGCGTCGACGCCGGCTATTACCGCGGCGCGCAGCCCGAGGGCCGCGATTACGAGGATCTCGCGTCGCTCGGCGTGAAGACGATCGTCAACCTCACGAGCGACGACAGCGATCCCGCCGAGAAAGCGATGGCGGAGCGCGCGGGGATGAAATACGTCCAGATTCCGATGACGACGCACCAGGCCCCGACCGACAAGCAGCTCGCGGAGTTCCTGAGCGTCGTCAACGCGCCGGCCAATCAGCCGGTGTACGTCCACTGCGTCGGCGGGCGTCATCGCACCGGCGTGATGACGGCCGTGTACCGGATAACGCACGACGGGTGGGCGTCGGAGCGGGCGTTCGGCGAGATGAAGCAGTACAAGTTCGGCGCCGATTTCCTGCACCCCGAATTCAAGACGTTCGTCTACGGCTACCGTCCGCCGGCGGCCGCTGCCGCGGCCGACGCCGCGGCGACCGCATCGTCGCGCTAGCCGGGATCCGAGAGCGGATGCTTCAGCTCCGGCTTCACGTAGGACCAGTGGCTGTGCACGAGCCGCCAGCGGCCGTCGATGCGGGCGTACACCTCGGTTGAATTCCATCTGATGACGGGCCGCTCGGATCCGGCGGGCAGCCTGCGGTAGTTCACCAGGTTGAAGGTCAGCAGCGCGGCGTCGCCGTGCTGCTGCACTTTCGGGTTCACCATCTCGTACCGGTCGATTCGGATCTTCCCCGTCCATGGGACGAGCAGATCGCGCATGTTCTGGAGTCCATCGACGCGCGCGTCGAGCGTCGGATCGAAGTAGGTGACCTCGGGCGCCATGATCTCGAGATAGCCTCGAGGATCCCCGTTGCCCCACCGATCGAGCGCTGCGCGTTCGAGACCGATGATGTCGTGTGCGTTGGACATGTCTTCCGCTCTACTGCGCGTCCAGGATCGACCTGAACGCCGTCTCACCGAGGAGCGCTCGGAGCGCCGCCACGAAATCGGGCGAGGCGTGAAACGGATGATCGCGGTGGATGGCGGCGTACGCCGCGTCGAGCGCGTCGATGCGCTCGTGCGCCGTCGGCGCCATCTCGCGCACGCGCGTCACGTGCGCGCGCGCGAAGAGCAGGTTGCGAGGGTTGACGTAGCCCGCGTCGATGAACGCCTGCGTCTTCCTGGCGCAGCGGCACGGGTTCGCCGTGTTCACCAGACCGCACCGCTCCCGCATGAAGCTGTGCAGGTCCCGCCGCGCGCGTGACAGTTTCTGGCGGAAGTTATCGCGGCTGGTCTCCAGCAGCGCCGCGCCGACGGCGTCGGTGACGCCGAAGATCTCGCCGAGCACGTAGACGAGCCGCTGCTCGCGGTCGAGGCACAGCAGCATGCCCGACGTGCACCCGATGCGCGCCTCGTCTATCAGCAGCTTGACGTCGGCGGGAACCGACGCCTGATCGGGCGGCTCCATGTCCGCGGCGCTCGCCAGCCCTTCGCCGTACTTCTCGAACGTCCACTCCACCGCGTCGGCGCGCGTGCGCTTCATGTTCAACACGTGGTTGACGACGATGCGGTAGAGCCACGTGCGGAACGAGCTGCGTCCTTCGAACGTCGACAGCTTCGTCACGAGCTTGATCAGCACTTCCTGCGTGGCGTCCTCGGCGTCTTCCGGCAGGTACACCATCCGGAGCACGATGTTGTAAATCCAGGCCTGATGGCGCTTCACGAGCGCCTCGAGCGCATCGCGGTCGCCTTCGCGGATGCGGCTCAGGAGCACGAGGTCGTCGGCGTCTGTTTCGGGTGCGTCCGCGAGGGGATTGGGTGGCTTCATGGCTGTCCGCGTTTATACCGCCTTAGACACGTGGCGTCGTGGAGTGTGACAGGCGCGCGGGAGTAGAATCACGCGCGAGGAGTCGTCCCATGAGATTCGACCGACGGCAGCGGATCGCGCGGGAGCGCTCGGGTGTTGGCGGCGCGGTTCTCGCCGCGCTCGTGCTCGCGATGGCGCTCGGCTGGATGGCGCCCGGCGCGCGCGCGCAGGGCGACCGCGCCGAACGGTGGGTCGGCACCTGGGCCACCGCGGAGGTCGGCCGTCCGCAGACCCCGGCCGCGCCGCCGCAGGCGCTGCGGCCGTTCATGCCGAACACGAGGTGCCCGGCGCCGCCTGCGCCGGCCGTCGCCGCGCCGCAGGGCCAGGCGTTCGCGCCGGCGCCGTTCATCCAGTTCACGAATCAGACGCTCCGTCAGATCGTCCACACGAGCATCGGCGGATCGAAGGCGCGCGTCGTGCTCACCAACGCGTACGGCACGGCGCCGGTGACCATCGGCGGCGCGCAGATCGCGCTCCGCGACAAGCAGGGCTCCATTCAGGCGTCGTCGAGCCGGCCGGTGACCTTCAGCGGCGAGCCGACGATGACGATTCCGGCCAACGCGGTGATCTACAGCGATCCCGTCAACCTCGCCGTGCCGCCGGCGGCCGACCTCGCGATCGATCTCTATCTGCCTGGCAGCACCAACATGCCGGGCACGCTGACGATGCATGGCGGCGCGATGCAGACGAGCTACATCTCCGAGACCGGCAACTACGTCGGCAAGACGACGATGCCGGAAGTCGGCACGACGCTGAGCTGGTTCCTGCTCTCGCGCGTCGACGTCGTGGCGCCCGACGCTGCGGGCGCGATCGTCGCATTCGGCGATTCGATCACCGACGGCGCGCGGTCGACGCCCGACACGAACAATCGATGGCCCGATCATCTGGCGCGGCGTCTGCTGTCGCAGGGAATCAAGATGGGCGTCCTGAACGCGGGCATCGGCGGCAATCGGCTGCTGGCCGAAGCGCCGGTGCCTCCCGGCGTCGACGTGCGCGCGGTGGGCGCCGGCATCAACGCGCTGGCGCGGTTCGAGCACCACGTGCTCTCGCTGCCGGGCGTCACGCACGTCATCGTGCTCGAGGGCATCAACGACATCGGCAACGCGCGGCAGAATCCGACGCCGACGGCCGCGGATCTCATCGCGGCGCACAAGCAGCTGATCGAGCAGGCCCACGCGCGCGGCCTCAGGATTCTCGGCGCGACGCTGACGCCGTTCTGGGGCGCGGCGTATTACACCGAGGCCGGCGAAGCGAAGCGACAGGCGCTCAACGAGTGGATTCGATCGGGCAAGGCGTACGACGGCGTCGTCGATTTCGACAAGGCGACGCGGGATCCGGCGGATCCCAAAAAGCTCCTCGAGCAGTACGATTCGTGCGACTACCTGCACCCGAGCGACGCCGGGTACAAGGCGATGGGCGACGCGATCGATTTGTCGCTCTTCAAATCCGTTCGCGGTGCCACGTCGTCGTCGCGGTAGCCGATCAGCGCGCGCCCTTCCAGAGCCACTCGAGCGCTTCGGGCAGCGTCTGCTGCTTCACGGCGCGGTCCGTGTGGCCGGCGTTGCGCGCGAAGACGAACTGATAGTGATATCCCCTGGCCGCGAGCACGCTCGCCATGCGTTCGTTTGCGGCGACCCAGTCGTGCATGTTGTCGCGCATGGAGTTCGGGTTCAAGAGATCCCGATCGCCGACCTCCATCCAGAGTCGAATCGGTTTCACGGCGCTGTTGGGAATCAGCCGTTCGTGGAATTCCCACGCGCCGTGCGGCGTCTCGCTGCTCGACGGCCACTGCTGGTTCACGAACGTGCCCGAGTAGGTCAGCACGCGGTGATACAGCTCGGGGTGATACCACGCCATCGCGAGCGCCGCCGAGCCGCCCGAGCTGCCGCCCATCGTCGCGCGCAGATCCGGATCCTTCGTCAGCTTCACGCGGCACTGCTGCTCGACGAGCGGCAGGACTTCGGTCTCCACGAATTCGGCATAGCGCCCGGACATCGTGTCGTACTCCAGGCCGCGCTGGCTGCCCTGCGCGTCGCCGCTGCCGTTGCCGATCGAGATCGCGATCATCGCCGGCACGCGCTTCTGCGCGATGAGATTGTCGAGCGCAGTGAAGAGCAGCGGGTCCGGCCCGTCGGCGCCGACGATGAACGGCGCGGCGGCGCCCGGGGCGTACTGCTTCGGCACGTAGACGGCGACGCGGCGCGTGTAGGGCGCCGGGTGGCTCGTCGTCACGACCATCTTGGCGGGATCGCCCGGATCCGCCGCGCCGAACGTGCCCGGGTCGCGCGCGATGCCCGGATAGATCTTGCTGTCGGCCGAGCTCATCGTGATCGCGCACGTGTCGCCGTGCGGCACGTCGTCTTTGACCGTCATCTCGGGCGCGGGATCGTGGGTGGGGCCGATGATGAAGTTGCCCTCGGCGTCGGCGGACGGCAGCGCGCCGTCGGGCAGCTCTTTCGCGTCGACGTAGCCGGGCGTGTGCGGATCGCGCGTCGGCGGCGTGGGTCGAGGCGGGCGGGCCGCGGCCGCTGCGGGCGGCTGCGGCGCTGTCTGCGCCGCGGGATGCCAGCCGATCGCCGGTGAACCGATCGCGAGAGCCGTCGTCAGAATCAGCGTGCGCATGGCGCGCCTATTCTGCCAGATCCAGGAAACGGCGTAGACGCTCCAGCTCCTCGTCCAGCGCGCCGCGGAAGGCGCGATCGCGCGGCGGACGGGACGCGACGTAACCGAACGCCGACGTCAGCGTCTTCCCTCGCTGCGACACGTTGCCCCAGCCGACGATGCGGTCGCGCCACAGGAGCGGCAGCGCGTAGTAGCCGAGCTTGCGCTGCGCGACAGGTGTGTAGGCTTCGAAGCGATACGGCCAGCCCCACAGGAGCTCGAACCGGCGGCGGTCCCACACGACGGGATCGAACGGCGCCAGCAGACGGACGCGATCGTCTGGATCGTCGACGACCGCCTCGCCGGCCGGCGAATACCAGTCGACGCCGTCGACGCGATGATGGGCGAGCCGCCGCTTCGCCCGCTGGAGCGTGCCCGTGAGCTCGCCGGCCCACTGCGGCACGGCGTAGCGCAGGCGTCTCACCAGCGTCGACAGGCTGAGCGCCGGCAGCGGCGCGTAGATGCCGACGATCACGTCGACGAGGCCGTCGAGATGCGCGCGCCGCGTCGCGACATCGTTCGGCGGCGCGCCGTGCTCGTGCGCGGCGTAGATGCGGATGCCCGCGTCGCGGCGGACCACGCGCAGCAGGCCGCGGTAGTGCATCGCGTCGAGCAGATGCGTCGTCGCGTTCGACGAGCCGCCCCAGTAGTTGGTGACGGTGCCGTGCGAGAAGTGCCGATCGACGTCGCGTGGATGCACGGGTCCGCGCGTGCGGACGAAGTCCATCAGCGCGCGCACGCGTCTGCCGTGTCCGGTCTTCCACGGCGCCGGCCCCCGCCGCGGGTGCATCAACGCCTGGACGGCGCCGGTCACGAAGCCGTAGTTCACGAAGACGTCCTCGTGGACGTCGAGCTCGGCGTAGCGTCGCTCGAGATCGCCGGCGCGATAATCGACGACGCGGTGGCGCAGCGTGAGGTCCTGCGCGCGCGCCGGAGCGCGGATCGGATCGGCCTGCACGAACCCGAGCCGGTCGAGTGCGCGCTGCAGCGTCGTGGGCGTGAAGAGAGTGCGCGCGACGGCGGCGCGCCGCAGATCGTCCAGTGTCACTCCGGATGATCGGAGATCAGCGTCCCGGGATCATGATGTGGGCGGTCGACGTGCCCGCGTTCATGATCCACACGCCGTTCTCGCGCCGCTGTTCGGGCAGCCCGAGCGAGGCTTGCGTCGCGCCGGGGACGGCAACCGTCACTTCGTGCGCGGAGACGTGTTCGCGATCGGCGCCCGACAGGTGATACCAGACGGATCCGAACTCCGGCTTCGCGCGCGTGCCGTTCTGTTCCATCTCTTTGAGCATCGCTTCGGACTTGGCGCGGTCGCCGGTCGCTTCCGCCTTCAGGTTCTGCGCCTCCCGCGGCAGGTTGCCGGCGCTCGTGCACTGCACCGCGAACGCCGGCTGCAGCGGCATGCCCGAGCGGTCGTAGCAGACCAGGCCGTTCGTGCCTTTTCGCAGCGTGTCGTATGTGAAGTCGGACTTCCATTTGATGACGGTCGTCTGGTTGCGCAGCCCTTCCGGCAGCGCGAGCAGCGCCTTGTCCACTTCGGCTTGCGATGCGCCGGGTTCGAGCGCTGCAGGCGGGGCGGGCGGCGCGCCGCGGCGGCCCTGCGCGAACACGGTGATCGACACCGCCAGCGTGACGAGCACGATCGGGACGATGGGTTTCATGGTTACCTCGCGCCGGGCATTCTACGCCGAAGCGCGAGGCCGGGCGACTCCGCCGCTCGATGTCTTACTGCGCCGGCGCGAACTGCGCGAAGCCGACTGTGTTGCCGCCCGGCTCTCTCACGTACATCTCCAGGCTGCCGTAGAACGTCTTGTGCCGCGGCTTCACCACCGGCGCCCCCGCCATCGCTTTCTCCACGTCGTCCAGGTTGTTCACGGTGATGAAGAGCGCGGTCGAGTGCCCGCGCAGATCGTCGGCGGCGACGCCGGGCGCGTCGGCGAGCACGCTGGCGCGCGTCTGATACATGATCTCGACGGCGCCGCTCTTCACGCTCGCGAACGCGAGCCGGCCGTCGGGCCCCGGAACCTTGTTCTCGACGGTGAAGCCGAGGCGGTCGGCCCAGAACTCGATGCAGGGCTCGACGGCGTCGACAATCAGCACCGGCGAGAGGCGCTCGACGTGAACGTGAGCCGGCGAGGACGGAACGGCATTCATCGAGGTGCTCCTTGATCCTGATGCGGCGTGAACGCAGACGGCCGCGGCGGCGCACGACGCCGCGACCGCGAACTGAGAGACGAACGCGCGTGAAAATTCTCTGATCATCGTGGTCTCCACGTGAACTAGTCTAAATTAGACTAGATGACGATATGACGAAACATCGCCGGCTGTCAAGCGCCCCTCCGCGCCGTCGCGCCGCCGTCGTTCGCGCCCTCACCGTTCCCGACCTCGTCGTCCTCAGCCTGCTCGCGGAGCGGCCGATGCACGGCTACGAGGTGGTGGCGGAGCTCGAACGACGGCAGATCGGCGATTGGGCCAACGTGTCGCGGCCGCAGGTCTATTACTCGCTGGACAAGCTGGTGCGGCTCGCGCTGCTGCGCCCCGCCACCGATGCCGAGCCCGCCGCCGGCCCGGAGCGGCGGGTGTTGACGACGACCGCGTCGGGCCGTGCGCGGCTCGCCGACGCGCTCGAGCGTGCCGACTGGACGACCGCGCGCGAGCGGCCTGCGTTCCTCACATGGATGGCGTTGTCCTGGCTGGCGCGCCCCGGCGTCTTCACGGCGCAGCTGCGCCGGCGGCAGGCGTTGCTCCGTCAGGAAATCGTGCGCGGGGAGGAGACGCTTCGGTCGGTCGAAGCGGAGGTCGGGCATCCGTACCACGAAGCCGTGTGGATGCTCACGCTGATGATCGATCAGCTGAAGAACGAGGCGCGGTGGATCGACAAGGTGCTGCGGGAGGCGGCACACCGCGCGCCGGCCAAACATCCGCCGCGCGGCTGACGCCGCGCGAGGGCGAGATCATCAGCGGGTCAACGGCCGATCTGCACGACGAGTCCCGCGGTCGCGCTCAGATGATGAACGAGCCGATAGCGCGCGCCGCTATCGGACGGCACCGCCCCGAACGGCGACAGCTCCTCGATGCGAAACGCGAGCGGCGACGCCGCGACGTGATCGGCGACCTCGAGCCGCACGGCGACGCTTCCGCCTTTGAGCGGAATGCGAAAGTCGGTTCCCAGCCCGACGTTGAACGCCAAGGCCGTCTCCATGCTCAGCGCATTGGTTGTGAGGAGGAACTGACGGCCGTCGCTCGCGACGATGATCGTGTTCCCCGGAGATGTGCTTGGAGCGCGCTCGAGAAATGTCAGCGGAGGAGCGATCGTCTGTTTCAGGTTGTATGTGATACCGCCCACGCCGAAGAACCCGTAGGGCCAGATCGATCGCGTCGGTTCGTACTCGACGAACCCGATCGCTGCACCCAGATCGTAGAGCCAGGTATCGATGCCGACGGAGGAACTTGCGGCGCCTGGTGCTGCGCTGAGGCTCACGGACGAACGTGAAAAGCCGCCGTGCACGCGGAGTCCGTACCGGCTTCGCCAGTAGGTCGCGGCTGCCGTGAGCTCGGTGTCCGGCTCGACACGCACATCCCGCGTGAGGACCTGCTCCAGAACGCCCACGCCGGGCGAGGGCGACCCGAGCAAGACCAAATCGCTCCATCGGGTCGGCATCAGGAAGCCGGCCGACGCGCTGAAGTCGACGCGCGGAGGGCGATCCTCCGGATCCGCCCAGGGCTGCGACCAGTCCTGCGCAAACGTCGACGCCGGCAGCATCGTCAACGCGACGACAAACGGAATGACGGCACGCGGGGCGCGACGCGCCATGAAGCCCCTCCACCCGCAATGCGGACGAACATCATAGCGCCGACTGCGGAGTCCCGCGCCCGTCCGGTCGCGCTTGCTCGATTGACACGAAAAGCGCAGTATCGGCGCCGCGACCGAGAACGAACGACCCCCGGCTCGTAAGGAGGCCACAATGGCACTGCGCGGACAGGCGATCGCCGCATCGATATTCCTGATCAGCGGCTCTGCTGGAGGCGCGCAATCCGAACAGAGCCGGAACGCTTCAGCCAGTCAGGGGCCGCGCAGCCACGGCGCGCCTGAGGTGATCGCGACCGGCCGCGTGGAGCGCATCTACGGGCCGCATCTGTTCACGATCGCACGCGACAGCGCTCCCGATCGGGCGCTCCTCGTGTTCGCTCCGACGGCGACGGTGTCGCCGCTGCGGGGCAGCGGGCTGACGGCGCGTGGAACGCTGCAGACGTGCGACGAGCGCGAGATCGAGACCGTCGACGGCTGCGATCAACTCGACGAGCGTGTGCGCGCCGACTACACGTCGCGGTCGGTGATGGTGGCCCGGTTGGTCGTCACCGCGAGCGGGCGCCAGCTCACGGGACGCGTGGCGAGGCCGCCGAACGCGCCGGCGAGCCCGTCGCTGCAGGAGGACCGGTTCGAGATCCACAACGAATTTCCGCTCACGATGCACCCCGGCACGCTGGCGTCTCTCGTCGACTCGCTCGCCGGCAGCTCGGTTCGATTGCCGTACGCGCGAGTCGTCGGCGTCTTCGATCCGAAGGTCTTTCTGATTGAGACGCAAACCTCGCTGCTCCCGATCATCGAACGCAATCGCGTGCTGGTGTTCATCGAGTCGGGCGCGCTCCGGGTCGATCCCGCCGTGCTCGTCGCGTCGACGGTGACCGTGTCGGGCGTCGCGCGCACGCTGCTCGGCATGCAGGCGAACCACGACGTGCCGTGGCCGGCGGCGCTGACGCGCGATGCCGTCAAGCGGCTCGAAGTGAAGGCGGCGGTACTGGCCAGATCGGTGCGAACCCCGGAGGGCATCGACCTCGTCGTGCGCTGAGGGAACGACGCGGCACAATGCGGCCATGCGCGCGACCGCGGCGTCGACCTCGGCCGATGCCGTCCTGCCCTTGCGGATCCGCTACCGGCAGGAAATGACCTGTCAGATCGTGCACGATTCCATTCACCGACGCGCGGGTTGGACGACGACGTACGAGCTGCGTCTCGACGATGCCAGTGCCGGCTTCGGGTCGGTGGCCGTCGGCGGGCCGTGGACGGGCAAGCCGACGATCTTCGAGTTCTACGTCCTGCCGGCGCACCGTTGCCGCGCGTTCCACCTGTTCGAAGTCCTGCTCGACGCGAGCGGCGCGCGGCTGATGGAAATCCAGTCGAACGATGCGCTGCTCTCGGTGATGCTGCACAGCTACGCGCGCGATGTCGCGAGCGAAAAGATCGTCTTCCACGACGGCGCCACGACTTCGCTCGCGCCGAGCGGCGCGATCCTCCAGCAAGTGACCTCAGACGAGGAAACACGTGTCGCTATCGCGCAGCGTCAGGGCGGAACCGAGTGGCGGCTTCAGCTCGGCGGGGAACCGGTGGCAACGGGCGGGATTCTCTTTCACTACAACGAGCCGTATGGCGACATTTACATGGAAGTGGCCGAGCCGTTCCGCCGCTGTCGTCGGCCAGCCCATGGTGATCGATAATCGAAGGATTCGGACATGCGTGTGTATCGATTCGGTCGATCTGCGCCGCATCTGACCGCCGCCGCGCTCGCGGTCGCGTGCGGATCGCTGCTCCTCGCATCGCCGCAGTCCGATCGAACCGCGGTGAAGGCGCGTTGGACCGTGAGCCGGACCGCGGACGGGCATCCCGACTTGCAAGGCATGTGGACGAATTACGATCCGACGCCGTTCGAGCGGCTGAATCCCGGCGAAGAGCGTCCGCGCGAGCCGGCGGTCAGCACGGCCGACTGGCTGATACAGGACAGCCCGATCAGCGCTCGCCGAGCGGCGATGGTCGTGGATCCGCCGGATGGGAGGGTCCCGCTCAGGCAGGAGGCGATTGCCAAGCGGGACGTCGATTACGCGAGCCGCGGCGATTCGATTGAGCACTTCGGGCCGTGGGAACGATGCATCACGCGCGGCGTGCCGGGAGCGATGTTCCCCGGCGCGTACAACAACGGACACCAGATCGTTCAGACGCGCGACTTCGTCGTGATGCATTCCGAGATGATCCACGAAGCCCGAGTCATACCGCTCGACGGCCGGCCCCATCTCGGGCGGGAAGCCGCGTCGTGGAGCGGCGACTCGCGCGGCCGCTGGGAGGGTGACACGCTGGTCGTGGACACCGTGAACTTCAACGGCCGGAGCTGGATTGCGACCAACGCCGCAGCGGGTTGGCTGAGAGGGATTCCGCAGAGCGAGGCGTGCCACCTCGTCGAGCGCTTGACGCGTGTCGATGCGAACACGATTCAGTATCGAATCACCATCGAGGATCCGAACGTGTACACGCGCCCATGGACGGTGGCGTTCCCCGTTGAACAAGGACGACCGGTACCGGATCTTCGAATACGCGTGTCACGAAGGCAATTACGCCTTGAGGAACATGCTGAGCCAGGGCGCCAGATAGACCCGAGCTCAAACGGTGTGTGCGTAGCACCGTCATGCTCGACGGAATGCGCGGCGTTCTTACGCCGGCTTCCGACGCGCGGTGAGCTCAATCGCGATTGCTCCCGCCACTACACACAGATCGGGTAACCACGCCGCGGTTGCCGGGCCCAGCGCGCCGTCCATGGCCGCCTGACGGCCTGCGAAGATCAAGCTGTAATGCGCGAACAGTGTCGTGATCGCGGCCACGCTGCCAATCGCCGCACGGACGCGCCAGCGCCGCGCGACCGCCGCGGCAAAGAGCGCGAGGATCAGCGTGGCCAGTGGAAGCGTCCACATCTGGTAGTACGCGAACGCAGCGGCGGGATCGTGGATGCCGTCGAGCGACGAGGTCCGGACGCGCTCGCGCAGATCGATCCACTTCAACTCGTTCACGCCTCTCGCCAGCGGCCTGATTTCAAAGCCGTTCACGCGCGCGACCTGCTCCCAGGCCCTCTGCCGGAACGCCTGATTTGACTCAGGCACGATCCAGCCGAGCGTGGCGAACGAGACGATCGTCGCGAGCATCGCCATCGCTAACAGTCGCACCACGATCGCGTGGGATGGGTGCGCGCCGCGCATGCCGGCGAGAATGCCGACCGTCAGCCCGACCGGGAGCGCGATCGGGATTGTCATCGGCACGAGATAGAGCCCAAGCAGCCAATCGAACCGCCCGAGGGTTGGCAGCCAGAGCAACACCACGGCAACCGCCGTGGCGACACCGGCAGTGATCATCATCGCGCGCAATGTTTGGCGCTCGTCCGCGGCCGCTAGAGGAATGGTCTGATCGACGACGCGATCGAGCGTCGACGCGACGACGGCCCGGACGATCGAGACGGCGAGGGCGACGTGCAGCCAGCAGCAGCGCGCGCGCTGTCCGCGGCGCGCCGCTTCGTCGGCCTCGAAATCGAAGTCGGCGAGCGTCGGCTCGATGACGTGCTCCATCGTCGCGCTGTCGCAGAGTCGGGCGGCGATGGCCCGGACGACGGCGACGAAGCCGCGCGCCGTCACGCGAACTCCGGCAGGAGGCGGGCCACGTGATCCCACGCGGCGACGACTCTGCGGCCGAGCGCCGTCGGCGTATAGAACCGGCGGGCCATGCCGCCTTCGCGCGCCGGCGGATCCTCGAGGCGCGAGGTGATGAAGCCTTTTTTCTCCATCCGTCCGAGCGTGACATAGATGGTGCCGCGCTTGAGGCGGCGTTTCGAGGCGGCGACGAGCTGGAGGCCGTAGAGGTCGCCCTCGCGCGCGAGGAGCTCGAGGACGAGGCGTTCCTTGGCCGACAAGGTGGGGATGCGGGCGCGCGGCGTCATCGACGACGTCAGTCTTACATCATGTAAGACTCTGCGTCAAACTGCAAAACCGACCGCGTTCGATACACACGCTTCCACGCGTACGATCGCGGAGACGTGCTAATCCCAGTATCGGGCCATGAAGATCAGTCCGACGGCGATCCTGAACTGTTTTCCGGCCCATGCGCCGTTGACGCGTGACGGCAACCAATCGAACTGGACGCGAACGCCGACATCATACGCGGGGCCGGACGGATGCGTCGTCATGTCGAACCCGCCGCCGTAACCCATCGCGAAATCGGTCCCCGAGGTCGTGTCGCCGCTGCGAGTCATGCCGCCAAAGAGCGCTTGCGCATACACAGATGTCCGCTGCTTGAGTCTGCCAGCGCGCGCGCGCACGCCGCCCATGTATTCGTACACGTGCAGGTTGCTGCCGTTGTCCGACGTCCCGAGCTGGCTCCCGACGTCACCGACGATGGAGACCGGCGTGTCTCCCTTCGTCGCAGCTTCCTCGGCGCTCTTTATTTTCTGCGATGCGGAGACCTGCCATCCAACCAGCGTCTGACGACTGCCCGCGGCGTTGCCGTCCATCGTGAACACCGAAACCCCGCCGAAGAAATCATTCGCGGGGTTGACCTGCGCCGACAGCGAAGCCGGACAGAGCACCATCGCAATGAACGCACACATCGTCGACGGCTTCATCGCGTGCGGCGCCGAAGCGGATCGCATAGCCGAGCTCCCCAACTCAGGCGACGCCTGCACTGGCGAGCATGTGACGTTCACACCCATGAGTTCGAAATGTTATCTCGGGAGTGCCCTCTATCGCGGTGTGACAGTTGCAGCACCCGCGGCTGGAGGACTGATGACCAAAACAATCTGGACAGGCGCGTGCAGCTCCATCATCGTCGGCGCAGCGGTCGCCGCGATGGCGCAGACACCGACGGCGCAACAAAACTCTGCCCCCTCAACGGCGCCGAAGATCGTCGTGACCGGCTGTTTGAGAGAGGCGCCGCCGGCCGGCCCGGACGCTGCCGCAACTGCCGGCACAACCGGAACCGCCGCGACCGGCACCACAGGAACGACAGGGGCGACCGGCGCCGCCCGCCCGACCGACGCCGCCGACGCGAAGTTCGTTCTCGCAGACGCGAGCATGTCGCCGGCGAAAGCTGACACCGGATCGGCGCCCGTCGCGGCGGAAACGACCGCAGCAGCCGGCACGTCGAGCGCGGCCGGAGCGCCGCAGACATACCAGCTCATTGCAAATGGATCTGCGTTGCGTCCGCACGTCGGCAAGAAGCTCGAGCTGACAGGAACTCTGGTGGACCAGGCCGCTTCGACGTCGACCGCATCGACGCCGGCAAAACCAGCCGGGCCGTCGTTGAAAGTCGAATCCGGAAAAGTGATCGCGGCGTCCTGCCAGGAGTGATTCGCGCTGAGAGGTGCTGATACGAGAGACGCCGGACGCTCCGGCGCTCTCTCGTTCGCTCGGACAATCGGCTCACTGGGGCGCTCGCAGGTCGGCTGGCCAGGACCGGGCGGTTCGCGTTATCATCAGAGCTCGTCGCGGCAGACCTCACAGCGTGGGCCAGTAGCGCAGTTGGGAGCGCGCATGAATGGCATTCATGAGGTCACGGGTTCGACTCCCGTCTGGTCCACCATCCTTCGCCCGGTATGTTCCGGTCACATGGGTGACAGATTATTCCGAGCACATAGGTAACACTTTCGAGCCGAACGGATTCTCGATCGGCTCTACGCGGCCCACCTCGTCGTCGAAGTAGCC